>JAESFN010000101.1_pt1 | contig 162341 bp, 163 predicted proteins | sample 9269411 | NCBI WGS metagenome assembly JAESFN01 (sample SAMN14505399, study PRJNA617100) | algae metagenome | isolation source: Iphinoe sp. HA4291-MV1 and co-occurring heterotrophs from trail next to... | place: USA: Maunawili Falls, Hawaii | collected 2009-07-25
CCCGCCCTCAACTGCGTTGAGGGCGACCCTCCCCGTCAAAGGGGAGGGTGACTTCAAGGTGAAGTCGGAAATTTCTGGCGACGAAGAGTGATCATCGCTCGCAATCTTCAACTCGCTCGAATAGCAGCGGACCCAGCTCGAAAGCCCGGCATCCACCACTCAAGTTGATCTCTTACCGCTGGCACTCTGCCAGGATCCGAGTAGGGTGGCGCCCGCGCCAGGCCGATGCTATGCGGCTGCGTCTCCGACAAGGATCCATCTCGCCTATGCCGCTGCAACGACGCGTGCTCATCTGGATGTGTGTGCTGGTGGCCGTGAACCAGCTCGGCTTCGGCGCCATGATCCCGTCGCTGCCGCTCTACGCACAGTCGTTCGGCGTCACGGCATCGGCGATCGGCCTGGCGGTGGCCGCCTATGGCCTGGCACGTTTCGCCATTGCGCTTCCCGCGGGCCAGCTCTCCGACCGGCTCGGCCGGCGGCCGACTCTCGCCATCGGCGGGCTGGTCTCCGCGCTCGGCAACCTGTGGTGCGGGCTCGCCACCAGCTATCCAGAGTTCATCATCGCCCGTTTCGTCGCCGGCGCGGGCGCGAGCCTGATCCTCACTACGGGCCAGGTCGTCCTCGCCGACATCACCACGCCGGCCGAGCGCGGCCGCACCATAGCCATCTATCAGGGCACGTTCCTTTTCGCCGTGGGCATCGGCCCCTTCCCCGGCGGCCTGCTCGCCGATCATGTCAGCCTGGCCGCGCCGTTCATCGCCTACGGCCTCGCCAGCCTTGTTGTGACGGTCGTCGCCTGGTTCGCCGTCAGCGAGACGCGCGATCTGTCGCAAGCATCACGGCCGGCGGGCGACACGGCGCCCGTGCCGTTCGCCAAGCAGATGGCCGCGCTCACCGGCATGGTCGGATTTCTTCTCGTCAGCCTCATATCGTTCATGAATGCCGTCGTGCGCACGGGCGGGCTGTTCGCCATCATCCCCGCGCTCGTCACCCTGCGGCTCAACCTGTCGGCCACCTCCGTCGGCTTCGGGCTCATGCTCGGCAGCGTCTGCGGCCTCATCGCCGCCTACCCGGCCGGCTGGCTCACGGACCTGTTCGGCCGCAAGGCGGTGATCGTTCCCGCAACAGTGCTGACGGGCGTGTCGATGCTGCTGTTCTGCTTTGCGCCGTCCTACGTGTGGTTCGTGGCCGCCTGCATCGTCTGGGGCATTGCCAGCTCGGTCGGCGGCGCTGCACCGGCCGCCTATGCCGCCGACTCCGCGCCACCCGGCATGAATGCGGCGGCCATCAGCACCTTCCGCATGATGGGCGATGCCGGCTACGTGATCGGCCCGCTGGCGCTCGGTCTCGTTGCCGATGTGTGGGGGCCGATTACGGCGGTGGTCGTCTCCGCCGCGCTCCTGGTCGCCGTCGGTCTGACATTCGCCGTGGTCGCGCCTGAGACCTATCGCGGCCGGGCAAGGCTCTGATCTACAGCGCCAGGTACCGCTTCTTGACGGCCTCGTTCTCTTTCAGCGCCGCGATGGTATCGCGATAGACGATCTGCCCCTTGTCGATGACCAGCGCATGGCTCGCGATGCCGAGACAGAAATGCATGTTTTGCTCGGCCAGCAGCACCGTGACGCCCATGTCGCGCAGCTTACGCAGCAATTCCCCGATGCGCGCGACGATCACTGGCGCCAAGCCTTCACTCGGCTCATCGAGCAGCAGCCCGACGGGATTGCCCATCAGCGTGCGTGCGATCGTCAGCATCTGCTGCTCGCCGCCCGAGAGCCGCCCGGCCATGCGCTGCTTGAGCGGCACGAGCAGCGGAAACATCTCGTAGATGCGCTCCAGCGTCCAATAGTCCTCGCCGTTCGGCCCCTTCTTCTGGCCGATCAGCAGGTTGTCCTCGACGGTGTGCTCGGGAAACACCTGCCGGTCCTCCGGCACGAACCCGATGCCGGCGCGGGCGATGGCGTGCGGCTTCTTGCCCCGAAACTCCACGCCCATGATGCGCACGCGGCCGCGGCGCGGCGGCACAAGGCCCGCGAGCGCCTTCATCGTCGTCGACTTGCCCGCGCCGTTGCGGCCGAGCAGTGCCGTCGTCTGCCCCTCCAGCACATTCAGCCCTAGCCCGAACAGGATCTGGCTCGAGCCGTAGAAGACATCCAGTCCTTCGGCATCGATGATCGCGCGCGTGCTCATGCGTGACCTGCCACATATTCCGTGCCGAGGTAGGCCTCGATCACCGCCGGATGCTGGCGGATCTCCTCGGGCGTGCCCTGCGCCAGCACCTTGCCGTAGCTCAACACCCGGATGGTCTGGGCGATCTTGAACACGATGTCCATGTCGTGCTCGATGAACACGAGCGTCATCTTCTCGCGCTCCCAGAGACGATGCACGGTATCGATCATCTGCCAGCGTTCTTCCGGTCCCATGCCCGCCGTCGGCTCGTCGAGCAGCAGCACGCGCGGCTCCAGCACCAGGGCCAGTGCGATATCGAGCAGCTTCTGGTCGCCGTGGCTCAGATAGCGCGAGACCATGCCGGCTTTGGCCGACAAGCCCACCATCTCCAGTACCTCGTTGGCCCGCCCCTCCGCCGACGCGATCGGAAACCTGCCGGCGAGACCGGCGTGCTGCTGGCGATGCGCGTTGACCGCCGCCAGCAGCGCCTCGCGCACGGTGAGCGTCGGAAAGATGCTGGCGATCTGAAACGCCCGGCCGATGCCGCGACGCACGATCTCCGGCGTCGTCAGGCCGGCGATCTCCTGGCCTTCGAGCAGGATGCTGCCCTTATCCGGCTTGAGCGCACCCGTGATCAGGTTGAAGAACGTTGTCTTGCCGGCGCCGTTCGGCCCGATCACCGCTGTCAGCGATCCCTTGGGAAATTCCAGGCTTACGTCGCTCATGGCTGCGACGCCGCCGAACGACTTGCTCAGATGCTCGATTTTCAGCATGCCGCGCCTCCCCTCACTCGCCCGGCACTTTGACCGGCTGCGCGGAAAGTGTGCGCTCCACCGTCGCCGTCGATGTAGCCGCCAGAGCCTCGGAGGCCTTGCGGGCGCGCCACCACTCGGCCAAGTAATCGACGAAGCCCTTACGCAACCCGAGCGCAAACAGCAGGATGATGGCGCCCAGGACCAAACCGTAGTGCTCCGTCAGCTTGGTCACCGCATCGTTGAGCATGAGCAGCATGATGGCGCCGGCCAGCGGCCCGAAGAACACCGTCGTGCCGCCGAGCATGATCATGAAGATGGCCTCGCCCGAGATCGTCCAATAGGCGAAATCGGGGAAAGCGCCTGACACGAACAGACTCATGACCATGCCGCCGACCGAGCCGAACGCGCCCGCGATCACGAACGCCGCCAGCCGCATGCGCCACACATGCACGCCGAGGAACGTTGCCCGCGCCGGATTGTCCCGGATCATGCGCAGCGTGTAGCCGAACGGCGACTGCACGATGTGGCGCATGAGAAGCAGGCACAGCATCAGCAGCCCGGCGCAGAACAGATACAGGTGATAGGGCTGATCGAGCCGGATACCGAGGAACGGCGGACGCGGCACGCCACCCGTCAAGCCCTGGTCACCGCCCGTCAGCGGCGTCCACGCAATAATGAGGCTGTGCAGCAGCATCTGGAACGCCAGCGTCAGGAAGGCGAAATAGATCTCCTTCAGCCGCACGCAGATAGCGCCCACGACAGCGGCCACCACCACGCTCAAGAGGATCGTCAGGGCGAACGCCGCCGGGATCGACGTGCCGAGCTTCTGCATGGTCAGCGCGAAAGTGTAGGCACCGAGGCCGAAGAACAGGCCATGGCCGAAGCTTTCCAGCCCCGCGTATCCGACCAGGAGATTGAGCGACGTGGCGAAGATGCCGAAAGCGGCCAATCGGATGATGAAATCCGACATGCCCCGGCTCGGCCAGACGATGGGCAGCGCCGCGAGGATGGCAAAAGCCGCCAGCGCGATCAGGCAATCGCGGAGAAAGGAAGATTTCATCACGGGGCTCAATTCTCCCGCCCGAACAGGCCGCTGGGCTTCAGCACGAGCACCACCGCCATCAGCAGGAACATCAAGCCTTCGGTGAACAGGGGAAAGCCGATGGTGCCGAAGCTGCGCACCAGCCCGATCAGCAGCGAGCCGACCAGCGCGCCGGCTACCGAGCCCATGCCACCGATGACGGTGACGATGAAGGATTCGACCACCACCGACAGCCCCATGCCCGACACGATGGAGCGGACCGGTGCCGCAAGCGCACCCGCCAATCCCGCCAGCACGCCGCCGAGCAGGAACACGCCGGCGTAGACGAGCCCCGTATTGATCCCGAGCGCTGAGACCATGCCGGGATTGACGGCAACGGCGCGCACGATCTTGCCGAACCGCGTCCTGGTGATCGCGAGCCCGAGCAGCACGGCGATGATCAGCGTCAGAACGATGAGGAACAGGTAGTAGATCGGCACCACACCGCCGCCGAGCAGCAACGGCGGCTGCAGAAACACTTGCGGCATGCCCAGCGATTTGAACTCAGGCCCCCAGATGATCTTCACGAGATCATCGAGGATCAGGATCACGCCGTAGCATACCAGGAGCTGCATCAGCACCTGCGATCCGTAGACACGGCTGATGATCAGGCGCTCGAACAGCAGGCCGAACAGCCCCACCCCGATAGCCGCAGCAATCACCGCCAGCAGGAAGCTGTCGGTCACGCCGTACACGGTCAGCGTGAGATAGGCGCCCAGCATGTAAAACGAGCCGTGCGCGAAATTCACGACCTTGAGCACGCCGAAGATGAGCGAAACGCCGGCCGCCACCAGGAACAGGAGCATGCCGATGATCAAACCGCTCGTCGACTGGGTAATGATGCAGGACAGGGACGTGACGCAATTGCCGAGAGCGGGAAGATCCAAGGCTCACCTCGATTGAACGTCTTATTGAATCGCAGCACGCCGACCTCGGCGCGGGTCGTGTCCACGCCGAGGTTTTCAGCCAATCGAGATCAAGTGTAGTTGTTCTTCTTCTTCCATGCCGTCTCGAGCTCGTAGATGACCTTCCAGTCGATCGGCGTGACGTCGGGCATGAACGGATCCTTCGGGATCGTCTGCCCCCAGCCGATGGCGTAGTTGACCAGCGTCTGGTCCTCCTCGCGCATCGTCACCGTGCCGTCGATGCCGAACGGGCTCTCGATCTTCATCCCGCGGATGGCTTCGGACAGCTTTTTTGCCTCAGACGTGCCAGCCTTCTTGAGGCCTTCGAGAACGAACTTGGCGCCGGTGGCATTCTCCCAGGACCAGTTGATCGGCGGCTCGTTGAACTTGGCGCGATAGTCCGCCGCCCACTTGGCGTTGGCGTCCGTCTTGGGGAATGTCGCGAGGTAGCGGTTGCTCGAATGCAGGCCCTTGGGAAGGTTCTTCACCGCCGTCAGGATGGTGTAGTCCGCCACGTTGATGGTGAAGGCTTCCATCTGCGTGAACAGATTGTAGATCGTGCTCTGGTCGATGAACGCCGTCAGGTCGCCGCCCCACAGGCACGAGTACATGGCCTGCGGCTTGATCTGCAGGATCTTGGTGAGCGCGTCGGTGTAGTCGGGCTGGTAGAGCTTGGGCCACACCTCGCCCACCACCTCCACGTCAGGGTTGAAGTGCTTCAGGTACTCGAGGAAGAGCGCGGTGGAGTCGCGGCCGTAGGCATAGTCAGGCGAGCACGAGATCCACTTCTTGAGGCCCTTGTCCTTGGCGATCTTGGCCGCATAGGAGCCAGCGGCGATCGCATCATGGATGCCCTGCCGTGCCGAACGGAACGCGTTGGGAATGCGCAGCTTGGGGTCGGCCGTGAGCGACGATGTCTCCGAGTTCATGTGCATGACGACGACGCCGAGATCCTTGGCAACCTCGTGGATCGCAAACGCACCTGCGGACGATTCGGCATCGAACAGGATTTCACAGCCGTCGCTGTTGACGAGCTCGCGGGCGAGGCGTGCCGCCTCTTCCGGCTTGCCCTTCGTGTCGCGGGCGACAAGCTCGACCATGCGCCCGTTCAAGCCACCGGCGGCATTGAACTTTTCGATTTCCATCGCGCAACCGGAGCGCGACGATGTGCCGACCATGGCGGCGCGGCCCGATTGGATCGTCGGCATGCCGATCTTGATCGGCTTGTTCTGGGCACGTGAGACGAATGGAAATCCGGCCACCGCCGTGGCCGCCGCTGCGGCGCCGGCTTTCATGAACTGACGCCGGTCGCGGCGCACGTCGCTCCTGTTGGGCATGTATTCCTCCACGTCGTTGCTCGCTCCAATTGGGTTTGGATGCGGCTTTTTCTTTTTTATTCGGCCGAGATTTTGGATTGACCCAGGATTTTGGTCAAGCCATGTCCGGACAACTTGAACGGCGCTATCATGGCGGCTCTTCAGCGGCGCAGGCTTTGCGCTAAGGTGCCCGAAAACACGTTGTCACAATGAGAGGAAACGGCCATGGACTTCGGTACGGCGATCTTCTTCACCGACTATTCGATCGGGCCTGCGGAGCTCGGAAAGGCGCTCGAGGACCGCGGCTTCGAGTCCCTTTGGGCACCGGAACATTCCCACATTCCGCTCTCGCGCAGGTCGCCTTTTCCAAGCGGCGGCGACGTACCGAAAATGTATTACGACGTGATGGACCCGTTCGTCACGCTGACGGCAGCCGCCGCCGCAACCAGCAGGCTCAAGATCGGCACAGGCGTCTGCCTCATCATTCAGCGCGACACCATCCAGACCGCAAAGCTGGTCGCCAGCATCGACCAGGTCTCCAACGGACGCTTCCTGTTCGGCATCGGCGGCGGTTGGAACGCCGAGGAGATGGAAGATCATGGAACGGTCTTCAAAACCCGCTTCTCGCGCATGAAGGAGCAGGTCGACGCCATGCGCCAGATCTGGACCAAGTCGAAGCCCGAGTATTCGGGCAAGTTCGTCAACTTCCCGCCCATGATGACGTGGCCAAAGCCTGTCCAGAAGCCCTATCCGCCCGTGCTCGTCGGCGGCGCCTTCCCTTACGCCGCGCGCCGCGCCATCGAGTATGGCGACGGTTGGATCCCGCACGCACGCCGTCCGTCCTACGAGGACCTGTCGGTCCTGCTGGGCGAGTTCTACAAGATGTGTGCGGACGCCGGACGCGATCCGAAAACGCTGCCCATCACCGTGTTCGGCACCGTCGAGGACGCCGATGCCCTCAAGCGCTATCGCGATGCCGGCGTGCAGCGTATCGTCTTCAACCTGCCGCCGGCGAAAGCCGACGAGGTGCTGCCGATCCTCGATCGCTACGCTGACATCATGAGAAAAACCAACGCATAGGGTCTAGCTTCACAGGGGAAACTCCAGCAATGCTGACGATCTACGGCGTCTATCGCTCGCGCGCGACGCGCAACATCTGGCTCGCCAACGAGCTGGGCGTGCCGTTCCGGCATGTTCCTGTCATGCAGGCCTACCGGCTTGCCGACCCGAATGCACCGGGTGCGCCGCTGCACACACGTTCACCCGAGTTCCTGAAGGTCAACCCGAACGGCCACGTCCCGTCCATCGACGACGACGGGTTCGTGCTGCACGAGTCGCTCGCCATCAACCTCTACCTGGCCAAGAAGCACGGCGGCCCGCTTGCGCCAGCCAATGTCGTCGAGGACGGGCAGATGTCGATGTGGTCTCTGTGGGCAGCGAACGAGGTTGAGGTGCCCGCGCTGCAGGTGCTCAGCCATCGTGTCAGCCTGCCCGCGGACAAGCGTGACGCCAAAATCGCCCAAGCCGCCGTCGAGAGCTTGCGTGCACCGTTCGCGGTCCTGGACAAGGCGCTCGCCGGCACGGGCTATCTCGTCGGCGGACGCTTCACGGTGGCCGATATCAATGTGGCGGAGGTCGTCCGCTACGCCATGGCCGCGCCGGAGCTGTTCGAGGCCGCGCCGAACGTCAAGGCATGGCTTGCCAAGTGCCAGTCGCGCCCCGTGTTCAAGGAGATGATGGCGCGCCGCGAGACCGAGCCGGCGTAAGCTGGTACCTGCGCATCCAGCGCTGATCGATCCAGTCCTTGAGCTGCCAGAGCCAGGCGCCTTCCGCGGACCAGTTGCCGCGGGAGGCGATCGCATAACGATCGCCCGTCGAGATCAGTGACAGGAACTTGTGCTGAGGCTGAAACGGGACCAGAGGAACGCCGCGCAGCGCGTGCCGGAGATTTGCGGCAAGCGGCGGCCCTTGCCTCACGGCGAACACGCCGGCCTTCGGCCGGGGATAGCTGACATTGGCCGCGATGTCGCCTGCGGCGAAGACTCCGGGATGGGATATGGATTGCAGCGTCGCATCCACGGCAATGAAGCCGCCCTCATCCAGCCGCAACCCCGTCTCGGCGAGCCAGGGCGCTGCACCCGCCTCGGTCACCCAGATCAACTCGTCGAAGGGGTGTCTCCCGCCGCGCTGATCGCGGACGGCACCGCCCTCCACATGCACCGCCGTCGTCTGCTCCGCCAGAGCGATGTCGCGCTCGGCGAGGATACGGCGAAACCGGGCTCTGGCCCCGGCATTGTGCCGCTCGAGGATCTCGCTGCGTGTGATCAGCGCAAAACTTATCGCGTCGGGATCCCGCCTAGCCTCGCGCAGTAGGCCACGCAAGCGGTATTGCATGGCGAGCGTGACCTCCACGCCCGCCGCACCGCCGCCGACCGTCAGGAAGCGCACGCCACGCTGCTGGCGCCGGACGCGCTCCACGATGGCACTCCAGCGCGCAGCCAGGCCATCGATCGGCTTGATCGGCGTCGCATGATCCCGCGCACCCGGAACCTGTTTCAGGTCCGGCGTGGAGCCGATATCGAATGAGATGACATCATAGCCCGCTTCAAACCCGCTGCGGCAGGCGATGCGCCGGGCATCGGGGTCAAGTCCGACGACCTCGTCGTGCACGAGCCGCGACCCCGCAGCCTCAGCCAACGGCCTCAGATCGATATGGCACGCTTCACGCGTGTAGTGTCCGGCAATGAAGCCCGGCAGCATGCCGGAGTATGGCGTCTCGACATCGCGTGCAATCACGGTGACATCGACATCCCGCTCGGGTTGTCGCGCGAGATCCGCGAGCACGTGGACGTGCGCGTGCCCTCCGCCCACGAGCACCAATTCCTTCATGTGCGGTACCGCATGCACCCGCGCGCTCAGGCTCCGGCCGCCGGCATCTCCAGGCGATCGCCCCGATTGCGGAAGAGATCGACGAGGAAATCCACGAACGCGCGCGCCTTCGGAGAAAGACCGCGGCTGTGCGGATAGACGGCGTAGAGGGCCGCGTCGTAGTCGGTGGGGCTGATCTCGTACTCCGTCAGCACCATCTGCAGCCGCCCTTCGCTCACCGCCCGGCGCGCCATCCAGTCGGGCACGAGGACGAGCCCGACGCCAGCCAGCGCCGCCGTCATGAGGACCTGCGCATGTGACGACTCCAGATTGCCCTGCACGGGCAGGTCCACGCGATGATCGTCCTTCACGAAGCGCCAGGCGTGGCTGTACTGGCTGACCGTGTAGACGATACAGTTGTGTCCGGCGAGATCCGTCGGCACCTTCGGGACCCCGTACCGCTTAAAGTATTCCGGGCTCGCGCACGCCACGCGGCGCGTCGGCGTCAGGCGGCGCGCCACGACGCCGGAATCGCCGAGATTCCCGAGCCATACCGCCACATCGATGCCACGCGCCACCAGGTCGAACCGCTCGTCGGAGAGCGAGACATTGACCGTCAGCTCCGGATGGCGCTCGAGGAAGCGCGGCAGCGCCGGCACGATGACCGTCGTTCCCGCCGAGATGCGGAGCGAGACGCGTAGCACGCCTTTGACGGCCTTCTGAAACGACGAGGCGTCGCGCTTGGCCCGTTCGACGTCATCGAGGATCGCACGGGCACGCTCGTAAAAGAGCGCACCGGCCTCCGTCAGGGCCTGATTCCGCGTCGTCCGGTTCAGCAAACGTACGCCCAGACTTTCCTCGAGTGCCTTCACCTGCCGCGCGATCGCGCTGATCGACATGTCGGTCTGCCGCGCGGCTGCGGAGAAACTCCCAGCCTCGACGACCTGCACCAGGGTTCGTATCTTGAGAAATTCATCCATTGCGCTTGCGATCCAGGATGCTATGCCGGTTCAGTCGAGCGAGATGCACTCTCCCCGTCTCGACCAGGCTCCCGCAGTAGTCAAATGCTCTTTGCGTCCAGCGGCAAGGTCTCAGTGCATATTGGGTTGCCGCAACTCGCGGCGGGACGCTACCTTGGACGCAACATCAACCGGGCGAAGACCCCGATTGCATAAGTGTGAGGAAGCGCCGGACCTGCGTGAGCTCAGCATTGCCGAAAACTGGCGAGACTATAAGGCTCGGCCGGGGCTCCATGCTGCACGCGGCTCGCTTCCCTTGCTTGTCGGAGACACGAGGCAAGAGCCGGAACGGGGAGAGAAGGATTATGATCAGCGACTCTGGAAGGCGAGCCGGAACGTGGGCACGCAAAGCGTCCGGCATCTTTGCGGCAGCCGCAATAGCGCTCGGTGTGTCTACCCACGCGGCCGTTGCGCAGGAACAGATCGTGCTCGCCAGCTACGGTGGAACGATCGAGCAGTTCATGCGCGGCACGGCCATCCCTGAGTTCGAGAAGGCAACCGGCATCAAGGTCGTCTACGTCGTCGGCACGGCGCTCAGCAATTTCTCCAAGGTCCTTGCGACGAAGGGGCGGCCCGAGATCGACATCTACTGGTCGAACGACCTGACGCACCTGACCGGCAAGCTGCAAGGGCTGTACGAGAAGCTCGACCCCAATCTCGTTCCCAACCTCAATGACGTCTACGAGGTCCTGCGCGACCCCGATGGCATCGGCACGCCGAGCCACATCTCCACGACGGGCATTCAGTACAACACCAAGAAATTCAAGGAAGCAGGCTGGGACCCGCCGACCTCCTGGATGGATCTCTGGGACCCGAAGTACAAGGGCAAGGTCGCGCTCTATTCGTTCGGCGTGCTCTATTCGCAAGACTTTCTCGCTGTGATGACGCGCGTGACCGGCGGCAACGAGACCGACATCCGCCCCGCCATCAAGAAGATCAAGGAGCTGCGCGACACGAACGGCGTCGTCGCCTTCCCGACCAGCCCGGCCGAGATGGACAATGTCATGGTGCAGGAGCAGGCCTGGATCACCACCAATGCGAGCATCCGCGTGCTGGCGCTGAAGCAGCGTGGCTCGGTGCTCGAGTACGTCAATCCCAAGGAAGGCGCGTCGCTGTTCTCGGTGAACTTCCAGCTCGTCAAAGGCTCGAAGAACCCGGTCGGGGCGCAGAAGTTCATCAATCACATGCTCAGCGTCGACATGCAGAACAAAGCCATCACGGGCATGGGCTATGCGCCCGTGAACAAGAACGCGACCATTCCGCCGGAGCTCGATGCCTACATGCCCAGCCGGAAGAATCTCGATAAGTTCCTCAAGCTCGATCGCGCCACGATGAACAAGAGCCTCGACGACTGGGCCGAGGTCTGGAATCGCGAGATCGAGGCCAAGCGCTAGTGTCCCGATTCCGAAGTTCGCCTGATCTCAAGGCTAGGTCCGGGAGCGAACTTCGGAATCCAAAGGGACACTAGCGTCATAGACTCGCTAGTGTGATTCAGATCGAGAAATTCGCTCAAGAATGTGCGGCAAATGCCGGCGAATTTCTCGATCATCACACTAGAGCGCGAGGCGTGCCTGTGCGGCATCGCCAGCCGCACAGCCACGACTGACGTGAAGAATGGGACGGTGAGGATGGCTCTCAGGCGCGCGACGGTCCCGTATCTGTTGGTCTTGCCGGCTACGATCGTGTTCGCGTTGTTTTTCCTCGCGCCGCTCGTCACCCTCACCATCAACAGCTTCTATGACTACGGCCGGCTCACCGGCATCGTGCACGTCTTCACGCTCAAGAACTATCAACGCATCCTGCTCGACAGTTTCTACCTCGACGTCGTCGGGCGCACACTGCGCCTCGCCTCCATCACCGCCGTCGCCACGATCATCATCGGCTATCCGGTCGCCCTCTACCTGACCATCGCGACGGCGCGGGCTCGTGCCCTCATCGTCTTCCTGGTGCTGTCGCCACTGCTCATCAGCGTCATCGTGCGCACGTTCGGCTGGGTCATGATCATCGGTCCGAACGGATTGCTCGATGCCGTCTTCAGCCCGTTCGGCTTCGAGAACGTGCACTTCCTGCACACGGAGGCCGCCGTCGTTGTCGGCCTCGTCAATGTGCTGCTGCCGTTCCTGGTACTTGCTGTCGTCACAGCTTTGCAAGCCATCGACCCCGCCGTGCCGTTTGCGGCCGCCAGCCTCGGCGCCAGCCCCTGGCGCGTCTTCTTCAAGGTGACCCTGCCCTTGAGCCTGCCCGGCTTGCTCGCCGGCCTGCTGATCGTGTTCAGCCTGTCGTCCAGCACCTTCGTCACGCCGGCCGTTCTCGGCGGATCGCAATTCAAGGTGCTGTCCACGATCATGTATCAGCAGGCCCTCATCCTGCAGAACTGGCCGTTCGCCGCCGCCGTCGCCATCACCCTGGTGCTCATCGTGCTCGCTGCCGTCACGTTGCAGACGCAGGTGATCGAGCGCGGCAGATTCCGGGCCGTGTTCCAATGATCCCGGAAAGCGCACGCCGGTTGCTCGGCATCTACTGCGCCCTCGTCTGCACGTTCGCCGTGCTGCCCGTGCTCGCCATCGTCGCGGAGTCCTTCACCGCGACAGAGTACATCGTCTTCCCGCCGACGGGCCCGAGCCTCAAATGGTACCGCGCCATCCTCGACAAGCCCGAATTCATCGAGTCGGCGATCATCAGTACCGTCGTGGCATTCGGCGCCTCCCTGGCAGCAACAGCCATCGGCACGCTCGCCGCCATCGCCCTCGTGCGCTACCGCTTCTTCGGCCGGCGCATCCTGCAGTCGATCTTTTTGGCACCACTGAGCTTGCCCGGCCTCATTCTCGGCCTGGCGCTGCTGCAGTTCTTCGCCGCACACGGCCTGCCACGCGACGTCAAGGCGATGATGATCGGCCACATGATCATCACCATCCCCTTCGCCATCCGCTTCGTGACGGTCGCCCTCATGGGCATCAACCCGAGCGTCGAGCTCGCCGCGCAAAGCCTCGGCGCGAACGGCTGGACGACGTTCCGCCTCGTGACGCTACCTCTGATCCGCCCCGGCGTCGTCGCCAGCCTCGTCTTCACCTTCATCCTCTCGTTCGACGACGTGGCCGTCTCGCTGTTCCTGTCGAGCCCGACGGCAACCACGCTGCCGGTTCGCATCTACGTCTATATCGACCAGAATTACGATCCGCTGGTCACGGCGGTGAGCGCGTGCGTGGTTTATCTGGCCTTCCTGGCCCTGATCGCCATCGAGCGCACGATCGGAGTGGGGCGGCTGTTCGGCCTGACCGGCACGGGCCATCAGCAGCGTTGAGGGGGAAGCGGACGAGACATGGCGACTGTCGACCTAATAGACGTCAGGAAATCCTTCGGTGGCGTGGAGGCCGTCGCCGGCGTGTCCCTGCGCATTGCCCAGGGCGAGTTCGTTGCCATCCTGGGCCCCTCCGGCTGCGGCAAGACGACAACGCTCAATCTTCTCGCCGGCTTCACGCTGCCGGACTCGGGCGAAATCCTCATCGACCAGGTGTCCGTCGCGCGTGTGCCGCCGCACAAGCGCAACATCGGCGTCGTCTTCCAGAGCTACGCGCTGTTCCCGCATCTGACCGTCTTCGACAACGTCGCCTTCGGGTTGCGCATGCGCAAGGTGCCGGCGGCCGACATCGCCACCCGCGTGCGCCGGGCCCTGGACATCGTGCAGCTCGGCCCGCTCGAGGAACGTCACATCAAGCAGCTCTCGGGTGGCCAGCAGCAGCGCGTGGCGCTCGCCCGCGCGCTCGTGATCGAACCAGCCTTGCTGCTGCTCGACGAGCCGCTGTCCAATCTCGATGCCAGCCTGCGCGAGCAGATGCGCTTCGAGATCCGGGAGATCCAGAAGCGCGTCGACATCACCACGGTCTTCGTCACGCACGATCAGAGCGAGGCCATGGCCGCAGCCGACCGCCTCGTCATCATGAACAAGGGCCGCATCCTGCAGGCCGGCACGGTGCGGGAAATCTACGGTGCGCCGACCGATCCCTTCGTCGCCAGCTTCATCGGCCAGGCCAACGTCATTAGCGGCAAGGCCGTGAACGTCAACGGCAGCCACGTGCAGATCGAGCTGCCCAACGGCGACCTCGTCATCGGCACGCGTCCATCGGGGCTGCAGGACCACGCCACAGCCGTCGTCATCCTGAGGCCCGAAGACCTTACGATCTCCACTGCTCAACCCGCAGGAAGGAACGTGCTGAATGGAACCATCCGGCGCGTGAGCTTCCTCGGCTCGACGGTTAACGTCGGCGTCGAAGTCGCCGGGCAGATCATCTCCGTGCTCGCCCCGCGCGATCAGCCTCTGCCCGCCGAGGGCGACAGCGTCTTCGTGACCTGGAACGAGTCGGCCGCCATGGTCTTTCCCGCCGCTTAAAAAAGCCCGGCCCCGCACCGGGCCGAGGTCCGTTCCCATCTTTGCGTACGACACCAAAATCCTGCGCGCACTCAGATGATTTTCAACCGGCCCGCGACCACTAGAGTGCAAGTCATCTTCGCGCACCGCGCAAACACGCATCGAAGACAGGCGCAACGAACAAGACGACACCCTTGAAAGGGAGCAGCCTCATGGATTTCGGCATCTTCAACATCATGCAGCAGCGCGATACGTCCAAGAGCGCGAAAGCCGTGTTCGACGAGGCCGCAGAGCAAACCATCCTGGCGGAGCAGATGGGCTTCGACCGCTCGTGGTACGCCGAGCACCACTTCTCCAACTACAGCCTCTGCCCCTCGCCGCTCATGATGGCGGCCCACATGGCCGGACGGACCAAGACCATCCGCCTCGGTACGGCCATCGTCGTGGCCTCGCTCTATACGCCGGCCCGCCTGATGGCCGAGGTCGGCATGGTGGATACCCTGAGCAACGGCCGGCTCGATCTCGGCATCGGCGTCGGCTATCAGCGCTACGAGTTCGAGCGCTTCGGTGCCGAGCTCGACGACGCCCGCGAGGTCACCGGTGAAATGATGGAGATGATCCGTCTCGGCCTCAGCCAGCCGGTGTTCGACTACCAGGGCAAGCACCTGCAGCAGTTGCGCTCGTCGATCAGCTGCCGCCCGATCCAGAGGCCGCTGCCGCCCATCTGGTATGCGGGCAGCGTGCCCGACCACCTGCGCTGGCTCGCGCGCCATGACCAGACCTTGTGCATCTCAGGCGTGCTCGGCGGCGTCTCGCGCATGAAAGCGCAGCGCGACGCCTTCGAGAAAGCTGCCGTCGCCGAAGGCAAGGACCCTGCGCGCGTCAAGGTCGGCCTGTTCCGGCTCGCCTTCGTCAGCAAGAACAAGAAGGACGTGGAGCACTACGTCAATTGCGCGCTCTACCAGCAGCGCCTCGCGGTCGCCCTCAAAACGCGGCGCGAGAAGGTGACGAACGACTACATCGTCGAGGAGCAGCCCTACGACGAGGAGCCCACCACCGAGGCGATCATGCGCAACCTGCCCGTCGGCGATGTCGATACGTGCATCGAGAAGGTGGTGCGCATGATCCGCGAGCTCAAACCCGTCAGCCTCGCCATTCAGACCCAGCTCGGCGACATGGAGCACAAGAAATCGCTGGCCTCCATGGAGCTGTGGACCAGCCAGGTGATCCCGGGCGTCATGAAGGAGCTCGGCTTGCACAAGAAATCCATGCAGGTGGCCTGATGAGCGTTCCGCTTCCGTTGCGCAATATCAAAGTCGTCGACATCAGCCGTGTTCTGGCCGGCCCCTATTGCGCCCAGCTCCTCGCCGACCAGGGCGCCGAGGTCATCAAGGTCGAGAGCCCCGGCGGCGATGAGAACCGCCTGTGGGGCGCACGCACGCCCGACGGCGTCACGTGCAATTTCCACAGCGTCAATCGCGGCAAGAAAGGCATCACGCTCAATCTCAAGAGCGGGGAAGCCCATGCCATCCTGCACAAGCTCGTCGAACGTGCCGACATCGTTATTCACAGCTTCCTGCCCGATACCGCCGAGCGGCTCGGCATCAGCTACGAGAAGATGAAGGCCATCAACCCCGACATCATCTTCTGCTCGATCAGCGGCTACGGGGAAAAGGGCGAGCTGCGCGACAAGCCGGGCTACGATCTCATGATGCAGGCCTTTTCCGGCATCATGTCCACCACCGGTGTCGAAGGCGGCACGCCGATCCGCTCCGGCGTCTCCTTCATCGACCTGTCCACCGGTGGCTTTGCCTACGGCGCCATCATGACGGCGCTGCTCAACCGCTTTCAGGGCGCGGGCGGCTGCTGGGTGCGCGTCTCGCTGCTGGAAACCGCCGTCTCCATTCTCGGCTATCACGCAGTCGCATGGCTCGCGAACGGCCTGCTTCCGCGCAAGGAAGGTTCCGGCGTGTGGCATCTGGTGCCGTACCAGGCCTTCAAGTGCAAGGACGGCTACATGCTGGCCGGCGCCACCAACGACGTCGCCTGGCGCCGCTTCTGCGTGGCCCTCGGTCATCCCGATCTCGCCCACGACGAGCGCTTCGCCAAGAACGACAGCCGCCTCAAGCATCGGCCGGTTCTCGTGCCGATCCTGGAGGAGATTTTCGCGCAGCAGACGGTCGCGCATTGGGTGGCGCGATTCGACGCGGAAGGCGTCGCTGCCGCGCCGCTGAACGACCTGTCGCAGACGCTGGTGCATCCGCAGGTCCTCGCCAACGACATGGTGGTCGAAGCCAAGACCGCAGACGGCGCCAAGGTGAAGCTCATCGGTGCCCCGTTCAAGCTGTCGACGCACAAGGCACTCGACACGCCGGCGGCGCCGAAGCTCGGCGCCCACACCGACGAGATCTTGAAGGAGGTCCTGAAGTACAGCGACGGCGATATCGCGAGGTTGCGATCGTCGGGAGTGTTGTAGATGGGCAGCGTCGAGATCACGCGACGCGACGGCTGTGGGATCCTGACGCTGTGCAACGCGCCGCGCCGCAACGCGCTCAACCATGCCATGCTGGCCTCTCTGCGCGAGGCTCTGACGACCCTCGCCGGCGATGCCTCGTGCCACGCCGTCGTGATCGAAGGCCAGGGAGCGCACTTCTGCGCCGGCCGTGACATCAGCGAGCTGAGCTCAGCTGAGGCGCTGTCGGACGATGACCTGCGCGCCGATTTCGACAAGCTGCGCACGCTCTTCACGGCGCTGCATGCGTTTCCCAAACCGCTGATCTCGGTCGTGCGGGGCTACGCCCTCGGCCTTGGGGCGGCGCTGATCTGCTTCAGCGACATCGTGCTCGCCGACACCACGGCGCGACTCGGCATTCCCGAGGTCAAGGTTGGCGTCGCGCCGTCGATCACCACCGTCGTCCTCATGCGCGCCGTGCCGTCCCGGGCCGCCGCGCGTCTCCTGTTCACCGGCGCCATCATCGATGCGCCGCAAGCGCGCGACTTCGGCCTCGTGTCCGAGGTCGTGCAGCCCGACGCACTCGCTCCCGCCGTCGCCAAGGTTCTCGAAGAGTTGCAAGCTGCAAGTCCAAGCGCCGTCAGCCTGTGCAAGCGCCTGATGCGCACAGTGGAATCGGCGGACTTCCCGACCAGCCTCGACCACGCCATCGATCTCGCCATCGGCAGCCTGCGCACGCCGGACGCCCTGGAAGGCCGCCGCGCGTTCCTGGAAAAACGCAAGCCGAATTGGGTGTAGCGCCCCGGCCTGCACGCATGTGAGACGCCAGCGTCCGCCCCTCTCTCAGTGTCATCCCGGCATTTATTGCCGGGACCCATCGTGCAGCGAGTTCGGATAGTCGTCGGGAGTGCAGCGCCGCGACAGATTTCACATCCTACAGAGCTCGCCGCACGATGGGTCCCGGTGACAAGCACCGGGATGACATCGGTGGATATCTACAAGCCCTGCCCAACCGAGCACCAGCCTGGCTACGCCAGCGCCGCCTGCAGCGCCGCATGCACCTTGTCGTCGACGAAGATCGTGCCGCGCTTTATCGCCTCCTTGCGGTTGGCGCTGCTCATCTCGCCCGGCAGGCGCACCTTCTTGGCGCCCGGCGTCGGCCGTGATGCGGACACGGTCTGCTTCAGCTCGCTGACCTTCGCCTTGAATTCCTCCGCGGGCATCAGGCACGACGGATCGATCACGAGAAAGAAGAAGCCGAAGTTGCTGATGTCCTCGATGACCACCTTGCTGCCCGCGAGAATGCCGAACAGTTGCGAGACCAGCAGCATGCCGAAGCCGCGCTGCTCGCCCCAGGGCAGGATCGCGCCCTCCAGAGCGGACGCCGGATCGAGCGTCGGATTGCCGTCGGGATCGACAGCCCAGCCCGGCTCGAGCGGCGTGCCGGTGTGCTTGCGCAGTTGCACCTCGCCCCACGTCGTCGCGCTCGTTCCGAAGTCGATGACGAACGGATCGTCGGCGCTCGGGAAGGCGAAGGAGATCGGATTGGTGCCGAACAGCCGGTCGATGCCGCCGAACGGCGCCACGCGGCCCGTCGTATTCACGGTATGGAACGCGATCATGCCCGCGCGCGCGGCGCGCTCCACGTAGTAGGCGAGCCGCCCGCTGTACCAGGAATTGTTGATGGCAACGATGCCGACGCCGTTCTTCTTGGCCTTCTCTGTCGCCTTGTCGATGCCGATCAGCGACGTGACGTAGCCGTTGGTGTCGCCGCCATCCAGCAGGGCGAAGCACTCGTCCTCGCGCACGACCGTGACGGGCTTCGCGGCCGGCCGCTTCTTGATGTTGTCGATCAGCACCAGCACGCGCGGCAGGCTGGCGAACTCGCGCCCCACCATGGCCGCATCCACGAGATGATCCGCGACGATGCGCGCGTGATCGTCGTACATGCCATGCTTCGTCAGCACGGCGATGGTCAAGGCCTTGGCGTCGTCGATCTTCATGTCCATGGCGCGTCGCATCCCTCGTGGTTCGTTGGCTTTTGTCGCGGAAGGCTTGCAGATCCAGCCCGGGCGTTCAAGCATCCGCGCGCCTATGACCTTTGATGCGCAAGCAAAGCTCCTGCGCGATCATCGATCGGCGTTTCACCCGTCATTCGGAAATGCCAAGATCGGCCATAACAACAGCCGGCATGGGAGGGCGAGCGGCATGAGCACGGACGCTCGAAGTTCCAATCTCTTCAATCTCGGCGGACACACGGCCGTCATCATCGGTGCAGGACAGGGCATCGGCGCGGCCATCGCCGTCGGCCTTGCCAAAGCCGGCGCCGACGTGGTGCTTGGTGGCCGCAGCGCAGACCGCTTGGCCGCCACGCAAGCGCAAGCATCTGCCGCCGGTGTCTCCGCACGCGTCGCCGAAGTCGATGTCGCCGATCCCCAGAGCATTACGGGCTTCGCCACCGCCGTGCTCGGCCAAGGGCCGGTTCCTACCATCCTTGTCAACTCGGCCGGCGGTGGCGGCGTGCGTCCCGCCTTCGATACAAGCGTCGAGGAATGGGACACCGTGCACAACATCCACCTGCGCGGCACGTTCCTCGCCTGCCAGGCCTTTGGCCGCGCCATGGCCACCAAGAGCTACGGCAAGATCATCAACATGAGCTCGACCTGGGCCGTGACGGTCGGCGCCGGTCGCAGCGCCTATTGCGCGGCCAAGGCCGGTGTTGGCCATCTCACCGCCGCCTTGGGAGTCGAGTGGGCGCCGCACGGTATCCGCGTCAACGCCATGGCCCCGACTGCGACGCTGACGCCGACCATCGAGCGCCGCCTCGCTGCGGACCCCGCCCGCGCCGAATACCTGCGCAAAGGCATTCCCATGGGCCGCCTCGCCGTTCCCGATGACATGGTCGGCGCGGCAGTATTCCTTGCCAGTCCCGCCTCCGACTTCGTCACCGGCCAGACATTGCTCGTCGACGGCGGCTGGCAGTTCGCGAAGTAGGCTGCGCTAACCCAGATGGCGGTGCACGAAGGCGATGATCCGGTCCAGTGCAAGCGGCGCGGCAGGCGTTGGATTGCGGATGATGAAGCCTTCGATCTGCCCCTCGTACAGCGCCAGATCCACCTCGCCGCCGCGCTTGCGATAGGCCGCCACGAACCGCTCGAGATCGGGGCGCGGGTGCATCATGTCCTTGTCGCCCTGCACATAGAGCACCGGCGGCAACTGCACCGGCTCACCGCGCTCCAGAATGCCGACGGGATTGCCCTCGTCCATCGCCTCCTCGCTGCCCCAGTACTTCATATGCAAGGGCAGCACGCGATCAATAGCTTCGGGATAGGTCCCGCCGCCGGCCTTCAGCTTCTGCGCATAATGATAGCGCGCCCTGGGATCGATGACCGGCCAGCAGTGCACGAAGCATTGCAGCCTGGCATCGACGTCGTCATGGCCTTCGAGCTTCAGCGCCGCATAGCGCGGATCGTTGGGCCGCATGCCAATCAGCATACCCTGATGCCCGCCGCTGGAAATGCCGATGCCGCCCACCTTGTCCGGCTTGATCTTGAATTCTTTGGCCCGCGACTTCAGCCAGCGGATGGCGTAGTGGATATCGGCAATCGACCCGGGATAGCCCGCCGCAGGCGGCATGCGAAAATCCAGCGCCGCCACAACCACGCCGCTCCTGGCCAGCGCCTCGCTGATCGCCGCATCGTTCGTCCGGTCGCCCGTGCACCAGGCGCCGCCGTGCAGATCGACCATCAGCGGGAACGGCCCGGTTCCGCGCGGCCGGTAAAGCCGCGCCAGCAGCGTTGTATCGCCGTCGCGAAGATACCCGACGTCCTCGACATCGATATCGAAGGCACTCTGGGCGCGCAGCGCCGATGCGGTTGTCGCCATGATGACGTTTCTCCCATGCCGGGTGCGCCCTCGCAGGGCGATGCCTCGTGCCTGAATGCCAGGCAGCAAAGTTTCGCACGCGATCCGCAGGGGATACAAGGCGTTCGCGGATCGCATAGCTCGGCCCCGCAAACATGTTTGAGCCGCTGGCCGGTCTGTTCTACTCTGAAGTCCCTTTCACAACGACCAGCCTCAACCGGATGCCATCAGTCAGCGAAAAGACGACGATACCGTCGCCTCTGGACGAAGTCTGGCCTTTGTTGCGCGACCCCGCACTCGTCGCGTCGTGCATTCCGGGCGCCGCCTTGTCTCCCGACCAATCCGATGGCCTGTGGCGCGGCAGCATCCGCGTGAAGTTCGGCCCGACCGTGGCCGCCTTCCGTGGCGAGGCCTCGCTGGCTTACGATGACGACGCCCATCGCGTGACCATCGAAGGCCGCGGCATCGATCAGCGCGGCGCCTCGCGCGCGCTGGCCTCCGGCATCGTCACCGCCAGCGGCACGGACACGACGGAACTCAACATCGACGGCACGTTCTCCGTCACCGGCCCGCTCGAAACATTCGCCAATGCCGGCGGGGTGCATGTGGCCCGCGCACTTCTCGCCGAGTTCTCCGCCAACATGGCCAAGGTCATTGCCGAGCGCAGCGGCGGCAGCGCCACTGCCGCCGAAGTCGCCGCACCAACAACCGGGACGGGCTCACCAGCGCCTGCCCCGCAATCCGCAACGACTTCCGTCAAGCAACCGGCACCCGCCGCTGAACTGAGTGCCGGACGACTGCTGTGGCGTGCCTTCCTGTCCTGGTGGCACGATCTGTTTCGCAAGAGGAAACCCTGACGATGAGCAAGCTCACTGTAACCGACATGCTCGCCCGCGCCTTCCAGGCGGAGGGCGTCGACACGCTCTTCACGCTGATGGGCGATGCCAACATGTACTGGTCGACGGCAATGGCCGCGCTGCCGGGCATGCGTGTCATCCACGTGCGGCACGAGCACTGCGCCTGCTCGATGGCCGAGGGCTACACCCGCGCCACCGGCAAGGTCGGCGTCGCCTCCACCACCTGCGGTCCGGGTTTCACCCAGATCATGACTGGCCTCACCATGGCCGCGCGCGCCAACATTCCAATGGTGGTCTTCGCCGGCGACTCGCCGATCGCTGCAGCCTGGTATCTGCAGGAGATCGACATGGCCCCGCTGGCGCTGGCGACAGGATCGCACTACATCCCGATCCGCCACATTGATCGCCTGCTCGACAACGTGCGCGAGGCCTTCCAGGTGGCGCTGTTGGAGCGGCGCCCGGTCGTCCTCAGCGTGCCGATGGACATGCAGAAGCAGGCCTGGCCGCACCTCACGGACTACACGCCGTCCGCCGAGCTCATTCCAGCACCGCAGCGTCCCATTCCGGACCCGGCGATCGTCGACCGCGTGTGCGATATGATTGCTGAAGCCGAAAAGCCGATCATAGTCGGCGGCCGCGGTGCGACGGCATCCGGCGCGCGCCAGGCGCTCGAAACGCTCGCCGACAAGTCCGGCGCGCTGCTCGCGACTTCGCTGCTCGGCAAAGGCCTGTTCGACGGCAACCCTTATGCGCTCGACATCGCCGGCGCGTTCGCCAGCGACTTCGCGCGTGAGCGCTTTGCCGAAGCCGATCTCGTGATCGGTGCCGGCGTCGGTCTCGGTCACTACACGACGGAGGGCGGCTACCTGTATCCGGGTGCACGCGTCGTTCAGATCGACACCAATCCGCGCGGCCTGTGGCAGGGCTTGCGCACCGCCGACCTGCACGTGCGCGCCGATGCCAGGGCTGCGGCCGAGGCCATCGCCAACCGCCTCGAGCAGCGCAACATCAAGCGCACGGGCTTCCGTACGGCCGACATGGCCAAGCTGGTCGCCGGTGACTTCCCGCCGGACCGCAAGGAATTCCCGGTGCAAGCCAACACCGTCGATCCGCGCAAGATGATGCTCGAGCTCGACGCCCTCATCCCCAAGGACTGGGAGATCGTCGTCGGCGGCGGCCACTACTTCAGCATCGCCATGACACACATGAAGGGACGCCCCGCCGAGAAGTATCACGTCATCAACGATTTCGGCGCCATCGGCTCGGGCCTGCCGGCCGCCGCCGGTGTCGCCGCCGCGCGCGGCGATGGCAAGGTGCTGCTGATCGAGGGCGACGGCAGCCTAATGATGCACATCCAGGAGCTGGAGACGATCCGCCGCCATGGCATCCAGATGCTCATCGCCATCATGAACGATGGCGGCTACGGAGCGGAGTTCCACAAGTTCCGCGCCAATAAGATCGATCCATCGGGCGCCATTCACGGCCGCGGCGACATTGCCGCCGCAGCCACCGGACTCGGACTGCGCGGCGCGACCGTCAACCAGATGGGCAAGATGGAGTCGCTGTTCCGCGAGCACAAGGCCGCCAACATCGCCAGCCTGTGGGACATCCACACCGACGACCTCATCCCCTCACGCAGCTACCGCCGCGTCCACTACGGCGAGGCGTGAGGGAGCGTTTGTCGCGGTAAGCGGCACCACGCTTCAGTGTCATCCCGGGCTTCATGCCGGACCCATCGTGCAGCGCGTCCGGAAGGTGGACGTTCGCGAAGCCGCACCTCACAAACAACTGCGATCACGCATTTTGGAGCGATGGGTCCCGGCAATAAATGCCGGGATGACAGCGAGGGTGTGGCACGGCCTCGCCAACTCTCGGTGTTATCCTCGGACTCGCTCCGAGGGGCTACGGAGCGTATATCTCGATGCGTTGCTCTAGTGAACTTGCCGCGCCAGCGCAACGACCCGCCGTTCGACCTCGCCAGGCGTATCGATCGGAGCAAACGCAGCAGCCGTGCCGCACTCGGGTGACGCATCCGCATCGTCCGGCACAAATTGATAAACAGCGGCAGTACTGCCCGGCCCCTCGCCAGTATGGCCAATGAACTGGCCCGGCTCGCTTGCGCGGCAGATCCCCAGACCCAAGCCGTAGCCCACGGACTGCCAGGGCCGACCCGGCAAGGGCCCGCAGACGGGAAGCGGTGAACACATCGCGGCAAGAAGATCGCCGCCAATCAAAGCCCCTTTCATCAGCCGGTGGAGCAGCAGGGCCGCGTCGCGCGCGGGGCCAACCAGCAACCCGTGATACACCCAGCTCGGATGATAGCGGCACGAATTGCCCCACGCCGTGCGGTCGAGGTCTTCCGGCACCTTCGCCAGGTATGACCGCTGAACGCCGAGAGGATCGAGGACGAGCTCGCGCATTGCCACGTCGATCGGCGCGTCGGCGGCGTCCTCGATCATCTGCCGGACCAGCGTGTAGCCGATGTTCGAATAGGCAAAGCGCTCACCCGGGACAGACAGAAGCGTGGCGGCATCGGCACGCCACAACAGCTCGCTGACCGGCCACGGATCTTCACCAGCCGCCACGGCTGCGTGGTAGCTTGCGAGTCCACCATAGTTCGCAACACCGGCACGATGCTGCAGGAGTTGCCGCAGCGTGAACGGGTTCGAACCCTTCTCGTCGAGCCGAAGACGGTCGCGCGCCACCAGCACCAGCGCAGTGGCCGCGATCACCGTCTTGGTGAAACTCCACCACGGCACCGGCGCCTCGTCATCGGCATCGACGCGGTCGCCACGAACGACCGCAGTTATGATGCGATGAGGCACAGCGCCACCATCAGCGGACGACATCATCACGCACCATCACTGGAGCCAACGCGATGCACGTCTACTTCAGCACCCGCCGCGCGAAGCTCAGCAGATTGATGACCGCGTATTCGCGGACGCGCGTGCGATCTTGCGGCATGACGGCCCGATCCACCTGCTCGCCATCCCCGATCGATACCGCCGAATAGACCGTGCCGAACGGCTCGCCTTCATCCGGCCGTGCCGCGACGACGGCAAGGCCGACGCTGGCGCCATACTGCTTGCGCGCCCGCGCCGCCGCAGCCGCCGCTCGCTTGTCCGGCGGCAGCGCGGCATGCTCCGGGCCACCCGCATCCGGGCCGATGGTCGAGCCGAGAAAGGTCTGCATGTCCGGATCAAGCGCACTCATGCGCGAGGACAGGACACCGCCGGTGATGGATTCGGCCGCCGCCAGGGTCCTCTTGGTCTCGCGCAGCTGCCGCAAAATCACGAACTCCATGGACTCGTCGTCAACGCCGAACACCGCATCGCCGAGGATGCCCCGGATCAGCTTCTCCTCGCTGTCGAGAATGTTCTTCGCCGTCGCCTCGTCATCACACTTGGCGACGACGCGCACCTTGATGCCGTCGATGCCGCTCGCCTGGAACGCGATGGTCGGGTTGCCGAGCGTATCGAGCTCCTTCATCCGGTCCGTGAGCAGCTCGTCGATTCCCGACTCGCTCAGGCCCCAGCTCCGCAGCACCCGGCTGCGGATGACAGCCGACTGCCCCGACCGCCGCCTGAGATCCGGCAGCACGGTGCCCGTGAACATCTCCTTCATCTCGCGCGGCACGCCCGGCACCGCGTAGATCACCTTGTCGCCCACCCGGCAGACGAGGCCCGGTGCCGTGCCCGGCATCTGCGGAATGGGAGAGGCGCCGGCCGGAATATCCGCCTGCCGCAGGTTGTTGGCCGACATGACGCGACCGCGCACCTCGAACATGTGCTTGATCTTGGCGGCGATCACATCGTCCCGCTTCATCTCCACGCCCATGACCTTGGCAATGACATCGCGGGTGATGTCGTCCTGGGTCGGCCCGAGACCGCCGCAGCAGATCACGGCGTCGCTGCGCTCCAGCGCCTGGCGGATGCAGCCTTCGATGCGGCCGAAGTTGTCGCCGACCTTGACCTGGAAGTAGGAGTCGATGCCCGCCAGGGCGAGCTGCTCGCCGATCCAGGACGAATTGCTGTCGACGATAATGCCGAGCAGCAGCTCGGTCCCGATCGCAACCACCTCGCAACGCATTGGGCACCCCGTTCGAGTCGTTTCTTATCGATGTCTCCGACCGCTCGTTCTCACATGCCGCCGCGCCTCGGGCAAGCCGGACGATCGAGCAGCCGAGCCTGCTGACCAAGGCACGTGCGACATCGCAGCCCAGCGAGAACGGGGGAGCATCGCCCGGCCGATCGCGCTATCATCGGCGGGACAAGGGGATGATCAGGATGACCCCGCCCGGAGGAAGCTCAATGAAGTCGAAGGTTATACTTGTTCCGCCATCGGATGCGACCGGCAAGCTGGCCCAGGAGATGGCGCCGGGCAGCATCGAGCTCGTTCTGGCGAAGGGCGAGGGTATCGAGCGCAATACGGCCCTGGCCGATGCCAAGTACATGATCTGTTATCCCAACGTCCGCATGGAGGACGCCTTCTACAAGGCCGCGCCCAACCTCCGGCTCGTGCAGCTTCTCAGTGCCGGCTTCGATGCCGTCGACACCAACGCCTCCAAGCGTGCCAAGGTCCCCGTCTGCAACAACGGCGGCGCCAATGCCATCTCGGTGGCCGAGCATGCATTGATGCTGATGCTGACGGTAGCGCGGCGGGTCGTCTGGCAGCACGCCAACGTGTCGGCTGGACGCTGGCGCGGCAACGGTCCGGCGCCAACCATGTACGAGCTTGCCAACAAGACGCTCGGCATCGTCGGCCTCGGCACCATCGGCAAGAAGGTGGCGCGCTACGGCCGCGCCTTCGGCATGAACGTGCAGTATTACGACATCGTGCGCCTGAGCGAGGGCGAGGCGGATCAGCTCGGCGTGCAGTTCCGCCTGCTGCGCGAGCTGATGCGCACCTCCGATTTCGTCTCGCTGAACGTGCCGCTCGACGACTCCACCCGCCACATGATCGGCGCGGACGAGCTGGCACTGATGAAGCCGAGCGCCATCCTCGTCAACACCAGCCGCGGCCCCGTCATCGACGAAAAGGCGCTCTACCGCACGCTGAGCGAAAACAAGATCTTCGGCGCCGGCCTCGACGTGTTCGACCAGGAGCCGCCGCCGGCCGACAATCCGCTGCTGAAGCTCGACAACGTCGTCCTGACGGCCCACTTCGCCGGCCCGACCTCCGACAATCACGTCGCCCGCTTCCGCAACGCCTTCGACAATGTGCAGCGCATGGAACGCGGCGAGCCACCGCTGTGGGTCGTGGCTTAGATAGCCACGTCGCTCCCTACCCTCCTGCATTCCCGGAAGCCGCGCGCTGCGCGGCTATCCGGGATCTTTCGCGATGGAGGTGGGCACGTCCCTGCCGCCTAGCTGGGTGTAAAGACCCCGGATCGGCGCGCTACCCGCGCCGTCCGGGGACGCAAATGGATGGGTGTTGTGCTGCCACCTGAAGACACGGCGGCATCGCTTATCACCTGAGACCGCAGCAGCGTTCCATTACGTCGCCGCGTGCATCCCACCCGGATTGGTCACGACCTCGACCTCGAATCCGGCACGGCGCAGGCAGGCGACCGTCGCATCGAGATGCGCGCGGTCGCGGGTCTCGATCACCACCTCCAATAGCGTGCCCTTGGCCGGCAGGTCGGAGAACACGCGCTGGTGCGAGACCTCGACGATGTTGGCTTCGGCATCGCCGAGAAGCTGGGCCACGCGCGCAAGCTGCCCCGGCCGGTCCACCAGATCGATCTGCAGCTGCGAGAGCCGGCCATCGCGCGCCAGCTCGCGCGTCAGCACGCCCGCTAGCAGCCGTGTATCGATGTTGCCGCCGCACAGCACGAGCCCGACAGTGCAGCCCGCAAACTTCTCGCGGTGTGCCACCACAGCAGCGAGGCCGGCGGCGCCGGCGCCCTCCACCACCGTCTTCTCGATGGTGATGAGCAGGCTCACGGCGCGCTCGATGTCCTGCTCCGTCACGAGCACGATGTCGTCGACGTAGCGCCGCACCAGCTCCGTCGTGATGCGACCGGGCGACTTCACGGCGATACCTTCCGCCAGCGTATCGCCGCGCATCGGCAGGCTCTCGCCACGCACGGCGTTGTACATGGAGGGATAAAGGGCCGCCTGCACGCCGATGACACGGATCGACGGCTTCAGCGTCTTGGCTGCCACGGCGATGCCGGAAATCAATCCGCCGCCGCCGATCGGCACCACCAGCGTATCGAGCGCGGGCACAGCCGAGAGCATTTCCAGCGCGAGGGTGCCCTGGCCGGCGATGACCAGCGGGTCGTCATAGGGATGGATGAAGGTCAGCCCCTTCTCCGCGCCATGCTTGCGCGCGAAGGCTGCCGCATCCTCCAGCGTGTCGCCGGTGACGATCACCTCGGCACCATGCCGCCGCGTATTCTCGACCTTCACCATCGGGGTGCCGATGGGCATGACGATGGTGGAGGGAATGCCGAGGCGGCTCGCATGGTAGGCGACGCCCTGCGCGTGATTGCCAGCGGACATGGCAATGACGCCGCGCTTGCGCGAGGCTTCATCCAGCGCCGTCAGCCGGTTCAGCGCCCCGCGCTCCTTGAAGCTCGCCGTGAACTGCAGGTTCTCGAACTTCAGCCAGATCTGGCAACCCAGGATCTCGCTCAGCGTCCGGCTTGGGTCGAAGTCCGACACCAGCACGGAGCCGGCAATGGTTTGCGCGGCCTTCTCGATGTCCGCGAGGGTCACTGCGGCGGCGTTTGTCCCGGCGTCTGCCATGATCGTCGGCCCTGGTTTCGGTTGCGCTGAGATGGTGGGGCGCAGCTATAGTACACCTTGAAGCTTCAGGGCAGTTCCGAAGATGCCCTCACCGCAATATTGGGAGTTTGCAGAGGCTTCAGCAGGGTTTCGTCATGCAACGGGATGAGACATGGCACTGAAACGCATGGTTCTCGAGATCGGCATGGGCACCGATATCCGGGGTGGCGACAGCACCAAGGCTGCCGTTCGCGCCCTGAAAGACGCCCTGTGGCGCAATTCCCTTAGCATTGCCGACGCTCTGGGCCTGCCGCGAGAGGCCATGCGCATCGAGGTCCACATCGGCGTGCCCCGCCCGCACACTGTCGACAAGGCGGCCGTCCTGGCGGTGCTGCCGTATGGCGAGGGAACAGTCCACGTCGTCGAGGGTGGCCTGGAGATCCCCAATGACGCCGGCACGGACACGACCATGATCGCCCATGCCGCCGCCGTCGTGCGTCTCGATGTGCCGTGACGGAGGCCAAGCCATGAAACGCGTCATACTCGAGCTCGGCGCCGGCACGGCCCTCCACGGCGGCCAGTACACGAAGGCGGCCGTGCGCGCGGCGCAGGACGCCTTGCATCACAGCTCGCTGTCGTTCCTGAAAGCGCTGAAGATCGATCCCAAGTCCATGCAGGTCGAGGTCACCATCGGCGTGCAGCAACCCGACAAGGTCGATCCGGAGGCGGTGAAGGCCGCCTTTCCGCACGGGCAGATCACCGTGAAGGTGGTGAAAGGCGGGCTCGACGTGGTGGACGAGGAGAACAACGACGTAACCGCGATCGCCAGTGCGGCGATCGCGGTCAGAGTCGCCATCCCAACCTAGGCCGTGGACTCATGAGTTGAGGAGATTTCCGGCGGTCGCGAGGTCGTTGGTACTCCATCCTCTGCGGTAGCGTTAGGTTCGTTGGCCGCTCGCAGCGGCCAGCTCAAATGGGAAAAACCGATGACGATATCGCTCTACGACCTCAGTATTCCGACCTTCCTGCAAACCACGAGGGCCGTCGGAAGCGTGCTGGACCGTGCGGTGCGGCACTGCGCTGAAATCGGCACCGATCCTGACGATTTCGTTGCGGCCCGGCTCGTCGAGGACATGGCGCCCTTTCATTTCCAGATCGAGGCCCTGACGCATCATGCCGTATGGGGACTGGAGGCCGTGAAAACCGGTGTGTTCGCCCCGCCGCCTCTGGTCGGCGCAATGCCTTTCGCCGACCTACAGGCCATGGTCGGTCGGGCCGCAACTGCGTTGGAATCGCTCACGCCCGCTGAAGTCAATAGCTGGTCCGACAAGAACCTGGACATTGAGCTCTTTCGGCCGCTCGACCAGAAAAATGCCTCGACTTCGAAATGGGTCCCGCGGACATTGGCTTTGACGCCAGAGACCTACCTCCTCACGTACGCACTACCGAACTTCTATTTTCATGTCGTCACCGCCTATAACATCCTGCGCACGCGGGGAGTGCCGATCGGAAAGGGCGATTACGAAGGACAGTTACGGATCAGGCCGGCCTAGCCTCGACCGTCAGCGCGATAGCAGTCCCGGCCATGGCGGCAATGGCGTCACTCCGTCATGGGTACCCGCAATGGCTTCCGCTCCCGCCGCGCTTTCGCCGGTCATGAGGCGCTTCACCTCGACATCATCGCGGCCGAAATTGCGAATAGCGTCAACTCCGCGCTTCTCCTCGATGATGCGCCGCGTCCGCTGGGAAATGATCCAGCCCAATGGCAGGAATGTTTTGTCCGCGCCCACGAGGATTTTGAAAATCCCGTCGCGCATCGTGTAATCGCCCCTCTGCCGAAAGCCCTTTGCATTCGCCGCTGTATTGGCGGCCAGATTGGTCAGAGCGTCGTCGAAGTAGCTCAATCTCGCGTCAACGGCATTGGCGCGTGCCATCCTCGTTCGCATCAAGGTGACGATGGGCGCGATCGTCTCAGCCGGCCCGGACGCGATCAGGTCCCCGTAGATCGAGGCGAATTGTGCAGCCTCCGGACCGAATACTCCTATTTCCAGCAGGTTGATGCTGATGCCCGCAGCCGGGACCCGTGCCTTGTGCTTCTCCGCGATGGCCCGCAATCTGATGGCGATTTCCGCTGCAGTCTCGATCCCGCTGTTCTCGAAGTAGCCGCCGTCAACGAGATAGAGCCGGGAGGCCTGCTTGTTGCCGGACTCCTTGGCAATCCATCGCGAGTTGATCCATCCGGCGGGGGTGATCCAGGGAAACCGCGCACTCAATCCAACCGCCGTTCCCACATCAAGGTCCCAGTCTTCCAGGTACGTGTTGTGCAGGGCCATATCTATGTGCAGGGCCGTGGGTGTCGCATCAAACCACAGGGGACTGATCGTAATTCTGGCACCCGTGGCAACCGAGGTGGTGTTGAGAAAAAGATACGGCCATTCCGATGCCGTCAGACCCAGGGTGAACACATTGTGCTTGGCATCGTCATAGGCGACGAAGCGCGAAGAAGGATCGTCTGACAGCGTCGACCGGAAATGCCACGCCATGGCCTTGGCAAGATACTTGGCCCTGTCGAATGCCGCGATGGGATAGGGAATGAACCGCTGCAGGAAATCCGGGAACAGGCCTGCAATGAGCAGCGGGCTGAGAAAGTCGTTGTTGAAAAAGCGCCGCACCGCGCTTCGGTAGTGAACGGCGGTCCCTTCGCGGCATGGCTCGCTGGAGCCGTCGCGGGCTTCGAGACGCGACAAGCCAAGAAAGAGGGCCGCTCCCAGGCTGCCGCCGGACACACCGCTGATACCGAACGTATGCGAGGCGAACGCAGGACAACGCTCCTGTAACGTACCGAGCGCATTTGCGACATTGTAGGCCGCGTACAGACCGCCGCCCTCGGCCGAGACCACGAAGACCGGATAGGGCAGATTCCGCTCGGCGTACCACGCCTTGTCAGGCCTCGTATCCAGCCACTTGATGAATCCGCCCTCCAGCGTGTCCCGCTTTCCGGTGGGCATGGCGACAACCTCATGGTTGTCGTTGATGCCGAGGACCGCAAAAACGACGGCACAGACTGGTGCGGCCGCAAGCAGAGGCAGGCGATGCTCGTCGCTCAGGTATTGAAGCAGCGCTGCCGCATAGTGGAGGAATATCAAAAACAGGAAGAGAGCGCTGTATGCCCCCAGGATGCTGGCAGTCTCGATGGGCCAGGCCAGGAACGCTGCGATAAAGGCGGCAAAGATGCAGACGAAAGCCGCCACGGCGGTTTTTGTGAACAGCCGGGGCGGACTGGGATACCGCACGAGCACATAGAAGATCAGCAACCCTATCGCACCGGCAAGAAACGTTGCCGTCAGCGCCCTGAGGCTGTTGATCTGGACAACGGCTCCACCGGCCTCGGCAGCGGCGAGCGCATTGTAGAAGCCGCAAGCCAGTGCAAAAAGCGGAGCTGCCGAGAGAATGGCTGCGATCAGCTTGGGCTGTCGCGGCGTGGCTCGCCCGAGCAGCGGATGCAGCGACAGACTGGCGATGATCAGCTTGCGGCTGAGGTAAAGATAGGCAACGAGGAGGAAAACCGCCGCAATGGTCGAGGTCGCGTCGTAGGTGGTGAGAATTCGATAGTCGGCAAAACTTGGCCCGATGGAAAGAAAGCGGGGAGCTGCGCTAAACAGGGCCGGCTTGATGGTGGACGCAAAGGAGACGAGCTCCACCAGCTTTTCTGCCGTGATGATATGCAGCTCGATGGCCTGGCTCGGGAGTGTAACCAGCCCGAATGTCACCGCTGTCACGAGCAGGGTTGCCCGGCAACGCCAAAGAACTGAATTGGTAATGATGGGACCGCCCAGGTGCATTCATCCCTCCGTACCCCGCCTACTGGTTCCATGAACGAGATGCATTGCCAAGATGGCCGTGCGAAATCCGAAGCACTATTGCAGGAGGATCACGGCCCGCCAGGCTCGAGTGACCGTGCAAGCGCAACAGCGTACCGGCGGCGGGTGCGGCTCTTGACGTGAGCGCGAGGATGACGCGATTAAGCGTCCTTCGGCAGAACCTCGGCGAGAACGGCGAGGCCGTTGAGCGCCCGCGGAAAACCGCCGTAGGGTGCCATCTGGATGACGGCCTCGATGATCTCGTCGCGTGACAACCCCATGTTCAATGCCGACTGCGCGAACTTGCGCAACTGGCCTTCCAGGCTCAGCACCGTGAAAGACGCCACCGCGACCAGCATGCGCTGCCGCGGCTCCAGGTCGGGGCGGAACCACAGCTCGCCGTAGCCGTAGCGCACCGCGCTCGGATAGAGCGCGCCCGTGATGGCGTTGCCGGGGGCGGCATAGCCTTGCTGGCCGCGTTCGCCGTGCATGCGGGCCATCAGCTCGCGGCCGCGGGCATCCAGTGTTTCGTTGCTGTCATCGCGCCCGGCCTCGTCCGGCACGCTCACGCCGCGCGCCGAGAACACCTCGCTGGCACAGGCCGCCGCGGCCTGCGTCGTCGGAAAGCCTCCGTACAACCCTGCCTGCATGAAGACTTCGAGAATGGAGCGTGGCTGCAGACCGACGTGGAGCGCGGCGCCGACCGTCTCCTTCAGCGCATCGAGCCGTTGCAGGAGACCCAGTGCAGCAAGCGTGCAAATCATCCGGTCCGGCAGCGCCAATCCGGGCCGGCTCCAGACACCGCCGTAGATAACCTCATCGGCCCAATCGCCGTAGCCCGGGACGGTACGCCCCGGTGCCGGATCGGCAAGACCCAGCCGCTCGCGCGTGGCCTTGCCTATCTTCCGCAAGTCGTCGCGGGTCACGCAAACCCTCCGCGCGATGCCGGGGTCAGTGCACCAGGAAGAACGCCATGAATGCGAGGATGGCGATCACCAGGATCGAGCCATATTTGATGAGCGCGTGAAACATCGCATACGTCTTGAGCTTGTCCTCGACGTCGATGTCGGGGTGGCTTCCGGAAAGGTCGACGCTCATCTGCAATCCCTCGTTAGGCCCGTGACCCGGCCCATTGGCTAAAGGTCCGGACTGCTGAATACCCTCCGGCGGGGCGCCTGTCACCATGCGACGATACCGCGGTCCCTGCCGGTATGCCCTGATTCAGGCTGGCCTTCGCCGGACATGCCGCGCGGCGGGCCGTCGCACCGTGACCGGACGCCGGTCGCCGCCCATCCCGTGCTGTGTCTTCTCCCAGCGGTAGGGCTCACGCACGAGCTGGATCAGGGCCCGGTACCCGGCGCAGGAAATCAGCAGCCAATAGAACGGCGTGAACAGCACCTTGGAGGCGAGCCGGTAGCGCCCGCGCCGGATCGCCACCAGGGCGCCGAGCCCCATGGCGCTGGCGTAGCCGGCCCCGAGATTGATCACGGCTATCCACCACAACCATTGCCCCAGGCCTTCGGCCGGGGCCAGCAACCTCCCCTGCATCGCCTCGGCAATCAGCAGCACGTAGCACCAGGGATGGGCCAGCGCCGACAGCAGGATGCTGCCCATGAGCACGTGCAGCCCAATGCAGCGCCTGAAACCCAGCTCCCGCAGCACGCGCCAGGGCGCGCGATTGTGGACGAGGTAGGTCTGCATCCAGCCCTTCAGCCACCGCGTGCGCTGGCGCAGCCAGTTGCCGAATTGAACGGGCGCTTCCTCCCACGTCCGCGAGTCGAGCGTTGCGGTCCTGAGCCCGGCGCGCGCGATGCGAAACCCGAGGTCGGCATCCTCTGTGACGTTGTAGGGGTCCCACGCGCCGATGCCGCGCAGCACCTCGATGCGGAAGTGATTGGAGGTGCCGCCGAGGGGCACGGGTATGCCGAGCCGCTCCAAGGCCGGCAGCGTCCCGGAGAACAGCGCAGCGTACTCCAGCGCGAACTGGTGCGTCAGCCAATTGGCATCGCCGTTGTAGATATCGAGCTGCGCCTGCACGCACGCGAGATCGGGGCCCGACGCCTGAAACAGCGCCAGCGCACGATGGATCTGATCGGGCTCCGGCAAGTCCTCGGCATCATAGATGACGACGAAGTCGCCGCGCGCGAGGCCCAGCGCATAGTTCAGCGCCTTGGGCTTGGTGCGCGGCCCCCTGTCCGGCACCACGACGATCTCGAAATTGCCGGGCAGGTCGAGACTGTCGGCGACCCGGCGCGTCTCGTCGTCGTCCGTCTCCAGGATGAGAAGAATCTGCAGCTTGGCCGCCGGATAGTCCAAAGCCGCCAGCGCCCGCACGAGACCCGGCAGCACCTCCGCCTCCTGATAGAGCGCCACCATCACGCTGTAGGCGGGCAACCTGGACGGGTCCGTGGCCCTTACTCTCTGACGCCTGCGTTTGGGCCGTAGCACCTCGAGCATCGCCACGATGCGCAACGCGGTGACGCAGAGGAACGGCACCGCGAACATGACAGCCAGCACCGGCCCGGCAAGGTCCGGAACGGCGGCCAGGCCTGCCACGGCGAGGCTCAGCAGGCTCGCGAGCAAAAGCCCCTGCCACAGGGGATGGGGCGTGCGGGCCGAATACAGCGGTGCGGCGCGCCACAACCCATGAATGGCGGCATCGATCAGCGCCGGTGACCACTGCCGTTGCGAAGCCTGCGTGATGTCGTGCCGGGTCGCCAGCATGAAGCGATGCCCGAGCCGGCCACCGCTGACCGCGATCGACCTCAGCACGCGCGGTGCAAAGCTGCGCGCCTCCACGGCAACCACCTCGCGGCCGCCGGCCGTAACGCCGGCCATGACCTTCGGCCAAGCCGGATAGGGCGCGCCGGGCGTGGCGCCCTTCAGCCGCTGCCCATCCGCCGCCGGCAGGCCGAGTTCATCGGCGAGCGCCTGCACATACGCCCGCTCCGTCAGCCAGCCTTGGGTGATGAGCACCTCATGCACCGGCACGGCCCAGCTCTGGGCCAGCGCCTTCGCCCGCCGCAGCGTCGCCGCATCGATATGGCGCTTGAGAAGAAAGGCGTATTCGTCGTCCGGCAATGGTGCGAGCACACCGGAAACCGGACGTTGGCGCACGCGCCTGAGACGGGTTAAAATCCCGCCGGAGCGGTGGCGCGGCGTGATCCGATTCGCGGAACGCGCAGCGCCGGCCGCAGTCAACGCAAGGCCTGCCAGCCCCTTGAAGAGCATAGGGATGAACCCGCCGCCTCATCTCTTCCGGGCCGCATTCCTGCCGATGTCGAGGAACGGAACGCCGGAATGCCCGCTCTGAGCATAAGCTGCCGCGTGCTGCTCGCAAGCCTGGTGACCTGGGCGCTGTGCATGACGCCAGTCACGGCGCAGACCGGTGATCCTGCCGCCGCCAGCGGCGAGCTTCCGCGCCGCGCCGTCATCCGCTTCCTGACGGGCAGCGAGTTTCCACCCTTCCACTACTACGACGACGATGGCGTGCTGACGGGCTTCGATGTGGACGTGGCGCGCGCCGTCTGCCTCGAGCTTGCCGCCACCTGCGATATCAAGGACCGGGTGTGGGATGACCTGCTGCCGTCGCTGCGCCGCCGCGAGGCGGACGCGGTCATCGCCTCGCATGGCATCACCTCGCAGGCGCTGGCGCAGGTCGATTTCACGGATCGCTACTACTACACCCCGGCCTGGTTCGCCGGCCTGCGCACGGCGCCCAAGATCGAAGTCGTCCCGGAAGCGATGGCCGGCCGCAAGCTCGGCGTCGCCAAGGGCACGGCACACGAAGCTTATCTGCGCGCCTTCTTCACCCGCAGCTCGATCCAGACCTTCGATACGCCCGAGCTTGCGCGCGAGGCCGTCGCCAACCGCGCGGTGGATTTCGTGTTCGATGATGGCGTGAGCCTCGTCTTCTGGCTCAACGGCACGCTGTCGAAGGAGTGCTGCGAGCTGCGCGGCGGGCCGTTCTTCGAGCCCCGCTTCTTCGGCGACGGCATCGGCATTGCCGTACCCAAGAGCGATGTAGCTCTCAAAGGGCTCATCAATCAGGCCCTCCGGCGCATTCGCGAGACCGGCCGCTACGAGGAGCTGATGCTGCGCTACTTTCCAAATCGCCTTTACTGAAAAACCCAACGGGAGGACTTCACTGATGATTTTCGACCATCGCACCTACACGCTGAAGCCCGGCACGATCAAAGCCCACCTCGATCTCTACGAGAAGCATGGCTTCGCGGTGCAGTCCAAGCACCTGGGCAAGCTGGTCCTATACGCCACCACCGAGGTCGGCGACGTCAACAGCTACGTGCACATCTGGGCCTACAAGGACGTTGCCGACCGCGCGGCGCGGCGCGCAGCCATGCAGGCCGATCCCGAGTGGCAGGCCTATCTCAAGAAGTCGAGCGAGCTCGGCGCCCTCATCAAGCAGGAAAACAAGATCCTCGTCGCCACCAGCTTCTTCAAGCTGCCGGGCGCGTAGTCGTCGAACCACTTTGTCTCTCACCCGTTGATTGCCGGCCGTGCGGCTGGGCTTTACGCAGCCGCACAGCCCGTCCGCTCTCTCCGTGCCATCCTCGCGCACTTGCTCTCGGACCGAGGGCAAGCAAATGCCGGGATGACATCTGTGGGTGTAGTGCGGCTCAGCCCCTGATCACACTTTCAGTGTCCTTCGGGGCAAGCGCGGACCATCCGTCTTCTCCGTGTCATCCCGGGGCTTGTCCCCGGGACCCATCGCATCACGAGTCCGCTAGCTGAAATGTGCAGGACGTCATCACGTCCGCACGTGCCTTGGCGCTCGCGGATCGATGGGTCCCGGCAATGAATGCCGGAATGACATCGGTGGGTGAGGCACGGCCAAGCTTCTCCCTCTCCCCGATAGCGGGGAGAGGGTGGGGTGGGGGGCAGAACCTTGCTCGGAATATGCCGCTGCCCCCTCACCCTAACCCTCTCCCCATGAAGAATGGGGAGAGGGGATGACGTGCAAAGCACCGCCATCTCCGCGGCCTGTCGGCCCGGAGGTTTGCGATAGCGAGGGGTGCAGGGCAGCGCGCGCCCGGTGGACCCTTGGGATCGTGTCTTCAGGGCGATGCCATCGCTGCCCTGCGCAGGTCCTGCCGTCTGTCCAGGATGACAGTGCGGTCCGTGTCACTCGTTTTGTCCGGAGCTGGAAACTCTAAGAGTCGCCTCGTCCGGCAGCCTGCCTCCACCCGGCGCGTCTTGCGAGAGCACGCTCGCGAGACGCGCCCCCTCAGTCGAGTGGATGCAGGGAGTATGAGCGCGCACCGGCACGGGGATAAGTTGCGCCGCGATTTTCTGCGTATGATGAATATCCCCGCGCCAGCCGGTCAGCGTCTCAGTTCCCCGGCTTGTCGTGGATCTCGGGGAAGAACAGGTCTTTCCACGACGCCGGCCGTACCTTGAGCGTGCCGATATCGCTCATGAAGTTTGCGTAGGTCATGACGTTCTCGGGCGTGGTCGTGAACTTGTTGTCGGGATCGTTCAGAACCTCGACGATCTCCTCGGCCGACCATCCGCGACGTCCGACAGACTCGAGAAACACCTCCGCCGCCGCCTTCTTGTCGGCATTGATCATGGCGTTGGCCTCCTCAAGGCCGGCCAGGATCGCCGCCGTCGACTTCGGATTCTTCTCCCTGAACTCCGCCATCATGTAGAGCATGGTGAAGGTCTGGGAGCTGCCCATCACCTCGTTGGTCGTCAGGATGGTGCGGATCTTGGGATCGCGCCGCTCGCGCTGGTGAAACGGCGGCGAGGTGAAATGCAGATTGATCTCGTTGCCCTCGCCCGCGAGCAACGCAGCCAGCGCATCAGGATGCGTCATGCTGACCGTCATTGCATCGAAGTGCGTGGTCTTGTCGGCACCGAGCTCCTTCCTCGCGTACATCTGCATGATGATGGCCGGGATCGACACCTTGATCGCCGTGATCGCGATCTTGTCCTTGGCGCCGACGTCCTTGATGCTCTTGATCTCGGGCGAGCGCGTATTCAGATACATCGGCATCGAGGTCATGGCAGCCAGCCCCGTGACCTTCATGCTGTCGCGCGTGCGCGCCCAGATCGTCAGGAAGGCCGGCGGACCGGCAGGAACCACATGCGCGTTCCCGGAGAGAAGCGCATCGTTCACCTGCGCGGGACCGCCGATGTTGACGTAGGACACCTTCGTCTTGTCGAGCCCCAGTGCCTTGGCGTGCTTCTCGACCAGGCCATGCTTTTCCATCATCAGCAGCCCGAGGAAGCCGACGCCGCCGGCGCCCTTGGGTATCTTGATCTCCTCGACCTCGGCGAGCGCAGGCGTAATCGCGGCAAGGCTCGCGGCCATCAGCACCGCTGCCAGACTTGTCTTCATATCAGTTGAGTCCTCTTCTTCGGGCCTATGCCCCGTCAGCTTCCCGGCAAGTCATGAATCTCGGGGAAGAACAGCTCTTTCCAATCAGCTGGCTTCTCCTTGATCGTCCCAACCGAGTGCATGAACTCGGCGAACTTCATGGTGCTATCCGGCGTCATGGTCCACTTGACCTGCGGCCCCGAAGCAATTGCCGCGACCTTCTCCACCGGCAGCTTGGACTTCACGTCCTCGGCCCAGTATTGCGCCGCACTTTTAACATCCTTGTTCAGCATGTCGGTGGCTTCGCCGAAGGCCTTCACCAGCGCCTTGTAAAGCTGGGGGTTCTTGTCACGGAATTGCGAGGACGTCCACGCCACAGTGAACGAGTGCGGCCCGCCGAACACGTCGTAAGAGTTGAGCACCGTGTGGATGGCCTTATCGTCGAGTTGCTGGAACTGGAATGGCGGCACGCTGAAGACGCTGGTGATGCCCGCCGATCCGCTCAGCAACGCAATCGTGGCATCTGGCGGCGTCATGGACACTGTCAGATTGTCGAGCTTGGCATAGTTGCTGTTGCCCCATTGTTTGGCCGCAGCCATTTGCAGCAGCATGGCCTGAACGGAGACTTTCACCGCCGGCACGGCAATCTTGTCCTGGTCCGTGAAATCGGCGATCGATTTCACATTCGCGTTGCGCGTGTTCAGCAGGATGGGCTGTGATGAAAATGCGGTGATCCCCTTGACTGCCAGCGGCGTTCCCTTGGTCCGCGACCACAGCGTCAGCAGGCCGGGCACACCACCCGACACGATGTCCACCGAGCCGGACAGAAGCGCGTCGTTCATGGCGTTGGGACCGTTGAACGTGGCCCACGTCACCTTCAGGTCCGGGATGCCCGCCTCCTTGGCGTGCTTCTCAAGCAGCTTGTGCCGCTCCATCATGTTGAATTGCAGGTAGCCCATGGAGAACTGGCGCGCAAAACGGATCTCGGGGGCCTGAGCGAATGCCGGTGTCAGGCACACGCCCATCACAGCCACCGCGCCGATGGCTGCAACGGCACGCAATGATTTCATGATTGTCTCTCTCCCTACCCGGCGTTTTTGATTGTGGTTTCGAGCACGCCGATGCGCTCGATCTCCATTTTGATCCGGTCGCCGTCCTTCAAATACACGGGCGGCTTGCGGAAGGCTCCGACGCCCGCTGGCGTACCCGTCGCAATCACGTCGCCAGGCTCCAGCGTCATGTATTGCGTGATGTAGGCAATGAGCACCGGCACGGTGAAAATGAGATCCGACGTCGTGCCGTCCTGCATCTTGTCGCCGTTGACCCAGGTGCGCATGCCGAGCCCCGCGCCGTCGCCCAGCTCGTCGGCCGTGACGATCCACGGCCCCATGGGGCAGAACCCATCCATGCTCTTCGCCAGGCTGGTCTGCGGCGGCGTCACGTCGAACTGGAATTCGCGCGCGGACAGATCGTTGAGGATCGTGTAGCCTCCGACATAGGCGAGGGCGTCCGCTTCCTTCACGCGCGTGGCGCGCCTGCCGATCACCACGGCCAGCTCGACCTCGAAGTCGAGTTTGCGCACGCCGGGCGGAATGGCAACACTGGCATTCGGTCCGACGACGGACGACGACACCTTCACGAACAGCCGCGGGTTGTCCTGCTTGGCCCGGCCGACCTCGGCCGCATGGTCCTTGTAGTTGAGCCCGACGCCGATGATCTTGCCGGGTTGCGGCACCGGCGCGAGCAGCTTCACGCCCCTGAGGGCGCGCACGCCATCCACCGGACGCTCGCGCAGACCGCGCTCGACAGCCCGCTGCGCCGCGTCGAACGCGCCGACACCGAGGCCGAGCAAACCAACCACGGTTTCGGGAAATCCGGTCTCACCCGAGGCCAGCGCGACATCGACGATCTCCTCGCCGACCACCGCGCCGAGCCGTGCTCCCCGCGCCCCCATGAAGGTTGCCAACCGCATGGTGAGCGCTCCTCTATGCCGCGAGCTTCGCGTAGTCCTTGGTCGCCATCACCTGCACGCGCCGCATGTAGCGCGGCTCATCGGGGCGATAGTCCGGAATGGCATTGTGCACCGTGCCGATGTTGTCCCACATCAGCACGTCGCCTTCCGTCCACTTGTGCGCGTAGAAGAACTTCGGCTGCTCCTGATGCTTGAACAAGTACGCGAGCAGCTCGTCGCTCTCGGCCTTGTCCATGCCGTCGATGAACATGGCGTAGCCGGGATTGCAGTACAGGATCTTGCGCCCCGTGATCGGGTGCGTCTGCACGATGGGCTGGGACACGGGTGGCTTCTGGCTCCGCTGCTCAGCCGTCAGCGGCCCGCGCGTCGAGCCGGGCTTCGCCCGCATCATGTCCCAGAACTTGATGAAGTCATGGGTGGCTGTGCGGCCCTCCACCTTCTTCTTGATGTCGCCGGGTAGATCGTCGAAGGCCGCGTGCATGTTGCGGAACTGCGTGTCGCCGAGCGGACGGCCATCGCGGATCGGCACCTTCATGGCATACAGCACGTTCGCCAGCGCGATGTCCTTGCTGTAGCTCATGTCCGTATGCCAGCCCTGGCCGGCATCGCCGAGGCCGATCGGCTTGCCGTCCTTCTTCATGTTGGAGAGGATCATCACCTCGGGATGATCGGGCTCATGGTAGTGGTTGGCGACGTTGATCTCGAGATCGCCGAACATCTTGCCGAAGCGCACGAGGTCCTCGGTCTCGATCGTCTGGCGCGGGAACACGATGACGCCGTGCTCTCCCAGGGCCCTGAGAATGGTCCTGAAGTCGCCTGGAGAGACCGGCTGCTTCAAATCAATGCCGGTGATGTGCGCGCCCAGGGCCTCGCCGGTCGGCTTGATGTCCATGTCAGCACCTCGTCGTTTCCTCGACCACCGCATGCGCTCGTTGTACGGCGGCACAGCGGTTGCTCATGGGCGAACACTAGCAGGGTGAAGCACAGCTGCAAGTCGAGCCGCGTATACCAGCCGCGCGCGCCGATTGTGACAACCAGGGGCGCCGAGCAGGCTGCGAGGAGATTTCATTCCCCCCACGCACCCGCAAACCAAAGGCGAGGTCTGGCAGCTAGCCCAGCAGCTGCCCGCCATCCACCATCAGCGTCTGCCCCGTCACCCAGCTCGCCTGGTCGCTGGCCAGGAACAGCGCCACGTTGGCGATCTCCTCTGCCGTGCCGAAGCGGCCCCAGGGGATGCTGCGCAGCGTGCCCTGGTAGAGCTTCGGGTCGGATGTCTTGCGCTGGTCCCACACGCCGCCCGGGAACTCGATTGATCCCGGCGCGATGGCGTTGACGCGAATGCGCTTGGGGGCCAGCGCCAGTCCCTGGCTCATGGTGTAGTTGTTGATCGCCGCCTTGACCGCCGCATAGGGCACCGAGCGCGTGCTGGCCGCAAAGCCCGAGATCGACGAGATGTTGACGATGGCGCCGCCGCCCGCCTTTTCCAGGAAGGGCACGGCCGTCTGCGTCGCACGCACCGTTGCCATCACGTCGACGTTGATGCCGGACGCCCAGCCCGCCTCGTCATCCTTCATGCCGAAGCCCGAGGCGTTGTTGATGAGGATATCGATGCCGCCCAGCGCATTGCCGGCGTCGTTGACAAAGCGGATGACGGCCGGACCGTCGCCCAGGTCGCACGTGCCGCTGTAGACCTTGCCGCCGTGGCGCTTGAGATCGGCTTCAGCCGCCTTCAGGCCATCCGCGCCGCGCGCGCAGATCGCAACGTCGGCGCCCCGCTCCGCGAACCCCGAGGCTATGGCGCGGCCGATCCCGCGGCTGCCTCCGGCCACGACCACCTTCTTTCCCTTGAACGACGCCTGCATCAATTCACTCCGGTGTTGGGTTATTGGCTGGGTCCTCCCGAGACCCTACCGGCCAACACTATCGCACCCCGCCGCCAGGAGAACCGAAATCAGCGGGCGGTTGCTATGCGTCGGAATTCGATCAATCCCGGGCGTTCAAACCGTAGCCTTCGAGCTGCTGCGCGACGCGCTCCATCTCCTCGTCGGACAGCACGACCGGATCGCCGAGGGACAGCACGCGGAAATACTGCTCGGCGAGAATTTCCACCTCGGCCGCAAGTTCGAGCGCCTTGCTGCACGTCTCGCCGACGGCGATCTGCCCGTGATTGGCCATCAGGCAGGCGTCGCGCTTCCGCAAGCCCTTGGCCACGTGGCGTGCCAGCTCGTTGGTGCCGAACGTGGCATAAGGCACGAGCGGGATGTCGTTGCCGCCCGCCACCGCCACCATGTAGTGGAACGCCGGGATGGACTTGCCTGCACAGGCGAGCGCCGTCGCATTCGGGGAGTGGGTGTGCACGATGCCGCCGACGTCCGGCCGGGTGCGATAGGCCGCCAAATGGAACCGCCATTCCGTGGACGGCACTCTCTGCCCCGGTGGCACGGTTCCATCATCGGCCACGAAGACGATGTCGGCCGGCAGGATGGAGGCATAGGTCCGGCCCGACGGCGTGATCAGCATGCCGCCGCGGAACCGGCGCGACACATTGCCCGAGCGACCGGGCGACAGGCCCCGGCGGCTCATGGCCAGCGCCGTATCCAGGACGTCCCGCCGCGCACGCTCCTCGACTTCGCGCTCCACTGGTCCCCATTCCGTGTCGGTCATGTTTCTCTCCCCTAATCGGCGCCGAAAAGATATCGTGCGAGGAGCACCTGACAACGCACACATGCACTCAAGGTTGACATGGCTGGCATCCCTCTGACCGTGCTCACGGGCTTTCTCGGCTCGGGCAAGACAACTTTGCTGAAACGCCTGCTCGACGACCCGTCCATGGCGGGCACGGCCGTCCTCATCAACGAGTTCGGCGAGGTCGGCATCGATGACGCCCTGATCGAGAAGGTCGACGACGACGCCGTGCTCCTGCCTTCGGGTTGCATCTGCTGCGCGGTGCGCGGCGACCTGATCGACGCGCTCGAAAAACTGCATACGAAATCGCTGTGGGGCGATATTCCGCCCATGCGACGGGCTGTTTTGGAGACCACCGGCCTCGCCGACCCGACACCGATCGTGCATACGCTGATGACGGAGGAAAGGCTCTATCGCATCTATCAGCTCGACGGCGTCGTCACCACGGTCGATGCCCAGCTCGGCCTGACGCAGATCGACGAGCATTTCGAGCCGGCCAAGCAGATCGCCATCGCCGACCGGCTCGTGGTTACCAAGTCCGACCTCGGCGATCCCGCCACCGTGGCGCGGCTGGAGGGCCGCCTCCGGGCGTTGAACCGCGCGGCCCCGATCCGCCGTGCCGTCAAAGGTGATATTCCCGCGAGCGAGCTAATCGGCCTCGGGGCGCACGAGCCGGCCATCACCGCCGCCGATCCGGAGCGGTGGCTCGCGGCCGACAAGTACGCGGCCCCTGCCCACGACCACCACCACGATCACGGCCATCATCACGACCACGATCATGCGCATGACTGCGCCGGCGACAGCTGCGCTCACCCCGACCACCATCACGGGCATCTGCACGGCATCCAGTCGTTCTGCCTGACCTTCTCCGATCCACTCGACGGCTCGGAGCTGTCCAACGCGCTACAGCTTCTGGCGCAGCTCTACGGCGGCAAGCTTTTGCGCGTGAAGGGCATCGTCAACGTCAAGGACCAGCCCCGGCCGTTCGTCATCCACGGCGTGCAGCACATCTTCTATCCGCCGGATACGCTGGAGAAGTGGCCGGGCGACAGCCGCGAGTCGCGCCTCGTCTTCATCACCAAGGACCTGCCGGAGAGCAGCGTCCGGAAGCACTTCAAGCCGTTCCTCGGCGACGCAACAAGCGCCGCGGCCTGAGGGTGCGTCAGAAGTAGGCGATCAGCCGTCCGCAGATCGCCACCGAGAGCCACACCATCAGCGACAGGCCTGCGGCCCAGCGCAAGCGTTGCGGAAACGGCTCCGCTGCCGGTGTCTCCGCGAGCGCCCGCCGCAGCGGCGGACCGATCAGCAGCGCGTTGGCCAAGCCGAGCGCAATCAGCAGCGCCTTGATCTGGAACACCGGATTCATCGCCACGTGACTGGCCTCGGCCGTGAACAGGATCGCGCCGGTGGCCAGCAGCAGGATCAGGGCGGCGATCGCGCCACGCCGCGCCCACACCACGATCTTGGCTGCGGCGGCACCCCGGAACACGCCGAGCAAGGCAAGGTCCATTACCGAGATTGCGCCAGCAAACAGGAACAGCCCGGCGATGTGTCCGACATTTGCGGCCGGATAGGCCCATGGCGATTGCCGGATGCCGGCGGCAAACGTGGATTGCTCGAGCCCGACGAGCAGGGCGGGCGCCTCGGCCAGCACCAGCATCAGCGCATCTCGACCGTCTTGCCGTCGACCGTGATCCGCTCCGCGCGCATCTCATCCTTCTCGACCGTCGAGGGATAGCCGACTGCCGTCACGTCCTTGCCCACGGCAACCAGATCGGCCGTCGCACCGCGGCTCGTCATGCGCGACGTCGGCGCCAGCGTGACGGTCCACACTTTGTCCGCACCCTGCACCGTGATGGTTGCGTGCGGATTCTCGTACTTCGACGTCAGGATCTTGCCGGCAACCGTCACGAGCTTGGAGGCGTCATAGCTGCCCCAGCCATGGTGCGCCGCCGCCGGCACCGACAGTCCCAATGCCACAAGCAAAGCCGCCGGCCAAATGCGCATCATGATGGTCCTCCTTCTGTGTCAGCGGACACTATCGCAGATTTGAAGGCCGGATCATGAAGCTCCGCTTCAACGACGATCAACTCTCTGCGTTCACGCATCCACGCCCAGGCGCATACGCGTCACGCCGGCGGCGTCCATGTCCGCCCAGGCCTTCGCCAGGCTGCCGGCATTGTCGATGCCGCGACATGCATCCTCGATCACCGTCGCCTCGAAACCGAGGCGTCGCGCATCCAGTGCCGTCCAGGCGACACAGAAGTCTGTCGCCAGCCCTACGATATAGCACCGCTCCAGCTCGCGCTCGCGCAGGTAGCCCGCAAGCCCGGTCGGGGTCTTGCGATCGGCTTCCGCGAACGCGGAATAGCTGTCGACGCCGCGGCGGTGCCCCTTGCGCACGATCATCTGCGCATGCGGGATGCCCAGCCCGGCGTGCAGCTCCGCTCCCTTCGTGCCTTGCACGCAATGGTCCGGCCACAGCACCTGCGTACCATAGTCGAGCTCGATGGTCTCAAAGGGGTTGCGCCCGGCATGCGTCGTGGCAAACGACACGTGCTCGCTCGGATGCCAATCCTGCGTCAGGACCACGTTGTCGAACCGGCGCGTCAGGCGATTGACGATCGGCACGATCTCGTTGCCGTTCGCCACCGCCAGCGCGCCGCCGGGCATGAAATCGTTCTGCACATCGACGACGATCAGGACGCTGCGGCTATCGATCATGGATGCGCACTCCCTTCGCGACTTCGGTCAGCTTGAACCCATTGCTGCAGGCGTCAAGTGCGGGAAACCCCGGATGCCGGTTCAGCCGGGTTCCGTTATCCGCCTCTCGGGATATAACTGCAGGAGCCCCTCGCGCGTTGCCTGCGCAACGCCCCGCTCCGTGACAAATCCCGTCACCAGCCGTGCCGGCGTGACATCGAAGGCCGGATTGGCCGCCGGCGATCCCGGCGCGCCGATCTCGACAGCCACTATCTCGCCTTCGCATGTGCGCCCCGTCATCACCAGCACCTCGTCGGCGGAGCGCTCCTCGATGGGAATGGCCGCGCCGCTGTCGAGCGTCCAGTCGATGGTGGAATGCGGCAGCGCGACATAGAACGGCACGCCGTTATCCTTCGCCGCCAGTGCCTTCAGATACGTCCCGATCTTATTCGCGACATCGCCGTTGGCCGTCACCCGGTCGGTGCCGACGATGACGAGATCGACCTCGCCCTGCTGCATTAGGTGCCCGCCGGCATTGTCGGCAATGATCGTGTGCGGCACGCCATGCGCGCCGAGCTCGAACGCGGTCAACGCCGCGCCCTGATTGCGCGGGCGCGTCTCATCCACCCACACATGCACGGGCACGCCCTTGTCGTGCGCCTGATAGATCGGCGATGTCGCCGTTCCCCAATCGACACACGCGAGCCAGCCGGCATTGCAATGCGTGAGCACATTGACGCGCGCGCCGGCGGGTTTGCGCGCGGCGATCGCCTCGATCAGCGGCAGGCCATGCACACCGATCATGCGGCTGGCCTCGACCTCGGCGTCGCAGATCTCCGCCGCACGCGCATAGGCCGCCGCAACGCGCGCGTCGCGCGGCAGGTTGCGCACGGCCTGCCTCATCTCCTCCAGCGCCCAGCGCAGGTTGACGGCGGTCGGTCGCTGCCTGGCGAGCAGCGCGGTGGCGCGATCGAGACCTTCATCGGACACAACCTCGCGCAATGCGAGACACACGCCGTAGGCCGCGGCTGCACCGATCAGTGGTGCGCCACGCACCTGCATGGTGAGAATGGCTCGCGCCATCTCCTCGACCGTCGTCAGGCGCACCGTCACGAACGCATGGGGCAGCCGTGTCTGGTCGATGATTTCCACCGACCAGCCGTCGGCCCCGAGCCAGATCGTCCGGTAATGTCGGCCCTTGATGTTCATGCAGCCTGCCTGAGAGGCGTCAGTGCCCCTCGAACTCGATCAGCGCATGACACTTTACACCGAGCGCCTCGAGCCGCTTGCGTCCGCCGATCTCCGGCAGATCGATCACAAACACCGCGCCCACGACCTCGCCGCCGGACCGGCGGATCAGTTTTGCCGCTGCCTCCGCCGTACCGCCCGTCGCGATCAGGTCATCCACGATCAGGATGCGCTCGCCCAACTCGATGGCATCCTCGTGGATCTCGATGGTGTCGATGCCGTACTCCAGGGTGTACTCCTGCCCGATGGTCTTCCAGGGCAGCTTGCCCTTCTTGCGCATGGGCACGAACCCGCAGCCCAGGCGGTCTGCCACAGCGCCGCCCAAAATGAAGCCGCGCGCCTCGATACCGGCCACCAGATCCACGGGCACCGCCCGATAGGGCTCCGACATCCGGGCGATGGCGGCCTTGAACCCCTGGGCATCCCCCATCAGGGTCGTGACATCCCGGAAGATGATGCCGGGCTTGGGGTAATCGGGAATGCTGCGGATCAGCTTCTTGAGGTCTTGCACAGGGTTGCTCCAGTCCGGCAACACGCGGTCTCAAAACACTGGGCGAAACCTGCCACCCGCGCAAGATGCGGGTCCGCCCTGCCCCGTCCAAAGTTTAACCGCCTGTGAACGACCTGAAAGACACTCTTCCCAATCCGGCCAAATTGCTTTGTCACTGTGGTTCATCGGTGTGGCGCCGAGGGGAAGTGCCGGACCAGCGACCGCTTTATGGCATCGGACACGTAGGCGGCCTGCGCACTTGGAGGAGCACGACGGCAATGCCGGAACCACATTTCGCCACGGCGGACGACGACCTGCCGCGCACGTTCCGTCGCGAACGGGAAGCCCGGGAGCGCGAGGCGCGCGAGCGAGAGTCCAGAGAGCGCGAAGCCCGGGACAGGGAGGCGGCCATCATCGAGCCCGACTTCGGCCACCGCCAGCCAGCTTTTCTCTACGGCGCCGCGCAGCAGCCGGCCGCAGCCGAATGGACCAGCGTCTCGTTCGGGCGCCTGATGATGTTCTTCATCAAGGCGGTGTTCGCGGCCATACCGGCGATCATTGTCCTGTCGGCGTTGCTCTGGGTCGGCGGCTACATGCTGGGCGTGGTCTTCCCGCAGCTGCCCAAGATGCAGATCCTGATCCACTTCCCGAAGTAGGCCCCATCAGGCTGCGGCCACTGCCTCGATTTCCAAGAGCCAGGCCGCGTCGAAGATGTCGGTGATGATGGCCGTCAGCGCAACCTCGCGCTCGCCCAGCACCTCCTGCCGCACCTCGCGGTTGGGCATGGCGTAAGCGCGGTCGGAGAGAAAGATCGTCACCTTCACCAGATTGTCGAGCGTCATCCCGGCCGCGCGCAACTGCGCCTCGACGTTGGCCCAGGCGACCTGCGCCTGCTCCTTGAACTCAGTGGGCACCGTCCCGTCGGGCCGCGCCGGCACCTGCCCGCTGATGAACAAAAGCCGGCTCGCACCCGCAACCTCCATCGCCTGCGCGTAGCGGCTCGCCGGCGGCACGGCATCGGCGGCGGTGATGGCCCGTTTCGTCATTCCGGTCATGACTTTCCTCCAAGCACACGCCCAGCGACGGCATCGAGCTTTTGCAGCAGTGCCGGATCGCGGGCCTCCGGCGCCGTGATGAGCGCCACGTCGAGCGCGCGATCCGAGCCGACAGGACACGGCGGATGCTGCCGCGGGAAATCCTTCGCCAGTCTGGCTATGAGTTTTTGCGCCGTGGCGACGTTCTCCTGGAGAACGCGGATGATCTCGGCCACGTCCACGTGCGTGTGATCGTCGTGCCAGCAATCGTAGTCCGTCACCATGGCGACGGTCGCGTAGCAGATCTCCGCCTCGCGCGCGAGCTTGGCCTCGGGCATGTTGGTCATGCCGATCACATCGCAGCCCCACGAACGGTAAAGATTGGATTCGGCACGCGTCGAAAACTGCGGGCCCTCCATCACGAGATAGGTCCCGCCGCGTGTCATGGTGATGCCTTCCGCACGCGCCGCCATTTCCACCGCATCCGCGAGCAGCGGGCTCACCGGGTCGCCAAGCGCCACATGCGCCACGCAGCCCGTGCCAAAGAAGCTCTTCTCGCGCGCAAATGTGCGGTCGATGAACTGATCGACCAGCACGAAATGCCCCGGCGGATACTCCTCCTTCAGCGAGCCGCATGCGGAGATCGAGACGAGGTCGGTGACTCCGACCCGCTTCAGCACGTCGATGTTGGCGCGGTAGTTGATGGTGCTCGGCGACAGCCGGTGCCCGCGCCCGTGGCGCGGCAGAAACCGCACCGGCAGCCCCTCCACCTCGGCGAAGAGCACGGCATCGGACGCCTCGCCCCAGGGGCTGGCAATGCGCTCCCAGCGCGGCCGTTCGAACGCCGGCAGGTCATACAGACCGCTGCCGCCCAGGATGCCCAGGACCGATTGCGTCATGAAAAGCCTTTCATCGTTTACTCACACCAGGCCGCCAGGCAAAGACTGTCAGGATATCAATCCCCATCCGAGCTACCGACCTTCCACCTCGCCTGGTCCGCAAACCATTTGGCATTTCTGCTCGTGTGCAGCGCTTTCAGAGGCTCAACATCGATGTGATAGCGGCGAAACAATGCACCAAGTTCGCGAAGGTCATCAACTGAGACAGGCTGTTTCAGGCCGACATGTAAATTGCGTTGATGGCCGCGCACCTCGCCAACGCACGGAACTGACTGAAGCCAATGAAAGAAGGCGTTCTCATCGCCTCGGGAGAAGTATCTCGGGCCTTGGAATATCAATTCACGGCGTGTCATGCCCTCATCTTGCTCATGGCACCAAAGTCTCCCCACCAGAGTATGTGTCGAACACCGGCTAGCCAATCTTTGAGCGTCATCCCGTCGCCGCTTGCGCGCGTAGAACGCAAGCGGGAATCGGACGGGATCCAGATGCTATGCAACAAGCTCTGAGTGGATAATGAGGCAAAGCCCTTTACCGCAAACAATCAGAGAATTTGCGGCAAAGCATGACGCTAGCAGAGCAGCGGGCGCATGCACGACCTCAGAAATCGTGGAACGGCATCTAGGCCCCGCCCTTCGGCGGGGTGACGCCAATGGATAGGTGATCGCTTTAGCACCCTGGACGCAGGGGACACCCAATCTCATTGCGCCGCGCAAAAACAAAAAGGCCTCGCGAACGAGGCCCTTTTGCAAATCCGCATGGCAGAAAACCTAGTGCAGCTTGGCCCACATGCGCTTCTTGGCGAGGTAGACCAGCACCGCCGTGATGAGCAGGTAGATCACCACGATGAAGCCCATGCGCTTGCGCTCCTCGAGCTTGGGATCGCCGGCCCAGCTCAGGAATGCGGTGACGTCCTTGGCGTACTGCTCGACCGTGCCCTGGGTGCCGTCCTCGTACTTGATCTGCCCGGGTTGCAGCGGCGGGATCATCGCGATCTGATGGCCGGGGAACGCGCGGTTGTAGGTCATGCCCGGCGCCAGCGTCAGATCGGCCGGCGGATTGGTGTAGCCGGTTAGCAGGGCGTAGACGTAGTCGGAGCCCGCTTCCTGGTATCCGTTCGGGATGTCGCGCAGCATCGAGCCGATGGTCGCGAACACCGAAGTGTTCTCGCCCGCCGTCCGCGCCTTCGTGATCAGCGACAAGTCAGGCGGATAGGCGCCGTTCTGTGTGGCGCGTGCCTCCTGCTCGTTCTTGTAGGGGCTCGGGAACGCATCCGACGGCCGGCCCGGGCGCTGGAACATCTTGCCCTGATCGTTGGGGCCGTCCTCGATCCGGTACGACTCGGCCAAGCCCTTCACACCATCCGCCGAAAACATCGGTCCACCCGGCTCAGCCAGGTTGCGGAAGTTGATGCGCTTCAGGCCATGGCAGGCCGAGCAGACCTCGCGATAGACCTGGAAACCGCGCTGAAGCTCAGCCTGATCGAAGCGGCCGAAGAGACCCGCAAAGCTCCACTTCTGCCGATCGATGTGTGGCGCATCGCCGGCCGCCAGCGCCGCGCCTGCGGCGAGCGTCGAAGCCAGCGCAACGCCCGCCAATCCGAGGATGCGGAAGGATTTGGTCATCAGTCTCGAGCTCCCCCGCATCTCTAGCGCTTCTCGGCCGACGCCGTGGCACCTGCCGGCGTAGCACCCGGGCCAAGCACGGCCTCGGTGATCGAGCGCGGCATCTTGCTCGGCGTCTCCAGCACACCGACGATCGGCATGACGACCAGGAAGTGCAGGAAGTAGTAGGCCGTGAAGAACCGGGCCCAGTAGACGTAGGCACCCTCCGGCGGTTTGGCGCCGAGATAGCCGAGCGCCAGCGCGGAAAAGATGAAGAACCAGAAGAAGTACTTGTAGATCGGCCGGTACTTCGTCGACTTCACGCGCGAGGTGTCGAGCCAGGGCACGAACGCTAGGATCAGGATCGCGGAGAACATCGCCACCACGCCGCCGAGCTTGCTCGGGATGGCGCGCAGGATCGCGTAGAATGGCAGGTAGTACCACTCCGGCACGATATGCGGCGGCGTCGCCAGCGGATTGGCCTCGACGTAGTTGTCGGCGTGGCCGAGGTAGTCAGGCGCGAAGAACACGAACCAGGCGAACAGGATGACGAAGAACGCCAGGCCCACCATGTCCTTCATGACGGCGTAGGGCGTCATGGGCACGGTGTCGGACTTGGTCTTGACCTCGATGCCGGTTGGGTTGTTCTGGCCCACCACGTGCAGCGCCCAGACGTGCAGGCCGACGACGCCCGCGATCACGAACGGCAGCAGGTAATGGAGCGAGAAGAAGCGGTTCAGCGTCACGCCGGACACCGCATAGCCGCCCCACAGCCACTTCACGATCGCATCGCCGACGAGCGGGATCGCCGAGAACAGGTTGGTGATGACGGTCACGCCCCAGAAGCTCATCTGCCCCCAAGGCAGCGTATAGCCCATGAAGCCCGTCGCCATCATCAAGAGGTAGATGATGACGCCGAGGATCCAGAGCACCTCGCGCGGCGCCTTGTAGGAGCCGTAGTAGAGGCCGCGTGCGATATGGATGTAGACGGCGATGAAGAACATCGATGCGCCGACCGCGTGCACGTTGCGGATCAGCCAGCCGAAGTTGACGTCACGGCGGATGTGCTCGATCGAGTCGAACGCCATCTTGTCGCTCGGCACGTAGTGCATGGCGAGCACGATGCCGGTGATGATCTGGACGCCGAGGCAGAACGTCAGGATGCCGCCGAAGGTCCAGAGGTAGTTCAGATTGCGCGGCGTCGGATAGTCGATGAACGAGCCGTGCATGAGGCGCGCGGCGGGCAGTCTCTCGTCCATCCACTGCCCAACGCGCGTGGTCGGGCGATACGTCGATTCGTGCTGAGCCATGACGTGGGAGCCTTAGCCGATCCTGATGGACGTGTCGGACAGGAAGTCATACGTGGGGACTTCGAGATTGCGCGGCGCCGGGCCTTTGCGGATGCGGCCCGCCGTATCGTAGTGCGAACCGTGGCACGGGCAGAACCAGCCGCCGAAGTCCCCCTTCGCGTCAGCCAGCGTCTGCCCCTTGGGGATGCAGCCCAAGTGCGTGCAAATGCCGACCATGACGAGCCAGTTCTCCTTGCCCTTCTTGGTGCGGTTGGTGTCGAGCGCGGGCGCGGATTCGGGCAGCGCATCGTTGCGTGCACTGTTGTCCGGCAGCTCGGCCAGCGGCGTATCGACTGCCTTCTTGATCTCTTCATCGGTGCGATGGCGGATGAAGACCGGCTTGCCGCGCCACATGACCGTGATCGCCTGCCCAACGGCGACCGGCTTCAGGTCGACCTCGATCGAGGCCAAAGCCTGAGTCGAAGCATCAGGATTCATCTGTTGGATGAGCGGCCAGAGGGTTGCGGCTGCGCCGACCGCAGCAAACGAGCCCGCCGCAACCAGCAGAAAATCCCGGCGAGTCGGATCGTCAGTGTGTGCCGCCAAGGACAAATCTCCCAATCTTCGACCGCGTTGCGGGCAGCGCCCTGCATTGCTCGCGCGATCACACCGCCCGTTCCGGTGAGGAGCGTCCGTCAGGCTGAGGTGAGGCCTTGTGACCCCGGAACCGGTGCAGAAAACTCATATAATTACGCCCTGCGCTCCCCATGACAGGACGTAACAGCGCGGGTTCTTTTGACATCCTTTCGCCTCAGGCACAAGGCACCGCCCCGGAGCTATGGAGGGGCAATTTGGCGCATGGTTCGGCAGTCCGTGCACGCCTCACCGGCCATGGCACAGGCACAAAGCTGCCCTCTTCAACACTGATGCGCGGACGCGCGGCACAAAACTGATTGAGAAAGCCTACCGCGCCTGCTCTTGCTGTATTCTGGTGCGGACAGGCCGGACATCCGGCCGATGGAGCGGAGCGGGACTTGGCGGCAGAAGCAGGCGGAAGCGATCTGGCGAAAGTGGTGGCGCTGCTGGCCGCCGGTGTCGTCTCGGTACCCATTTTCAAGCGCCTGGGGCTGGGCTCGGTGCTCGGCTATCTGGCGGCCGGGCTTGTCGTCGGCCCGTTCGGGCTGCGCCTGTTCTCCGATCCGCAAGCGATTCTCCACGTCGCCGAGCTCGGCGTCGTCATGTTCCTGTTCCTCATCGGCATCGAGATGCAGCCGTCCCGGCTGTGGGGATTGCGGCGCGAGATCTTCGGTCTTGGCGCGGCACAGGTCGGGACCTGCGGCCTGCTCCTCATGGGCGTCGGCATTCTCGCGGGATTGTCGCCCCTGGTCGCGTTCATCGCCGGCATGGGCTTCACGCTGACCTCGACGGCCATCGTCGCGCAGATCCTCGATGAGAGCGGTGACACGTCCACGCCCGAAGGCCAGCGCTTCATCTCCATCCTGCTGCTGGAAGACCTGGCAATCGTGCCGTTGCTGGCCCTCGTCGCCTTCTTTGCGCCCGGAGCGGACAACGGCTTTCGCTGGCTCGACATGGGCATCGCACTCGGCGCCATCGCCGCATTGGTGGTGGCGGGACGCTGGCTCCTGAACCCCATGTTCAGCGTGCTCGCCGCCGCCCACGCCCGCGAGGTGATGACCGCCGCGGCGCTGCTCGTGGTCCTGGGTGCCGCCCTCGCCATGCAGGTCGGCGGCCTCTCGATGGCCATGGGCGCTTTCCTGGCCGGCGTCCTGCTCTCCGAGTCCACCTTCCGGCACCAGCTCGAAGCCGACATCGAGCCGTTTCGCGGCATCCTGCTCGGCCTCTTCTTCCTCGGCGTCGGCATGTCCCTCGATGTCGGGCTGATCATCCGCTCCTGGCCGGTCATCCTGGGCGGCGTGCTGGCCTACATGGCCGTGAAGGCCCTCGGCATCTACGGCGTGGCGCGCCTGTTCGGCGCCCCCAACCGCGAGGCGCTCTACCGCGCCACACTTTTCGCGCAAGGTGGCGAGTTCGCTTTCGTGCTCTATGCCGGTGCCACGGCGGCCGGCATCTTCAATGCCGAGATCAACGCCATCCTCACGGCGACGGTCATCATCTCCATGGCGCTGACGCCGCTGTGCATCTTCGCGCTGCGCAAGGTCCTGCCCGAGGCCGAGCCGTCCATGGACGGCGTGGAGCTCGCCGACGGCCTCAAGGCCAGCGTGCTCATCATCGGCTTCGGCCGGTTCGGTCAGGTCGCCAGCCAGTCCCTGCTCGCCCGCGGCATCGACGTGTCGATCATCGACCTCGATACCGAGATGATCCGCAGCGCCGGCGAGTTCGGCTTCAAGGTGTACTACGGTGACGGCACGCGCCTCGACATGCTGCATGCGGCTGGCGCGGGCAAGGCGCGCGCCATCGCCATCTGCGTGCAGGATCGCAAGGCCGCGGACCGCATGATCGAGCTGATCAAGGCAGAGTTTCCGCTGGCGACCCTGCTCGTGCGCTCCTACGACCGCGAGCACGCGCTCAAGCTCGCCGCCCTCGATATCGACTATCAGATCCGCGAGACCTTCGAATCCGCCATGGCCTTCGGCGAGGCGGCGCTGCGCCATCTCGGCGTGCCCGACGAGGAGGCCGCCGAGATCAGCGCCGACATCCGCCGCCGCGATGCCGAGCGCTTCGCCCTGGAGATGTCCGGCGGCATCCTGGCCGGCGCCGACCTGCTGCACAACAATGCGCCCCGGCCGACGCCCTTCACCACGCCCAAGCGTCCGGCCGCGCGCGCAGAGAAAGATGCGCCGCCGGCCCAACCCGACGACACGACGACCGCCAAGACCTGATCATCACGTTCATCCGCTGTGGAGGGGACACATGCATACGCTGAGAATGACCGTCATCGGCCTGATCCTACTCGCGGCCTTCGTGTTCGGCGCCTGGGTCGTCAACCGCTCGCAGAACACGCGCATCGACGGTGCCTGGATCTTCATCTGGATCTGGCTTGCCGCCTCGATCATCAACATGCTGACCGGCATGTTCGTCGCCGGCATTCCCTTCCTGACCGAGCTGCTCGTCCTGCTGGTCGTGTTCGGCATCCCAGCCGCCGCGGCCTGGTTCATTTCGCAGCGGTCGCGCGCTTCCGCGCCCTGACGTCCAGAACACAGCAAAAAGCAACCGATCGGCCTGGATGGAGAAGGCCGATCGGTTGCCTTTCCTCGCGCGCGAGGGGCAAATCCCGCGCGCAAAGACTGTCGAATTCAATGACGCTTTACAAAACGAGTGCGATTCACGTGGCGCGGCGGAGCCGCGTTACGCGCGGACGCATGGAAGCTGGGCATCCATGCGAAACGATCGCGCTCTAGGCCGCGCTTTGCGGCTCGCCGGCAAGCTGTTCCTGCGCGGCCTTGATCTGCTCGACGAGCTTGACGTCGGCGGAGGCCGACGCGGGCTGCCCCATGCCTTCCGCATCGGAGGCAAGCCGGCGCTCGACGTCGAAGAGCCAGCGCTTCAGCGCCTCGAGCTTTTGGCCGCGTGTCAGCCCTTTGCTCTCGACGATTTCCTGTGGGGTATTGAACTCCGAAGCAGGGTCGTTTCTCGCCTGCTGCGGATTGACGTAGCTGATCTCGGCCATAAAAACTCCCCGGTTCATGGACGCTCGCAACACAACGCCGGCCCCGTGAAGCCGGTTCCCAGTCTAGCACACAATTTATAGTTGCATGCACAGAAGCGCCCGGCCGAAGGAGCGCCTCGTTGCTCTATTCCGCCGGGACCATGATCGGCGTTCCGCCCGTATGCGGCACATCCGGAATGAGGCCGAGCCGGCGCCGCGCATCCTCGCGCAGCACGTCGATCGGCTTGCGGCGTCCGCCGGCCTCGAAATGCCAGTAAGTCCAGCCGTTGCAGGCGGCTTTGCCCTGCACCTCGGCACCGAGGCGATGGATGGAGCCCTGCATCGGCACCCGGCCGGTCAGCGCCAGGCTGCCATCGGCGCGCACCTCGGCGCAGACGCGGCCGCCCTCGTCCCAGAGCCGCGCACCCGGCGCGATCATACCGAGCTCGACAATGGTGCCGAACGGCACGCGCGGCTCGGTGCGCTTGGACCGGGTGGTGTCGAGGGCCGGCGCCGGCAACATTTCGACGGCGGCGATGCGCTCGCGCGCGGCCTTGGCATAGTCGGGGTCGGCCTCGATGCCGATCCAGTGCCGCCCCAGGCGCTTGGCCACCGCACCGGTGGTGCCCGTGCCGAAGAACGGGTCCAGCACCACATCGCCGGGCTTCGTCGAGGCGAGGATCACGCGGTGCAGCAGGGCTTCGGGCTTCTGCGTCGGATGCGCCTTGCGCCCGCCATCGTCCTTCAGCCGCTCGGGACCCGAGCAGATCGGGATCAGCCAGTCCGAACGCATCTGCACATCGTCGTTGAAGGCCTTCATGGCCTCGTAATTGAACGTCGGCTTCGACTTCTGGTCGCGCGCCGCCCAGATCAGCGTCTCGTGCGCATTGGTGAAGCGCTTGCCGCGGAAGTTCGGCATCGGGTTGGTCTTGCGCCAGATCACGTCGTTCTGCAGCCAGAAGCCCAGGTCCTGCACCGCGACGCCGAGGCGGAAAATATTGTGATAGCTGCCGATCACCCAGATCGCGCCATCGGGCTTCAGGATGCGGCGGCACTCGCTGAGCCAGGCGCGCGAGAACGTATCGTATTCGGCGAAGCTCGCGAACCGGTCCCAGGCCTGGTGCACGCCATCGACGACCGTATTGTTCGGCCGCAGCAGTTCGCCGTCGAGCTGCAAATTGTAGGGAGGGTCGGCGAAAACGAGGTCTACGCTGGCTGAGGGCAGCTTCGCCAGCTCGGCGAGACAGTTTCCTTCAATGACGCGATCGACTGACGAGGACGCACGCTGACGGCGACGCTGAACCATACGACTGGACTCTCACTCAACTGAACGCACAGGCTTCACCCGCTGAAGCCGGCGACGGGCATCTTACACGCAAATCCTTCGATCGCGTTGCGGCGGCAATACGGAGTCTCAGCGATTCCGAATTACTCTTGCATAACGGGTGTTAACCCGCGCCAGATCGCGTGCCGTGTCCACATCCCTTAACGTCGCCGCATATCCGACGCGCGCGCCCGCGAGGTTGCACAGCGTGTCCGCCAGCGCATGCGACGTCGACCAGCGCACATCGCGGAACGGACGCAGCACGCGCGGGCGTCGCCGCAACCCCACGAGCCAATAGCCGCCGTCATCAGCCGGTCCGAAAACCGCAGCGCAGCGCCCGAGCAGCCGGAAGGCCTCGCGCACGTGCGCCACCTCGATATCGGGAATGTCCGTGCCGATCACCAGCACCGGCCCAGGCGGCAGGCGAAGCATCGGCTCCAGCATGCGGACCCCGAGATCGCCGCCACCTTGTGACCGTCGCGTGACGAACGCAGGCCACAGGGAACTCCGCACCGCCGCATCCGGCGTGACGGCGAGGATTGTCCGCCAGAAAGGCTGGCGCCCGAGACGCGCAAGCAGCGTCGCCGCGGCGTGCCGTGCGAAGTGTGTTGCCCGCACCGGGCCGACCTCGCGTGCGAGCCGCGTCTTCACCCGGCCCAGAACCGGCTCCCTGGCCATGATGACGAGATGGCACGCAAAAGGCGCTGCGGATGTCCGCAGCGCCTTGGCTTGTGAAGTCCGCCTGGGCCGCACCCGGTATCAGGCCGCCTTGACAGGCACGTACGCGTAGCCCTTGCCGTCCTTCTTGATCGTGCCCGCGCCCGGCATGCCGAAGTGGTAGCCGGTGACAGTCGCCCGATCGGCCACGACGCGATCGAAGATCTTGCGCCGGGCCTGCTCGGCCTTGTTGGCGTCCGAGTCAAAGGCCGCATGCCAGCCGGGGTTCCTGACAAACAGCGCCGGGATATTGGTCACGTCGCCCAGCACGATGAGCTGGCGGCGGCCCGAGCCTATCTGATAGCTCGTATGCCCGGGCGTATGGCCGTTGGTGTTGACCGGCTTGATGCCGGGCACCACGTCCTTGTCGCCTTCGAACTGGCGGATGTTCTTCCAATTCGGGAACACGGCCTGGATGCGCTTGGCGGCGCCCGCCGTCGTCGCCGGATCGGTCCAGAACTTGTACTCGGCGGCCGGCACGACGATTTCCGCATTCGGGAAGATCGCTGCGTTCGTGTCCTTCGCCATCAGGCCCGAGATGTGGTCGGCGTGGAAGTGCGTGACGATGATGGTCGAGATCTTCGCCGGGTCGATGCCGGCCTTCTTCAACATGTCGCCCTTGGTGATGAGACCGGCCGTCGGCGCGAGCTGGGCGCCGGTTCCGGAATCGAACATGATGGTCTTGCCCTTGAGCTTGACGACCGTGACCGTGAACGGGATCGGCACGTGCGCATCCACGAGGCCTGCCGCCTTCAACGCCGCTTTGGTCTCGTCGATCGACGCGTTCTTGACGAATCCTGCGTCGTGCGGCTTCTCCCAGACGCCGTCGAAGAGCTGGGTGACCTCGACATCGCCAACCTTGAATTTGGCGAAACCCTTGTCGACCAGGGCCTGTGACGAGCCGAACGGCGTCATCCCCTTGCCGGCCTGCGCGTCCGCCGGCTGAACGAACGCCAGCGGGCCGTCGAGGCCGAAAGCCGCGCCGGCTGCTGCCGCTGAAATCACGAATTGACGTTTGGAAATGCTCTGCATGGGACGCCTCTCCCTTTGGTGCCCTGTTTCCGCGCCGCACCAAGAGCAGGATCGTTTCGGATGAAATGACCCCACCACACATGATGCGCCTCGGCCGAAACGTGAATCCTGCTCTGGTATGAGTTTAGAGTGCGATTCACGCTTCGCATGAAAGCCGAAGCGCTTCCATGCGAAACGACCGCACTCTAGGCATGCCAGATGCCTGCGAGGGAAGTACCACTTTTGCTCTCACGAGGATTTGAAGGATGACACCGGAGTAACAGCATCACCCGTACAGGCGCGCGATCACGTGTACAGGCGCACGCATGTAGTAGAGCGCGAGACAGCTGAGATTGCGGAGTGTGCGGCGCACATAACCGTCGCGCTGATAGCGGGCCGCGCTGGTGATCGCACGCGAGCGCAGGATGATCATGCGCTTGCGTCCGACGCGCCACACGAAATCCACATCCTCCATAAGCGGCAATGGCCTGTAACCACCGAGCTGCATGTAGAGTCGCCGCGGAATGAGCAGCCCCTGATCGCCGTAGGGCATGCGCAGCAGCATGCATCGCAGTGCAACACCGAACTCGATGATACGCGGCTTGAACCCGAGATCGTCGAGCGCGAAGCGGAAGGCGGCTGCGGCGTGCGGATGTGCGCCCGCCTCGGCCCGCTCGATGAAGGCCGACGCTTCGCGCTCCCAGCCCGGCTCCAGCACCGTGTCGGCATGGAGAAAGAGCAGCCAGGGCATGCGCCCGCGCTCCGCGCCGGTCGCAAGCTGGCAGCCGCGCCCCTTCGGCGCTGCAACAAGCGTGGCTCCGGCCTGATCGACGATTTTCGCGGTGCGGTCGGAGGAACCACCATCGACCACGATCACCTCGCGCACCAGCCCTTCGACCGTTGCCGGCACGAGCGCCGTCAGGCAGGCCGCGAGGCTGCTCTCGGCATTGAGGGTGGGAATGACGACGGTCAGCATGTGCGCCCCTAGCAAACTGGTCGGACCTTAGCGCCCGGCCTGCCCGCCCTCAACGCCTGCCATTCGGCACGAATGTTCTTGATTTGTTCTTGAATGCGGCTAGGGTGTGCCCCTGGAGGCAAACCGGCATGGCCGCATCGAACGAGCAAGGCTCACGAGCACCCAACCCAGCGGGCGTGGACACCGAGCGGCGGCGCGGACGCGGTGCGCTCTCGAATAAGTCGAGCCGTTACGATGCGGCCCGCATGGAGGCGTACGATGACGGCTGGGAGACGCTCGGGACCCTCGACGCGTTCAAGACCGAGGTCAGCCTCGAACGCGCCAAGAGCATCATCGCCACCAACGACAGCCCCGACATCAGCTTCTCGCAATCGATCAATCCCTATCGCGGCTGCGAGCACGGCTGCATCTATTGCTTCGCCCGCCCGACGCATTCCTATCTCGGCCATTCCGCCGGGCTCGACTTCGAGACCAAGCTCTACGCCAAGGTCAACGCCGCCGAGGTGCTGGAGCGCCAGCTCGGCAACCCGCGCTACCAGCCCCAGGTCATCGCCCTGGGCACTGCAACTGATCCCTACCAGCCGATCGAGCGCGAACATGGCATCACGCGCGCGATACTGGAGGTTCTGGACCGCACCAGCCATCCGGTCGGCATCGTCACGAAATCGGCGGGCGTCGTGCGCGATATCGACATCCTCGAACGGATGGCAAAGCGCGGCCTCGTCAAGGTCGCCATCTCGGTCACGAGTCTCGATCGCACGGTTGCACGGCGCATGGAGCCGCGGGCCCCGACACCCGCCCGCCGCATCGACGCCATCCGCCAGTTGAGCGCCGCCGGCATCCCCGTCGCCGTCATGGTCGCCCCCATCGTGCCGGCCATCAACGACAACGAGATCGAGAAATTGCTGGAGACCGCGCATGCGGCTGGCGCAACAGCTGGCGCCTACGTACTTTTGCGCCTGCCCCTGGAGCTGAAAGAGCTGTTCCGCGAGTGGCTGCACGCCGAGTTCCCCGATCGTGCTGCGCGCGTCATAAACATCCTCAGGTCCATGCATGGCGGACGTGATTACATTTCCGAATTCGGCATCCGCAAGCGCGGCAGCGGCCCGTACGCACAGCAGATCGGCCTGCGCTTTCGCCTCGCCTTGAAGCGATTGCACATGAACGAGCGCAATCTGGACCTGCGCACGGACCTGTTCCAGCGCCCGGTTCCGAAAGGCGGACAGATGAGCCTGTTCTGACGCGCGTCCAAGATTGGTCGAATTTCGATGACCGGATGCGGCCGTCTCTGCGATCAGCAACGGAGAAAAGACATGGCGAGCCGGAACGCCGTCACAAAGTGGCTGCTCGACTCCGACCCTGCGATCCAGTGGCAGGTCATGCGCGATCTCACGGACGAGCCGCCCGAAGCGGTCGCCGCCGAACGCGCACGCGTCGCCTTGGAAGGCTGGGGCGGACAACTCCTCGCCATGCAGTCGCCGGACGGCCATTGGAACGACGACCAGCGGCATGGCTGGATGACGACCAACGATGCGCTGGCCCTGCTGCGGGAGCTGGGCGCCGATCCCTCCGCCGAACCGGTCCGCGAAGCCGTCGGCCGCGTGTGCGAACACGTGAAGTGGTATCAGCTCGAAGGCCAGCCCTTCTTCGACGGCGAGACGGAAGCCTGCATCAACGGCCGCATCCTGTCCGCGGGCGCCTACTTCGGTACACCCGTCGACCGGCTGCTGCGGCAGCTTCTCAGCGAGCAGCTCGAGGACGGCGGCTGGAACTGCGAGGCGCCGAAGAGCAAGCGCTCCTCATTCCACAGCACCATCTGCGTGCTGGAGGGTCTCCTGGAATACGAGACGGCGCACGGCGCGACGCCCGCGGTAACGCAAGCGCGCATGAAGGGCCAGGACTATCTGCTGGAACGCGGCATGCTCCGGTCATTGACCTCAGGCGAGGTCGTCAATGATCGCTGGACCCGCTTCTCATTCCCCACAGTCTGGAGCTACGACGTGCTGCGGGGGCTGGACTACCTGCGCAGCGCCGGCGTCAAGCCCGACACGCGGGTTGCAGAAGCCATCGGCATCGTCGAGGAGCGCCGGCACCAGAACGGGCGCTGGCCCATGAACCACCTCAACCCCGACCACGACCGCATCCCCTTGGATATCGAGCCGGACATCGGCAGCGCCAGCCGCTGGAACACGCTCCGCGCGCTGCGCGTGCTCGACTGGTACGGCGCCGGTTGCCCGGCCAGTTGAAGGGCAAGCCCAAGGGCCGTTGTAGGTCGCCATAGTCGGTCGAGCGGCCAGCTCGACGAGGAAGCGAGCAGCCGCTTGCACACCAATTGAGCAGATGTCAGACTATTTGTGTAATGCAATAATTTTAGGGAGGAATTTCAATGAAGGTCTTTGCCTTAGGTATTATTGCCGCCTTGTTATTGTTGGCCTTCCCGGTCGAACCCAGCTCAGCAGGTCAGTGCATCTGCACATCAGCGCGAACCAGGGACTGCCACGACACCCCAAACAAAGCTGAATGTGATCGGATAGCGGTGGCGCTGAAGAAGGGGTTCCAGTGCATGTATTCGGCTGCCGGGAGGTGCGCGAGAAGAAATTAGACTCCGATCAATGGCGACGACGGCCGGCAAGGGCCGTCGTCCTACTCCGGCGCCTTTGACGCGGCCCCCCGAATCCGTCGATCTTGCCGGCGGACGGGGGATCGCACACCATGAGGCCGACATTCGAGCTGGAGGCCAACGAGCTGCAGCTTGCCGGTGGACCTATTGCAGGCGTGGACGAGGCTGGCCGCGGACCGTGGGCCGGTCCGGTGGTGGCTGCCGCCGTCATCCTCGACCCCGATGATATCCCGGACGGCATCGCCGACTCCAAGGAGCTCGATTTCGAGACCCGCGAAGAGGTCTATGCGCGCCTCATCACAACAGCGCAATTCGGCGTCGGCATCGCCGACGTGAAGCGCATCGACCGCGACAACATCCTCAACGCCACCATGTGGGCGATGACCCAGGCCATCCGCAAGCTGCAGAGCCGCCCGCGCCTTGTCCTCATCGACGGCAACCGGGCGCCCGAGCTGCGCTGCACCACGCGCACCGTCGTCAAGGGCGATGCCAAGTGCCTGTCCATCGCCGCCGCCTCGATCGTCGCCAAGGTCACGCGCGACCGCCTGATGATCGAGCTGGGCCGCGAGCTGCCGCACTACGGCTTCGAGCGCCACAAGGGCTACGGCACGCCCGAGCACCAGGACGCCATCAGCCGCCTGGGCGTCACCCTCCACCACCGCCGCTCATTCCGCCCGATCCAGATGGCACTCGGGCTGGACTAGCAGTCCTTTCAGATCATCCCTTGGCGTTCGCCGCAGCGGGTGTACTCTCGCCCCCTTGCCAGCCGCTCAGGGGAGCCCACCGATGCCATCCGCCGCCGAGACACTTCTTCCGCTCTCGTCCGTCGAGCTTCGCCGCCGCATCGGCACCAAGGAAATTTCCCCCGTCGAGCTGCTGGAGGCGTGCATCGCGCGCATCGAGGAGATCAATCCGGCCGTCAACGCCATCACCGGCACCTGCTTTGCGCGGGCACGGCGCGAGGCCAAGCTGGCCGAGAAAGCGGCACGCGACGGCGAGCCGCTCGGCCCCCTGCACGGCCTCCCCGCCGGCATCAAGGATCTGGAGGAAACCGGCGGCCTGCTCACCACCTACGGCTCGCCGCTGTTCCGCGATTTCATCCCCGAGCACGACAACGTCATGGTCGCCCGCATGCGCGCCGCCGGCGCCATCGTCGTTGCCAAGACCAACGTTCCCGAGTTCGGCGCCGGCGCCAACAGCCGCAACGTGGTGTGGGGTGCCACCGGCAATCCGTTCTCGCCGCTGCTCAATCCCGGCGGCTCGTCGGGCGGCTCGGCTGTTGCACTGGCCACCGACATGCTGCCCGTCTGCACGGGCTCCGACACCGGCGGCTCGCTGCGCATCCCCGGCGCCATCAACGGTGTCGTCGGCTTCCGCCCCTCGCCCGGCCTCGTGCCGCACGAGCGCCGCGGGCTCGGCTGGTCGGCCATCTCCGTGCTCGGCCCCATGGGCCGCACCGTCGCCGACACGGCGCAGCTCCTGGCCGTCCAGGCCGGCTTCGATGCCGTGGACCCGCTCGGCTATCCCGTCGACGCGCAGGGCCTTGCCGTTCCCGCGCCGTGCGATCTCGGCCGCCTGCGCGTCGCCTGGACCGAGGACTTCGGCCAATGCCCGGTCGAGAAGCCCATCCGCGCCGTCATGCGCGAGCGCATGACGGCCATGCGCCACCTTTTCAAATCCTGCGACGAGATCCATCCGGACTTCGGCGAGGCCGACCGCTGCTTCGACGTCGTCCGCGCCGTCTCGTTCGTGTCGCGCTACCAGGCCGACTACGAGAAGGACCCCTTATCGCTCGGCCCCAACGTGCGCGCCAACTACGAGATGGGCGCGAAGATGTCGCTGGCTGACGTGGCCTGGGGCCATGCCGAGCAGACACGCATCTACCGCCGCTTCCAGGAGCTGTTCCGCGACTACGATCTCGTGCTGTCGCCAACCGTGCCGGTGACGCCGTTCCCGTGGACGCAGCTCTATCTCGCCGAGATGGAAGGCAAGCCGCTGCGCAACTACTACCACTGGCTCTCGCTCACCTACTTCATCACACTGGCGACCAATCCGGCGATCTCCATCCCCGCCGGCGTCGATCACAAGAGCATGCCGTTCGGCATTCAGGTCGTCGGCCGCGCCCGCGGCGATGCCGAGGTGGTATCAGCCGCGCACGCCATGGAGCAGGCGTTCGCCGCCATTCCCGCGCTGCGCCGTCCGCGGCCGGATCTCGCAAAGCTCAAGACGCCGACGCCGGAGCTCAAGTCGCTCGTCACGCACCCGCCGAAGCGGACAGAGATGGGCTGATCAGCGACCGCTGCCGGCCGAGTGAGGCGGCGATGATCTCGAGTCCGCCGTCGATCACCTGCCGCCAGGTCAACGGCGATGACCTGAGCGGCCCCCGCTCGGGGTTGCGCGGATCGACCAGGCTGGTCGGCAGATGCACGAAGCCGTTGCGCGCCGGCCAGTCGCCGGCCCGCGCCAGATCGAGCGTGCGATACATCAGGGCGTTGCACAGATAGTTGCCGGCGTCGCGCGAGAGCTGCGCCGGTATTCCACGCCGCCGCAATCGTTCGACGATCAGCGCCACGGGCAGCGCCGAGGGCAGGAACTCCGGCGCGCCCGGCGCGATGCGGTCGCCATCCGGCAGGCAATCGGCGGCGTCGGGCGAGGCCGCACAGCAATTACGCGCCCGCGCTTCCACCGCGAACCCTGTGGCACGGCCCGACACGCCGAAATGGATCGCGACCAGCGGCCGGTGCTCGGCGTACAGCGCCTCGACCCGCGCAAGGCCGGCGCGCCATTCCGTCGGGATAATTTCGCAGACGACGGAAACACCCGCGAACGCCTTGTCCGCGGCCTCGGCGATGCGTGGCACGAGCAACGACGTCGCGTTCACCGGCACGCGTGGAAACGGGCCGAAGCCGGTCAACAGCAGGACAGGTCGCGAACACGCCATAAGGCTCGATATCCCAACGGCCATCGAGTTTCAATCCGAGGGCGCTGTTACTGAGCATAGGATGAGAAACATCGTACCCACACACTCGGCCCCCTCCCCAGCGGGGAGGGGTTAGGGGTGGGGAGAAGAAACAAGCGCAGCGCTCGCATCTTCACCCCACCCCGCCCTCAACTTGCGTTGAGGGCGACCCTCCCCGTCGTCATGGCGGAGCCATGCTTCGCATGAGGGAAGGGTGGCTCCAAGCGTGGCTTCGCATAAGGGAGGGTGGTCCGCCTCGAGAGGCGTGCTACGTCTCAAGTGTCCCCAAGCACGCTCCCCAACCCAACGAGCCGCATGACCTCCGCCACGGCCAGCGGCGGTGTGAGCCGGCCGGCGCCGACATCGTGCTCCAGCTCGCGCACGCGGGCCGCCACGGCCGGGTCGGAGCGCAGCAGGCCGGCGAAGCGGTCCGTCAGCATGTCGCGCATCCAGGTCACGCGCTGTGCCTGGCGCCTCGCCTCGAACTCGCCCGACGCCGTCATCACGCGGCGGTGCTCGACGACCTTGTCCCACATCTCGTCGAGGCCGCGATTGTCCTTGGCCGAGACGGTCATGACAGGCGGCATCCAGTTCTGCGAGGCCGGCGTGAGGATACCCAGCGCGCTTTTCAAATCAGCCGCTGCCGCCGTCGCCCGCGCGACGTTGTCGCCGTCCGCCTTGGTGACGACCATCATGTCCGCCAGCTCGAGCACGCCGCGCTTGATCCCCTGCAGCTCGTCACCGGCTCCCGCCAGCAGCAGCACGAGGAAGAAGTCCACCATGTCGGACACCGCGGTTTCCGACTGGCCGACGCCCACGGTCTCGACGATCACCACGTCGAAGCCGGCCGCTTCCACCAGCGCCATGGTCTCGCGCGTGCGCCGCGCCACGCCGCCGAGCGTGCCCGCCGTCGGCGAAGGGCGGATAAATGCCGCGCGCTGCTGCGACAGGCGCTCCATGCGCGTCTTGTCGCCGAGGATGGCACCGCCTGTCCGCCGCGACGTCGGATCGATGGCCAGCACCGCGACCCTGTGGCCCTTCGCGATCAAGTTCATGCCGAGCTGATCGATGGACGTGGACTTGCCCACGCCCGGCACACCCGTGATGCCAACGCGTATGGCCGTGCCGGTTTTCGGCAGCACGCGTTGCAGCAGCTCCTCGGCCAGCACCCGATGGTCCGCACGTCCGCTTTCGACGAGCGTGATGGCGCGCGCCAGCATAGCCCGGTCGCCGCCCAGCACGCCGCTGGCGAAATCGTCGATCGGCGGCAGCGGCCGCCTCGCATTGCGAGGCGGCGCCATGGCCGTGCTGGCAGATGGTCCCGGACGCTTCATGCCCCGAACATGGAAGCGATTCCAGCCGCGGGCAAGTGCGGCTTGCCGACCAATGCCGCGAAGCGCCAAGCGGCTCTGATTAGCGATTTTTGCCGAATCCGAGCCTCCCAACCAACGTCACACCGGCGTCATGCCGAGCATGCTTCGCATGAAGGCCGGTGCCCAGATGCCAATCCAGATGCTCTGAGTTCGTTGTGCTGCACCTGGGTCCCGGCCGATTCCCGCTTGCGCGCCCAAGCGGAGCCATGCTCCGTGTGGACGCGCGAGCGGCGCCGGGATGACGCAAGGAAGGGGCGGCATTCGCCGATCGGCATCTACGCAGGCGTGGGCCGCCGTACTATTCGCTCCCCTACGGAACCACCTTCACCTTCGACTGGCGCTCGAACAGGCGGATCATCTGGTTCACGTCGGCTTCCGAGCCCTGCTCGTTGAGCGCTGTCTGGAACAGCTCGCGCACGACGCCGGCAACGATCATCGGCGAGCCGCTGGCAACGCCCAGCTCCGTCGCCAGGCGCACATCCTTGTGCATGAGCCCCAAGGTGAAGTTCGCCGTCATCTGGCCGCTCACCATGCGCGGCAGCGTGATCTCGGTCGAATAGCTGCGGCCCGAGCTCTTCGCCAGAACCTCGGCGCAGGTCTTGAAGCTGAGACCGTTCTTGATGCCCATGGCGACGGCTTCGAACGTCACCGTGCGCACGCTCGCCGCCACCACGTTGTTGACGAGCTTCATCACGTGACCCGTGCCGATGTCGCCGCAGTGGAAGATGTTCGGGCTGATGACCTCGAACACCGGCTTCACCTTGACGTACACATCATTGGGCGCGCCGATCATGATGGCGATGGTACCGGCGTCCGCGCCGTGCGGTCCGCCGCTCACGGGCGCATCGATGAGCGTGATGCCCTGGGCAGCCAACTCCTTGGCCATGGCGCGCGTCGCATTGGGATCGCCGGTCGTCATGTCAGCGATGATGCCACCGCGCTTCAGCCCTGCGGCAATACCATCGGGACCGAAGATCGCCGCCCGCACCTCATTGGATGTGGGCAGGCAGGTCATGACGATATCGCTCTCCGCCGCCAGAGCCTTGGCGCTCTGCGCGGCCACGGCGCCCTTGTCGGCGAGCTTTGTCATGTTGTCGGGCTTCAGGTCATAGACGCGCATCTTATGCTGGCGCAGCAGGCGGCGGGCCAGCGCGCCGCCCATATTGCCGAGGCCGATATAGCCAAGTTGCATTTTCTTTTCTTCCTCTTCCAAACCTCAGACGTGGGGAAACACTTTCTCCGCCGCGAGCCGCATCGATCGCTCGACGTGCTCGCGCGCAATACCGCCGATATTGAACCACAGCGCAAACTCGGTGATGCCGAAGCGGCGCTTCATCTCGCGCAGCTTCTCGATGCAGCCCTCGGGATCATCGGCGATGGCCGCACCGTACTGGTGCAGCTTGTCGAAGCTCAAGTAGCCCATCTCGCGTGTCTTCTTGCCCTCGGACATCGTCAGCTCATAGCCCTTGACGACGCCGCCCTGCGTGGGCGCCGCGAGCTGATGCGAGGTCACCTTGTTGTAGAACCATTCGACATGCGGCGCGTAGATCTCCTTGGCCTTCTGCTTGTCCTCGTGCACGAAGAACGGCAGCAGGATCATGCGCTCCGCCTTCTTGGGATCACGTCCCACCTCCGCGCACAGCTTCTCGTAGTGCTGGCAGTGCTTCTCCAGCTCGTCCATCCAGGTCTCGCGATAGGTGCGGTAGGTGAAGGGCGAGGCGAACTGCAGATTGGTGCCGAGGCGCGCGGCCTGCGCGAAGCTCTCAGGCGAGATCGTCGCCTGGTAGATCGGCGGATAGGGCTTCTGCACGGGCTTGGGCAGCACCTCCACCGGCTCGGGGATGGTCCAGAACTTGCCCTTGTAGGTGATCTTCTCCTCGGTCCAGGCCTTGAGCACGATATCCAGGCCCTCGTTGAACATCTCGCGGCTCTTGTCCATCGGCACGCCGAGCCCGGTGAACTCGTGCGGCTGGTAGGCGCGCCCCACGCCCATGTCGAGGCGGCCGTGCGACAGCACGTCGATGAGCGCGAAGTCGGACGCCGTGCGCAGCGGGTGATTGAACGGGATCACCACGACAGCCATGCCGATGCGCATCTTCTTCGTGCGCTGCGCGATTGCCGCGGCATAGACCTGGGTCGATGTGACGACGCCGTAGGTCGAGAACAGGTGCTCCGCAATCCACGCCTTGTCATAGCCGAGCTGCTCGCCGAGCTCGAAGAAGTGCAGATCGTCGTCGAACGCCTCCACCCGCCGCGATTGATCCGGAAACTGGCTCAGGCTGAAAACGCCCCACTTGGTCATTGCGGTTGTCCTTGTTGTTGTCGTTCAGGCCGGACGCTCGAAGCCGGGGCGCGGGATCATGCTCATCAGCATGCCGCCAACGCCACCGTCGGTGAGTATCTCTGCGCCGTTCACATAGTCGGCACGATCGCTGGCGAGGAACGTCGCCACATCGGCGATATCCTCGGCCGTGCCGACCCGTCCGCGCGGCACCAGCGCTGCCCGGCGCTCGGCGACGCCGGGGGTCTGATAGAACGCTTCGCTCAGCGGCGTGCGAATGAGCCCCGGGCTCACGGCATTGCTGCGGATGCCGCTCGGTCCCCACTCCACCGCGAGCTGCCGCGACAGCATCACCACGCCGGCCTTGGCGACGCTGTAGGCGCCCGAGTACGCCTGTGGCTCGGAGGCCGCGATCGAGGCGACGTGCACGATGCTGCCGCGCTTGCGGGCGAACATCTGGCGGCTGAAAACTTGCGCGCACAGCAGGTAGCCGGTCAGATTGACGGCGAGGATGGCGTTCCAGTCGGTGAGCGAAAGCTTGTCGAGCCCGCCTGGCCGCAGAATGCCCGCGTTGTTGATCAGCACATCGCAGGGCCCGAGCTCTTTCTCCGTCCTGACCGCAGCGGCGGCGATGCTCTCCTGGCTCGTCGTATCGCACGTCACTGCAATGGTGCGCGCGCCGGTGCCGTTCAGCTCGTCCGACGCCTTCTGCGCGCCCGCGGCGTTGAGATCGAGCAACGCGACCGCCGCCCCGGCCCGGGCAAGGCTCGTCGCAGTCGCCAGTCCAATCCCGCTCGCGGCGCCCGTCACGACAGCCACCCGACCACCAAGGCCGAGCCAATCCTGACCACCCGTCGACATGAAGGCCTCCCTGACTAGCCGAGCGCGCGCTTCAGAGCCGCGCTCATTTCACTCATGGCCGTTGCGGCACCGGGGATGAACTTGCCCATGGTGATGAAGCCGTGGATCTGCCCGTCGAACCGCTTGGCCTCGACGGGCACACCCGCCGCCTTGAGCGCGGCAGCATAGGCCTCGCCCTCGTCCCGCAGCGGATCGCACCCCGCCGTCATCAGATAGGCCGGCGGCAATCCCGCGAGGCTCTTGGCTTTGAGCGGCGATGCGCGCCAGTCGCCCACATCCGCCGCGTTACGCAGATAGCTGTCGATGAACCACTTCATCGACGCGCGCGTGAGCGGCAGTTGCTCGGCGAACTCGGTGATGGATGGATGCGTCATCCCCATGTCGCAGGCCGGATAGATCATGAGCTGAAAGCGCAGCTTCGGCACACCCCGATCGCGCGCATGCTGCGCCACCACAGCCGTCAGATTGCCGCCGGCACTGTCGCCGCCCACAGCCAGACGATTGGCATCGATGCCGAGCGATTTGGCGTTCTCCGCGATCCATTTGGTCGCCGCGATCGAATCTTCCACGGCACCTGGAAACTTGTGCTCGGGCGCGAGGCGATAATCCACCGAGATCACCGTGCAAGCGGCGCCATTGGCAAAACCGCGGCACACGCCGTCATGGCTGTCGAGATTGCCGATCACCCAGCCGCCGCCATGGAAATAAATGAGCGCGGGTTGCAGCTCGCCGTCCTTGACCGGCCGCGCGCGATAAAGCCGCAATGGAATGGGCCCTGCCGGTCCCGGCGCCGTCAGGTCGCGCATCTCGGCGATGGGCTCGGGATCGGGCTGCAGCACCTTGCGCGCTTCCAGATAGAGGCGCCGCGCCTCCAGATGCCCGACCTCCGGATACGGCGGCCTGCCGGCCGCAACGATGAGATCGATGACCTGTTGTGCGCCCGGATCGATTTTCATGAGTTCAAGCCTGTGGTTTGTGAGTCAATCGCGTGCGAGAGGTCTGTTTCAACATCGGAAGCCCGTGCCTCGTACGCAGCGCTGTTCCCCTCCCCCTTGCGGGGAGGGGTTAGGGGTGGGGGGAAGAAACAGGCGCAACGCAAAGCGTCGTCACCCCACCCCGCCCCCAACATCGAACTCTGCGCTCGATCGAATCTCCGTACGTTGGGGGCGACCCTCCCCGTCAAGGGGAGGGTGGGCCGAGTACGCGTTGGGTTTGTTGAGATCACGTACGCCAACCCCTGCACCGCCTCACGCCGTCCAATCGATGATGGCTTTCGCCACCGCGTCCGGCTGGTCCAGCTCCGCGAGATGGCCGGCGCCCTTCACCATCAGGATCTCGGACTTGCCCTTGATGCTGCGCTTGATCCACTCCGCATAGGTGCGCGGCATGATGCGATCCTGCTCGCCCCACAGGAGAAGTGTCGGCGCCTCGATCATGCCCATGCGCTTGTGCAGCTTCGTATTGCCGAGGGGCCAGAACACGCGCGCCGCCGCTTCCGATGCCCGCACCTGCTCGATCGGCCATTCCACGGAGTTGGCGCCGGCAGGAACAGCCTTCATCTCCTTGTAGATCTCCGGATTGGCACACAGCAGGCCCGGCACGTTATCGGCCTTCTGCGCCCACACGTCCGTCGGCGGGTCCTTGATGTCATACAGTCCGAACGGCGCGGTGAGGACGATCCTGTTCACGGATTTGGGCCACAGCGCCGCCATCTCGGCCACGAAGGAGCCGCCCACCGAGCTTCCCGCCAGATCGGCGCCGTCGAGCCCCGACTTCTGCAAAAGCTGACGCACCGCCACCAGCCAATCCAGATGGCTGTCGAGCAGCGTGTGCCCTGTCGCGCCGGGAAATCCCGGCAACGACGGCACGATCACCTCGCGCTTTTCCGCCAGCCGGTCGAGAAACGGCATCCATCGCGGCAATCCGCCGAACCCTGCCAGAACACCGATCTTCGGGCCGCTGCCCTTCTTCCACACGCGACAGGCCTGGCCGTTGACGTCGACCGTCTCGGTCTTGGGTTCGCTCAAGAGCTCGCTCCCCTCGTGGTCGTGACTATGGATGGACGCTCACTCGGCCGCCGTGACGATGGGGTTGAACGCCGGCAACGCCGCGCGAGTGGATTGCGCCATCGGCTTCGGCCACCACTTGTCCTCCCACTCGGGGAACAGCTTTGACAGCGCCGGCTTCACCTTCTCGGCAAAGAGCTTGGTGTTGTACTTGGTCAGCTCCTTCGACATGTTGCCGTACTGCAGGAGCATCATGAAGTGGCCGACGTTGAGCGTCTTGGCGACGTGCTCCAGCTGCTCGATGACATCCTTCGGCGAGCCGACGACGACGTAGCCGCGCTCGACGATGTCGGCCATCTCGCGCGCCACCATGTTGAAGCGCGAGCCGGCCGTCGTGCCCGTCGTTCCACCTGACAGCTTGTCCTTGCCGTTTTCCTCGGCCGCCGCTTTCGCGGCTTGCGCGATCTGGCTTTCCAGGCCCACGCGCTGCGTCGCCTCGGTGTTGTAGCCGGGCGGCGAGGCGAACCTCGAATCCACATGCAGGCAGCGGCCGTAGAAATACTCCGCGGCTTCCGCGTAGCGCTCCATCGCCTCCGACCGGCTCTCGGCCACGCCGACGAACTGCAGGAAGCCTGCGCGATAGGGATTGCGATCCTTGCCGAGACGATCCATCTCGTCCCAGAAGCCTTTCATGGTCGCAGCCCCGGCCTTGTAACCGTAGTAGGACAGGTAGCAGTAGACGTAGTCCATCTCCGCGCACCAGCGCCACGTCTCGACCGATCCGCCACCCGGGATCCAGACCGGCGGATGCGGCTGCTGCACCGGGCGCGGCCAGATGTTGACATAGCGCTGCTGGTTGAAGCGGCCGTCGAAGGAGAACGTCTCCTTCTCGGTCCATGCCTTCATGACGAGGTCGTGCGCTTCCAGATAGCGCTCGCGCAGCATGCTCGGGTTCTGGCCGTAGGCGTAGCAGGTATCCATCGGCGTGCCGACCGGGAAACCGGCGATCAGCCGTCCTCCCGAGATGCAATCGATCATGGCGAACTCTTCCGCCACGCGCGTCGGCGGATTGTAGAGGGCAAGGCTGTTGCCCATGACGCAGATCATCGCGTCGCTGGTGCGCCGGGACAGCGCCGTGGCGATCAGGTTCGGCGAAGGCATTAGGCCGTAGCCGTTGGAGTGGTGCTCGTTCACGCAGATAGCGTCGAAGCCGCACTCGGCCGCGTACTCGAGCTCATCCATGAAGTCGTTGTACATGAGATGCGCGCGCTTCGGGTCGAACAGCGAGGAATGAATGTCGACCCACACCGAGGGATGTTTCTGCCGGAAATCGTCCGGCAGCTCGGTGTAGGGCATCAGGTGGAACCACATGAGCTTCATGGGACCTTCCTCCGATGTTCGCGCGCCAGGGCTTACGCCTGCTTTCAGTCTCACAGTGTGCGGGAAGACTGCCTCCCCGCGCAAGTGACCGGCGTCTCTTCAGCTTCCGCTCAGCTCATGCACTTCGGGAAAGAACAAATCTTTCCACGAGCCGGGTTTCTTGGAGAGCGTTCCCGTCTCGTGCATGAAGTCCGCATATTGCTGCATCGACTTCGGCGTCAGTGTGAACTCCGACTCCGGGTCGTTGAGAATCTTCATCACCAGCTCGCGGCTGGTTTTCTTGTCCGCAGCGACGGCGAGGTACGCGTCGGCGGCGCGATCCTTCTCGTTGCGGATGATGTCCATGGTCTGCTTCATGGTGTCGAAGAACACCCGGTACAGCTTCGGATTGTCGTTGTAGAATTTGGCCGGTGTTGCTGCCGTCGCGATCGTGCCCCGTGTCCCCAGAATCTCGTGCGTGCTGATCACGCGCCGGATGCCGGGATTCTCCAGCTCCACGTACTGAAACGGCGGCGTGCAGAAATCGTTGTTGATCTCGCTCACCGGCGACAGCATCGCCGCCACGGCATCCCATTGGCCCAGGCTGACGGCCAGGTGATCGAGCTTGTTGAAGTTCTGCTTGCCGAACTCCTTGGCCGCCGCCATCTGCAGCAGCGTCGCCTGGAAGGACAGCTTGACCGCCGGCATGGCGATGCGGTCCTTCTCCGTGAAGTCACGCAGCGACTTGATGTTCGGGTTGCGCGTGTTGAGGTACATGGGCATGCCGCTCATGGCCGACACGCCTCTCACCTCCTGCGGCGTGCCTGCCGTGCGCATCGCCAGCGTGATGAGCCCGGTCGGCCCCGTGGCGATGATGTCGACGTTGCCCGACAGCATGGCATCGATCGACACATTCGGCCCGGCGAATGTCATCCACTGCACTTTGAGATCACCGAGGCCCGCAGCCGCCGCATTCTTCTCCAGGAGCTTGTCGTGCTCCATGATCATGAACGGCAGGAACGCCATGGTCCGCGTCCGCGCCAGACGCAACTCGCCCTGCTCCGCCGTCGATGGCGCCGCGTGCATCATCATCAAGCACGCCGACACCGCCAGTATCCACACCGCCTTCAATCGCATGTCCTGCCCTTCACGTTCTCATTGGATTTTCTATCGAGCACACCGCGACAAAGGCCGCCCGCTCAACAATGTCCGGACATACTTGCCGACGATCCGCGCTGCGTCAATGTGCGGGGGCGGGTGCGTCGCCAGCGAACGGCGGACGATCAACCGAAATCTGCTATCGAAAATCACGATCATCTTTTCCGGGAGGACACTCGCATGCGTGTCCAGGCTACCAGTCCCGATGCCGACGCCGGCAACCTGCTCTCCGGCGCACAGTTCGCCGATGCTTATGCTCTCACGATCGACGATCCAAGGCTTGATGCGCGCGGGGCTGCCGAACGCATGTTCGCCACCCGGCCGCCCTGGATCAGCGGGCTGATGACCGTCCGCAATTTCATCGTCTCGCCGTTCGGCTTGAAGACGTCCGCTAAGGCCGCCGGCAGTAAACGAGATGTGGTCGGGTTCTTTCCCGTCATCAGCCAATCGCCCGACCGCATCGTCACCGGCTTCGACGACAAGCACCTCGACTTCCGCGTCATCGTGGATATCGCCCCCGTGGCGGACACGCGACGCGTACGGGCGACGACGCTGGTCCGGACGCACAATGCACTCGGCCGCCTCTATTTGGCGACCGTGCTCCCGTTCCACCGCCTCATCGTCCCATCCATGATGCGGCAGCTCCTCGATGAGGGTTAGCACAAGCCGGGCGCCGCATGAGATAGGCAGTGCCTATCACCAGCAGAGTATGCCGTGATGCACCTGGATACCGGCCTTCGCCGGTATGACGTTGTTTGAGGGCAGCCGAGCCCACTTACTGGCGTCATCCCGACGCAGGTCGGGATCCAGGAGCAGATCAACACTGGCCCGCTGCGTGATGCGCACCGCAGAACGCCACGCATACCCGGGCTCATACGGTCGGCCTGCCCGCCCACATCCCCGAGTAATTCGGTCCGCCTCCGCCCTCGGGCACCGTCCAATTGATATTTTGGTTGGCTCCTTGATATCGTAGGTTTGCAAGGGTCGCCCCAGTTCATGGAGGCATTGTTGGCCCTCTCATTCGGTGCATCAAGCAGGGCGATGGCAGCTGTCGCGGTAACAGCCGTATGCGTGGCACTCGTCACAACTATGGTCACTGTCGCAGGGGAGGTGCGATTTCACAGTGCCCCGGTACCGCCAAGCCCGTTCAAGATGCGGCTCGCCCAAGAGCGTGGGGAGATTGCCGTCCCTGAGCCAACGCAGGAGATCGGCGGCGCGCTTTACCGACCGGATGGCCAAGGACCGTTTCCGGCCGTTGTCGTTTTGCACGGATGCAGTGGCCGATCTTCGGATGAAGCCGAAAATGCGAAGAGGTTCACGGCACTCGGATACGTTGCCCTGTATGTCGACAGCCTTCGCCCGCGCGGTGTACGCCATACTTGCACCGGCACCGAAGCGGTCGTCGATCGCCTCATGGATGCGTTAGGCGCCCTTGATTACCTCGCTGTCCAGGATTTTGTTCGTGCTGATCGCATCGCCGTCGTTGGGGCCTCTCAGGGCGGCGCCGTTGTTTTGCGCGCGCTTGCACTGGATGCACCCAGTCCGCAAACTCCGCATCGCTTCGCTGCGGCCGTGGCCTACTATCCGATATGCGACCGGGCCGACGTGTATGCCCCAACGCTCATTCTCATCGGTGAACTTGACGATTGGACACCCGCCGCCGATTGCCGCGAGATGATGCGCAAGAGAACTGGCGTGGGGGCCCCGGTGCGGCTGGTCGTGTACCCAGGGGCCCATCATGACTTCGATATTCGACGATTGGCGGGCAAACCAAGAACCTACTTCGGCCACCACCTCGAGTACAATGAGGCTGCGGATACGGCGGCGTATAGCGAGATGGCGCAGTTCCTCAAGGAAACAATCGGCCGCAAATAGTGATGACATCGCACCTCGCCGAGTGATGCGTGCCGCAGAACGCCACGCGTCTGACCGCTCCACACGAGCTGCTGACTTGCTGCTCCTTTACATCCCGGAGTAATTCGGCCCGCCACCGCCCTCGGGCACCGTCCAGTTGATGTTCTGGTTGGGGTCCTTGATATCGCAGGTTTTGCAGTGGACGCAGTTCTGCGCGTTGATGACGAAACGCGGCTCCGCGCCATCCTCCACCCATTCGTACACGCCGGCGGGGCAGTAGCGGTTGGAAGGACCCGCATACACGTCATGCTCGGAGCGCTTCTGCAGCACCATGTCCTTCACCTTCAGGTGCGCCGGCTGGTCTTCCTCGTGGTTGGTGGCGGAGAACGACAGGTCCGTCAGCTTGTCGAAGGTCAAAGTACCGTCGGGCCGCGGATACTCGATGCGCTTGCACTGCTTGGCCGGCTTGAGCGTCGCGTAGTCGGCCTTCTGGTGCGCCAGCGTATAGCCTAGACCGACACCCGGGATCACCGTGTTCAGCCACATCTCCGTGCCCGACAGCACCGTGCCGAGCCGCGTGCCGAAGCGCGACAGCAACGGCTTGACGTTGCGCACGCGTTTCAGATCGGCCGCGATCGGGCCGGACATCACGGCGTCCTCGTAGTCGTCGAGACGGTCGTGTGCACGCTCCCCCTTCAGCGCCGCGAAGGCCGACTCCGCCGCATGCATGCCGGACAGGATGGCGTTGTGCGAGCCCTTGATGCGCGGGACGTTGACGAAGCCCGCCGCGCAACCGACCAGCACGCCGCCCGGGAACACCAGGTGCGGAATCGACTGCCATCCGCCTTCCGAGATCGCACGCGCCCCGTAAGCAATGCGCTTGCCGCCTTCGAACAGGTCGCGGATCGCCGGATGTGTCTTGAAGCGCTGGAACTCCTCGAACGGGCTCAGGTAGGGGTTGGTATAGTTGAGATGCACGACGAAGCCCACGGACACCAGGTTCTGCCCGTAGTGGTAGAGAAAGGAGCCGCCGCCGGTCTTGTCATCGAGCGGCCAGCCCTGCGTGTGCTGCACCAGGCCCGGTTGATGCTTCTCGGGCGCCACCTCCCACAGCTCCTTGAGGCCGATGCCGTATTTCTGCGGCTGCTTGCCTTTGGCCAGGTCGAACTTGGCAATGAGCTGCTTGGCGAGTGACCCGCGCGCGCCCTCCGCGATGATCGTATAGCGGCCGCGCAGCTCCATGCCGCGCGTGTAGCGATCCGTCGGCTCGCCGTCCTTGCCGATGCCCATGTCGCCGGTGGCGACGCCAACCACCGCGCCCTTGTCGTCATAGAGCACTTCGGCGGCGGCAAAGCCCGGGTAAACTTCCACGCCCAATTCGGCCGCCTGCTCGCCGAGCCAGCGGCACACGTTGCCGAGGCTGGCGATATAGTTGCCGTGATTGTTCATCAGTGGCGGCATGGCGATGTTGGGCAGCCGGATCTGTCCCGCCGGCCCAAGATAGTAGAACCGGTCGTCTTTGACCTCGGTCTCGATCGGCGCGCCCTTCGCCTTCCAGTCCGGAATCAAGCGGTTGATGCCGATCGGATCGATCACCGCGCCGGACAGGATGTGGGCCCCGACCTCCGAGCCCTTCTCCAGCACCACGACGGAGACCTCGTGGTTGTGCTCGGCGGCGAGCTGCTTCAGGCGGATGGCCGTGGCCAGTCCCGCAGGCCCGGCCCCAACGATGACCACGTCGAAGTCCATCGCTTCACGCGGTGGCAGCTCGGTCGTGCTTTCCGCCATCTGGCTTCCTTCCTTCTCGGCTTGGCCCCTAACCTGCGTTCGATAGGTCGAGGGTGGCGCAAGCGTCAAGCCATAGCGTCACGGTATTGGGCAGTGGCAATCGGCGAGCGGCGCGCTATCTTCCGCCCCATGTCCGACACCATGCACCGTACCGACCTCATCGCCCTGCTCGCCTGGTACCGCGACACTGGCGTCGATGCGGCACTTGATGACCAGCCGACGGACTGGTTGCAACGCGGCGAAACTGCGCCAGGCGCTCAATTTTCCCTGGACGGGGCCAGGCCGGCGGCTCCGGCTTCGCCTATGGGACAGGTGGCGGCCCGAACCACGTCATTCGAGCCTCAGAGCCGGGCCGTTGCGCCAGGCGGAAACCGCCCTCCTCCGGCAACGGCGCCGGTCACGCGGCAGTTCCCGACCGTGGCTCCCGACGCCGCAACCATGGCGGCCCGCCAGGTCGCAGGCTCGGCCGCCACGCTCGATGCCTTGCGCCAGGCGCTCGAGCGTTTCGACGGCTGCGGCCTGAAAGCCACCGCCAAGAACCTCTGCTTCTACCGCGGCAGCGCCAACGCCCGGCTCATGATCATCGGCGAAGCGCCGGGCCGCGACGAGGACATCGAAGGCAAGCCGTTCGTCGGCCGCGCGGGCCAGCTGCTCGACAATATGCTGGCCGCCATCGGCCTCACGGAAGCCGACGTGCACATCACCAACATCGTCTACTGGCGTCCGCCCGGCAACCGCACGCCGACGCCCCAGGAAGCGCAGGTGTGCCGTCCCTTTCTCGAACGCCAGATCGAGCTTGTCGCGCCCAGGGTGGTGATGACGCTCGGCGGCCCCGCGAGCATCGGCGTGCTCGACATCGCCGGCGGCATCATGAAGGCGCGCGGCCGCTGGCGTGAGCTGCAATCGGGTGGCCGGGCGATCCCGGCGATGCCGAGCCTGCACCCGGCCTACCTCCTGCGCACACCCGCCGCGAAGCGCCTGTCGTGGCGTGATCTCCTGGCGGTCAAGATTGCTCTCGACAAGGAGCCCCACTGATGACGACGCTGCGCGAGGACCTCGCCTATCGCTTCGGCGACGTCCCGGACGCCGACCTCCTCGACGCGGACACGGCGCGTGCACTCGCACGCATGGCTGCCCGTGCTTCCTGCCGCCGTTTCAAGCCCGATGCAGTTCCGTCCGTCCTGATCGATACGCTATGCGCGGTCGCTCTGGCCTCACCCTCGAAGAGCGACCTGCAACAGCGCGACATCGTCATCATCGAGGACATCGCCATCCGCGCGCGCATCAATGCGCTTCTGGCCGATCAGGAGTGGATTGCCTCCGCACCCCATCTTCTGATTTTCCTCGGCAACAACCGGCGTCATCGCCAGGTGCACGACTGGCGCGGCTTTGCCTTCGCCAACGATCATCTCGATGCCTTCTTCAACGCCGCCGTCGATGCCGGCATCGCCTTATCCGCGTTCGTCACGGCGGCGGAATCCGTTGACCTTGGCTGCTGCCCGATCAGCGTCATTCGCAACCACAGCGAGGAGGTGAGCCGCCTGCTGGGGCTGCCGGATCACGTCTTCCCCGTCGCGGCCCTGGGGCTGGGCTGGCCGCTGCAGCGTACCTACATGAGCCTGCGTCTGCCTCTGTCAGCCACCGTGCATCGTGACCGTTATCGCGACTGCACCTTGGAGGTTGTCGATACCTACGATCGGCGCCGCAACGCCGTCTTCCCCTATCGCTCCCAGCGCAACGTTGCTCAGTTCGGCACCAGCCCGACCTACGGCTGGAGCGAGGACAAGGCGCGCCAGTACGCGGTGCCTGAGCGTGCCGACTTCGGCGCCTTCATCAGGCGCAAAGGATTCGATTTGCGCTAAATTTTGTGGCTTGCCTTAAGGAAACGGGAAAACCCCTATTCTAAAATTGTCTCTAAGGTTCGCGGGGCACTGAGGAAGGCTTTCACCGTCAGACGGCAGCCGTTCATAACAAGAATGGCACGCGGCGCGCCGCAACAGGGGGTACACAGTGCAGATCGGCTATTCTTATGTCCGGCCGGTGGACACGCTCTATGCTCGCGCGCTCGGACCTTACAAGACCTCCGCACCGGCGGCCTGGAGCACGATGCTGTCATGGTTGGACAAGTGCGGGTTGCGCGCGCAAATCAACCGCGGCTACGGGGTCATCAATGACAACCCGGGGTCAACCGAACCTCACCTGAGGCGCTACGACGCCTGCGTGGAGCTGATCGGCGGCCTCGACATCGACCCCAGCAACGGCATCGGCCGCCGTACGGTGCCGGGCGGAGCCTACGCCGTGCACCGGCATGTCGGCCGCCACCGCACCTTGGGCGCCGGATTCTCATTCATTCATCGCAAGTGGGTGCCGGGGCAAGGGTTGCAGGTCGATCCCCTGCGCCCCTATCTGGAGATCTACCTCAGCGACCCCGCGGTTACGCCCGAGCACGAGTTGCAGACGGACCTTTGCGTTCCCGTGTTTCCGATCTCCGACCCCGTTCTCGTCGTGAGCAATGCCGTCCGCACGTGACGCCGGGCGGCGAACCTGAGACAATTGCTCGATCGATCAGCCGGCCGCTGGAGCGCGATCGTTTCACATGGAAGCAACAAGCTTCCATGTGAAACGTGAATCGCCCTCTAAAACATATTAGATGGAGCATGATTCACGTTTCGGCCGAGGCGCCTAAATTGAGCTAGGTGATTCAATCCGAAACGATCCTGCTCCGCCGCGCGAGGTAAGCCATGTCACGACTCGACGAAAGCCGTCCCTTCCTGCCCGTGCGCATCGCTGTGCTGACCGTGTCGGACACCCGATCCATCACCGATGACAAGTCGGGCGACACGCTGGTCAAGTTGATCGGCGAAGCCGGCCACCAGCTCGCCGACCGCGGAATCGTCAAGGACGATGTTGCCCAGATCCGGGCCAGGGTGCAGGGCTGGATCGCCAACCCCGGAATCGATGTCGTCATCACCACGGGCGGCACGGGCTTCACCGGCCGCGACGTGACCCCCGAGGCGCTCCGGCCGCTTTTCGAGAAGGAGATCGACGGCTTCTCCACGGTGTTCCACATCATCTCGTTCCAGAAGATCGCGACCTCCACGATCCAGTCGCGCGCCTGCGCGGGCCTCGCGGGAGGCACGTATATCTTCTGCCTGCCCGGCTCCCCGGGCGCCTGCCGCGACGGCTGGGACGGCATCCTCAAGCATCAGCTCGACAACCGCCACCGCCCCTGCAATTTCGTCGAGATCATGCCGCGGCTTGGCGAGCAGTAGGCCAACCCTCCCGGTACGAAGGGCAGGCATGAGGTGACGAACCCGCACGCGGGTTGTATGACGGGCCAATTCGCAGCGCACGGACCCGACACAAAGAAGATGCAGCCTCCCTTCAGCCGCACCGCCTACGAGCTTCTCGTTGAGCAGGCCACCCGCACGCCCAGCGCGCTTGCCGCCATCACGACCTCCGAGAGCGTCGACTATGCGACGCTGGCCCAGCGCGCTGCGCAAGTCGCTGGAGCGCTCCGGCATCGCGGCATCCGGCGCGGTGATCGCATCGGGATCCTGCTCAACAATCGTGTGGAGTGGCTGGAGATCTTCTTTGGTGCTGCCGCCCTCGGCGCCGTTGTCGTGCCCTTCAGCACGTGGTCGAAGCGCGGGGAACTGGATTTCCTCCTGCAGGATTCCAACGTGCGCTGCCTTTTCATGCTCGGCCAATTTGGCGAACAGAATTTTGCCGAGGACCTGCTGGCGCTGCGCAACGAGAACCGCCACCCGCAACTCGAGCTGGTCGTTCAGGTCGACGGCGCACCGCCTAGGGGATGGCACGCCTACGCGGACTTTCGCGCCAGTGAAGCTCTGACGGCATTGCCGCCCGGCGAAGGTGCCAGCGCCGCCGATCCTGTCCTGATCCTCTACACCTCCGGCTCCAGCAGCCGCCCGAAGTCCGTGCCGCTCGATCATTACGGCGTCATCGAGAACGGCTTCAACATCGGCGAGCGCCAGGGCCTTACGCCGGCTGATCGTGTGCTCGTTGCGCCGCCGCTTTTCTGGGCCTACGGCGGCATCAACGCGCTCCCCGCCACCCTCACGCATGGCGCGACGCTCGTGCTGCAGAGCCGCTTCGAGCCCGGCGAGGCCTTGGATCTCATCGAGCGGCATCGCTGCACGTCGATCTACACGCTGCCGGCCATGACCAGCGCCCTGCTGGCGCATCCGAGCTTTTCCCGCGAGCGCACGCGCTCCCTGCGCACTGGCCTGACCATCGGCAGCCCGCAAGACGTCATCAAAGCCGCCGAGCAGCTCGGCGCTACCCAGATCTGCAACGTCTACGGCCAGACGGAAACCTACGGCAACTGCTGCGTCACCTGGCATCACTGGCCGCTGGAACGGCGCGCGCACTGCCAGGGCGAGCCGCTCCCCGGCGTCACCGTTCGCATCGTCGATACGGAAAGCGGCGCGCCATCGCCACCAGGACAGGCGGGCCACGTCGAGGTGACCGGCTATCAGACGCGCGGCTATGCCGGTGCGAGCACCGGCCACAACGCCGAGGTCTTCACGGCGGACGGCTATTTCCGCACGGGCGACCTCGGCAGCCTGAACACGGACGGCACGTTCTCCTTCGCCGGGCGCTCCAGCGAGATGATCAAGCGCCAGGGCATCAACGTCTCCCCGGCCGAGATCGAGGAGATCCTGCAACAGCACCCCGAGGTCGGCATAGCCGGTGTCGTCGGCCTGCCCGACCCCGAGAAGGGCGAGATCATCGTCGCCTTCGTCGTGCCCAAGCCCGGAACGGAGCCCACGCCCGAGACGCTCATCGCGCACTGCCGCGCAACGGCCTCGCGCTACAAGGTGCCCGACCGCATCGACCTCAGCCAGTCGCTGCCGCTCACCGTCACCGGCAAGGTCATGCGCCGCGAGCTCAAGGTCATCGCCGAGCAGATGTATCCGGCACAGGGTGGGAGCAAAGGCTGAGACAAGTCTCAGCCCTCGCTTTTGTGCTTACAGCGCCTTCGTCTGCCCGCCGTCGATGTCGATCACCGATCCATTCATGAAGGCGGCGCGCGGCGAGCACAGGTAGGCCACCAGATCACCGATCTCGCGCGGGTCACCGAAGCGATTGATGCCGAGGTGCGCCACGTCACGCTTCACGGCCTCCTCGCGGCTGATGTTCTGCGCTTTCATGGTGGCCTGAACACGCGCCTCGAGCCGGCTCGTCTGGATGTGCCCGGGGTTCAGAGCATTGACGCGCACACCCTGGGTCTGCCCGAGATCGGCCGTCGCTTTCGTGAAGTTGACGAGCGCACTGTTGACGGAACCGCCGATGGTGAACTCGGCGGCGGCCACGCGGGCGCCGATGCCGATGATGTTCACGATCGCGCCCTTGCTGGCCTTCAGATGCGGCCACGCGTTCCGCGTCATGCGCACGGCGCTGTAGAACTTCAGGCCGAAGCCCGAGGCCCAATCCTCCTCCGTCAGCGTGAAGAAGTCGCCGCGCTTGGTAGCGCCGGCGTTGTTGACGAGAATGTCGAGCCGGCCGAAGGCATCCACCGCGGCTTTGACCGCAGCCTCGGGCGCTTTCGGATCGCTGAGATCGGCCACGTATGTTGCAACCCGGCGCGATGTCTTGGCTTTGATGTCGGCCGCGACCTTCTCCAGATCGTCCTTGCTGCGCGCGACGAGGCAAACATCGGCCCCTTGCTCAGCAAGAACGCGCGCGATGGCCTCGCCGATTCCCCGGCTCGCGCCGGTGACGACCGCGGCCTTGCCCTTGAGCTCCAGATCCATGTGCGTTTCTCCAACCCGATTGATCCTTGTCGCTGGGATACGTAGCCTAGGCTCCAGCCCCGCACAACGCACCCCCACGAGCAGACAAGGATCTTGACGCGTGATGACGACACTGCCTCCCGCCACGAGCCGCATCGCCAGCTACGTCGTCGAAGCAGCTCCCGGCTCCCTGCCCGATGACGTCCGCCGCGAAGCCCTGCGCTCGTTCTTCAACATTCTCGGGTGCACGGTAGGCGGCTCGCGTCACCCGGCTGTCGAGATCACAGAAAAAGCCGTTCTGCCGTTCGCCGGCGCCGCGCAAGCCACGCTGATCGGCCGCGGCAAACGGTCGGACCTGCTCACGGCGTGCCTCATCAACACCCTGAGCTCCAGCGTGAACACCTACGACGACACGCACGCCGAAGCCATCGTGCATCCGGGCGGCCCGGTGATGGCCACGGTGCTCGCCATTGCCGAGCGTCAGCGTGTCAGCGGCCGCGACCTGCTGCACGCCTTCGCGCTCGGCGTCGAGATGGAATGCCGCCTCAGCATGGCGGTCTCGGTCGCACCGGCAAAAGCCAAGATCGCCTGGTCGCAGACCGGCATCACCAGCGGCATCGGCGCCGCCATTGCCGCCGGCAAGCTCCTCGGGCTCGAGACGAGCACCCTGCAAACCGCCATCGGCATCGCCGCCTCGCAAGCGGCCGGCATCCGCGCCATGCACGGTACCATCTGCACGGCCATGATGCCGGCGCATGGCGGCCAGGTCGGTTTGCGCGCCGCCTTCCTGGCCGAGGCCGGGGTGACGAGCAAAGAGACCAGCATCGAGGCCAAATACGGCTTCGCCGAATGCTTCGCGGAAGCCCCGCACCTCTCCCACCTCGTCGATGGATTGGGCGAGCGCTTCGAAATCCGCCGCAACACCTACAAGCCCTACCCCTGCGGCATCGTCATTCATCCCCTCATCGACGCGTGTCTGCAGCTCAAGGCCGAGCACACCTTCGATTCTCGCGAGATCGAGCAGGTCCGTATCAAGGCCAACCCGACCGCGCTCGCGCTCTGCGACCGGCGCCACCCCAAGGATGAGTTCGAAGGGCAAGTCAGCCTGCATCACTGGGTGGCGGCGGCGCTAACGCGCGGCAAAGCCGATGTCCCGGAAGGCACGGATGCCAGCATCCAGGTCCCGGATATCGCCGCCCTGCGCGATCGCGTGGCGCCTGTTGCGGACCCAGCCATCCCGCCGGACGGCACGGATGTCACCCTTGTCCTGCGCGACGGCCGGACGTTCGAGATCCGGGTCCGTAATTGCATCGGCAGCAAGGATCGGCCCATGACGGACCGTGAGCTGGAGCGGAAATTCGAAGGCCTCGCGGAGGAAATTCTCTCCAGGGAGAGAACGCGCGCGCTCATGGACACGTGCTGGCGCCTCGAAGCCCTCGCCGACGCATCGGACCTGATCCGTGCGACCTCGCCCGCATGAACACGGGCCCCGCCCCCATGATTCAAGTGGACGGGCCCCGCATCCATCCCCTACCCATAGGGCATCAGCACCAACAAGATTTGGAGTGAAACCCCATGAAGCTCGTCCGCTTTGGCGCGCCCGGCGCCGAAAAGCCCGGTCTCTGCGACACGGATGGCACCATTCGTGACCTCTCCGCGCACGTGAAGGACATCACGGGCGAAACACTCTCCCCGGCCAGCCTCGACAAGCTGCGCAAGATCGATCCCAAGTCGCTGCCCGCCGCGCCCAAGGGCGTGCGCCTCGGCGCACCCGTCGGTGACGTCCGCAACTTCATCGCCATCGGCCTCAACTACGCCGATCACGCCGCCGAAGCGGGCCAGGCCATTCCCGCCGAGCCGATCATCTTCGCCAAGCTGCCCAATTGCATCGTCGGCGCCAACGACGACGTCATGATCCCCAAGGGCTCGACCAAGCTCGACTGGGAAGTCGAGATCGCCTTCGTCGTCGGCAAGCGCGCCCGCTACGTCGAGGAGAAGGACGCGGCGGCACACATTGCCGGCTATACCGTCTGCAACGACGTGTCCGAGCGCCATTTCCAGATCGAGCGCGGCGGCCAGTGGATGAAGGGCAAGTGCGCCGAGACCTTCGGTCCCCTCGGCCCGTGGCTCGTCACCAGCGACGAGATCAAGGACCCCCAGAACCTGCCGATGTATCTCGATCTCAACGGCAAGCGGATGCAGACGGGCAGCACGAATACGATGATCTTCACCTGTGCTCACATCCTGCACTACGTGTCGCAGTTCATGGTGCTGGAGCCGGGCGACGTGATCACCACGGGCACGCCCCCGGGCGTCGGCCTCGGCATGAAGCCGCCGCAGTTCCTGAAGGCCGGCGACGTCATGACGCTCGGCATCGAGGGGCTTGGCCAGCAGCAGCAGAAGGTGGTTCCGTTTAAACTCTAAGGAGAATTTCGCCGGCGGCGGCATGCCGCCGGCCGGGTTTCCGGAACCCGCATGTCACAACACTGCCATGCTCTCTGCGCACGGTAGCGTTCGACTTGCATATCCGAGCGACGACTGGGAAGGGGACTTCGGCTGTGTTGACCTCGGCGATTACGGTGTTCCGCGTACTCGGCAAGGCCGTGCTGGTCATCGGCGGCATCATTGTGCTGATGGCCGCGCTCGTCGACATGCCGGAGCCGGTGAAGCCTTTGGATCTGTCGCCCAAGAAGCACAAGCCGGCGGCAGCGCGAAGCCTCCCGGAGCCGACCCTGTCCCAGTGCACCTTCTATCAGGGCATGTAGCCCTCGGGACCGCCGCGCCCGCATGAACGGTCAACCGGCGCCTTTACGTGAGCTCCGTTCGATCCGATAGTTGCCTGCGGCACCAGTATTCCGCTGCAGGGAGACCAACGACATGTCCTCACTCGCAGGCCGCGTGGCCGTGATCACCGGCTCCGCGCGCAACATCGGCCGCGCCACGGCGCTGATGCTCGCCAAGGAAGGCGCGTCGATCATGGTGCACGCGCGCAGCGACCAGGAGGGCGTCGATGAATCCCGGCACCTGCTCGAGGCGGCTGGCGTGCAAACCGGCGGCCATCTGGCTGACGTCTCAACCGAGGCCGGTGCGCAGAGCCTGATCGAGGCCACCGTCAAGCGCTTTGGCAAAGTGGACATCCTCGTCAACAACGCCGCCGTCCGCCGCAACACACCCTTCGTCGAGATGACGTTGAAGGACTGGCACTACGTGCTGGCCAACAGCCTCGACTGCGCCTTCCTGTGCGCACGCTACGCGGCCCCGCACATGATCGCGGGCAAGTGGGGCCGCATCGTCAACATCGGCGGCATCACCATGTTCCGCGGCACGGCCGGTCGCGTGCATGTCGCTGCCGCGAAGTCCGGCATGATCGGCATGACGCGCGCGCTCGCCACCGAGCTCGGGCCGCATGGCATCACGGCCAACATCGTCGCGCCGGGCACGATCAACACGGTGCGCAGCGGCGCGGCCGGGGCCAGACCGCCTGCCAGCGCCTATCTCGGCATTCCCGTCGGCCGCGATGGCGAGCCCGAGGAGATTGCCCACGTCATCACCATGCTGTGCCGTCCTGAAGGCGCCTACACCACCGGCCAGATCATCGAGGTCAACGGCGGAATGCACTATTCCTGAAGCCGTGGCAGCCGTTCTCACGCAGCCTCGGCGGCCGGATCGGGCAATTGTCCCGCCGCAGCCATGATCTCCAGGTCCGGCGCAACGTGTCCGTGAGGCCGGCTGTAGGCGTCGTGGATCGCCTTGTAGCCGAGCAGCCTGCCAATGGGTGCGAGCACGGCGATCAGCGCCAGCTGAATCAGGGGCGGCGGCCGGGTGAAAACGATCACGTCGGCAAACTCCTCGGCCAGCACGGCGGCCTGCAGCGTGGACGGACGCCCCCGGGCATCGACCTTGCCGTCCCTGGCCAGGCCGAACAGCATGCCGATCATCAGCTCGAAACGCTCCAGGCCGTCCACGATGCCCGGCGCATTCTTGAGCTCGACGAGCACATGCGCATCCTCGCTGTCGCTCGGGTTCCACCAGTCGTGCGCGACACCCGCGTCTATGGCCACTGTCTCGTCCGGGCCCAGACTGTGCCGCTTGCCGCCGATCATGGCTTCGAGCCGGCCGCGCACCACGGTGAAGCGCTCGCAAACGTTGGGGTGGACGTGCTCACCCAGAACGGCTGCGCCGGCGCGTGCCGTGAGGTGCACGACCATGGAGCGTTCGCCGCGATCTTCCGTGCCGCGCAAAACCACCGCGTATTCGCGGGTCGCCTTGTTCTCATAGACATCGCCGAAGCGTGACATGGCTTTTCCCCTGAGATTTGCTTTCGTCCCGGATGCAGCTCGCATCCTGACGTCAGAAATCCCAGAGAGATGCCCCTCTCTGCAGTCACGCGCGAAACAGGGATTGATTACCTCGTCACGCCTGCGCCGGAAACAACTCCGGTGTCGTCGCTGCGAATGCCGGCCTTTGCGACACGTCCGACCACCACCGCGCGAGACGGTGATGGCGGCCCAAGAGCGCCGCTGCATCCGGATGCAACGTGGAATAGCCCATCATCGGAGCGAGATGGATGTCCGCGAGCGACAGCGCATCGCCGCACAGGAACGGGCCGTCACCAGCAAGCCGCTCCAACGCGCTGAGCACCGTCGGCGCAGCGGCCAAGCCACGCTGCACCTCAGTCGAATCGGCGGGCTGCCCAAGGCGCGGCCTGAAAACGCCGTGCGAGAACACCTGCCGCACGAGCGGCCAGTACGCGTAGCTGTCGACCACGGAAACGATCTGCTGGGCCCGGGCACGCTCCCGTGGCGCCGCTGGCTGGAGCTGCGGGCCGGGAAACGCCTCGTCCACATACCGCGTGATCGCGCTCGTCTCGTAGAGCACGAAGTCACCGTCCACCAGCACCGGAACCCGCTTGAACGGATGCTTGGCCAGGTAGTCGGCTGGAACGTCAGCGGCGAACGGGTCGACCTCACGCCACGCGTAGGCTCGGCCCTTCTCGTGCAGGGCAAATCGCGCAATCCAGGCGTAGACGCTGTACTTGTATCCGTGGAGCTCGATCACACCGGCCTCCAGCCCACTGAATTTGAACGCCATGATCTCGACCGTGATACCCGGGCTTACCTGGTATCCAGCTTCCGCACCATCGCAATGCTCCCCCTCGCCGACAACGCTTGCCAGCGCCTGAACTTCCCCCCACCATAGGCACCGTCAATCAGGGACCGCAGCCAAACGCGCCCCACCATCAGCGGGACGGAAAACGCTTGAGTGAAAACGAAAATATCGTCGCCGAAACGGCTGCGCGCATTTTTGCCGATCTCGCCGATCCCCAGACCGTCAATAATGCCAAGTCCGAAGCCTGGAAGACCAACCTCTGGCAGGCACTTGAAGAGGCCGGACTGACACTCGCCTGGGTGCCGGATACGCTCGGCGGTGCCGGCGCGAGCCTCGCCGACGGCTTCGAGGTCCTGGGTGTGGCGGGGCGCTTCGCTGTTCCTGTTCCCTTGGCGGAAACGCTGCTGGCGGGCTGGCTCCTATCGCGCGCGAACCTGTCCTCGCCCCAAGGACAGATGACGGTTGCCCCGACGCGGCCCGCAGACCGCATCACGCTCAATGCGGACGGCACACTGTCCGGCCGCACGCGCGGCATCCCCTTTGCCTCAGAGACCGAACATATCGCTGTCCTGGCTCAGGGCCAGACAGGTGCGCACGTCGCGCTGGTCGCCACCACGTCGTGCCGCATTTCCATGGGGCATACGCTGGCCGGTGACCCGCTGTGCGACGTTGTCTTCGATCACACCAAGCCGCTGCAGCTTGCCGCCGCTCCCGCCGGCCTCGACCAGACGGCGCTCCTGCTCATGGGCTGCATCGTGCGCGCCGTCGAAACCGCGGGCGCACTCGAGGCCATCCTGACCATGGCCGTGCGCTATGCCAACGAGCGGGTCGCCTTCGAGCGGCCCATCGCCAAGTTCCAGGCCGTGCAGCACAACCTCGCACGTCTCGCCGGCGAGGTGTCCGCAGCCATGATGGCCTCGGGCTCTGCCGCCGACGCCATCGCCGGCACCGAGGCCTTCGACGACGCCATTTTTCTCGAAGCCGCCGCCGCCAAAATACGCGCCTCCGAGGCCGCGCAGGAAGGCTCGGCCATCGCGCACCAGGTGCACGGCGCCATCGGCTTCACCAAAGAGTACATCCTGCACCGCTATACGCTGCGCCTGCTGTCCTGGCGCGATGATTTCGGCAACGAAAGCCTTTGGGCCGTCGAGCTCGGCAACCGCATCGCCAAGCGCGGCGCTGACGATCTGTGGCCGCTCGTGGCCTCGCGGTGAACGGCAGCGAAACGGATAGGACCACATGACCGCCAATCTCCGCTTCGATCAGATCCGCCTGCCCGAGGAGTGCGAGGCCCTGCGCCGCGACGTGCGCGCCTTCCTCGCCGAGGAAATCGCCGCCGGCACCTTCAACCCGGATCGCACGATCCACAGCGACACCTTCAGCCGCGAGTTCAGCCGCAAGGCCGGCGCCAAGGGCTGGATCGGCATGACGTGGCCGAAGAAGTACGGCGGCCGCGAGCGCAGCTTCCTCGAGCGCTATGTCGTCACCGAGGAGTTCCGTGTCGCCAATGCCCCGGTGCGCCTGCACTTCGTCGCCGACCGCCAGAGCGGGCCCATTCTCATCAAATTCGCGCCCGAGCACATCAAGACCGACATCCTGCCGCGCATCTGCCGCGGCGAGGTGTGCTTCGCCATCGGCATGAGCGAGCCGGGCTCAGGCTCGGACCTTTTTGCCGCCAAGACCAAGGCGACGCGCACCAACGGCGGCTTCCTCATCAACGGCACCAAGATCTGGACCAGCAACGCGCATCAGGCCGACTATATGATCGGCCTGTTCCGCACGTCGCCGCCGACCAAGGAGAATCGCCGTCACGGCCTGACGCAGTTCCTGGTCAACATGGAGACGCCCGGCATCGACATCAATCCGATCAACCAGATCAGCGGGCAGAAAGAGTTCAACGAGGTCGTCTTCACCGACGCCTTCATCCCCGACGATCATGTGCTGGGCGAGATCGACGGCGCCTGGAAGCAGGCGACGAGCGAACTCGCCTACGAGCGCAGCGGCCCGGAGCGCTTTCTCGAAACCTTTTACACGCTCACCGATCTCGTGCGCATCCTGGGCGACAGCCCGGACGTCCGCGCTGCCGAAGGTCTCGGGCGCCTCGTCGCGCAGCTGCACACGCTCAGGCGCATGTCGGTCTCCGTGAACGGCATGCTGCAGGCGGGCAAGGAGCCTGTGGTCGAGGGCTCCATCGTCAAGGATCTCGGCACGGTATGGGAGCAGAAACTGCCGGCGCGCGTGCGCGACCTCGCCGCGTTCGTCGATACCGAGGAAACCGCCAACCGCGCCACGTTCGAGGAGCACCTGGCCTTCGCTACGGTGATCGCGCCCAAGCTCACCATCCAGGGCGGCACCACGGAAGTCCTGCGCGGCATCATCGCGCGCGGCCTGGGGCTGCGATAGCGCGATGGCCGACCTCAGCGCGATGCTGTCGCCCAAGTCCGTCGCCATCATCGGCGCGGCACCGGAAGGCCAGGGCCTGCGCGGCCGCATCCTCGAGATCATGCGCGCGCATCCCTACGCGGGAAAAATCTATCCCGTGAGCCGGACGCATCGCGAGGTTCAGGGCCTCGCCGCCTTCCCGAGCATCGGCGACGTTCCGGCCCCGGTCGATCTCGCCGTCCTCATCATTCCCGCAAAGTTCGTCCCCGACGAGCTCGAGCGATGCGGCAAGGCTGGCGTCAAGTCTGCCGTTATCATCAGCTCGGGATTCGCCGAAGAACCGGGCGAAGCCGGCGCCTCCATGCAGGCGGAGCTGCGCGGCATCGCCCGCCGCTACGGCATGGCGGTGATGGGACCGAACTCCGAGGGCTTCGCCAATCTCGACGCCGCGCTCTGCCCGACCTTCAGCCCCGCCGTCACGCCATCGGCGACACCGCTGTTGCCGGCAACGTTGAACAACAGCCGCGTCGCCGTCATCGCCCAGAGCGGCGGCATGGGTTTCGCCTTCTTCGACCGTGGACGCCCGAAGGAAATGGCATTCAACCACATCGTCACGACAGGCAACGAGGCGTGCCTCGAAACCTTCGATGTCGTCGAGCACCTGCTCGATGAGGGCAAGACGGATGCCTTCCTGCTGCTGCTCGAGGACATCAAGACCGCTGAAACCTTCCGCCGCGTCGCAGCCAAGGCCTTGAAGGCCGGCAAGCCCATCATCGTCAACAAGATCGGGCAGTCCGACGCAGGCCGGCGCGCCGCCGCCTCGCACACGGCGGCTCTGGCGGGCTCCTACTCCGCGTTCCAGGCCATGGCGCGTCACTACGGTCTGATCGAGGGCGCCGACCTCGACGAGATGGTCGATATCGCCCAGGGTTTCCTGCGCACGGGCACCCATCTTCCGCTCGGACGGCGCGTTGCCATCTGTACGGCCTCGGGCGGTGGCGGAGGCTGGATGGCAGACGCCTGTATCGCCGCCGGCCTCGACGTGCCGACGCTCGATGCCGAAACGCGCAAGCGCATCGATGTCCACCTTCCCTCCTATGGCACCTCGCAGAACCCGATCGACGGCACCGCGCAGGCCATCCACGCGCTCGGCTACGCTGGCATGGCCGACCTCGTCGTCGACGCGCCCTCCATCGACAGCGTCATCGTCGTCATGAGCGGCCGCGCCGGACAGCGTGTCGTCGAAGAGCGCGAGACGCTCATCAGCGTCAAGCGCCGCGCCACCAAGCCGATCCTCATGTGGAGCTACACGCTTCCCGTTCCGGAGACACTCACCACGCTTGCCGAGACGGGCTATCCCGTGTTCACGAACATGCGCAACTGCGCGCGCACCCTGTCCGCCATGGCCGGGTATCGCGAGGTGCGCGAGGCAGCCCTGCGCGTTCCGGAGATCCGCAACAGCGGCTCTGCAGCCAAAGACAATGTTGCCGCCACGCTCGGCAAATCCCGCGCCGTGCTCACCGAAGCCGAAGCTCGCCCCCTGCTCGCGGCCTACGGCATCGGCTCGGGCGACATCCATCTCGCCACATCCGCCGGTGCTGCGGTCGCAGCATTCAACATCATCAAGCAGCCGGTGGCACTCAAAGTTCAGTCGCCTGACATCCTGCACAAGACCGAGGCTGGCGCCGTCGCTCTAAAGCTCGCGACGGCCGACGATGTGCGCCGCGCCTATGAGCACGTGCTCGACAATGCCAGGCGTTACGCCCCAGCCGCCAGCATCCAGGGCGTCCTCATTCAGCCCATGGCCGCGCCCGGCCGCGAGGTCATCCTCGGCATCAACCGCGACGACACCTTCGGTCCGCTGCTGATGCTGGGTCTCGGCGGCATCCACGTCGAGGTGCTGAAGAATGTCGTGTTCGCGCCCGTCCCGCTTACGCCCGAGGCCGCGACCGCTCTCATCGGCCGTCTGCGCGGTGCCGCGTTGCTCGAAGCGCACCGCGGCCAGCCTGCCGCCGACATTCCGGCCCTCGCCGACTTGATGGTCCGCCTCTCCCAATTCGCCGCCGACCACGCCGACACGATCCAGGAGATCGACCTCAACCCGGTGCTCGTCCATCCCGCAGGCCAAGGTGCGACCGTGGTCGACGCGCTGATCGTCAAACACACATCAACTTGACACCGCAAGTACAGAGGAGTGCCCCATGGGTCCATTCAAGGATATCGGCGTCGAGCGTGATGGCCTCGTTGCCATCGTCGAGATCCGGCGCCCGCCGAACAACTTCTTCGACATCTCGCTCATCAACCAGATCGCCGACGCCTTCGATGCGCTCGACAACGATCCGAATTGCCGAGCCATCGTGCTCGCGGCTCAGGGCAAGGCGTTCTGCGCCGGCGCCAACTTCGGCGATGGCCAGCAGCTCACCAAGGACGGCCTGCGGCCGGGCGAGAAGGACCAGATCGCCACCGCGGGCCATCTCTACACGCAGGCGATCCGCCTGTTCGAATCGAAGAAACCGATCGTGGGCGCCATTCACGGTGCTGCCATCGGTGGCGGCCTGGGCGTTGCCATGGTGCCCGACTTCCGCGTCACCTGCCCGGAGGCGCGCTTCGCCGCCAACTTCACGCGGCTCGGCTTTCACCCGGGCTTCGGCCTGACGACCACGCTTGCAGAGGTGGTCGGCAAGAACAATGCTGCAATGATGTTCTACACAAGCCGCCGCGTCACCGGCGAGGATGCCTTCGAGATGGGCCTCGCCGACATCCTGGTGCCGCAGGATCAGGTGCGCGCCGCTGCCATCAAGCTCGCCGCGGAGATCGCCGAGAACTCGCCGCTCGGCGTCGTCGCCACGCGCGCCACCATGCGCCAGGGGCTCGCCGATCGCGTGCGCAAAGCGACCGAGCGCGAGCTTGTCGAGCAGACCCGCCTGCGCGCTACCGAAGACTTCAAGGAAGGCGTCAAAGCCGTCTCCGAACGCCGCGTCCCGAATTTTCAGGGGCGGTAGTCGTGCCGTTTCATGTAAGCCCCTGTTTGGGCCACCCTCCCCTTTGACGGGGAGGGTCGCCTGCAACGCAAGTTGCAGGCGGGGTGGGGTGAAGACGCAAGTACAGCGCTTGTTTCTTCTCCCCACCCCTAACCCCTCCCCGCTGGGGAGGGGGAAATAAGAGAGCCGGGCCAATGCCGCGGCAAAATCTGTAAGATCAAGGAAACGCCAATGAGCACATCAGACTTCAAAGACGATCCCGGGCTTGCGGGCAAGGTCGCAATCGTCGCCGGCGGCGGCGCGGCCGGTGACGGCATCGGCAACGGGCGCGGCGCTGCCATCCTGCTCGCACGCGCCGGCACGAAGGTTCTCGTCGTCGACCTCAATCCGAAGCTCGCCGAACGCACGGTCGAGATGATCACCGCCGAGGGCGGCACGGCCGCCTGGCACGCGGCCGACCTCACCATGGAAGCACAGGCCCGCGACACCGTCACCGCGGCGCTCGATCGTTTCGGCCGTCTCGATTTTCTCGACAACAACGTCGGCATCTCGAGCCGCGCTTCCGTCGTCGAGGAGGCTCCCGATACGTGGCATCGCGTCCTTCAGGTCAACCTGGACCCGATCTTCCTTCTGTCGAAGCACGCCATCCCGGCCATGATCAAGACGGCCGGCCGCGGCGCCATCGTCAACATCTCGTCGATCTCGGCGCTCAGGCCGCGCCGCCTTACGGCCTACACCACGGCCAAGGGCGCCGTCATCGCGCTCACCCGGGCCATGGCCGTCGACCACGCGCCGGAGAAAATCCGCGTCAACTGCGTGGCGCCGGGTCCCGTGTACACGCCGATGGTCTACGCCGGCGGCATGAGCGACAAGGCCCGCGACCAGCGCCGCCGCGCCTCGGCACTCGGCATCGAAGGCAGTGGCTGGGACATCGGCAGCGCCGTGCGCTTCCTGCTGTCCGATCACGCGCGCTACATCACCGGCCAGACCCTCGTCGTCGATGGCGGCGTCACCATCATGTCGCCCAATCGCGAGAGCGAAGAGCACTGACACTCAGAGCACAAGGATCAAGCATCTCATGGCACGCGTTCCCTACCTCACCAAGGACGACCTCGCGCCCGAGCACAAAGGCCTGCTCGACCGCGACATCAATCTCTACAAGGCCCTCGTCAACAGTCCCGGCGGCTTCAAAGCGTTCCGCGAGCTCGGCGTCTACATCCGCTACGGCAGCACACTCGATCCGCGGCTGCGCGAGCTGGCCATTCTGCAAGTCGGCTGGCTGGCGCGCTCGCCCTACGAGTGGTCGCATCACGTCAAGATCGGCTACGACTTCGGCGTCACGCCGGACGACATCCGCGCCCTGATCGCCGATACCGACGGCAAACCGAACAATCTCGACCCCATGGCCAAGATGGTGCTGAAGGGCGCCCGCGAGATGACCAATAATTTTCGCATGTCGGATGAAACGTTTTCAGCGCTGCAGAGGGCCCTCAGCCGGGAGCACCTGAACGATCTCGTCGTCACCATCGCCTTCTACAGCGCGGTGGTCCGCATCCTCGCCACGCTCGAGATCGACGTCGAGGACAGCTACCAGAAATACCTCGACGAATTCCCGCTTCCCTCCAAGTAAAGGACCTTATTCATGCGTATGAAGGACAAAGTCGCCATCATCGTCGGCGCCGGCCAGAGCCCGGGCGAGGGCATGGGAAACGGCCGCGCCACGGCGATCCTGCTCGCCCGCGAAGGCGCCAAGGTGCTGGCGGTGGACCGTGACCTCGCTTCCGCCAAGGAAACCGTGGCGCTGATCGAGAAGGACGGCGGCACCGCCGCTGCCTTCGAAGCCGACGTCACCAAGGAAGCCCAGCTCAAGGCCATGGCCGACGACGCCATGAAACGCTGGGGCCGCATCGACACGCTGCACTACAATGTCGGCGTCAGCATCGCGGGCGGGGATGCCAATCCGTTCGACATCACCGAGGAGGCGTTCGACCGCTGCAACGCCATCAACCTGCGCGGCTTCATCATGGCGGTGAAGCACGTGCTTCCGGTCATGCGCCAGCAGCGTACGGGCTCGATCCTCTCGATCTCGTCGGTGGCGGCCCTCTCCTCGACCTATCCGCTGGTCGCCTACAAGACCACCAAGATCGGTATGATCGGCTTCACGGAGATGCTCGCCAAGCAAAACGCGGAATTCGGCGTGCGCGCCAACGTCATCCTGCCCGGCCTGATGAACACGCCGATGGCCGTCGACACACGGGCTCGCACGTTCAATAAGCCGCGTGCGCAGGTGGAAGCCGAGCGCGACGCCCGCGTGCCATTGCGCGGCAAGATGGGAACCGGCTGGGACGTGGCCTACGCCGCCCTGTTCCTCGCCTCCGAGGAGGCGAATTTCATCACCGGCGTCACACTCCCCGTTGACGGCGGCGCGTTGCTGCGCAGCGGCGACTGAGACCCGGCGGCACCGGGAATTGCGTTTCCCGGCGCCACCACTCCACAGATCGATACGTACGCTTCGCGATCGCCAGGCGGCAGCGTTTGCTCTCCACCTCGCCCCGGAGCATTCCCCAAGCTCCGGCAAGCCGCCATCAACCCTTTCCGCACGGTGCTCAATTTCGGGTTGATCGTGATTTCCCCAGCGTCTAGCCTGCATCCCAACAAAAAATAACCAGCACTCGATCCATCAGGGCCGAGTGCCGTCGGGAACAGGGAGAAGACGTTCATGCTGAGAGGCATCAGTCTCCAGGTCGCGCTGGCCGCTATTGCTGCGCTCGGCGCCCTTAGCGGCCCCGCGCTCGCCCAGAAACAAGGCGGCATCCTCAAAGTCTACCATCGCGACAACCCGCCGAGCGCATCGGTGCACGAGGAAGCCACGGTTTCCACGAACCTGCCGTTCATGGCGCTCTATAACAATCTCGTCGTTTACGACCAGAACCAACGCGTCAACTCGGCCGAAACCATCGTGCCGGATCTGGCCGAGAGCTGGGCCTGGGACGACAGCAAGACAAAGCTCACGTTCAAGCTGCGCCAGGGCGTGAAATGGCATGACGGCAAGCCGTTCACGGCCAAGGACGTGGAGTGCACCTGGAACAAGCTGCTCGGCAAGGATGCCGATACGTTCCGCAAGAACCCGCGCTCCATCTGGTACCAGAACGTCAAGGAAATAGCCGTCAACGGCGATCATGAGGCAACGTTCGTCCTCAACCGCCCGCAGCCGGCGCTGCTCGCCATGCTCGCCTCGGGCTACTCACCGGTCTATCCGTGCCACGTCTCCACGCGCGACATGCGCACGAAGCCGATCGGCACCGGCCCCTTCAAATTCGTCGAGTTCAAGCAGAACGAGGTCATCCGCCTCGCGCGCAATCCCGACTACTTCGTCAAGGGCAAGCCCTACCTCGACGGCATCGAGATGCGCATCATCGCCAACCGGTCGACACGCATCCTGGGCTTCGTCGCCGGCGAGTTCGACATGACCTTCTCGCAGGACATCACGATCCCGCTGCTGAAGGACATCACATCCCAGGCGCCGAAGGCGGTTTGCGAAATCAAGCCCCAGTACGTTCCCCGCAACCTCATGGTCAACCGCGAGAAGCCGCCCTTCGACGATCCCAAGCTGCGCGAAGCGCTGGCGCTCGCCATCGACCGCAAGCCTTTCGTCGACATTCTGACCGAAGGCAAGGGCGACATCGGTGGCGTCATGCTGCCGCTGCCCGAGGGGCAATGGGGCATGCCGCCGGAGGTCCTGAAGACCATGGCCGGATACGGCGGCGACATCGAGAAGAACCGCGCCGAAGCCCGGAAGATCATGGAGAGCAAGGGCTACAGCGCCTCCAATCCTCTGAAGGTGAAAGTCTCCACGCGCGATATCGCCATCTACCGCGATCCGGGCGTCATCCTCATCGACCAGCTCAAGCAGATCTATGTCGACGGCGAGCTGGAGGTCGTCGACACCACCATCTGGCACGCCAAGGCCGCCCGCAAGGACTACACCATCGGCATGAACCTGACGGGCATGTCGGTCGATGATCCCGATCCCGTTTTCTACGAGAACTACGCCTGCAAGTCGGAGCGGAACTACACGCAGTACTGCGATCCCGCCGTCGACAAGATGATCGACGAGCAGTCGCAGGAGACCGACAAGGAGAAACGCAAGAAGCTGGTGTGGGCCATCGAGAAGAAGCTCAACGACGACCTGGCCCGGCCGATCATCTATCACGATCGCGCCGCCACCTGCTGGCATCCGCACGTGAAGGGCTTCGTCGGCCACGAGAACAGCATCTACAATAACTGGCGCTTCTCCGACGTCTGGCTGGACAAATAGGAGCGGCAGGCGAGATCACGCGGCTGGCGGATGGCATCGCCCATCCGCCGGCCGCATCACCATTCGGGACTGCGCGCTGAGCAAGGAGCCGGACTTTGGGCGCCTATCTGATCCGCCGATTCTTCCTGATGCTTCTGACGCTGTTCGGCATGTCGGTGCTGATCTTCGTGCTCCTGCGCGTGATGCCGGGCAACATCAGCGACATCCTGTTCGAGTCGGCCGGCCTCGTGAACCCGGCTGAGAAGGCGAAGATCGAAAAGGAGCTCGGCCTCGACAAGCCGCTCGTCGTCCAATACTCGACCTGGATCAGCGGCCTCGTGCGCGGCGATCTGGGCTACGCCTACGTGTCAGAGAAACCCGCGCTCGACGAGATCCTCCCGCGCATCCCCGTCACCGCCAAGCTCGCGGTACTGGCCCTGTTCTTCTCCATCGTGCTCGGCGTGCCGCTCGGAGTCATCAGCGCCGTCAAACAGGATTCATCGCTCGACTACGTCCTGAGGGTGGTCAGTCTCAGCGGCCTGTCCCTGCCCTCCTTCTGGCTGGCGCTGCTGATCCTCATGGGGTTCGTACAGTTCCTCGGCTGGATCCCGATCTACACCGACAAGCCCGCCAGCCTCTGGCATGAGCTTGCCCTGCTCAGCATACCGGCCGCCGCGGTCGGCTTCCGTGCGTCCGCACTCGTCATGCGGCTGACGCGATCGTCCATGCTGGAGGTCCTGCGGCAGGACTACATCCGTACGGCACGCGCCAAGGGCGCTTCCAACAACTCCGTCAACTACGACCATGCGCTGCGCAACGCCGTGCTGCCCGTCATCACCATCATCGGCATCGAGGCGGCGTTCCTGATCGGCGGCCTGATCGTCACCGAGACGGTGTTCAACATCCCCGGTGTCGCCCGCTTCCTGGTCGAGGCGATCCGCTGGCGCGACTACCCGATCGTGCAGAACCTCGTGATGTTCATCGCCGTGGTCGTCGTCATCATCAATTTCCTGGTCGACATGGCCTATGTCGTGCTCGACCCGCGCATCAAATACGAGGACTGATTCATGGCCGTCCTCGATCATCGTGCAGAACTCGACCGGGCCGGCGCCAATGCCACGGGCTTTTTCGGCACGGCGCGCTACCTCGTGCGGCGCTATCCCCTCGGCGCCGTCGGTGCCATCATCGTCATCCTGTTCGTGCTCACGGCGGTGTTCGCGCCCTGGCTCAGTGTCTACGATCCCACCAGCACAAATCCGCGCGCCTCGCTCGCCCGCCCCACCATGGACCACATCCTCGGCGCCGACTTCATGGGCCGCGACATGTGGAGCCGCATTGCCTATGGCGCCCGCATCTCACTTGCCGTGGGTGTCGGGGCGACCTTCCTCGGCTGTCTCATCGGCGTCGCCATCGGTCTCACGTCTGGGTATTTCGGCGGCTGGTATGACCTTCTCGTGCAGCGCCTCATCGACATCATGCAGGCGCTGCCGCTGCTCGTGATGGCGCTGGTGATGGCGGCCTCGCTCGGCCCTTCGCTGCAGAACACCATCCTCGCCATCGCCATACCGTCGATTCCTAATGTCGCGCGCATCATCCGCTCCAACACGCTATCGCTGCGCGAAATGCCCTACGTCGAGGCCGCGCGCGCCGTTGGCATGAGCGAGCTCACGATCGCCATCCGCCACGTACTGCCCAACACGCTGGCACCGCTCATCGTACTGGCCACCGCGCAACTCGGCGCCGCCATCCTGACGGAGGCCGCGCTCTCTTTCCTCGGCCTAGGTATTCCCGAGCCGCATCCGTCCTGGGGCCGCATGCTGTCGGAGTCGGCGGCCGAGTACGTGCGCACGGCGCCGTGGCTCGTCATCTTCCCGGGCATCGCCATCAGCCTCGCCGTGTTCGGCACCAATCTTCTGGGCGACGCGCTGCGTGACTACCTCGATCCGCGCCAGCGTACCTGAACTCATGCAAGGACCCGCCGCACGCATGGATGCCCAAGCCGACGTTCAACCGGAGACAGCTGCACAAACGCTGCTCGAGGTCGACGAGCTGCAGACCTACTTCTTCACGCGGCAAGGCATCGTAAAGGCCGTCAACGGGGTATCGTTCGCCCTGAAACGCGGCGAAACGCTCGCCATCGTCGGCGAATCCGGCTGCGGCAAGAGCATCACCGCATTGTCGCTCCTGCGCCTGATCCCCGACCCTCCCGGCCGCATCGTCGGCGGCTCGGTCAAGCTCGCGGGCCGCGACCTGATCGCGCTCGACGAGCCTGCCATGCGCAAGGTGCGCGGCAACGACATCTCCATGATCTTCCAGGAGCCCATGACCTCGCTCAATCCGGTCATGACCATCGGCCGGCAGATCGCGGAGGTTCTGCTCCTGCACCAGAAGCTCACGCGCCGGCAGGCCCTGGACAAAGCCGTGGAGATGCTGCGGCTCGTGCGTATCCCGGAGCCCGAGCAGCGCGTCAAGGAGTACCCGCACCAGCTTTCCGGCGGCATGCGCCAGCGCGCCATGATCGCCATTGCGCTGGCCTGCAATCCCAAGGTTCTGATCGCCGACGAGCCGACCACGGCACTCGACGTCACCATCCAGGCCCAGATCCTCGAGTTGATCGTCGAGTTGCAGCAGAAGCTTGGCACGGCCGTCATCCTCATCACGCACGACCTCGGCGTGGTCGCAGAGACGGCGCAGCGCGTCATCGTCATGTATGCGGGTCGCAAGGTGGAGGAAGCACCGGTCGGCGAGCTGTTCGCGCATGCCTTGCACCCCTACACACATGGCCTGCTCGCCTCCATTCCACGCCTCGATCTCATGCGCGGGAAGGAGAACGCGGCACCCGAGCGCCTGCAGGAGATCACCGGCATCGTGCCGGCGCTGACCGACCTGCCGAAAGGCTGTGCCTTCGCGCCGCGCTGCAAATTCGCCGACGACCGCTGCCGCGCTGAGTATCCGGCCTACGAGCAGAAGCGACCCGGACATTGGGCCGCGTGCTGGCATTCGGACGCCCTGTACGGAGGCGCCCATGCTTGACAACGTCAAGCCGAAGCCGGCCGTCGAAGCCGCTGCCGGCGCTCCTAACGTGCTGGAAGTCAAGGACCTCAAGAAGCACTTCCCGATCCGCAAGGGCCTCCTGCGCCGCACCGTCGGCCATGTCTACGCGGTCGATGGCGTCAGCTTCACGATCAAGGCCGGTGAAACACTTGGCCTTGTCGGCGAGTCCGGTTGCGGCAAGTCCACGGTCGGCCGCGTCATCCTGCGGTTGATCGAGCCCACCGATGGCACCATCCGCGTCGAGGGACAGGACATCACGCGGCTCAACAAGGCGGAGATGCGCCCCTTCCGCCGCCAGATGCAGATCATCTTCCAGGACCCGTTCTCCTCGCTCGATCCGCGCATGACGGCCGGCAACATCGTCGGCGAGCCGCTGCGCGTGCACGGTGTCGGCACACGCAAGGAGCGGCGCGAGCAGGTCGCGCAGCTCTTCGAGCGTGTCGGCCTGCGCCGCGGACAGATGGACAACTATCCGCATCAGTTTTCAGGGGGGCAGCGCCAGCGCATCGGGATTGCCCGGGCGCTGGCGCTGAATCCACGCCTCATCATCGGCGACGAGCCGGTGTCCGCACTCGATGTCTCGATCCAGGCGCAGGTGATCAACCTGCTCATGGACCTGCAGCGCGACCTGGGCCTCGGCTATCTGTTCATCTCGCACAACCTCGCCGTGGTCGAGCACATCAGCCACAAGATCGCGGTCATGTACCTCGGCCGGCTTGTCGAGTACGCGGACAAGCGCACCATCTTCACCGCGCCTAAACACCCCTACACCGAGGCGCTGCTGTCGGCTGTGCCCGTTCCCGACCCGGCCATCAAGCGCAGGAAGCTCGTCGTGCAGGGCGACGTGCCGAGCCCCGTGCGGCCGCCGCCGGGCTGCCATTTCCACACACGCTGTCCCTATGCCGTCGACCGCTGCAAGGTCGAAGTCCCCGCCCTGCGCGACCTCGGCAACGGCCAATTGGTGGCCTGCCATCTGCGGTGAAGGGTGAGATTGTGCGTAGAAAGCTAACGGCACTGCATCTCCGCTCCACCGTGCCGTCTGCCTCTTCGCTAAACCACAATACTCTGATGTCATCCCGGGCAAGCGCGGGCCGAGGCAGTGATGATCAATCACAAATGCCATTCCCGCGCGCGACCCGGGACCCAGAGTCAAATGCGGCAGCTCTCGGTGCGTGCGGCCCTGGATCCCGGCTTCTCGCTCCGACTTCGTCTTCGCTCGGCCGGGATGACAACAACAGTGCTCGCTGCCAAGGAGCCCAATCATGACCACCACGCGCGCATCCTCTCAGTCCTCTAACCTCCATCCCACGCGCGATCTTGCGCGCTGGTCGAGCGGCCTCGCGCATGGCGATGTATCCGATACCGCGCGCACCTGGGCCCGCCACGCGCTCCTCGACTGGTTCGGCGTGACCATCGCCGGCGCGCGCGAGCCTTTGGCCGCCATCCTCGCCGAGGAATTTGCGGGCGGCGGCAACGCACGCGCAACGCTGGTCGCGCTCAACGGCACGGCCGCCGTGCACGACGCCGCCCTCGTCAACGGCGCCGTCTCACACGCCCTCGATTTCGACGACGTGAACCGCCACATGCACGGCCATCCGACCGTCCCCGTCGCTTCCGCTGTTCTGGCTCTCGGCGAGGTGCTGGGCTCGAGCGGCCGCGACATCCTCCTCGCCTTCATCGCCGGCTACGAGGTCGAATGCCAGATCGGCGACATGTGCGGCGACGCCCATTACGACAAGGGCTTCCACGCCACCGGTACGTTCGGCACCTTCGGCGCGGCCGCGGGCGCCGCCAAACTGATGGGCCTCGACGCCGAGAAGACCGCCGCTGCTCTCGGCATCGCCGCCTCGCAAGCCTCCGGCCTCAAGCTCAACTTCGGCACCATGACCAAGCCGCTGCATGCCGGCAAAGCCGCCGCCAATGGCCTGATCGCCGCGCGTCTCGCGGCGCGCGGGTTCACGGCCCGCGATGATGCGATCGAAGCACCGCAAGGTTTTGCCGCGACCCAGGCGCCGGGTTTCACCGCACAGGCGGTGCGGCCCGATGCGAAAGCCCCGCTCGCGGTCGAAGAGAACCTCTTCAAGTATCACGCCGCCTGCTATCTGACGCATTCGAGCATCGAAGCGATCCGCGATTTGCGCCAGAAGCACGGTGTCGGTCTCGACGATCTCGAAACCATGACGCTGCACGTCGATCCCGGGCACCTCAAGGTGTGCAACATCGCCGAGCCTGCGAGCGGGCTCGAGGTCAAGTTCTCGATCCGCCATCTCACGGGCATGGCCCTCGACGGCGCCGATACCGCAGCCCTCGAAACCTATTCCGACACGTCGGCGCGCGATGCGCGTTACACCAGCGCCCGCGACCGCGTCCGCATCGAGACGCGCATTGCGCCTCCCGAGGAGCGCCACGGTGCCGTCGTCGCGCTGAAGCTGAAGGACGGCCGCACACTCCAGGCCGAAGCCAATGTCGGCGTTCCCGCCACGGACCTCGGCGCCCAGGAAACAAAGCTCATCGCCAAATTCCGCGCATTGGCCGAGCCAATCGTCGGCGCCGACCGCACCAAATCCGCGGAGGCTATGCTGCTGAAGCTCGACCAGCTTCCCGACATCAAGGATCTGATGCGTACGGTCGCCTAGGCGCCCTCCCGAATCCCTCCGATCGACCTGGACGATCCGACGCCTCCGGCGGATCGCGTGGTACTGCGCGCCCATCTAAGTAGACAAATATATTGACATGAGATAATTGTCTCATTACGAGTCCCCGCATTGGAACACAGGAGATTGCCATGGCTCTCACGCCCCAACAGATGGATGCCAAGATCGACGAGCATTTCGGCTTTGAGGCCACCGACGACGTCGAAGGCGTCCTCGCCACGCTCACTGCGGATGCCGAGCACGACATCGTCGGCTGGCCCTTTGGCCCCACGCGCGGGCGCGAAGGCGCGCGCCAGTTCTACGAGACGATGTTCGTCGATCTCGCCGACAGCCAGGTGCGTAACCTGAAGCGTCTCTACGGCTCCAACTTCATGGTGGACGAGTCGCTCTGGAGCGGGCGGGCGCCGGGCCGGCCGTTCGGGCTCGATGGTCGCAATCGCCCGCTCGAGTTCCGCCTGCTGCATGTCGTCGAGTTCGCCGACGGCGGCGATATCAAGCGCGAGAACGTCTGGATCGATCTGGCGGCCATCCTGCGCCAGCTCCCGCAGGACTGACATGGCGGTTGCTACGAAAGCCGGCCGCCAGGGCCAGAAGAGCCGCACGCGGCGCGATCTCCTGCGCGCGGCCGCCCGGTTGATGAAGAGCGGCCGCAAACCGGGCCTGGAGGAGATCGCCGAGGAGGCGCTGGTGTCGCGCGCGACCGCCTATCGCTATTTCCCCAACGTGGACGCGCTTCTGTCGGAGGCGTCGTTCGACCTCGCCGTTCCGGAGGCCGACGAGCTCTTCCGTGACGACACGTCCACCGATCCCGTTGCCCGCCTCAACCGGGTGGACACGGCCCTGCACGACATGATCCTCGCCAACGAGGCGCCCTTGCGCCTCATGCTGGCGTCTACGCTACAGCGCGGTCTCGGCAGCGAGGATGAGGCGGATCTCCCGAAACGGCAGAACCGCCGTGCACCGTTGATCGAGGCCGCTCTTGCCCCGGCGCGCAAGGAGTTCAAGCCGGCGTCGCTCGCCACCCTCAGCAAGGCCCTGGCGCTGATCGTGGGGCCAGAGGCGGTCATGGTCTTCAAGGACGTGCTTCAGCTTGATGATGCCGAAGCGCGCCGCGTCAAACGCTGGGCCATCCGCGCCCTCGTCAATGCGGCCCGCAAACCGGCTTGATGCCTTAGCGCCGCCAGCCACCGACGCTGCGCAGCGCCTCTAGGTTGGCCATGCCGATGAACAGGGCCACCAGCATCAGGAAGAACGCGCTCGGCAGGGCGAAGAACCCGACGGCAACCGCCACGACCAGGCCCAGGCTCGCGACGATGCGCGTTGCCCAGATCGAGCCGAACAGCGCGCCGAGCCAGGCATCGAGCGTATGCCCCCCGTCGAGGGGATAGGCCGGAAGCAGGTTGAACACCATCAGGAAGAAATTGGCCGACGACAGCACCGCCAGCGGCAGCGCCACCATGACGTTACCTGAGCCGACGGCCGTATTGGCCAGCTCCGACAGGCCCAACCAGAGCCCCAGGTTCACCGCCGGCCCGGCCAGCGAGATCATCGACCGCGCGAATGCCGACGCGGGCAGCGAGCGCTCGAAATGCGCCACACCGCCCAGCCCCGTCAACTCGATATGCGAGACATGGGCCTTGAACAGGCGGCCAACGAAGGCGTGCCCGAGCTCATGCAACAGGATCGACAGCAGCAACCCGATAATGATGACGAACCCCGCCGACATCATCTGCGTGTTGCCGCTGGTGAAGTAGGGATAGCTGAAAATGATCAGCACCAGCACGAACATCATGTCGAGATAGATCGGGATGCCGGCGATGCGGCCCAGTTCCATGCTGGAGAACATTCAGGTGTCCGTTTGCTGTTGGGTCAGATGCGGTCGTCCCCCTCTCCCCCGTTCCTACGGGAGAGGGTTGGGATAAAGGGGCGGGAGCTTGCACCGAGTATGTGGCTGCCCCTCACCCTAACCCTCTCCCCATACCTGATAGTGGGAATGGGGAGAGGGAAATAGCGGCGTCACAAAGCCTTCGTCAGCAGCACCCACTCCTTCCCCTCATTCTGCCATCCCTCTTTGACTTTTGTGCGCGTGCCGGCGAGGCGATAGCCATGACGCTCGTAGAGGCGACGCGCGCCAGCGTTCGTATCCGACACGATGACGCTCATGCCTCCGAGCCCCTGCGCGCGCCCGGTCTCGTCAGCGAGCGCCAGCAATTGCGAGCCCAAGCCGTGACCCCGCAGCCCGGGAATGACGGCCAGTACGTTCACGTACCACGTCGAAGGCGCAAGGTTCTCCAACTCTTGCAACGGCACGAACATCGGCGGCATGTCGCTCGGGATCGGATCGGGCTTGGCGGAGATCGCATAGCCGATGAGCGCGCCGGCGCATGCGCCTTCGTGCTCGATCACAGCCGCATTGCGATAGGAAAAGCTGCCCGTGTCACGCCCGGCGCGCTTACGCCCCACATCCCACGCAGTCTCACCCGGCCCGGCCATCCTCTGCCAGAGATAGAGCGGCATGCCCTCGCCGGCGTAGTCGACAAGCTCTGCCAGAACGGCCGCGTCCGCCGGCGTCGCCAGACGGAACGGTGGCCGCAGCGCTGTCATTTGCCGGCGCGCTTCTTGCGCATGGCCAGCGTCCGTAGACGCAGCGCATTGAGGCGGATGAAGCCGGCCGCATCCTTCTGATCGTAGGCGCCCTTGTCGTCCTCGAACGTGACGAGATCCTCGGAGTAGAGCGACTTGGGGCTGTCGCGCCCCGTGACCATCACGTTGCCCTTGTAGAGCTTGAGGCGCACCTCACCCTCGACATGCTCCTGCGATTTGTCGATCAGCGCCTGCAGCATCTCACGCTCCGGCGAGAACCAGAAGCCGTTGTAGATCAGCTCGGCGTATTTCGGCATCAGCTCGTCCTTCAAGTGCGCCGCGCCGCGATCGAGCGTGACGCTCTCCATGGCACGGTGGGCGGCGAGCAGGATGGTGCCGCCCGGCGTCTCGTAGATGCCGCGCGACTTCATGCCGACGAACCGGTTCTCGACCAGATCGATGCGGCCGATGCCGTTGTCGTGGCCGAGCTTGTTGAGGGTGGAGAACAACTCCACCGCGCCCAGCTTCTTGCCGTTGAGCGAAACCGGGTCGCCCTTCGCGAAGCCGATGCTGATGTCGGTCGGTGTATCGGGCGCCTCCATCGGCGAAATGGTGCGCTGATAGACGATCTTCGGTGCTTCGAGCGCCGGATCCTCGAGCACTTTTCCTTCCGACGAGGAATGCAGCAGATTGGCATCGACCGAGAACGGCGCCTCGCCTTCCTTATCCTTGGTCACCGGAATTTGATGCTGGCGCGCGAACTCGATCAGGTCGGTGCGGCTCTTGAAGCTCCATTCGCGCCACGGGGCGATGATCTTGATGGATGGATCGAGCGCGTAGTAGGCAAGCTCGAAGCGCACCTGATCGTTGCCCTTGCCGGTCGCACCATGGCAGACCGCATCCGCGCCTGTCTTGTGCGCGATCTCGATCTGCTTCTTGGCGATCAGCGGGCGCGCGATGGAGGTCCCGAGCAGATAGACGCCTTCATAGAGCGCATTTGCCCGGAACATCGGGAACACGTAGTCGCGCAGGAACTCCTCGCGCAGGTCCTCGATGAAGATGTGATCTTGCTTGATGCCGAGCATCAGAGCTTTGGCGCGCGCCGGTTCCAGCTCCTCGCCCTGACCCAGATCGGCGGTGAACGTCACCACCTCGCACTGGTAGGTTTCCTGGAGCCATTTCAATATGATGGAGGTATCGAGCCCACCCGAGTAGGCCAACACGACGCGCTTGATCTTTGCCTGCATGCCCTTCGCCATCCACCGTTGTGCGCACCTCCGCGTGCCGGGTGCGCAGTATAGCGCACCCCAATACGGCGTCACCGGGCTCCGATCCATACAAAAAATGTGACGCACCGAATGAACCAATCCCTGGCTCCGGCGTCTAATAGCTCGTGTGACGGAAAATGCTCATGTCATCCGTTGGACAGACGTTGAAGTGGTCGACAGCCTTGCCTCCCCCGTCAGGGCTGCCGACTAGAGCGCCGCGAAGGCTCGCAGCCGTTCCTCCGTCCCTCCCGGCTGCGATGGTTACTCTCGTGCGGCGTAATTGCCGGCGTGCCATGCCTGCTTCCCCCGGGCAGTGGCCGCCGGCATCTTTGTTTCCGGCCCGCACCCGCCATTGGTAAACTGCTGCCGAGCAAGCGAAGGGGGCAGCCGTGCGCGAACTGGAATTCTGGTACGATTTCGGCTCCACATACTCCTATCTGACAGCCATGCGCATCGAGGCCCTGGCGTCGGCCTCCGGCGTTCGCGTGGCCTACCGGCCGTTCATGCTGGGCGCGATCTTCAAGAGCATGGGCTGGTCCACGTCGCCCTTCCAAATCTTCCCGGCCAAGGGCCAATACATGGTCCGGGACATCTCCCGCATTGCGGCGGAGCGCGGGCTCGCCTTCCACATGCCCGAAACGTTTCCGGCCAACGGACTGCACGCAGCGCGTATCGCGCTCGTCGGCGCGAGCGAGGGCTGGATCGGCCCGTTTACGCGTGCCACTTTCGCCGCCCAGTTTGCGCAAAAGCGCGATGTGGCTGATGTTTCGGTTCTCTCCGCGATCCTGTCCGAGCTTGGGCTCGATGCGGCGAAGGTCGTCATCCAGAGCGTTACTCCGGAGATCAAGGACCGTTTGCGGCGGCAGACGGAGGAGGCCCTGGAGCGCGGAATATTCGGTGCGCCAACCTTCATCACCAGCGACTTTGAGCTCTTCTGGGGTGACGATAGACTTCAGCAGGCCGTCGATTGGGCCGGCCGGAACGCCTGAAAAATTCATCCACAACATTACAGTGCGGCGTTCATGCCCAGTTTATCGGGCATGGACTATAAGATGCGCCGTCTGCCTTGGAGCTGGAGGAAACGGCTGTGCTGACATCTCTTCGCCTCGGAACGAAAATCGCAATTGCTGGCTTCGCCCTTGCGTTGATGGGCGGCACTGTCTCCGCGCAGCTGCAGAAGGCGCCGGATGCGGCCAAGAAGGAAGCTGCCGCTCCAGCCGTGAAGAAGAAGGTCGAGAAGAAGGCCACGTCTCCGTGCGCCGGTCTGGCCGAGGCTGCCTGCAAAGCCGATACGGCGTGCAGCTGGTACCGCGAGACGACCACGAAGAAGGGTCAGAAGCGCAAAGCGCACTGCCAGAAGAAACCGACGCCGCCGGCGAAGAAGAAGTAGCCGCGCGACCGGATCGTGATGCGCTAGCGGTGCTCACGCACCAGCGCATCACATCCAGGGCATCGCGAACGTCATCGGCGTCCACGGCAATGACCGTGCTTGGCCTGCGCGCGGGTCGATTGCGCGCAGAATGGCAGCGGTTGCATGCCCGCTGGCCGTCCGATAGCTGGCGAAGATGGCATCGGCGTTTGCCGATGCCGTGGACAGCAGCGGCTTGAAGATGTCCGCTGGCGTGCTCGCCACTGGCTGTGTGAAAGCCGCGAACGGCTTCAGGGCCGGAAAGAAATCCACCCAAGTGCTCTGCGGGAACGGCCAGACTGTCGTCGGCAGCGTGTAGCGGAAGCCGCGCGTCCAATCCGCGGCCGCAAACGGAAATGGCGCCTGCCACCACGCTGAAGCGGCGGGTGCGCCGAACGCCCCGGGCCAAACCCAGTCGCCACTCCGTGGGACTAATGGATTGAACGGCCCCCAGAACGCTGCGAAGGCCGAGGACGGAGTCAGCGACGCCGCCCAGGGATTGAAGCCGCTCCAGGGGTTCAAACCGCTCGTTGCAGCGGCCGTCATGGACGCGGTCATGCTGGTGGCCGCGTCGAACCAAGCCTGAGCCAGCTTGGTCTGCATCTCGAATGGGTTCATCTGAGCTCCTCCAGCCGTCGACGGGCAGGCCAATGGCCCTACCAGCGCGTTGTTGGGCAATCGCAGAGGGAGTATGTCCCTACATATAGCATCTTTTGTGCAATGCACCAATCACTTTGCAGTGCAGCGTAAACGACAGGGTTAACGGACTCCTCGCCGAAGCCAGCCCGCCACCGGCATTCAGGCCTCTTTCGGTGCGGCGTCCACGCGGCCGCCGGCATGGCGGCCCGCCGACATCCAGTAGACGAAGCCGCCGATGAACCCGGTCGTCAGGAAGGCAACCAGGGGATAGTTGCTGTTGACCACCGACCAGTTCTGTCCGGTCGGCTCGCTCAGCCACTGGGCCAGGAAGCCGAGCACGGCAATGACGATGCCGCCGATGGCATAGTAGGTCCAGTCGCGCAGGCGCAGCCACTCCCCGATCACCACGCCGATGAGGGCAAAGAGGGCCGCGAAGCGGGCCGTCTGGATGGCTGCGGAAGCCCAGAGCACGCCGAAGACGGACAGCCGTTCGCCGGCATCACTCGCCGACAGCCAGCCCGCGACCTCGGAGGGCGTGTGCACGAACAGCAGCACCGTCAGCCCGGCGACAATGCAGGCCACGATGAACCCGATGAGCACGCGAAAAGCTGTCCGCATCGCACGCATCTCCCCCTTGCTCCGGCCTCGTCGCGAGACCGCCTGCTGGCTTCAGCGCCTAGGCTAAGCCCTGGCGCATGCTCAGTCCAATGCACAACAGAAGGATGACGGCAGTCAGGCGTTGCGGCCGGCGATCAGCCAATAGACGAAGCCGCCGGCAAATCCCGCGGTTGCGAACACCTGCCAGATGGTGCCGAGGGGCGACAGGTCGCCCGGAAGCGATCCCGCAATGGCCAGCAACGGCAGTGCGGCCAGGGCCGCTCCGCCCCCCAGGATGTAGTAGACCGAGGAGCGGATGCGTGCGACCTCGCCGATGATGACGAGCATCAGGGCCGGCACGATGGTCGCTACGGAGGCCAGCGCAAAGCCTTGTTTCGCCAGATCGAACACGACCGTGATGTCCGCCGAGTCGAAACTGCGCCCGTGCATGGCGTGCGTCACCTTCTCCAACCCGAGCTGGAACAGGATGAACAGGGCCGCGGCGGCACCGAGCAGGAACCCGAGGGGCACGACAATCAATCGTCCGATGGCGCGCAGGATCACGACCTCACCCCCGTTTGGTCTATGCGGTCTGGCTGACGCGCTCGCTTGCCTTGAGCTTCACGCTCTCGGATTTGAGCTGCCCGCAGGCCGCCAGGATATCGCGCCCGCGCGGCGTGCGCACGGGGCTGGCATAGCCGGCGCGATTGACCAGGTCCGCGAACTTGTCGATCTGGTCCCAGTCGGAGCAGACGTACTGGCTGCCGGGCCACGGATTGAACGGGATGAGGTTGATCTTGGCCGGAATGCCAGACAACAGCCGGACCAGCGCGCGCGCATCGTCCAGGCTGTCGTTGACGCCCTTCAGCATGACGTACTCGAACGTGATGCGCCGGGCGTTGGAAAGCCCCGGATAGGCACGGCAGGCGGCCATCAGCTCGGCGATCGGATACTTGCGGTTGATCGGCACGAGGACATCGCGCAGATCATCCCGCGTGGCGTGCAGCGAGATCGCCAGCATCGTCCCCGCCTCCTCGCCCCAGCGCGGAATTTCGGGCACCACACCGGACGTGGACAGCGTGATGCGGCGCTTGGAGAAGGCGAGCCCGTCGCCGTCCGCCGCGACCTCCATGGCCGCACGCACGTTGTCGAAGTTGTAGAGCGGCTCACCCATACCCATGAGCACGATGTTGGTGATCTTGCGCTCGCTCGTCGGCAGCAGGCGGCCATCCGCCACCGGCTCCGCACCCGGCCAATCGCCGACGCGGTCGCGCGCCAGCAGGATCTGCCCGACGATCTCGGTGGCCTCGAGGTTGCGCACCAGGCGCTGCGTTCCCGTATGGCAGAAGGAGCAGTTGAGCGTGCAGCCAACCTGGCTCGAAATGCACAGCGTTCCCCGGTCCGCCTCGGGGATGTAGACCGTCTCGATCTCGGGCGCCCGCGCCTCGTGACCGCGCTTGGGCAGGCGCAACAGCCATTTGCGCGTGCCGTCCGTGGACACCTGCTCCGTCACGATCTCGGGCCGCTCCAGCGTCCAGCTGTCCGCGAGCCTGGCGCGCAGGTGCTTGGAGACATCCGTCATCATGTCGAAGGACGTCACGCCGTGCGCGTAGAGCCAGCCCCAGAGCTGGTCGACGCGCATGCGCAGCTGGCGCTCGGGCACACCGGCATCCGCTAGCGCCGCACGCAGCCCGTCCCGCCCCAGGCCCGCGAGCGTGGGCTTGGCCGGCAACGTTGCGGCGGACGCGGACAGATCCGCGGTCATATCCAGAACTGAAACCATCTCCGGTGCAGACTCACTGGGGTTGCGCTGTTTGGCGTCTATTTAGCGTCGAAGCGCCCAAACGGAAAGGCCGAGATGGGTTGCACGGCATGCCATCAAGGCTGTGCACGCGACCGCCTTGCCCCATACCGCCGGCCGATTGCCTCTTGATCCCCGGCCGCAAGCCCGGCACCTTCCCCGGTTGGGAAGAAACGCTGCTGGAGCCACAAAAAATGCACGCCCTTAACTACGACGACTTGAAACGGCTGGCCAAACGGCGCCTGCCGAAGGTCGCATTCGACTTCATCGAGGGCGGCGTGGAGGACGAGGACGGCCTCGATCGCAACTTTTGGGCGTTCCGCCAGGTCCGCCTCGTTCCGAAGTACCTCATCGACGTCGATACACGGGACCAAAGCACGACGCTCTTTGGCCGCACCTACTCGCACCCCTACGGCATCGCGCCGACCGGCGGCGCCGCCTTCTTCCGGCCCGGCGCCGACCTGATGCTGGCGCAGGCTGCGCGCGACGCCAATGTGCCCTTCATCATGTCGGGCGCCTCGACCGCCTCGATCGAGGACCTGGCCCGGGTTGCCCCCGAGCACGGCTGGTACCAGCTCTACGCCGCGCGCGACAAGAAGATCTCCGAGGACATGATCCGCCGCGCCAAGGATGCCGGCTTGTCGACGCTCGTCCTCACCGTCGACGTTCCCGTGCATTCCAACCGCGAGCGCAACAAGCGCAACGGCTACAGCCGGCCGCTCAACCTGCCGCTCAAGACCAAACTCGAAGCCCTTCTGCACCCCGGATGGTGCCGGGAATACTTCATGAGCGGCGGCCAGCCGATCCTGCCGAACTGGGCGCCTTACGCCAGCGACAGCAAGAACGCCGAAACGGTGGCCGAGCTCGTGGCGGCGCAGACGACCGCGCCGCTCACCTGGGAGCATGTGCAGCGCTTTCGCGACTTGTGGCCGCGCAAGTTCGTGCTCAAGGGTGTGATGCATCCGGACGACGCCCGGCGTGCGGCGGCGATCGGCATCGACGGCATCATGGTCTCCAACCACGGTGCCCGGCAGCTCGATCGCGCCCCCTCGCCCATCGAGGTCCTGCCTGCGATCAACGAGGCCGTCGGCGACAAGGTCACGCTCATGCTCGACAGCGGCATCCGCCGCGGCGCCGACATCCTGGCAGCCTATTGCCTCGGCGCGAAGTTCGTGTTCGTCGGGCGTTTCACGCTCTATGGAGTCGCCGCCGCCGGCCTGCCGGGTGCCAAGCACGCGCTGCAGATCATGCGCAACGAGGTCGACCTCACGATGGGACAGATGGGCGTGCCGAACATCCAGTCGCTCGGCCCCGACTTCCTGATGTGGGACAAGCCCGAGGATCTGCGGCGCAACCAGCGGCCGTAGACAATTCAAATTCTCAGCAAGTGTGACCGCGTCTGGATCCCGGCCGATTTCCGCTCGCGTCGTCACGCGAGCGGCGCCGGGATGACGGGAAAAATCACACGCCAACGATGCGTGCCCACCAAAACATCACCCCGGCGTCATGCTTTGCAGGCTTCGCATGAAGGCCGGGGTCCAGATGCCGTCCCGCAGATACTGCGTGTGTGAGCCATCTCACCGCAACGCGTTCTGGTCCTTGATCTCGGCGCGGCGCTGCATGGCCCAGCCGTAGTTCAACGGCCACAAGCTGCGATCGGGATCAACACCCAGCGCTTCGGCCGCATGCAGCGGCCAGAACGGGTTGTACATCAGCTCGCGCCCCAGCGCGACGAGATCGGCGCGGCCGTTTTCCAGGATGTCGTTCGCCTGCCGGCCCTCGACGATGACGCCGACCGCCATCGTCTTGATGCCCGCGTCGCGACGGATGCGCTCGGCGTACGGCACCTGGAAGCCAGGACCGCGATCGCCGCGCCCTTTGAGCGGCTGGCCACTGTCGTTGGCGCGATAGGCCGGCGGCCCGGCGATCCCGCCGGCTGAGCAATCCACGACATCGACACCACGCTTCGCAAGCTCCCGCGCCAGAACAATGGAGTCCTCGATGCTCCATCCTTGCGGCGGACCATCGATGCTGGAGATGCGGCAGAACAGCGGCAGCTCGTCGGGCCACGCCGCGCGCACGGCCTCGACCACCTCGAGCACCAACCGCATGCGTCCGTGGATATCGCCGCCGTAACCGTCATTGCGCGTATTCGATAGCGGCGACAGGAAGCTGTGCAGCAGATAGCCGTGCGCGGCATGCAGCTCCAGCACACGGAAGCCGGCTTTGGCCGATCGGCGCGCAGCAGCGCCGAAGGCATCAACGACCTCGCCGATCTCCGTTTCCGTCAGCGCATGCGGCGCCGGCCAACCCTGTCCGACCGGTTCGGCTGAAGGGCCGACGGTTTTCCAGGGCGCTTCGCCCAGCGCGACATCGCTGGTATCGAGCGCGGCACCGCCGCGCCACGGCTGGCGCGCCGACGCCTTGCGGCCTGCGTGCGCGATCTGGATGGCGGGAACCGAACCGACCGATGCGATGTAGCGCGCGATCGGCGCATACGCTTCCGCCTGCGCATCATTCCAGATGCCGCAACAGCCATGCGAAATGCGTCCGCGCGGCTCGACCGCCGTCGCCTCGGTGAACACCAGTCCGACACGCCCGCGCGCGAACGCCGACAAATGCGACAGGTGGAAATCGTTCGCCACCCCTTCCTTGGCCGAATACATGCAAAGCGGGGACAGAACGACGCGGTTGGGCAGCGTCACCGAGCGCAGCGTCAGTGGCGTGAAAAGCATGGGTTGTGAGGTCATGAATGTTCCCGTGGCGCAAGAGGCAGGCGAATACTGCAGGCACAGACGCGATCGTCAACCCGCCCCGCCGGCGTAGAAATACTCAGGCCCCGAGCCGACAATGCTGGCGTCCGGTTTACCGACGGCCTTCTTGTCCTTGCCGTCGTAATCCAGGGCACACAATACGGCGCGGATCGCCTCGAGCCGCGTCCGCCGCTTGTCGTTGGCCCGGATGACGGTCCACGGCGTCCCCGCGGTGCTCGTGAAGCGGAACATCTCCTCCTTCGCGCGGGTGTAGTCATCCCATTTTCTGATCGCCGCCAGGTCGATGCTCGTGATCTTCCATTGCTTCAGGGGATCGTGGCGGCGCGCATAGAAGCGCTTGAGCTGCATCTCGTGCCCGATATCGAGATAAAACTTGAAGAGATGGATGCCGTCGCGCGCCAGCATGCCCTCGAATTGCGGGGCCTCGCGCAGGAAATCGGCGAGCTGATCCTCGGTGCAGAACCCCATGACGCGCTCGACGCCGGCCCGGTTGTACCAAGAGCGGTCGAACAGCACGATCTCGCCGGCGCTCGGCAGATACGGCACGTAGCGCTGGAAATACCACTGCGTGGCTTCGAGCTCCGTCGGCCTCGGCAGTGCCACCACGCGCGCCGCCCGGGGATTGAGGTGAGCGGCAAACCGCTTGATGGTGCTGCCCTTGCCTGCCGCATCGCGCCCCTCGAACAGCGCCACGAGCCGCTCGCGGCGCTTCTGCATGGAGGCTTGCAGCTTGGCCAGCTCGATCTGGAGCTGCGTCAGCTCTTCCTCGTAAACGGAACGCTTGAGCTTTTCGCTGTAGGGATATCCGCCGCTCGTCAGCGCGGCATCGTCGATGGCCTTGGGCAACTCCGGCGCATCCAGATCGAACGCCAATGCCGGAGACGGCTTGGACGCGGACTTCGGTTTCGTTTTTTCGGCCTTGGACATGATGCTGGCTGCTCAGGTTGGTCCTGACCGGCAGCATACCCGCATGTGACCAAAAACAAGAGGACCGGAAGCGGTCCCCCGCGCTTCCGGTCCTCTCCCCCCGCTGCCTTGCCGCGCCCTCAGCGGCAAAGCTGCAACCGAAAAACCTAGACGTTCGCCCGCTCCTTGGCGGCCGGCAAGGCCGGTGCCGGCTCGGCGATCTCGCGCTGGCGGCGCGCCTGCGGCGGCTGGAAGGCCCGGCGCGCATGGAATTCGCAATAGGGCAGGCCTGCGACCTTGCTCTTGCCGCAGAAATGGAAATCGGCTTCCTGCGGATCGCCGATCGGCCAGCGGCAATCGCACTCGGCCAGCGTCTCGATGCTGCGCCGCTCGTTCATGGGAATGACGAGTTCCTCGACCGTCGGCACGTAAGGCTCGACGTCCGCCTGATACAGCTGGCGCAGCGCTGTGTTGCCGACAGTGGCGAAACGCGGCTTCGCCAGACGCTTGGCCACCGCTGCGCGCGGCCGGGCCCGGTGGCTCTTCATGCGCGACGTGGTGGCGCGGCCCGAAAGTCCGAGGCGGTGAACCTTGCCGATTACGGCGTTGCGCGTCACCTGGCCGAGCCGACTGGCGATCTGGCTGGCGCTCAGGCCTTCGCTCCAGAGCTTCTTCAGCTGCTCCACGCGCTCATCATTCCAACCCATCGTCGTCTCCATGCAATACCGCGGCTTGGCTTTGCCCAAAGGCAAAGCCGCCCTCTCCAGCCGGACCGCATCGCGTGGACGCGAACGCGAAAAGACGCGCTCAGGCGCCAGACGGAGGTCTGACCAGGCACATACGCTGACTGAGAAATACGCTTGGACTTGAGGACGCTGAACGCCGAGAGGCGCTCACGAATACACAGCGCCGACGCAACCGACGCAGCGACCAAGAAAAAACGCTGCAGAGTCAGGACCAAGCGGTGGCTACTCGCACCGCTGCTTGAAGCGGCCTGACAGCCCAGAACCTACAATACCTAGTCTTGGCGCCACAAGCCGGCGCATTCCGAAGTCGCGCCATCGGCCGGGACACGTGGCCGAATCGCAACAAGGCTTGCCGGCCGGCCCGGAAACAGGCCTGTCAAGGATCAACCATTTCTGACCGAACGATATTCTGCGCCGCAGAAAATTGTGTAGCCGCAACACTTCACGCTGTCCGTGAGGTGCAGCCGCAACAGCGACGTCCAGATATCACGCTGCGGCGGTCTTGCCGACCAAAGGTGTAGCCATCAGATCGGCGATCTCATGCGCGGGTTTGGGCGCGCAGAAGAGGTAGCCCTGCACCTCCGTACACCCTTCCGCCCGGATCACCTGAAGCTCGTCTTCCGTCTCGACGCCCTCGGCCGTCGTGCACATGCCGAGGCTGGACCCCATCTGCGTCACGGCTCGCACAATGGCCAGGGCCTCGTTGTTGCCCTGCGAGATGCCCGTGACGAAGGACCGGTCGATCTTGATCTTGTCGAAGGGGAAGCTGCGCAAATAGCTGAGCGAGGAATACCCTGTGCCGAAGTCGTCGAGCGAGATGCGCACGCCGATGATCTGCAGCTGCTTGAGGACACGAATTGTCGCTTCGGTATCCTGCAGCAGCACCGTCTCTGTGATCTCGAGCTCCAGGCGGTTGGGCGCCAGGCCGGCCGCGGCGATAGCGCTGAATACCATCGACACCAGGTTTTTGTTGGCGAACTGGTTCGGCGACAGATTGACCGCCACGGTCAGGTGCTCGGGCCAGCACGCAGCGGCTGTGGCCGCCTCACGCAGCACCCATTCGCCGATCGCATTGATGAGACCGGTCTCCTCCGCCAGCGGAATGAAATCCGCCGGCGCCAGGAGGCCGCGCTCCGGGTGACGCCAGCGGACCAGGGCCTCGAAGCCCGTATAGGTGTTACGTTCCAGGTTGACGATCGGCTGGTAGTGCACCTCGAACTCGCGATTGACCAGGGCGCCGCGCAAATCCATTTCCAGCGCACGGCGCTCGCGCATGCGCGTGTCCATCTCGCGCTCGAAGAAGCGGTAGGTGCCACGTCCTTCGCTCTTGGCGCGATACAGTGCCATGTCGGCGTTCTTGAGCAGATCGTCGGCATTGAGCGCATCGTCCGGGGCAAGTGCGATGCCGACACTCACGCCGACCACAACCTGATGGTCGTTGATCAGGTAGGGCTCACCCAGCGCCTCCACCAATCGCGCCGCAAGCGCCGTCGCGCCGGTCGGTTGCACGCCATCGCACTGAAGAATGGCGAACTCGTCGCCGCCGAGCCGTGCCACGGTATCGCATTCCCGGGTGCACTCGCGCAGCCGCTCCGCAACCACCTTCAAGAGAGCATCGCCGATCGGGTGCCCGAGCGTATCATTCACCTCCTTGAACCGGTCGAGATCGAGACAAAGGACGGCCATGGCCTGCTCACCGCGGCTCAAGCGCGCCAAGCCCTGCTCCAGCCGCTCGCGGAACAGCGTCCGGTTCGGCAGGTCCGTCAGCGCATCATGCAGCGCCATGCGCGCAATCTGCTGCTCGTTGCGCCGGCGCTCCGTCAAATCGCGGATCGCGTAGACCTCGTTGCCGCGCAGCGTCGTGCGGAATGGGTGGGTCAGGACTTCAACGGGAACGAACTTGCCGTCCCCCGTGCGCAGTGTGCCTTCGGCGCTGGCGACACCACCGGCGGCATCCGCTTTGAGGGCCACGTCAACCAGGTCGCGCGTGACGCTCTTGCCGATCAGCATATCCGCCGGCTGCCCGGTCAGCTCCGAGATGCGGCGGTTGACATTGACGATCACACCGTCGCTGGCGATGACGATGCCCTCATTGGCGGCATCGACGAGCTCGCGCATGGCTTCGTTGCGATCCTGCGCGGCCTTGCTATCGATGACGGCCGATGCCAGGCCTGCAAGCATGGCCAGGCTGGTGATGCCGGCGATGATCAGCGCCATGACGGTCCGGTTGGGCGACTGCACGATGATCGTGGGATCGGGCACGACACTCGCGGCGCCCATGGCTGTGAAGTGCATACTGCAGATGGCGAGCGTCAGAAGACCGGCAGCCGCAGCAATGGCGCGCGTGACATCTCCCTCGAAATGATGGAAGGCTGTGGTTGCCGCCGCGGCCAACAGTGCACCGAGCACTGTCGCTGCGACAACCAACGTCATGTCCCACTGGATAGCGCCCGGAACGATCAGCGCCAGCATGCCCGTGAAGTGCATCGCGGCGATGCCGAGGCCAACAATGGCTCCGCCGATAACTGCGTCGATCCGCCGGCCGGCCGAGCTGACGACAAACCCAACCGTCGTCGCGCCGATCGCGATCAGATAGGAGGCCGCCGTCATCAGCGGCTCATAGTTCGCGGGCATCCCGGGATCGTAGGCGATCATGGCGATGAAGTGCGTCGCCCAGATGCCGCTTCCGGCACATACGCCTGTCAGGAATAGCCAGCCGGGCCGGATCATCGAGTGGTGGCGCGGCACGCGGGAATAGATGCCGAACGATACCAGCGCCGTCGTGGCGCAAACGATGGCCGCTACGAGGACCAGCCGATAGTCGTGCTGTCCCGTCAAGCAACTGAGTACTCTGACCATGGCTCCCCCGAACCCGCGGGGGTATGCGCCACGCTAGTCCGAGGTGGCGGCTGCTCCCCCATAACACCAGATCGAGCAATAGCACCTCAGGGTAAATCGCTATTTAATGCGCTATCACATGACCAAGGGTGAGCCGGCGCCCAAAATCGGGTCTGCTACAACACGTCGAGAATTGACAGAAGGTCGCAGCAAGATTATCAAATTCACCTTCACCGGCCGCCACCGCAGGCGGCTTTTTTTCGTTCCAGACACAAGAGAAGGGCCTGGCCATGTCTTCGCCCGCCGCGCTCAAGACGCCTTCCGCACAGCAGGGCTCCGGCCCGTCACCCGCCGTTATGGGCACCTATGCGCGACAGGACGTGGTTTTCGAGCGAGGCGAAGGGTCCTGGCTGATCTCGACGAAGGGCGACCGATACCTGGATCTTGCCAGCGGCATCGCCGTCAATGTGCTCGGCCATGCGCCGCCGAAGCTGATCGCGGCGCTCACCGAGCAGGCCCATAAGCTCTGGCATACGTCGAACCTGTACCGGGTCGCCGGCCAGGAGAAGCTCGCCGAGCGCCTGTGCGCGGCGACCTTCGCCGACAAGGTTTTCATGTGCAATTCCGGCGCGGAGGCCTGCGAAGGCGCCATCAAGCTGACGCGGCGCTACCACTTCGCCAATGGCCATCCGGAGCGCTGGCGCATCATCACCTTCAAGGGCGCCTTCCACGGGCGCACGCTGGCAACCATCGCCGCGGCCGGCAACGAGAAGTACCTCGAGGGCTTCGGCGAGGTGTCGCCGGGCTTCGACTGGATCGACGGCATCGGCGACCTGGCCGCCGTCGAGAAGGCCATCGGCCCGGAGACGGCCGGCATCATGATCGAGCCGGTGCAGGCCGAAGGCGGCATCCGCGTCGCCTCGACGGAGTTCCTGCGCGGCCTGCGCGAGCTCTGCGACAGGCATGGCCTGCTGCTGGTGTTCGATGAGGTGCAGTGCGGCATGGGCCGGACCGGCAAGCTGTTCGTCTACGAGCGCGCCGGCATCAAGCCCGACGTCATGGCCATCGCCAAAGCCATCGGCGGGGGCTTCCCGGTTGGCGCGTTCATGGCCACCGAGGAAGCGGCCAAGGGCATGGTGCCAGGCACACACGGCTCGACGTTCGGCGGCAATCCGCTGGCCATGGCCGTCGGCAACGCCGTTCTCGACGCCGTGCTGGAGCCGGGCTTCGTCGAGGGCGTGGCGGCCAAGGGCCTGCGCTTCAAGCAGCTGCTGGCTGGGCTCAAGGACGAGCATGCCGACCTGATCGAGGAAGTGCGCGGCGAAGGCCTGCTGGTCGGCTTGCGCATGAAACCGCCGGCCGGCGACGTCGTGAAGGCGTGCACCGCGGAGAAGCTGCTGGTCGTTGGAGCGAGCGACAACGTCGTACGTCTCCTGCCGCCGCTGAACATCTCGGATGAGGATCTTGCCGAGGCGGTGCAGCGCCTGTCGCGGGCGCTGAAGTCGCTTCCCAAACAGACTGCCTAGTGCCGTGCTCAACATAGCTCCCAAAGGCGCCGGCTCCGGCGCCCTTCGGCATTTTCTCGATCTCGACGCGATCGACCCGAAGACCGTGCGCCGCATCATCGATATGGCGCACGCCATGAAGAAGGCGGGCAAGCGCCCGCCTCCCGACCTGAAGCCGAAGGGCATCGAGGACGCCATTCTCGTGATGATCTTCGAGAAGCCCTCGACGCGCACGCGCGTGTCGTTCGATGTCGCCATGCGGCAGCTCGGCGGGCAGACGATCGCGCTCAATCACACGGACCTGCAGACCGGCCGCGGCGAGCCGGTGTCCGACACGGCGAAGGTGCTGTCGCGCTATGCCGACGCCATCATGCTGCGCGCCAACAAGCACGAAACGCTGCGGGAAATGGCCGACAACGCCAGCATTCCCGTCATCAACGGCCTGACGGAGAAGAGCCACCCCTGCCAGATCGTCGCCGACATCATGACACTGGAGGAATCGAAGGGCCCAGTTGCCGGTAGCAAGGTGGCCTGGGTCGGCGACGGCAACAATGTTGCGGCGTCGTGGATCCATGCGGCTGTCCACCTCGGCTTCAAGCTGCGCATCGCCTGCCCGCCGCAGCTCAATCCGGAGACCAGCCTGCTCGAATGGGCCAAACGCAAGGGCGGCGACATCGAGCTGACGGATGATGCCAACGCTGCCGTCAAGGGCGTCGATTGCGTCGTGACCGACACCTGGATCTCCATGGGCCAGACCGACGGTCAGCGCCGCAAGCAGCTTCTCGGTCCCTATGCCGTCGATGACGACCTGATGAAGAAGGCCGCCAAGGATGCGGTTTTCATGCACTGCCTGCCCGCCTATCGCGGGCTCGAGGTGTCGGGGTCGGTGATCGACGGACCGCAGTCCGTCGTGTTCGACGAGGCCGAGAACCGGCTGCACGCGCAGAAGGCCATCCTGGCCTGGTGCCTCGGCGTCGACTGAGCAGGGCATCGCCCAGCGAAGGCGGCTCAAATGCCCGATGTGGTCATCCGGCTGGCGATCCCTGCTGAGCGGCAACAGCTCGAAGCCCTGCAGCTTCGCGCCTCCCTTGCCTGGGACGAGCATCGCGAGCGCTGCTCGCGCATTCCGACGCCGTAGCTCTTCCGATCGAGCACATACGGGACGGCAGGACGTTCGTTGCGGAACAGGACGGTGAGATCGTGATCCCGCGCAGGGATGGAGGGGCCGAGCTCGATGGATTGTTCGTCGATCCGCCGGCTTGGGGCCGGGGTATTGGCAGCCGGCTTCTCGCGCGCGCAGAGCAGGCCGCATACACCATGGACGCGGCAACCCTCTGGGTCATCAGTGGCCCGCAAACCGAGGGCTTCTACGCCAAGCTGGGGTTCGAGCGCACTGCCGAAACCAAAACACGGTTCGGAAAGGCAGCTACGATGCGGAAGAGGCTTCCCGCATCGTAGCTGTGTTCAGGTAGGCCTTGGGCGAGCTGTTTAACAGCCGTGGCGCCACAGGCAGCGGCGGAAGCCGTGGCCGCCCCAGCCCCAACGCTCCGCGCATTCGTGACGCCAGGCGCGGCATCGCCCATAGCCGCCGCCACCGCCATAGAAGTAGTCGCGGCGATAGTGACGGTGGTGCCAGCGATGATCATGATGCCGATGGCGCCAATGGCGGTGCTCGCGATAGTGCGCCTTATCGACGGCAGACGTCTCCGCGGCAGATTTCGCCGCTTCAACCGGCAAGCTGGCGGCAGACGCGCCACCTGGCACCGCCAGTGCAGCCATTGCGCACAGCCCCAATACGATTGCAAACTTACGAGGCATGCATTCCTCCATATTCGTCCCAGCGATCAACACGATGCAGTCTCGCCGGGTGACCTTGAACGGATGCTGAGAACAACGTTCATCCATCGTTCACACGGCCCGCTTCCGCCAGGGAACTGGAAACCGGCGGCGACCATTGGGCGGAGCGCGCAGCGCACCTATATACCGGCCGTACAACCGCGCTTCTGCGGCTGCGTACCATCCACATCCTGGCCGAGACCGCGTGGACGCTGGCGGACGACGCTGCTAGCATCGCAAGTTCCGGACATGGATTAAGTTACGAAAAATCAAAGCCCTAGACTTGGTCCACCCATGGCAATGACCGCATCAGGCACCGGCAGCGTGCATGAGCTGCCAGACGATCTCGTTTTGCCGTTCGCGACGGTGAAGTCGCGCGTGGCCGGCCGCATTGCGCGCCTCGGTAGCGCCGTCGACACGGTTCTGATCGCCCACGACTATCCGCCGCCCGTCAGCGAGGCGCTCGGCCAGGCCCTGGCGCTGACGGCGCTACTCGGCAATCCGCTCAAGGCGGGCGGGCGCCTTATCCTGCAGACGAAGTCGGACGGACCGCTGGGATTCCTGGTGGCGCACTATGATGCGCCGGGCAAGCTCAGAGGCTACGCGAGCTTCGATCCGGAGCGCGTCGCAGCCCTCGGCCCCAAACCCGATCAAGGGGCCTTGCTCGGCAAGGGCCGCATGGCCATGACCATCGATCCGGGCGGCTCCCAGGTCAGCCACCAGGGTATCGTCGCGCTCGAAGGGGGCACGCTGGCGGACGCTGCTCACACCTATTTCAAGCAGTCCGAGCAGCTTCCGACCTTCATGCGCCTCGCCGTCGCCCGGCATTTCATCGGCCGCGACGCAGCCGGCAAGCAGCAGTGGCGCTGGCGCGCGGGCGGCCTCATCGTGCAGCACGTGCCGGCAGCCGGCGGCGAGCCGCGCCCAGACGAAACGCCGGAGGAGCGCGATGCGCGTCTGCATGGCGACCAGGATGACGACTGGGTGCGCGTACGCCTGCTCGCCTCGACAGTTGAGGATCTGGAGCTGCTCGATCCGTCGCTGAAGCCGGAGCGCCTCCTGCTGCGCCTGTTTCACGAGGAAGGCGTGCGTGTCACGCCGGCCGTTTCGCTCAAGGCCGAGTGCCGCTGCTCGCGCGAGCGCATCGACGGCTTCCTGCGCGGCTTCTCCGCTCAAGAGCTGGCCGATATGCGCGAGCCGGACGGCGCCGTCACGGTGACCTGCGAGTTCTGCTCGACGAAGTACCGCTTCGAGCCCGGTGAGGTCGGCTAGCCCGGCCTCACCACGTCACGCGTATGCCGATGTTGCCCTGGATGGTCTCGCGCGCTTCGCCTTCGAGGCCGGCGCGATAGGCCGCATCACCATAGACACTCAATGACGGCGTGATCTGGCCGCTGACGCCCAACCCCAGCTCGCCCGTCACACCGCCGTTGCGCTCCGTGAAGATCGTGTCGGTGCCGAACGACACGGCATCGTTGCCGTCGGATGCCCACCACAAATTTGCCTTCGCATACGGATGCCAGATGGTACCGGCGCCCGGCATGGTCGCCTGCAGCCGCGCGCCGATGCGCCCGACGAGCACGTCGGCATCCCTGTAGGCGATCGTCGACAATCCATCGTTGGCGTTGTCGAGAGCCGTATGCTGCCAGATGGCCTGGGCCTGCGGCTCGAAGCGAAGCCAGGGCGTCAGCGGAATGGGGTAACCGCCTTCGAGTGACGCGGCCAAGCCCAGGCCCCGTACATGCCCATCGACGCCGCGCTCCGAGCTTCCCCGCCCGCTGATGAAGCTGCCTTGCAGCACAGCGTCGATGTACCAGTTGCCCGGCCCGATATGCGTCCAATAGGCACCGACCGAGGTCGCGCCGAGCTTGATGTCTCCGGCAGCGATCTCCAACAAGCCCACAGCCGATCCGCGCACATCGACTGCAGCTTCGCTCTGCCCGATATAGAGTCCGGCGCGCGTGCGGTGTCCGCCCGCCCAATCGAAACGTGCGAGATCGACACCAGTTTGGATACCGCCCAGCACACCGTCGAAGCTCGGCAGCACACCACCGGCGAACTGCTCGTGCGTGTGCTGGCCGAAGATGCGCGCCCACGCCGCATTGGGCTGATCACCGCCGAGCAAGCTCTGGTCGCCTTGACGCTGATGAAACGTGCCGAGTGCAAGCAGCTCCAATGTGCGCGCGACAGGCGCAACCGCAGTATGCACCGCGACCTCCGGCCGGATGAGCTGGATGAGGGTGATGCCTGGCGGCTGCACCAATGGTGCCAGCGGTTGGGGAATCTGCAGAGGGCCGCTGACGACAGCCGTCGATCGCAGATACCAGTTGCTGGGGTTGCCTCCGGTCAATCCGCCCTGGAAAAGCTGGTACTCACGGGCACCCGCCGCAGCCGGACCTCGCAGGAAGAAGCTCCCTCCCGCCGTCGATGCGCCGTTGACGGCCTCGACAACGAGAATGCCGTCGGCAACGGTGGCTGCACCTGCCCCGCCGGCGTTGATGATCGCGACACCCGTCGATCCTGTCGCCGAATTGCCGGCGCCCGAGACAACGAGCCTGTCGGACGCAGAGCCGTCACTGCCGAGGACGGTTTGCAAACGCAATGTTCCGCCGGCGCCGATGTAGTTGCCGAAGACCGTGAACGTATCCGCCGTGCTTCCTCCGCCGTTGGTGAGATCGATGGCGCCAGCATTGGTCACGGCTACGGGAGAAACGCCATCATTGGCTACGATCACGAAATTGCCGCCACCGGCGAAGAGCGTGCTCGAGGCATCGACGGAGAGCGCTCCCGTCAGCGTCGCGGCATCGCCGAGCACGAGATTGCCGTCCATCGTCAGACGCGTGGCATTGGTGAGAGCGATGCTCTCCCAGTTCTGAAAGCGAGCAACACCCGTCGCGACCGTATTGTCGAACGTCAGCGTGTCGGCGCCCGCACCACCATCCAGCAACGGCATCGTCAGATTCGCGTCGGTGAGGTTGCGCAGCGTCGCAATGTCGTCGCCTGCCCCAAGATTGATGGCGCCGCCGATCGTTCCGCCTCCGGTCCATGTGAACCGGTCTACGCCGGTCCCCGAAGTGACGGAGCCGGCGATTTGTCCTCCTGTGACGTTGAAAACGTTTTGCCCGTTCCCGAGATCGACGTTGCCGCCGATCGAGCCTCCCGAGAGGTTGAACGTATCGTTGTTGCCGAAGCCGATCACATCGCCCACGACCGTGCCGCCGGACATCGTGAAGACGTTGTTGCCGATGTTCATGTTGACGGATCCGATCGACCCGCCCGTGATCGTGATGTTGTCGCCTTCGATGAACGCGCCGGTGATGGTGCCGCCCGACATGAAGAATGTGTCGAAGTCCGCGCTCTGCTCGACGTTACCGATAATGGTACCGCCGGTCATGATGAAGGTATCGACGCCGCCCGCCTGATCGATGTTACCGGTGATCGTGCCGCCGGACATGACGAACCTGTCCGCGCCACCGCCCTGGTTGATGGCACCGTTGACGCTCCCAGCGCCCATCGTGAACTGGTCGTTGCCCGCGCCTGTCGTCACGCCGACATTGATCACGCCACCCGTCACCGTGATCGTGTTGTTGCCGCTTGGGACCGAGAAGCCGCCATTGTAGGTGCCGCTGAAGATCCGGACCACGTTGTCGCCGCCGGGAATGGCGACAGCTCCCGGTGTCGGGTCCGGCGCCGTCGACGCGGCGCAATCGACCTGCTGGCCGCCGGCAATGGGTGTCGATGTGCAGCCGGCGTTAGCCGGACTGGACCGTGCAAGTCCGCTTGCGATCAGTAGGCCGAGGGCAAGGTATCTCGGTACATCCAACCACTTGCCCCTGTTGCGGAATGCCATGGCACTTCCCCGGGCTTTCGGCCAGTGCCCCGATGCTGAGAGATCCCGGCAGTGTTCAGCCTCCCAGCGTCGCTGATTCGCTTAGCGGATAGTGTGATGGCCTCTGTTCACTCGCGGCAAAAATCTCCGCTGTATCCTGCTCAACACAGGTTGCGGACAGCATTCCATCCGCAAATTGATTATCCGCGTGTTGTATTTCGTACTAGCGTGCCTTGATCGGTGGGTGGGGGGCTTCAAGGGAGGTCACCATGGCAACCTACATCATGCTTGCGAACTTCACCGATCAAGGCATCCGCGGCGTCAAGGATACAGTCAAGCGAGCGGAAGCGTTCGTGGAACATGCCAAGGCCAGCGGCGCAACCGTGAAGGACATCTATTGGGCTCTTGGCCGGTACGACATCGTGACTGTGATTGAAGCGGCTGACGACTTGGCCATCACGGCGCTCGGGTTGACCGTCGCCAAGTCCGGCAACATCCGCACACAAACCATGCGTGCCTTCACCAAGGCCGACATGACCAGGATCGTCGGCAACATGACATAGCAGCTATTAGTATGAGGACTACCGCATCCGTCAGCGGCGGTCGTCCTTTGCGACGACGCGCGGCAGTCCGGGGAATGTCGCCTTCCATTCCTTGCCCATGCGTCCCTGCCGGAACGCATGCAGGAACAAGGCCCGCAGATAAGTCATGTCGAACTGGCCCTGCGGGATCAGGCCTAGCCGCAGCTTGATCGAGGAAAACTGGAAGCTCGACTGCGTTGCAAGCGCGTGCCGGACGACGCTGTAGCCGGGCACGATCGCCCAAGCGTCGGTCTGCGCATCGCCGTTCGTCGCACGCGCGCGGATGTAATCTGCGCTCTCATCGGGAAAGATGCGCTCGTTGTGGATCAGGTGATAGCGCAGGCCGCCGCCCGCAGGCGCCATGCGCTGCGAGAACAGGAACGGCTCGCCTACGCCGAGCTCGCGAAACGTGAATGAGCGCGTGACGGTCTGGCCTACACCGGTTGGCGCCTCCTTCGGATCGACGAACGTATGCCGGTCCACCGTGGCGAGAAGCACGCGCCTTGCGATGGCCAGCGCACCGGGATGCCGGCTGGCGGCGAGTTGGCCGAGATCCCAAACAACCTCGGATCGTGCGGCCGAGCCGGAAAGCCCGATGACAAGGCGCCGTCCCGCCGCATGCTCGCGGGCAATGGCATCGAGCACCGCTTGATCCAGATAGGCGGCAGCGCGCTCGGCCAGGCCGGTCATGCCGCCTGCGCTGCAGTTGAACAGATCGGCGATCGCCTGATCGCCACTGTGACCGATGAAAGCGAACGGTGCGATCAATGCGCTCGCGCCGACTGCCGTGACGACGGCGAACTGCGGGCGCCTGCCCGTCTCGCCCCAGCCCACGAGAAGGCCGGCGCCGTAAGCCACTTTCAACACTCCGCCGGACAGCATCAGGACATCGTGTCCAGGGGCACTCTGGATTGCCCTCTGCTTTACCGCGCGCGTCTCCTGGTTCTCGCCGACCTTGCCCATTTCCTCGACTGTCATGGGCGTAGGCACGCTCCAGCAGCCGCGCTCGCTGCTCGAACCGGACGGTGCGAGCCTGGTCTCGGCCTTTGCGTTTCCAGAAACGACGATAGACAAGAGGATGGCGAGCAGCGGAGCCCTCAAGCACGGTGCAAATCGCCCACCCTTCGCCTCACGCACGCAATCCGCCTGGCTTGGCATGCAGTCCCCTGTCTGTTCCCACAACACAGGTAGGCGCTGTGCAGCGAAAATGAAGGCTCCGGCAAACCGTGTTTGCGCGCGCAGTCCCGACATGCGGCCCGCCAGCCGGACCGGCAAAGGGAAGGCAGGCTTCTACCCGGTCTGAGCCCAATCGGCGAGGCGGCCGAGATAGGCCATGCACTTGTCGAGCTCGGAGATCGCAACGAACTCATTGGGCTGGTGCGCCTGGGCGATGTCGCCGGGACCGCACACCACCGACGAGCAGCCCGCCGCCTGGAAGTGCGTGGCCTCGGTGCCGTAGGGCACGGCGAACGTCTCGTTCTGCCCCATGAGCCGGAGAGCCAGGGATGTCGCCTCGGAATTTTCGCCGGACGAGAACGGCGGCAGGATCCCGACGTTCTCGGTCTGGATATCGCACTGCGGCCACACCTCGCGCATCTTCGGCAGCAGCTTGCGCTTGGCGAACGCGTCGAGCTCGCGCTGAATGCTGAGCGCGTCGAAGCCCGGCAGCACGCGGACGCTCCAGTAGAACGTGCACTTGGGCGGAATGATATTCTGGGCGAGCCCGCCCTCGATGATGCTGACGGTGATCGAGTTGTAGGGCGGGTCGAAGCGCGGCGATGTATGCTCCTTCTTGAGCCGGTCCTCGATGCGCGCCAGCTCCGAGATCATCTCGCCGGCAATCGTGATCGAGCCGACGCCGAGCTGCGGCTTGCTGGAATGCGCGTCCTTGCCCGTGACTTGCGTGCGGAAGCGATAGCCGCCCTTGTGCGCGTCGACGACCGTCATCATCGTCGGCTCGCCGACGAGGATCAGGCGCGGCTTCGGCAGGGTCTTGCCGAACTCGGCGATCATCGGCTTCACGCCGGTGCAGCCGACCTCCTCGTCATAGGAAAAGACGATGTGGAGCGGCACCTTGAGCTTGCGCGTCTTGAAGTCCGGCACCATGGCCAGAACGCAGGCCAGATAGCCTTTCATATCGCAGGCTCCGCGGCCATAGAGGAGGCCGTCGCGCTCCGTCAGGACGAACGGGTCGGTCTCCCAATCCTGCCCGGTGACCGGCACCACGTCCATGTGCCCCGACAGGCCGATGCCTCCGTCCTGCTGGGGGCCGATGGTCGCAAACAGGTTGGCATGGATACCGTCGTCGGCAGGGAGCACCCGGGCCTCGACCCCGTGCTGGGCGAGGTAGTCACGCACGTACTCGGCACAGGCTATGTTGCTCTTGACGCTGGTTGTATCGAAGGAGACGAGCTTGGCGAGGATGTCTTTGGCGTTGGCGGGTGAGCCGCTCATGCTGGGTTCCTAGTTCACGCTCCGGATGGCAAATGGGCTGTCGAGCGAGAATGCTGGAACCGCCACATTGATCAGGCTGCCGTCCTCGAGCTGCATTTGATACGACCCGACCATGATGCCCGAGGGTGTACCCAGAGGGCAACCCGATGTGTAGGTGAAGGACTGCCCCGGATCGAGCACAGGTGTCTTGCCCACAACCCCCGGTCCGCGCACTTCCTCCGTCTTGCCGCTCGCATCCGTGATCTGCCAGTGCCGTGTCTTGAGCTGGACGACACGGTCGCTCTCGTTGGCGATCTCGATGGTGTAGGCCCAGAAGAAATAGCTCTCGTCCGGCGACGATTGCTCGTCCAGATACTGCGGCTCCACCTTGACGCGGATGCCGTGCGTCACGGCCTCGTACATCGCTGCTGTCTTTCCAATGGTCGTCTGCGCTCAGGGCCGTGGCAGGCCGCTCACGGAGCACTGTATCACCGTGAGCACAACACCGCCCGCCTGTTTTCGGCGGGAAGCTGTCTGGAACCGAGCCTGCGCGCGCTATCGATCGGCGAGGGCCAGTTTCGCCCCCAGGGCGGCGAAGGCCCCGGCAAACGTCCGGCGCAACCAGGTCATCACCTGGGGCCGCGAAATGACGTGGTTCCGGATCGAAGCCGCAAACACACCGTAGCCGACGAAGACCACGAACGTGATCAGCATGAACACGGCACTGAGCTCCAGCATGCGCGGCAGCGGGCTCGCCTCGTCAGCGCTGACAAACTGCGGCAGGAAGGCCAGGAAGAAGATGGACAGCTTCGGGTTGAGGATGTTGACGAGGATGGCGGACACGATCACCTGGGTCGCCGAGCGCGGGGTGACATCCTGCTCGACTTTCAGGGCGCCGTGCTCCTTCAGCGTGCTCCAGGCCATGTACAGGAGGTAGGCCACGCCCAGATACTTCAGGATCTGGAAGGCCAGCGCACTGGTATGCAGCAAGGCCGCCAGCCCCATGATCGCCGCCGCCATGTGCGGCACGATGCCGAGCGTGCACCCGAGCGCCGCCACGACGCTCGCCCGCACACCGCGCGAGAGACCCGCCGCCATCGTGTAGAGAACGCCGATACCCGGCGAGATGGCGACGATCAGCGACGTGACGAGAAAGTCGATGCTCATGGCAGCCTCCGGTGCAGGCACTGGAAGCTAGATGGCAGCAATGGCCCGGTCAATGTCGCGTGCCAAATCCTCGAACGACTCGAGCCCCAGCGACAGCCGCAACATGCCATCGCTGATGCCGAGCTCGGCGCGAGCCTCCGGCTTCAGGCGCTGGTGCGTCGTCGTCGCCGGATGCGTGACGATGCTCTTGGCATCTCCCAAATTGTTGGAGATGAGCACGATCTGCAGCGCGTTGAGGAAACGGAAGGCTTCAGCCTTGCCCCCGTCGACCTCGAACGTCACCACCTGTCCGCTGCCCGTCATCTGCCGCGCGGCCAGAGCCGCCTGCGGGTGATCGGGACTGCCGCAGAACATCACACGCTTGATGTGGCGCGCCTTGCGCAGATGGTCTGCCATCCTTGCTGCAGTTTCGCATTGCGCCCGCACGCGCAGGGGCAACGTCTCGAGTCCCTTCAGCATGACCCAGGCATTGAAAGGCGAGATGCTCGGGCCGGTCTGGCGAAGATAAGTGTGCAGGTGATCCTTGAGGAATTTCTCGGAGCACAAAATCACGCCGCCGAGGCAGCGCCCTTGGCCATCGATGTGCTTGGTCGCCGAGTAGATGACCACATCCGCGCCATGCGCCAGCGGCTTCTGCAGGATCGGCGTCGCAAACACATTGTCGACGAACACCAGCGCACCCGCCCGCTTGGCGATGCGGGAGACGGCGGCGATGTCCACGAGGTCGAGCGTCGGGTTGGCCGGCGTCTCGAAGAAGAAGGCCTTGGTGTTGGATTTGACAGCCGTCTCCCAGGCACCGACGTCGCGGCCGTCGACCAGCGTGCAACTGATGCCGAAGCGCGGACACAGCTCCTCGACGATGTAGCGGCAGGAGCCGAACAGAGCACGCGCCGCCACCACATGATCGCCGGCCCGCAGATAAGACAGCAGCGCCGACGTCACGGCGGCCATGCCGGTTGCGGTTGCTCGCGCGGCCTCCGCGCCTTCGAGCAGGCGCATGCGCTCCTCGAACATCCCGACCGTCGGGTTGGAGAAGCGTGAGTAGATGTAGCCGGGGTCCTCGTCCTTGAAGCGGGCCTCGGCCTGCTCCGCCGTGGCGTAGACGTAGCTTTGCGTCAGGTACAGGGCTTCGGACGTCTCGCCGAACGGCGAACGCACCGTGCCGCCATGCACGAGCTGCGTCTCGGGCTGCCAGTCGGATGGGTTGGGTGTCGGTTTGGTCGTCATCGCGCGGTCTCCCTCGCCGGGCCTGGAACGCAGGCACACGGCAATAAAAATCCCGGCTCGCTGGCGCCGTAAGCCGGGCGCCCGCTACCGGGTCCGCGCGGCCCTTTAGCGACTTATTTAACGTGGCTGCAAGCCGGCCGGCCAAATCACCACGGAGTTCACACCGGGGATTAGCGCATGCATACCCTTGGCGTCAATGGGGGTATGGGCTAGTGCTCGCCAATCATCTCCCTCTCCTCGCTTGCGGGGAGAGGGTCGGGGTGAGGGGCAGCCGCACACGCTGAGCAAGTTTCTGCCCCACACCCTAACCCTCTCCCCATGAAGAATGGGGAGAGGGGACTGACCTCGCTGCGTCTTCGCGCCTGACGACACCAGGTCAGCTCGCAAAGCGGGCAATGTTCGCGGAAAGAGTATTGGCATGGCAAAGACGCAGCCGAAGAAGTCAGCAAACGTGGATGGGGGTTCCGACGCCCGATCCGGCGTCCTTCCCTCGCAGACGATCCGCGCGCTGATCGAGAGCCGCCACATCCGTCCGGCGATGGCCGTCGCACCGGGGCAGATCCAGCCCGCTAGCCTCGATCTGCGCTTGGCCGAGGTTGCCTATCGCGTGCGCGCCAGCTTCCTGCCCGGCCCCAAGACCGACGTCTCGCTGAAGCTGTCCGAGCTGTCGCTGCACACCATCGATCTCACGCACGGCGCGGTGCTCGAAACCGGCTGCGTCTATGTCGTCCCGCTGCTGGAAAATCTCGCGCTGCCGCCGGACATCTCGGCCGCCGCCAATCCGAAGAGCTCGACGGGCCGCCTCGACGTGTTCACGCGCGTCATCGCCGATGGCGTGACCTCGTTCGACACGATCCCCGCCGGCTATCATGGCCGCCTCTATGCCGAGATCTGCCCGCAGACGTTTCCCGTCGTGGTACGGCGCGGCTCGATGCTGAGCCAGATCCGCTTCCGCGTCGGCGCACCCATCGAGAGTGACCCCGAGCTGACGGCGCTGCAGGCGACGCAGCAGCTCGTGTCCGGCGAAGCGGATATTCACGGCGGCGTTGCGCTGTCGGTCGACCTCACCGGCGGCAGGGACGGGCTCGTCGGCTATCGCGCCAAGCGCCACACCGGCGTCGTCGACGTCGATGTCGTCGGCGCCTGTCCGACGCTCGACTATTGGGAGCCGATCTCCGTGCGCGGGCCCAAGCGCCTCGTGCTCGACCCCGACCAGTTCTACATCCTGGCTTCGAAGGAGGCGGTGCACGTGCCGCCAACGCACGCCGCCGAGATGATGCCGTTCAATCCGCTCGTGGGCGAATTCCGCGTGCATTATGCGGGCTTCATGGACCCGGGCTTCGGCCACGCGGCGGCCGGCGGCTCAGGCGCGCGCGTCGTGCTGGAGGTGCGCAGCCACAAGGTGCCCTTCATCCTCGACGACGGCCAGATCATCGGCCGCCTCGTCTACGAGCGCATGACCGACATCCCTGACATCCTCTACGGGCGCGACGTGGGGAGCAACTACCAGGGCCAAGCGCTGAAGCTCAGCAAGCATTTTGGATAGGGCTGCAGCCTCCCCGGTGGCGACTCACGCGACATCCGGGGACAGGCATCTGGACCCCGGCCTTCGCCGGGGTGACGTTGGGAAGAGACGTGTGTGCACAGCGTCCCTTGTGCAACATGCTGACGCGTCGAGAAACCCAGGCTTCCAAGTGCCATCCTAAGGATGCGCGCATCGACCTCGCAATTGCCCATTCCCACATTGAGACGGCGATCGCCGGGACTCAAACGTGTTGCGGGCAGCTGCGACCTGAACCAAGTCGCCTGTAGCACCTCCTGGGGCCTATCTACGCGGCGTCGTCCCGGCGAAGGCCGGGATCCAGTCGCAGCGCGACGAATCGGGTTTCAGTGAGCCTCTCGTTGCCGATCGGCAGGTCCATCAAGCAGTTCACCCGTCGTTTCGTCGAACAGGTCCCGCCACTCCGGATTCATCTGCTCTATGAGGCGGAGCTTCCATGCGCGCTTCCATTCCTTGAGCTGCTTCTCGCGCTGGATAGCAGCATCCATGCAGGCGTGCATTTCGTAGTAGACCAACCGCTTGACGCCATACCTCTTCGTGAAACCTTCGAAAAGCTCCTGTTTGTGATCAGCCATACGGCCATAGATGTCGCTCGTCACGCCGACATAGAGCGTCCCATTCGGGCGGCTCGCGAGAACATAGACGCACGGCTCTTTCATGGATCGAAACCTACCCCGCCTCCGCCAGCAGGTTGTCCAGATCAAGGCGCCGTGTGGTCATGCTGAGGCCGCCATTGGCGTCCAGGGGCCACTGCTCCTTTGGCCGATCGACATAGAGCTCGACGCCGTTGCCGTCGAAGTCGCGCAGGTACAGGGCCTCGCTGACGCCGTGATCGCTGGCGCCGTCGAGCTCGATGCCGGCGGCGCGCAGACGTTTCAATGCACCGGCCAGCGCTGCGCGCGTCGGATAAAGCACTGCAACGTGATAGAGTCCCGTTGCATTGCGCGGCGGCGGTGATCCGCCCGCGCTCTCCCACGTGTTGAGCGCGATGTGATGGTGATAGCCGCCCGCAGACAGGAATACGGCCTGGGGCCGCCGCTGCATCACCTCGAAGCCGAGGATGTCGCGCCAGAAGCCAAGTGCGCGCTCAATGTCGGCCACCTTCAGGTGCACATGTCCAATCTTGACGCCCGGATCGATCGGTTCTGCCGTCTTGTCCATAGTCCAGTCCATTTCATCGGCGCTGATACGATCAAGACTTCTAGCATCGGTCTCAGACCACACGTTCTCACATTACTGCCATCTTGAACGTTGTGAGCGAAGCGATGTTAACTGTATCTTGTCGACAAGGGGCATCGGGCGAGGTTGCGTCCTCGCGCAAGACAAGCCTCAGACAATGGGTGGAAACGTGTCGCTATGGACTTTCGTAGGCCTGTTGGGCGCAGGCCGCGCCACTGATAGGTGAGTGGCCCGGATCGAGAGGGGATTCGGACGAAGGACCAAGCGGCGAGGCAGCGGGAGACATCGATGAGTGATCAGACGGCCCAAGGGCAGACCCTTGCGAATGTCGGCGGCTGGCAGATCGAAATCATCGTACAGGGCTATCCCGGCAAATCCGTCTGCCACGGCGGCTTGGGCTGGAGCACGATCGCCATGCTGCAAGGGCACGGCCGCCTTGCGCTGATCGACGTCGGCTCCTTCAGCCAGCGCAGCATCATTCAGGAGTGGCTGCGGGCCAAAGGCCTGACGCCTGGCGACGTCACGGATGTGCTGCTCACGCACGCGCACTGGGACCATTCGTTGAACTGGGTCATGTTCCCCAAGGCCCGCATCGCCATCGGCGCCAAGGAGCTGGCCTGGTCCCTCAAGGAGCCATGGGGAGCCGGGCCCATACCCGAGCTCTACGTGCGCGAGCTCGACCGGTCGAACCAGACGACGCTGGTGACCGCCGGCGATGAAGTGCTGCCCGGCATCATGGCCTACGACATGCCCGGCCATACGCCCGGCCACCTCGTTTTCGTCCTGGGCGGGCGCGAGCACGACGTCATCTTCACCGGCGATGCTGCCAAGAACCGCGCCGAGCTGCTGTCGCTGACCGCGGATATGACCTACGACCAGATCGTCAGCGGCCAGTCCATGCGGCGGATCTGGGAGCTGTGGCGCAAGAAGCCGGGCACCGTACTGATTCCCGGCCACGACGTGCCCATGGTGCTGAAGGACGGTCAGCCGTCCTACATCGGCGAGCGCAAGGGCGGCGTCTCGTCGTGGTTCGGCGAGACGCTCGACCAGACCACGCTGTTCGACCTGACGGTGAAATGATCCGCAGCCCGAGCGGATGACGACGCGCCCGCGTCGTCATCCAGTAGCGGGACTGGTTACGTCGGCACGCCGAGCATGATGCCGATGTTCTGCACGGCTGCGCCCGATGCCCCCTTGCCGAGGTTGTCGAGCTTGGCAACGAGTACAGCCTGCCGGTGTGCTTCACTGCCGAACACGCGCAGCTCCAGCAGGTTGGTGCCGTTGAGCGCCTCGGCCTCCAGCCGCCCGCCTTTGGCCGACGGATCGGCAGCCGGCACGACCTTAACGTACTCGGCCCCCGTGTAGTGCTTCTCGAGCGCGGCCTCCAGGTCGCGCAGCTTGGGCCTGCCCGGCAGCGCATCCAGATGCAGCGGCACCGAGATCAGCATGCCCTTGCGGAAATTGCCGACCGACGGAATGAAAATCGGCCGCCGCGTCAGCTTCGCATAGAGCTGCAGCTCCGGCAGATGCTTGTGTTCGAAGCCGAGCCCGTAAAGCTCGAACGACGGCGCGCGGCCCGCCTCGTAGGCCTCGATCATCGACTTGCCGCCGCCGGAATAGCCCGACACGGCATTGACGGTGATCGGGAAGTCGGCCGGGATCAGCCCCGCATCGACGAGCGGCCGGATCAATGCGATGGCGCCCGTCGGATAGCAGCCCGGGTTGGAGACGTGCTTGGCGCCGGCGATCGCTTTCGCCTGCGCCGCGTCCATCTCTGCAAAGCCATAGGCCCAACCCGGCGCAACCCGATGCGCGGTGGAGGCATCGAGAATGCGCGGCGCGTCCTTGCCAAGCTCGGCAGCAAGCGCGACGGCCTCCTTGGCGGCATCATCGGGCAGGCACAGCACCACGAGATCGACCTCGGCCATCATGGCCTTGCGGGCGCCCGGGTCCTTGCGCTTCTCGGGGTCGATGCTCTTCACGGCAACGCCCGGCACGGTGGCAAGGCGGTCGCGGATCTCGATGCCGGTCGTACCGGCCTCTCCGTCGATGAAGACGGCAGGCTTGCTACCGGACTGGGCGTGAATGTCAGGGCTGACTTTGTCTTGCATGGGAAGCTCCTCGGGCATCAGGCAGTGGGTGAAATGGCCAGAGCGCGGAGGCAACAAAAAAGCCGCGCTATGGGCGCGGCTCGCGTGGATAGGCTAGTGCACAACGCCCATCATCGCGACCGCGCCAGGAGGCGCGCGCGGCGACGTCGGACGTTGATGTTCAAATGCTTCGACATGGGCGCTGTTATGGTGGCGGTGCGCCGGGATGTCAACTCCCGCCGTAACACCGGACAGGCAGGCCGGCGCGGACGAATGCCCGCGCCGGTAGCCGAAGGAAACTAGCGCTTGGAGAACTGGAAGCTGCGGCGGGCCTTGACCTTGCCGTACTTCTTGCGCTCGACCACGCGGCTGTCACGAGTCAGGAAGCCACCCTTCTTCAGCACCGGGCGCAGCTCGGGCTCATAGGCGGTGAGTGCCTTGGAGATGCCGTGCCGTACGGCACCGGCCTGGCCGGACAGACCGCCGCCCGTCACCGTCGCCATGACGTCATACTGGTTCGACCGGTTGGCGGCATTGAGCGGCTGGCGCAGCAGCATCTGCAGCACCGGACGCGCGAAGTAGGCGGCGAAGTCCTTCTTGTTGACGGTGATCTTGCCGTGGCCGCGCTTGATCCAGACGCGTGCGACGGCATTCTTGCGCTTGCCGGTGGCATAGGCGCGACCCTGCGCGTCAATCTTCTGCTGATAGGTCGGTGCCACTGCCGGCTCGCCGGCCGCGCCGCCCTTGAGCTGGCCGAGATCGCCGAGTGTTCTGGGTTCGATGGCCATGGATTAAACCCTCTTGTTCTTGCGATTGAGCGCGCCAACGTCGAGCTTCTCGGGCTGTTGCGCCTCGTGAGGATGCTCGGGGCCGGAATAGACCTTGAGATTGCCCATCAGCTTGCGCTGCAGGGGACCGCGCGACAGCATGCGTTCGACGGCCTTCTCCACCACGCGCTCGGGAAACTTGCCTTCCAGGATCTGGCGGGGCGAACGCGTCTTGACGCCGCCCGGATAGCCGGTGTGCCACTCGTACTTCTTGTCTTCGTACTTGTTGCCCGTGAAGACCACCTTGCCGGCGTTCACGACGACGACGTTGTCGCCCATGTCCACGTTCGGCGTATAGGTCGCCTTGTGCTTGCCCTTGAGGCGCGTCGCTATGATGGTCGCCAATCGGCCGACGACGAGGCCTTCAGCGTCGATGAGCACCCACTTCTTCGCGAGCTCACCGGGCTTGGCGGTGTAGGTTTTCATCCCCGCATGCTCCTGGTGTGAGATTCGATGGCGGTCCCGACGCATCAGCGGGCCCGTTCGCAGCGGGCTTGTAGTGGAAGCACATCCTCGCGTCAATCGCTCTTTGCGCGGCAGATCAAAAATAATCGTTTTATAGCAGCAGGTTATTTCTGCGGTATTATTTTACCCGCATTCGCCTTAACCGCCTGACGGGGCACGCAGAATGGCGTAGGTGCCCGTCGCATGTGCGACCATCTCATCACCGCCTTCCGGTGTGAGTGCCACCTCGGCATAGGCGAGCCGTCGGCCGAGACGAATTATGCGTGTGTCGGCAATGAGATCGCGCTGCTCGGGCCGGGTCAGAAACGTGATGTTGAGATTGCTGGTGACGGCTGGAATGGCCTCCGCCCCCAGCGTCGCAATCAGGGCAACGTAGATGCCGACATCGGCCAGCATGAACATATAGGGACCGGCAATCGTACCGCCCGGCCGCACCGACCGTTCCGTGAATTTCAGACGAACGCGGGACTGGCGTGCACCGACGGATTCGATAAAGATCGATCGTCCTCCCGCGTGGATTTGCGGAAAGCTCTCGTCGACGAGAGCCGTGACTTCGGCAACCGAAAGTACACCGCGTGTGTTGTCACGAGACATCCTTATTCGCGTCCTAGTCCTGAGTTCTAGTACAAGGCATCGCTTCAGCCCGAGACACATTTAGCCCCGGGGCGACAGAGAAGGAAACGTCAACATGATCTCGATACTGCATGGGTTGCGGCTCCTCGCCGTGGCAACGGCTCTGTTCGGATTGGGCTTGGCGCCCGCAAGCGCCCAGGGAACCGAAAAGAGCGATTACAAGCAGATCAAGCTCGACGGTAAGATGGTCGAAGGCTTCATTGCGGCCCAGAAGGACGTGGCAGACTTCGCACAGAAGAACCCTGATACGCAGCAGCAGAGCGACAAGCCCGACCCCAAGGTCCAGGCCCAGCTCGACGAGATCGCCAAGAAGCATGGCTTCGCCAGCTTCGCCGAGTTCGACGACGTCGGCTTCAACATTTCCGTCGTCATGGGCGGTCTCGACCCGCAGACCGGCAAGTTCACGGACCCGGTCGCCTCCCTGAAGCAGGAGATCGCCGAGGTCACGGCCGACAAGAACATGGCCGAGAAGGACAAGAAGCAGATCCTGGACGAACTCAACGAGGCTTTGAAAAATACGCCGCCCTTGCAGTATCCTGAGAACGTCGAGGTCGTGAAGAAGTATCGCGAGCAGATCGACAAGGTACTTCAGTAAACCGCCGCGGGCGGCGAAAGCAAAGGACGGCATGCAGGAGCAGGCGGGCAAGGCTGACGGGCGGGTTGGTGAACCAGTCCTTCTGGAGGAGCGCCGGGACGCAATCGCGGTTCTGACGCTCAATCGTCCCGCGGCCCGCAACAGCCTCTCCGATGCGATGCTGTTCGCCCTGCAGGACGCCATCGACCGCCTGTCGGGCGATCGCGGTGTACGGGCCGTCATCATCGCCGCTCGAGGCCCGGCGTTCTGCGCCGGGCACGACATGAAGGAGATGACCGCGCGGCGGTCGGATCCGGATGGCGGCAAGGCCTACTTCGCCGATCTCATCGATCGCTGCTCCGCCGTCATGCAGTCGATCGTCCGCTCACCCAAGCCATTCATTGCCGCCGTCGAGCGCACGGCAACGGCCGCCGGATGCCAGCTCGTCGCCACGTGCGACCTGGCCGTCGCCGCCGATGACGCCACGTTCGCCACGCCCGGCGTCAACATCGGCCTGTTCTGCTCTACGCCGATGGTGGCGCTCTCGCGTAACGTGCCGCGCAAGCGCGCCATGGAAATGCTGCTGCTCGGCGAGATGATGAGCGCCCAGGATGCGGTCCTCTACGGCCTGGTCAATCGCGCGGTGCCGCGCGATCAGGTGATGGCGGAGGCCGCGGCACTCGCCGACAAGATTGCGAGCAAGTCCACCGCGACCGTCGCCATCGGCAAGGAGACGTTCTACCGTCAGCTCGACATGCCTCTGGCTGAGGCTTACCGCGAGGCGTCCGAGGTCATGGTCCGCAACATGATGTACCGCGACGCGGCGGAGGGCATCGGTGCCTTCATCGACAAGCGCCAGCCCGAGTGGAAGGACTCCTGATCGGCGCCTCATGATCCACGACCGCTACGATGACACCTACATCGCCGCCATCCTCGACGAGGTGAAGACCATCGCCCTCGTCGGCGCGTCGGACAACATCAGCCGCCCCAGTTACTTCGTCCTGAAGTATCTGCTTGCGAAGTCCTATGCCGTCATCCCGGTGAACCCTACCCTCGCCGGCAAGGAGGTCCTGGGGCAACGCGCTGTCGCTTCGCTGGCTGACATCGACCAGCAGGTGGACATGGTCGATATCTTCCGCAACTCCGCTGCCGCCCTCGAGATCACCCGCGAGTGCATCCGCCTCAAGGACAAGCTTGGTCTCAAGGTTGTCTGGATGCAGCTGTCGGTGCGCAACGACGAGGCGGCGCGCGAAGCCGAGGCCGCCGGGCTCAAAGTGGTCATGAACCGCTGCCCGAAGATCGAGTACGGACGGCTCTCGGGCGAGATCGGCTGGGCCGGAGTCAACCCCGGCACCATCTCCTCGAAGCGGCCGCAACTGGCTGCCGGCAGCTTCCAGAACCACATCATCAGCAGCAAGCGTTAGCGCCTGTTCGAGCACAAAGTTCGGCAACGCAAATATCACAGGCGGACGTCAGAAGCGCTGCCGGCCATGCCCCGCTCATTGCAGAACTGCATAGCCCTGCGCACATAATGACGTGTGCAGATTACGGTAGCTCCTGGAACTTTTCATCGGCCGTTCAGGTTGCTGCCGCCAAGCTGCCATGTGGAGGGAGCGTGAAGTTTTTTGCGCGTCTCGCGCCAGGAGGGTTGAGCATGAAATCGGTTATGCTTGCGGCGAGCATGCTCGCTATCGTTGCTGCGTCGCCCACGGCGCGTGCAGCAGATCTCGACTACTACGGTGCACCCGAGCGCCAGTCCTCACCTTATGACGATCCGCGCTACCGGGACCTCTACGGCGATCCGCCGACACGCTACACGGAGCGCCGAGAGTACGAGGAGCGCACCTATCGCGCGCCCGTGCCGCCGGCCTACGTTTATCGCGACCGTGACGACGACACGCGCCTCTACGAGGAGCGCCGGTACGGATCCGCGTGCCTGCCGCGCCACGAGATCCGCCGGCGCTTGCATGCGGAGGGCTGGGGCGACTTCAACAACATCGATATCGGCGGGGATACGGCTCAATTCCGTGCCCGCCGTCCCAATGGCACGCCCTACGATCTGACCATCGATCGGTGCTCAGGCGCCATCATTTCAGCGCGCCCGCTCGATCGCTACGTGCCCGGCCCCTATGCGTACGAGCCGCGGCGCTGGACGCGCCCCTACTACTGATCCAAGGAAAAGAATCGCATGCCGGCTTCGTCCGGCATGCATTTCCTGCGACGCCACACTGTCCGATTTTCTGGCGGACAATGCGATAATGCTCCTGTCGTGCATGAGCGTGCGCTGATATAGCGGGAACGGCGCAGGCGAGATTGGCTTGCGCCGGATACGGCTCCAGCCTCGGGTGCTCATGGATCTCGTCGCTCTTGCCCGCAATCCGGTTCCCAGCGGCGCCGTGTCGGGTTTTCTTGCCGGCTACGACGGCGCTCCCTTGCGATTTGCGCGGTGGGAGGCGACCCGCACCCCGCGCCGCGGGACCGTCGTCCTGTTTCAGGGGCGCGGCGAATTCATCGAGAAGTACTTCGAGACCATTGCAGACCTGCGCCGCCGGGGGTTTGCCGTCGCGACGCACGACTGGCGCGGACAGGGCGGTTCTTATCGCGCCCTTGCCGACCGCAACAAAGGACATATCGGCAATTTCTCCGAATTCGACCAGGACATCGTCCGCTTCATGAAGGAAGTGGTCCTGCCGGATTGCCCGCCGCCCTACATCGCGCTCGCGCACTCGATGGGCGGCAACATCCTGTTGCGTAACTCGGCGATGCCGGGCTCGTGGTTCGACAGGATGGTGTTGTGCGCGCCGATGATCGCGCTCAACAACGCGAAGGTCCCGGTGCCGCAGGCGTTCGCGCGCAGCGTTGCCGAGATCATGACCTTCCTTGGTGCCGGCAGATGGTATGTGCCGGGCGGCTATCACGTCCCGGCCGAAGCCGGGCCGTTCCTCAACAACTCGCTGACGTCCGATGAGGAGCGCTTCGCCCGCAATCGCCAAGTGGTGGAAGCCGTGCCGGCGCTCGGCCTCGGCTCGCCCACCATCAGCTGGCTGCGCGCGGCCTACCGCTCGTGCAAGATGCTGCAACAGCCGGATTTCGCGTTGCGCGTTCGCGTGCCCATGTTGCTGGTCGGCGCAGGGAGCGACAGCATCGTCTCGACTGCCGCCATCGAGCAGTTCGCCGCGCGCCTCAAGCTTGGCGCCCACGTTCTCGTGCCGACATCGCGGCATGAGATCCTGCAGGAGCGCGATGACCTGCGCGCCCGGTTCTGGGCCGCCTTCGACGCCTATCTCGGGGTGGAGGCAACCGCGGCGTAGCGGCCTTTCGGCCTCACCGGCCGTTGAGCACGCGCAGCGCGGCTTCATGCGTCTTGGCATCGCCGGCGGCGACGATACGCCCGCCTTTCTCCGCGCTTTGCCCTTCCCATGTCGTCATGCGCCCGCCCGCCCGCTCGATGATGGGGATCAGGGCCACCACATCGTGCGGCTTGAGGCCAGTCTCCACGACCAGGTCGACGTGGCCCGCGGCGACGAGGCAGTACCCGTAGCAATCGCCGCCATAACGGGCGAGGCGCACGCGCGACTTGAGCCGCTGGAACGCCTCCTGGTCTTTGGCACCGGTCAGCAGATCGGGGCTGGTCGTCGTGAGGACGGCATCCTTGAGCTGGCTGCAGGCCCGCGTCTTGACGCGCTTCGTCTTGCCGTCGGGGAGACGCCAATGCGTGCCGCGCGGGCTCGACCACACGCGCTCGCCCGTGAACGGCTGATCCATGACGCCCAAGACAGAGGTTTCCCCGTCCATAAGGCCGATCAGCGTCCCCCACAGCGGGCTACCCATGATGAACGCCTTGGTGCCGTCGATGGGATCGATCACCCAGTTGTAGCGGCCGGCGCCTTTGCGGGCGGCGAACTCCTCGCCGATGATGCCGTGATCCGGCTCGACTTTCCCCAGATGACGGCGAATGGCCCGCTCCGCCGCCTTATCGGCCGCGGTCACAGGGTCGAAGCCATGCACACCACCCTTGTCCTCGATGGAAAGCGGCTTGCGGAAATACGGCCGCACGGCCTTGCCCGCCAAGTCGGCCAGAACATGCGCGAGAGCCAAATGATCGGGCGTGGATGTACGGCGTGACGGGGACACTGGAGGGCTCCTCGGCGCAGGAATGGGCCATGTCTAGGATTGGAAACGGGGCGGACCATAGCTCATCGGGCGGGCCCGCAGGACAGACCACACATCTGTGGCTCATGCGCCACTAAGTCACAGCCTCCCGTGGCCGCCCCTTGCAGTGGCGTCCGAATAAGCACATATCGGGGTTGCAGCCGAATTGACCACGTCATGAACGCTGCAGCCCACCTTGGGCGTTTCCTCCCTAGACTTGGGCCGACATTCTGATCGGCCCTTTTTTCTTTTGTCGATGCCCTGGCGGAGCATCTGCACGCCCGGCAATGACGGCTTTGATCACGACCGAGCCGGGAAGAATAGGAATTGGGCAATCGCCCCTGCTGCCTAGTTCTCATGCAGCAAAATACCGCACCGCACAAACTTTCCCCTTGAACTTTGTGCGCCGCACCCTTAACTGTTGCATTGCGAGAGCGGCGAGCTTGCTCGCGGTTCTCGCAGCCCTCCTTTGGGCGTTTCCTCCCTAGACTTGGGCCGTTCGGATTCGAACGGCCCCTTTTTCTTTCTAGGGGTTAGCTCTGCCGGCCCGGGGCTCTACTCGGCAGCAGCACGCCGCGTCATCAGGTTCGGTAGCTCCCGGCAAAGCCGGTTGACGGTGGTTGTGAGGTCGCGCTTCACCTCCGCAAACCGCGCCGTCCGTGTCAGCGACGCCTCGTCGAGATAAAGCGAGCGGTTCACCTCGATCTGCAGGGCGTGAAGGCCGCGCAGCGGCCGCCCATAGTGCTCCGTGATGTAGCCGCCGGCATAGGGCCGGTTGAGCTGCACCTCATAGCCCTGGCCCACGAGCAGCTCGCGCAAGAAGCGCGTCAGCTTGCCATCACAGGAGGCCCCGAAGCGATCGCCGAGCACGAAGTCCGGGCGCATTGACTGTGGCTGTCCGATGGATGCAGACGGCATGGAATGGCAGTCGATCAGGATCGCAATCCCGAACTGGCGCCAGGTCGCATCCAAAAGTCCCGCGAGCGCGCTGTGAAAGGGCTTGTAGAGCCGGTCGATGCGCTCGAGCGCCGCCGACAGCTCGATGCGATCCTGATAGATCTCCTCGCCGTCCGCGACGATGCGGGCAATGGTCCCAAGCCCGCCGATCACCCGCGATGACTGCGTGTTGGCGTAGGGCGGCATGGATTCCCGGAACAACTCCGGGTCGAGCTCATAAGGCTCGCGATTGACGTCGAGGTAGGCGCGCGGAAAACGCGCGGAAATCAACGGTACGCCGAGGTCGGCGACGCCGGAAAACAGGTCGTCGACATAGCAGTCCTCGGACTTGCGCAGCGCATGAGCATCAAGCCGTGACGCGGCCAGGAACGAGGCCGGATAGACCCGACCCGAATGCGGCGAGCAGAACACGAATGGCGCCTTCTGCTCCCGCGGCGTCGCCACGGCAAAAGCCGGCGTCAACTCGGCGACGATCGAGGCTCGTTCATGCGCAGTCATGGACACTTACAAACATCACGGAAGGCGGTTCCCGGCAGTCGCGCTTAAGGAGTACTTTACTGTGCCAAGCCGGCGGGCTTATGTCCATGCAGCCAAACATCCCTCTTGAAATTACGGTGGACGGCACTGCTGGTGCATTCCTTCACGGCTCATTTACCAAATTGGCGTCAGATTTACGGAGTAGTTCTGCGTTGATCCAGCACATTCCACGCCTCACGCCAGATAAGCCCTATGACGGTCAGAGCCTCAGCGGTCTCCATGCAGCGCATCCTGCTCGCTGAAGACGACAGCTCCATGCGCGGCTTTCTCGAGCGAGCCCTCGTGAAGGCCGGATACGACGTTATCTCCTTCGAGAACGGTGCGGATGCGCTCGAGCGTCTGAAGCAGGAGCCCTTTACGCTGCTGCTGACCGACATCGTCATGCCGCGCATGGACGGCATCGAGCTGGCACGGCGTGCAAGCGAGCTCGACCCCGATCTCAAGATCATGTTCATCACCGGTTTTGCCGCGGTTACGCTCAACAGCGACCAGCGTCCGCCCAAGGATGCCCGCGTGCTGTCCAAGCCCTTCCACCTCAAGGATCTCGTCCGGGAAGTGGGCAAGCTTCTCGCGGCCTGACAATATTCCAAGCCTATTGAGCACACCCGCTTGCCACTGCCGCTCAATGCCGATATAGGAAGCTGCAATTCATGCCAGAGCCGGACGGAACGGCGTTGGGTGCGTAGCTCAGCGGTAGAGCACTACCTTGACATGGTAGGGGTCACAGGTTCGATCCCTGTCGCACCCACCACTCCGTAATTTTTCCGTTCCCTCTGAAGAACTTACGTCTGGTGGGACACCGTTCGCATGAAGCGGTGGGACACTTTGTTTGCCGTTCGGTCTGATCAAGAGGCCCATCGCCTGTCCCGCCATGCGCTTGCGCTCTGCGGCTTTCGTGTAGCGTTCGGCTTGCTGGAGCGTCGTCCATCCGTAGATGCTCATGAGCTGATAGGCCGTTGCGCCGTTCTCCGCGGCGAACGTCGCGCCTGCCTTGCGTAGGCCGTGAGCAGAACAATCCTCCAGGCCAGCTTCGCGGCAGCAATCTCGGAACCAGTTTCCAAAGCTGTCACCGCTGCCAAACGGCTTCCCGGACTCCGTCGAGATGAACGCCAGATCACCGGTTGGACTCTGAGCAATGACCTGCTCCAACGCGGGCAACATCGGTATCTCGATGGTGACCGGCCTACGGTTCTTGTTCTTCTGAGCAACGAACTTGAGCCACTTCTCCTCGATTCCAGTCTGAGGGTTGACCACGAGGCGCACGTGCTGTCGGCCGAGGAGTACAGCATCAGAGCGACGAACGCCCGTCAGTAGCAACACCGTCAGCGCCAGACGTGCGCGCGTTCCAATCGTATGCCGCGCTTCAAACTGTTTGATCTCCTCCGGAGTCCAAGTGTGGAAGCCGCCTGTTGACGGTGAGATCAGCGTGACGGCCTCGGCTGGATTGCGATCAATCAGATCGTTGCCCATCCCCCACGAGAACACACGCCTGATTAGCTTGACGCGCTTGTCAGCCGCGCCGGGAAGATCTGCCTTGCGATCACGTAGAACGCGGATCGCCTTGGCCTTCATGGTCGCAAGGGGATAGTCGGCGAAGACCTCCTTGCGATCCGGGCGCACCAACTCGGTGAATGTGCTCTCGATGACCCCACGGTTGGCGCGCTGTGTGCGCGCATCCAGGCGCCTGAACTCCGGCGAAGCGAAATACTGCGTACACAGCCATCGGTAGGTGCCGCCCTTAATCCCGGGCTCGACTGCCTGCGACAGCGCACCAGTCTCGGCCTGCTCCATCAGACGGTGATAGGTCTCGGAGAACTCAGGCGTGCCCGGCACCTCATGGATGCGGACCTTCTTCAGGCCTCGTCTCCGGAAATACACTCGAACGTTTCCGTGCCGGTCTACGTCCTGAACGACGAATGGCAATCTGATCTGCATGACGCACTACGCCTCGGGACGATCCCACACACTGCTGGTCTCCGGTTCGCCATCAATGGGCAGGGCGAACGCTGCCGTCTCCAACTCCGGCTGAAGCCAGAGCTTGCGCCCATCAATCCGGCGGGCCTTGGGCATGCGGCCATCGCGGACGAGTTCGTCGAACTTGGTCGTGCCGATGCCAATGTAGGCAGCGGCCTCCTCTCGTGACAGGAGGATGGGGGCGTGTGCATTGGGCTTCGGCCGGCGGGTGCCTTGGACAGGCGTGGACAGGCGACCCGGTTCGGTGCCGGGCGTGTATTTCTGCATAGAGCATCACTTCCAACCCGAGCACAGGTGGCAGAGATGCTCCCCCAAGAGGTCCAGCCCCCATTATCAGCGAGAATACGCCTGTCAATCCCCGAGGCTGCACGGCATTGCCTTTCCCTGACGACTCAATATCATTCTAAAAGTGTGATAATTATGCATTTGAGTAAGATATAAACTTATATACGGTATGGAGACGACAATGGCAAGACCGATGCTTGATCCCGAGGGGGAGGGTCTCACCCAGCGGCTCGTCACCCCCATGACGAAAGCAATGGAGGATGACATCAAGGAGTTTTGGCACAGCCGTCGTCTCGACTCGAAGGCGGCAGCCGTCCGGCACCTGATTCAGGTCGGACTGGATGTCGAGAGCAAGCGCAGCAAGAGGTAGCTGCGCCATGGAATGGAGCAGTAGAGGCCATGAGCAACACGGTTCCACGTGTCCTGCTCGGAGTGCCGATCGCAGTGCTTGGCACCGCCTCGGTTGCCATGACGGCCCGCTATGGCTTCCTTCAGGCCCAGGACGATCTCGATAGGATCATCGCCGCCGTCATGGCCGGGGCGATTGCCCTGTGTGCGGTCGCGTTCCATGGCATTGCCATTCGTCTCTGGGTCCAGGGTGCCCATAAGACGGCCGGACTGATCGGGATCATCGGCGCCCTTGCCTTCCTCATTTCGGTCGGCAACAGCTTCGGCAGCGTGGCCACCCGCTCCGACGCGGTCGAAGCCCAGCGCCAGACCATCACCGACACCCGCTCTGACAACCGCCGCGAGCTGACGCGGCTTGAAGCTCAGCTCGCCGCCCTCGGCAGCTTCCAGCCCGTAGACCAGACGGCCGTCGATGCCGCCACCCGCGCCGCCGAGACCGCTCGCCAGAACCGCCGGCTCGAATGCGACAAGCGCGGTCCGAACTGCCGCCAGCGTGAGACTGAGGAGAAAGCAGCCGACGACAAGGTGGCCACCGCCACGACCAACAAGGCAACCACCGACCGTGCCCAGGACATCGAGACACGGATCGCTGGCGTCCGGACAGCCCTCGGGAAGTCGGATGGCGTGGCCAGCGCCAACCCGGTCGCCAAGGCTTGGGCCGACGCCCTGCCCTGGCTCAACGCGAACGCCATGGTGTCCGGGCTGAAGTCGGGCAGCGCCCTGGTCTTCGAGCTGTGCATCCTCGCCGCGATGATCGCCTTTGAGATGCTGGGACACACGACCCCGACCCGCAGGGTCGAGGCCGATACGGCACCGAGCGACCCGGTCACGGCATCGGACAAGGTGCCGTTGCCTACGGCACTTGTGGTGCCACCTGCTACGGCACTTGAAGTGCCGTCGGATACGCCACTTGAGGTGCCGTACGATCAGGGTGCCGTAGGTGTCGTCGAGACCAAGATTGTTACGCCAAAACAAGCGCCTAAGGTGCCGTCAGTGGCAAGTGCCGTACGGGACTTCATGGCATCTCGCATCGACACCGGAATCAAGGGTGTTTCGATCCAAGCAGGTGACTTCCGCAAGGCACTCAAAGACTGGTGTGACCAGACCAGCCGAGAGCTGCCGAGCAAGAATGCCTGCTGGGATCAGCTCCACGCCGCTGGCATCCGCAAGGGCACCCGTGGGAACCGGGTGGTCTACCTGGGCTTGCGACTTCGTCCTCAGGCCGGACTGAGGGTTGTGAAGTAGATCTGCGCAATATCGGCTACCGAATCTTTAATAATCGACCGCCACACGAAGGCTGGGAGAGGAAGTCCGAACGCTATCTCGCGACATATTAACTTTTTCTCTTGCATAAAGTATAAACTATCTTATATTGTCATAGTTAGGCGGGAATGTGGACCAAGGCACGTCAACTGAGAAAGGGGGAGGCAGCTATGGATTCGATCCAAGTGACGCTGGCAAAGATGAACGATCTCAAGGCCCTGCTGCGACCGGACACGTCCGCGTTCGAGACACAGCTCCGGCGGATCACCGGCTATTGGCATCGCGATGCCGCGGACCGCGAGTGGTACATCACGGTGGAAGTTTTCCGGCACAACATCGAGCAGATGAACACCCCTTGGTGGAGGCGTTGATGCCGCTGCGTGTCCTCCGAAGCGCCTCCCAAACCAGTATCGGGTGCGTTGCCGGACCTGCGATCCGTGCCGGCGACGCGACCGACATTGGCTCAACCTGGAGTGCGCGTATGTACATTGACCACACCCGACCACCCCTATTCACGTTCTGGCATGGCGAGCTGAGCTGGCTCGAACGCTGCTGCCTGACCTCAATGATCGAGCAGGGTCACGAGGTGGCTGTCTACTCATACAGCCCTGAAGCCCTGGGGACGCTCCCGGGCGGCGCCCAGGCGCTCGATGCCAAGACGGTGCTGCCAATCAACATGGAGCTGTACCGCATCCTCCAGACCCGCCCTGCCCTGGCCAGCGACGTGTTCCGGTACGTCGGCCTCGCCCAGCGCTGCGGCATCTGGATCGATCTCGACGTGCTGCTGCGCAAGCCGATCCCCTGGCCGACAGGTCAGTTCATGGCCGCCTTCGAGAGCCCCCACAACGACAAGGTCAACGGCGCTGTCCTCTGGATCGACCACCGGGCCGAGCTGCTCGATGTCCTGCTCGGCTTCATCGAAGAGCGTCCAATCCTGCCACCGTGGTTCAGCGCCCGGCGCAAGCTTGGGCACAAGTTCTGGGCCGCGGTCGGCCGGCCCTATCTGCCTGAGGAGAGCCAGTGGGGCATTTGGGGTCCAAAAGCCATCACGCACTTCATCCGTGAGTTCGGCCTCATGGATCAGGTCCTGCCGCGGGCGACGTTTTATCCAGTTCCCCATGAACACGCCGAGGAGCTGTTTAGCACCGAGGCCAGACCGTGGCACCGCTTCACCGATGACACGGTGGCCACTCACCTGTGGGGCAATCGCCTGCGCAAGCTGATGAAGGGCTGCCGGCCACCACAACATTCGATGTTGGGCTACGCGCACGCCCGTGAGCAGTATCGCGCCCTTGTCACACCGACCGTGAGGCCAGCCCATGAAGTGCACTAGCAGCATGGCCATCCTGATGTCGGCACTCACCGCCGCGCCGGCATCAGCCTCCTGCGAAGCGCTCCGCGAAACGACGCAGGTCGCAGAGCACTATGCGTCGGCGCATTTCCGCGGCGACATCACCCGCGACCACTACACCGGGGTCATGGACCTGTTCATCGCCGTGATCCCGATTTTGGAACGCGAGTGCTCGGCATCCAAACCGGAAGCCAAGGTCGCGCCGGCTCCGCAGCCTGTCAGGACCATCACCTCATTGTGCGTCGAAGCCTACAAGGGCGTCGTTGTCTGCCGGGGGAAAGCGCCATGAACATCACCGCCATGATCATGGTCGCGTTGGCTATCGGCGCGGTCATCGCAGGCCTGGGCGAGCTGCTCTACCGGCGGTTCGGCGGGGGAAGTCTGAACGTTATTCGAGGGGACGACCGATGACCTTGATTGGCTATGCCCGCGTTTCCACCGACGACCAGAACCTCGACCTCCAGCGCGAGGCTCTCCAGAAGGCGGGCTGCGAGATCATCCGCGAGGAGAAGCGCAGCGGCACCACTCGTGACGGCCGGACCGAACTCCAGGTCCTGCTCGACTTCCTGCGGCCGGGTGACGCCGTCGTGGTCACACGCATCGACCGGCTTGCGCGCTCCATGCGCGATCTCCAGAACCTCGTCTACGAGATCAAGCAGAAGGGTGCTCAGCTCAAAGCCACCGAACAGCCCATCGATACGAGCACGCCGGCCGGCAAGGCGTTCCTCGACATGTTGGGCGTGTTTGCCGAGTTCGAGACGAATCTGCGTCGCGAGCGCCAGATGGAGGGCATCGGCAAAGCGAAGCTGCGTGGTGCTTACCGTGGTCGCAAGCGCCGCATCAGCGCCGCCGCCATCAAGGACGTTTTGGCAACGGGCGTTGGTCCGTCAGAAGCCGCCCGTCGCCTCGGCATTGGTCGTGCCTCCCTGTATCGCGTTCTCGGAGAGGCCGGCGATGTTGTATCCGAATGATTGGCCGTTCTGGGTAAGCTTCCTGATCGGCGTGGTCCTGTTCGTGATTGCCCTCATCGTCATGGGATTGGTCGTCTGGGCCGTCGTGCACGGCGTGGCGTTGGCGTTCGGATAGCAAGAAGGGCGCGCTGCCCCACCCGCACCGCGCCCAGGCGACGCGTGGCAATAGGAGGGTTCGGACGCGGATACTGGTTACAAGCCTCGCTTCGGCGCTTTAGCCGATGAGAATTGGCGCCCTCCCGCCCTCTTGAATCTTGCCATCCAGTCAATAAATTTTGCGACCGGATGCATTGGAAACATGGGGCTGCGTGATGCCAATCCGGTCTAACTTGGGGGGTCTTGAGTTCACACCCGAACAGGTCGCCAAGATGCAGGTCGCGTTCGATCAAGCATGGGGCGAGTTCGCGCCAGCAGTGCCTACAGACTTGCAAGCTGCCAGGAACGCAATCGCCATCGCGATTGTCCAGCGCGCTTCTGCTGGCGCTTATGATGACGAAGGATTGCTAGAAGCTGCGCGTGCTGCGGCGCTGCGGGTTCAGACAAATTATGCCGGCGGCTAGGGCTCGGCTGCATCGTTAGGACCGCGCAATATTTGATTGCGTTATCTCTTCCAGCGCGCGGTCCGCATCCTCTCGCGGGCTCTGGCGCAGGCTTCGTCCACGCCCAGGGACAACCACCCCAACCGCGTCCAGATAGCCCCGATGGCTGTCAGCGCCCCTGCGCGCTCGCGAGTGCGTGGCGCATCCTCCCATTCGGCACTGACATCGAGCGTCACATCGAGGATGCGCTGTTCCTCCGGTGTCAGTGACGACCGATCTGGCTTCGTCACGTCCTCCCGTGCTCCAGGTGCGCGACCTCCATCATCAGTTCGACGCTGACCGATGCAGATCGGTCCTCGCAAGAAGCGCTACTCCGCCAGTCGCCTTAAATCACGATGCAGTTTCGGTTCAGATGTCGGGCGCCGCGGAGCTTGCAAATCGAGCTGCGCCTTGAACTCATCGGTCACACGCCGGGCCTCACTCGCATCGCGCACAACGCGGGGGCGAATGAAAATCAGCAGCTCTGTTTTGTCGAGCTTGTCCTCCTTGTGCCTGAAGGCACCGCCGATCATCGGGAGGGATCCGAGAATGGGGACTTGAGTGCGCGTCACGTTCTCTCGTTGCTGAATGAGCCCACCGAGCGCAAGCACCTGTCCATCAGTTACACCGACCGTGGTTTTCACTTTTCGCTGCTGAATCGTCGGCGAGTCGATGCCGGAGCTAGTTGTTTTCGCCACTGCAGACACCTCCTGTTCGATCTCAAGAGTGACGCGGCCGCTATCGGCGACGCGAGGCGTAACAGAGAGAATAACGCCCGTATCTTTGAGCGTAATGGCGTTGACGACAGGCGCATCAGGGTTAGTGACGCTCTGGGCAGTCTGGGTCACGATTGGCACTTGGTCGCCGACCTGAAGCTTGGCGGTGCGGTTGTCGGCCACCATGAGAGAAGGTGCCGAAACGACCCGAAGGTCGGTAATGCCGGCGACGGCATTGAGCGCGACATCAATGCTGGCCGTCGCGAAAACATAAGAGAAGCCGGGAAACACCGACGACACGGCACCCGAGGTTGCATCCGAGAGCCGGAATTGCGACGGCCCTTTTTCCAACGCCCAGCGCAAGCCAAATTTCAGCTCATCGGTAAGCGTGACCTCGGCAATGGCAGCTTCGATCAGCACTTGTGTGGCAACGACGTCCAAACGCTGCAGTATCTTCTCGATGCGATCCCATTCCTTGGCAGTTGTATAAACCAGGATCGCATTGTTGGCTTCGTCCGCCACGACACGTGTTCCTCGTTGAAGACGAGGATCGCCCCGCAAGGGTGGACCGAGTGGAACAAGTGGATCTTCTACACTCGCGATGGGAAGGTCAACCCGCCGAGCGCCGATCCCAGCCGCTGGCCCGGCTGCTGCAGTTTGCACCGTCGATGCTGTAGTCACGGTTTGACTGGTCGTCTGCGGCTGCGTCCATACCGAACCCGGTTCGAATCGCGGCGCAATTGCACCTTGAATGCCGCGCTGTTGACCACCGGGCGAAAGAACTTGGGACAGCAGCTCCGCCAATTGATCCGCCGGGCGATTTTGAATCTTATAAACAAACATCTGCTCTTCAGTCCGCTCGGCCTGCCGATCCAAGCGAGCGATCCAGTCCTTCGCGCGATCGAGATATTGCGGACGGGAGCTCATGACCAGCACCGCAGACAGCCGACGATTGGCGACGAACTTGAGAGTTCCTGACAAAGGGCCTTCTTTGCCGGACCCAAAAACTGTCTCCAGCTCTTTGGTGATTTCCTCAGGGGCAGAGCTTTTGACCGCGAACAGTCCAAACGACAGGCCCTTCATCCAGTCCACATCGAAAATAGAGATGAGCTCAGTCATCATGGCAAGGTCTTCAGGACTTCCGTTGAGGATGAGCACATTTCGAGCATCGTCACTGCGGAGCACCGATTTGGCGGGGGCGATAGGTTCAAGAATGCGGCTCACTTCACTTGCCGAAACAAATTGCAAGGGAACGATGCGCACTTGATTTCCAGCGCCGGATCGAGCCGCCCCTACGGAGATCGGCCTCGCCGTGCGCTCAGCAGCGGAGGCCGGAACAATGCGGTAGAGACCATTGGCCCTCACCAGGGAGGCGCCATTGGCGCGCAAAGATGCTTCGAGGATATCAAGTAGAGCGTCCGTTTGAACGGGTCGCGTCGTCTGGATCGTGACAGCTCCTTGCACCTTGTCATCAACAACGTAGTTGGCCTTGAGAACGTCACCCAGGATTGCCTTCGCAGCTTGAGACATGGGAACACCCACCAAGTTCAGGGTGACTGCCTCCTGACCGTTTGGCAGCGTCTCAGGCTCTACACCGCGACGCTCGGCAATGTAGCGACCCGTCCCACGGCTAACCTCGTCCGCGGGTTCTGTCCGTGAGGCAGCTCTCTCCCTCGAAGACATCGATGTGAGACGCTGATTAATAAGGTGTCGTGTGCGCGCGCCGGCCTCAGGCGCGCCTTGTGCGGCCATTTTGTCCTCAAAGGCATCACGCACCAACGGGCTTTGACCACACCCCACCAGCAGAGAGCCCACAATTGTCGCATGAAGACCGCGCTTCAAAGTGCGGGTACGCATTACATACTCCCCCGATCGACTGCGCACTTACTGCGCGTCAGAACTCTCGTTGCTCGAAAAGCACGTGCAAACTATCATCATCATCCCCCTATTCCCTTGGGGTAGAGACGCAGCTCACCACTCCTGTCCCGAAGGGAGAGTTGCGCACGATCATCTTCGACAGTCGTAACCGTCCACTCGTCGATCTTGCCGCCCTGCATCACCCACGTCTGCACTCCGGATGGCGTTTCGATCAGAACTCTTCGAACACTGCTATCCACGTGGACGCCCAGTAGACGATAGCGATCAAGCGTCACCATAGGAGGTGGTGGAGGTTGCTTGACGATCGGCTGCGTAGCAACGACAGGCTTCGGCTGAGGCGGCCGCCGGCCATCGACAAAAAGTGGACGTGCCAAGGTCTGTTGATGCGTCTCAAGCTTCGGCGCCACGTACGAGCGTGGTTCCCCTCCGGATTGATTGGCGCTCCTGCTCTTGGCCTGTGCCACAGCAACGGGTGCGTTCGCCGGCGCCTGCCACGTGTCCCACAGCGTTACACCCTGGAAAATCAACCCAATCGCCAGCATGAGCACTAAGCTGCCCTGCATCACGAGCCGGATCATTGGCGGATCTCCGCCGATGTTGGCCAACGCGCACCGATGACGTCCAACTCAACGAACAAGCGCACCGCATCCAGACCGGAGCGCGCAGGCGCAGCCCCGGCAGCCTGATCTTGACGAATGACCGCCCGCTCGATGAAGAGGAGAGGTTGCAGGCTCTCAATGGCGTGCACAATGCGCTGCACTTTGTCGAGCGCCCCCCGGATTTGCAGACGCAGCCCGATAGCTTGCAGAGCGCCTGCCTTTCGCGCCGGTAGCGCTTGCGCGCTAATCAACTCCGACTGGTTTGCATTAACGATCGCACGCAAACGCGTTTGCAGCTCGGCCCCAATCGTCGCATCGCTCGCCCCTGCCAAGAAATCACCGCGATATGCATCTATTGCTGTGCGATACGCCTCGGGAGCGCGGTCGTGCTCGGCGAGGACCGTCAATCGGTCACGCAGGACAAGGGCGTCATCTATTGATGCGCTGACCTCATGCGTATGATCGAGCATGGGCGAGACGACTGCCAGCCATATCGCCAGCCCGACTACCCCCAGAAGCACAATTGCAGCCACACGGTTGACCAGCGGCGAAGCCATGCCTAGCCCCGCCCATCTCGCCCGGAATGGACCTTGAAACGGATCCTGAACCGTTCAACGCCCTTGGACGGATCACGTGTAACAGGAGCGGCGAACGAGGCTTCGCGAATATGCGGATTACGGGAAAGCACACCTATCAATTCCGCTGCCGCACGCGCCTGGCCATCGATCGTCACTTCACTGCCTGACAATTGCAGTTCGGATACCCAAACGTCGTCAGGCAGGGTGCGGGAGAGCTCCTCAATGAGTTGTAACAGCCCAACCCCTTCGAGTTTACGCAAGCGCAGACTTGCGGTTTCAGTTTCCGCAGTTTGTGCTTCGGTCAAACGTTGCCGGGCGACTGCTGCGCGCTTTTGAAGAGCCGTGTTCTCTGTACGAAGGGCTGTCAGCACCTGACCCTTCGTATGGGCATTCAAAGCAACTGTTGCTGTTGCGATCAAACCTAATGCCGCGGCCAATATCAAACTTGCGCGCTTCAATCTGGCGAGAAGTGGAGGAACAGTGTTCGCTGCTTCCCCTTCGCGTCCAAGTCGGACCGGCAGAACCTCACCGCCACGACCTTCCACCTCGATGCCGGCACATGGAATACCTGCTGAGCTTAGGGCCTGCAGCAATGGCTCGACATAGCTGGCCTTGAAGACAACATGGGTGACCTGCACTGAGGGGGCGCCGCCGCGGTCGCCTTCGGGCAGAATCGCACCGCTGAAGACATCGGAGCGCAGGAAGGGCGTGGACCGCTCGAGGTCGAGCGCGAGAATGGAATGCAGGCGCCGCAACCCGACAACGGGCACTGCCACGTGGCGGACGAGGCACTGTGATTGAGGTACGCGCAGGTAAGTTGGGGTTACCCGCGCCAAAAATCGGCGGCCCTCGCGGAATTCTGCCATAACCGCAGCGAGATTGCCCTTGGCGATAACGTGCTCGCGCCCTGGAGTTCCGGCATTAGCGCGTCTGACCTCACACAGCTCAAGCGTGTCCAGCGTTAGACGCAAAACGGTACTCTTTGCATCGATCGCCAGTGCTTCGCGCCACCGCACAGGCACACAGGCGATCAACTCTCGACCCCACCAGGTCACGAATTCGCCGATGCGATCGTTGAGTACCGCCCTTACTCCAGCCAGGTCCGCGCTAGACCGCGTACGCATAGTCCTACTCAACCCCAAGCTACCGGGTAGATCGCCCTTTGAGCACCTCCCGTATGGCGCCGCCCAGACCCATGGGCAAAGACCAGTGGTAAAACAAAAGCCCTGCCCGGTGAATACGTATGCGACCTGATTGGCGACGCCCGCGATCTTTTGGCAACGGCCAAAGGAGCTTGGCTATGCCAGCATAGTGGCGCTCACGTTGTGATGGTTGCGTTAGGACACAATGATGGCCGACCAGGAATCGAGGCACAAGGCAGAAGAAGGCTTCACACTGATTGAATGCCTGGTCGCACTTTCAATCGTGGCTCTGAGCCTGGCTGCAATCCTCGGAATTTTTGCGGCGAGTGGACAACGTGCGCGATCTGGACAGCAGCTCGCAGAAGCTGCACTCGTCGCGCAATCTCTCCTTGCGCGAGCCGGGAGCGAACTGCCGCTTCAACCTGGATCTCTTAGGGGCAATTCGGTCAACGGTCAGCGCTGGCAACTTCTAATCGAGCAGCTGCCGGATGCTGGTAGCCAGGCCGCTGTCACCGCCTACAAGATTTCAGCCCGGATTTCGTGGCGCGAAGCGAACTCCGAGAGGTCTGTGGCACTCACAACATTGCGCTTAGCACCAACAAAGGCGATGCCATGACCGGTCGAGAGGCCACCGATAGCCGGGATTCTGGCTTCACGCTCGTTGAGCTTCTCGTTGGCCTGGCATTGACCAGTTTACTCGGCGTTCTGCTTCTTGACAGTATGCGTACGGGCCTACTCACTTGGCGAACGATCGCTCGCCATGCCGATCACATGGATCAGGTCATCGTTGTCCAGACACAATTGCGTCGGCTCATCGGCCTTGCATACCCATTCTATGACGCGCCGAACACAACAGCGGGCCACGTCTTATTCGAAGGAACTCCGACTGCTTTGAGCTTCCTAGCAACGGCGCCAACTGCCGTGCAGGAGGCTGGACGAGCCAAATTCGTCTTATCGATCGAGCAGCTGGATGGCCATCTAGCACTTACTTTGGCGTCGCAACCGGAGCTGCCATCCCGCTCTCAGGACTACCCTTCAACGTCGATAACGCTATTAAGGGGATTGGCATCCGCATCTCTCACATACTTGAGCCAGGACCGTGGTGGCCAAAACCGCGGGCAGCACAGCGGGCTTTGGCATGACCGCTGGTACGCCCAAGCAGAGTTGCCACAGCTCATTCGCCTTGATGTGGCCTTTCCCGAAGGGGACCCGCGCTGGTGGCCAGATTTCACCATCGCTCCCCGCCTAAGCGTCGATGTCGGGTGCACGCACGACCCATTGACCAAAAATTGCCGAGGGCGCTGAAAGGAGCCTTCTTGAGGAAATGCGAGCGAGCGCATGATCCTGGCATACACGCTTTGGGCACTTGGATTGCTGGCGCTTCTTGCCTCGTCCGTACTCCCGGTGGGCACTACGTCGTCCAAATTGGCCCAGGCAACACTTGCGAGCGCCCAAAGCGACGCCCTCGTCGAAGGCCTGGTCAACATGGCCATTTTCGCCCTGCTTGATCCAAGGCCCGAGCATCGCTGGCGCACAGATGGTACGGTTCATGATGTTCGTTTCGAGGGTGCGCGCGCCGAGATCGTCGTACACGATGAAATCGGGCGCATCGATCTCAATCAGGCGGGCGCTCCGCTCCTGTCTGGACTATTTCAATCCGCAGGGGTCAGCCAGGAAGATAGCAGCACACTCGTCGAGCGCGTGCTCATTTGGCGTGATGCCCGCGCTGCTGCCAACGCGGGTTCTTCACAACCAATCGAAGGTAGCCATGTTGAGCCTCGACTGGGACCGTTCCAGAGCACCGACGAGCTGCGCTTGGTACCAGGGATCACAGACGCATTGTTCAAACGCATTTCGCCGGCCATTACGGTTTATTCCGGAAAGCCCTCAGTCGATCCCAGGTTTGCTCCGCGCGAAGTTCTGGACGCTCTTCGCATCAACGATCCTGAAGGGGTGAAGGCATACGAGCAAACAGGAGCCATTGCACAAAGCGCCGCGCCAATGGTGCCCATTGAAGGGCGCGCGTTTCGTATTCGTGCAAAGCTCAAATTCCTCAATTCCGATCGCAATGCTGAGGTGATCGTGAGATTGACGAACAATCCAAAGCGCCCATTTTGGGTGCTCGATTGGCAGACTCGCTAAGTGATCTCACGCGCAAGTGTCGACAATCGACGTTTGTATCGCATGAGCCACACGACGTTGCTTGATGCGGTGTGATCCACACTTGCAAATTGACTCACACAGGTGGCGTTACGTTTAATCGCATGGAGCAGTCGGCGGACTGACGGGGGCGTAAGATGCGTGGCGTAGGCGCTGCAAAGCGCGCGTTTCGTTTGTCATCGCGAGACCTTCACACACTATCGCTACGATCGCGTCTCATCATCACCGTCGTCGCATGCTGCGCGTTAGCGTCGATGGTGGTGTCGGCGCTCGCGCAGGGCATGGCGCTGCCAGGCAGGCTTTCCGTGAACATGACGGGAGGCGCCACGTATTCCTTCGCGATCACAGTGCCGCCGGGCACAGCCGGCGTGGCGCCTGCGCTGACACTCGCCTACAACAGCCAGGGCGGCAACGGCATCCTCGGCGTAGGCTGGCATCTCGAAGGCTTGCCGGCCATCGGCCGTTGCCCACGTACCCAGGCCCAGGATGGGGCCTTTGGGGGCGTCGCCTACGCATCGAGTGATCGTTTCTGCCTCGATGGGCAGCGCCTGGTCGCCATCTCGGGCACCTACGGCGCCGACGGCACCGAGTATCGAACAGAACTCGAGAGCTTCACCAAGATCATCTCGCGAGGCGTCGCAGGCACCGGTCCGGCCTGGTTCGAGATCCGCACCAAGTCCGGCCAGATCATGCAGTTCGGCAATACGGCCGACTCTCGCGCGCTCGTGCAAGGCCAAGCGACGGTGCGTGCCTGGTCGGTGAACAAGGTGTCCGACACGGCCGGCAACTACTTCACCATCACCTACACCAACGATGGCCCTAACGGGCAAGTCTATCCGACTCGCATCGACTACACCGGCAACACCGCGACCAGCCTTACGCCTAACAACTCGGTGCAGTTCACCTACGCATCCCGGTCGGATGTGCCTACGGGCTATCTGTCTGGAAGTCTGATGCAAACCACTGTGCGCCTCACCAACATCAAGACTTACAGCGGTGCCACGTTGGTGAGCGACTACCAGCTCACCTACCAGCAGGGCACGACCACTGGCCGCAGCCGCATCACATCCGTTCGGCTGTGTGCTGCGGGTGGCACGTGCCTGCCGTCCACCAGCTTCACCTGGACGGAATCGTCGCTGGCGCTCGGAACGCCGCAACTGTGGCTGAATGCCTTCAATACGGCTGCGGGGTGGACGAACAACAACACCAACCCGCGGCACATCGCAGACGTGAACGGCGATGGACTGCCTGACATCGTCGGCTTTGCTCACGCCGGCGTCTATGTCTCGCTCAACACAGGTACGGGGTTTGCAACTCCTCAGCTGTGGATCGCGCAATTTGGCACCAGTCAGAGTTGGACGGACAACAACACATATCCACGCTATGTCGTGGATGTGAATGGTGATGGGCTGCCTGATATTGTGGGTTTCGCCGGTGACGGCGTCTATGTCAGCCTGAACACAGGCTCAAGCTTTGCACCACACCAGAATTGGATCGGCGCTTTTGGCACCAGTGGGGGTTGGGCAAACAACAGCACTTACCCACGCCAACTTGCAGATCTGAACGGGGACGGGTTGCCAGATATCGTCGGCTTCGCCAGCAATGGCGTTTATGTCGCCCTCAATACTGGATTTGGTTTTGATGGAGCGTACTTCTGGAGCGGCGGCTTCGGCATCAGCGCTGGCTGGACGAATGACAATGTAACGCCTCGCCACCTGGTTGACGTCAATGGCGATGGGTTTGCGGACATCGTCGGCTTTGCCCACGACGGCGTTTATGTGAATTTGAGCACGGGAACCGGCTTTGCTGGGACGAATTTGTGGTTCCCCGGCTTTGGTACGAGCGGCGGCTGGGCCAATGACAGTACCTACCCTCGTTACCTGGCAGACGTCAACGGAGATGGGCTTCCTGACATCGTCGGGTTTGGCGATGGCGGCATCTACGTCGCGCCGGGCACCGGGAAAGCTTTTATCGGATCTTATTTCTGGTTTCCTGCATTTGGCGTCGGCGGCGGCTGGTCCAATAACGATAGCTACCCGCGCCACTTGGTGGATGTGAACGGAGATGGGCTCGCCGATGTCGTGGGATTTGCTACCAACGGCACCGTGGGTGTCCTCAGTACAGGCTCGACATTTGTCGGATCCTATCTATGGAGCGGGAGCTTTGGCGGAGGCGCAGGCTATCTCTCTAATAATGTAACTCCGCGCATTCTTGCGGATATCAATGGCGACGGCATCCTCGACATCGCCGGGTTCAGAGATGACGGCTTCTATGTCGGGCTCGGCACGGGGCCGTCTCTGGCCGACTATCTGACCCAGATCACCACCGGTCTTGGCGCGCAAACGACAGTCACCTACAAGCCCCTGACCGCATCGGGTGTCTACACCAAAGGCACCGGCACGACGTTCCCGCAGCGCGATCTGATCGGATCAATGTACGTGGTGTCGCGTGTCGATGAGGCGAACGGCATCGGCGGCACACGCTCCATCGGCTACAGCTACGCAGGCGGTCGCGCCGATCTGCGCGGCCGTGATTTCCTTGGCTTCCGCGAGGTGAGAGCGAAGGACCTGCAGACGAACATCGAGCAGGTGACGACGTACCGGCAGGACTTCCCCTTCATCGGACTGGCGTCCAGCGAGATCAAGAAGCTCGGCACGCTGACCCTCAACACGG
>JAESFN010000102.1_pt1 | contig 161833 bp, 111 predicted proteins | sample 9269411 | NCBI WGS metagenome assembly JAESFN01 (sample SAMN14505399, study PRJNA617100) | algae metagenome | isolation source: Iphinoe sp. HA4291-MV1 and co-occurring heterotrophs from trail next to... | place: USA: Maunawili Falls, Hawaii | collected 2009-07-25
TCTTAAACGAGTAAAGCTATATCAGTACTTTTACAGAACTGTAAAGCCCCATCAGTATTATCAAAATGACTGTAAAGCTATTTTAGTATCAAACCTACCTACTGTAAAGTTTTTTCAGGATAAGACATTCACGGGGAAGCCATGCAAGGTTGATGTAGGGTTCACTGGGAGTTCACTGGAGATACACTAAAGGCCAGTATATCCCCTGTGTATCTCGCGTGTATATCCCATGGCTTCTTAGTGAGACCTACATGAACTCCACATGGATTCCACATGGACTCCAAGTGGACGCTACGTGGCTTCCAGGGCAGTTGTATAGGATGCCTGGACCATTTTCTTCAACAAATTGCCTTAATTATCCATTTTTTAGCTCCGAATTTATTGTCCCCTACTAAGCGGGCGGTACTTTGGTGCGTTGGAATGGAATGTAAACGGTAGTTGAAAGCTAGTAACCTTGCGGGGGGATTGCCTACGTATTGCCTGGGTATTGCCTACGTATTGCATTACGGGGGTAGAATTCCTATACAGTGCGAAGGGAATCCTTAGGCAATTTGCAGGCTTGTGATCTACCATTCCGGTACAATCCGGGTACAATATGCCCGCCATGCCATGTGGCGAAGATACCAATTGTTCGACTATAAAGGCAGATATGTGGATGCTTTTCGCATATAAGGCTGTTAGGAAGCGAATGGCGGACTGTCTTGTTTGAATGGGTAACTTAATGTGCAAGAATTAAGAACGTGGCGTAATGTGGCTGTAATGAGGTTGTAGAGGGGTTGGGCGGCGAGGAGCTAACAGGTGGTGGCTTACGGTTTATGATTGGGCTTTGTGTGGGCTTTACACAAAAGAGGGGCCTGCACCGGCTCTTGTTCATGTTTGCGTATTACCAAGACTATATCTTGTTATAATCTGCTTCGCTATTTCTTCGGGACTACATGTAACCACCCTAACCAAAAAGCGAACATGGTAATAGCAAGACACGAATTAAATAATATTTAACCCCCCTCTAACATTACCTGGACAGAAAAAGGGAAGTCTTAGAACGACTTCGGTTATCAGTTGTTTAGTCACTGATGATGGGCTGTTTTGATGGCATGGCTGGATGTTTTGTATAGACACATTGTTCCCGGCTGTTTTTGTCAAAACTGCCTCTTTTGATGAAGTACGCTATTTTCATAGCCTATGTACGGCTGAAGTACGGCAGATCTACGGCTGGTCTACGGCGAGACTACGGCTGATGGTCGGTTGATTATTTGCTTGTTTATGCCTGTCTGACGGTTGTGCTTCACAGTTTCCTGGCTATTGTGTCCTTTTGTCATTTTCCGTGCTTGTTACAAACTTACCCCATTCAATCAGTTGTTGCAAGTGGTCATGTCCGTTGGTGACCGTTGGAGGCCGGATTGTCCGAAATAGTTTCGGTGAAAGATGAAGTCAGGAAATCGGAAAAGCCCGAAAGTCTGGAAGTTTATCCTGTTAGCTATCGGGACGGAAGTTGAGAAGACAGGAAATGGAAAGAAGGGGGTGAAACCCTTTAATAGGAAGGAGCGTTGGTTTTAGTCGTCGAAGGGAGATTGTAAGGGTGGGCCCATCTGATTCAGAAGGTCTCGGGGAGCGATAAACAGCTAATTTTCAGGGGGCGAGGGAAGTCGTTGATCTCTGGGGTGTATCTTAGTATTGCAGGTCGACTACATTTTCTCAACTAAAAAGCCTAAGTTCGTTATGAAGAGCCTTGGTAATCAGGCTTTTTAAACCGCCGGCCCGGCGGGCTTTAATTGTACCGTGTAGGAATTGAAATTGGTTGTTTTTCGTTTATGTATGTAATTATTAAACCAGCTTTAATTGTACCGTGAAGGAATTGAAATTCACATGTGGGGCTACCGCAGCCAATTGAGCAGCACGCTTTAATTGTACCGTGAAGGAATTGAAATTTGATGTACAGAATATCTCGGGATGGCCCATGCACTGCTTTAATTGTACCGTGAAGGAATTGAAATATATCCAGACACATAAGTCCACTGTATTCTTTCAAGCTTTAATTGTACCGTGAAGGAATTGAAATACAGCTGCCGCATAATCCATACCGGCAACTCCTATCGCTTTAATTGTACCGTGAAGGAATTGAAATATGAAGGGCAAATGATCTGCAACTTCTGCCGGTGTGGTTTTGATTGTACCGTGAAGGAATTGAAATACTATGGCATTGGTGTTTGCAACGGCCTTCCCTACAATGCTTTAATTGTACCGTGAAGGGATTGAAATTTGGCAACATCAACATGATTAAGCCCTTTGTAAGATAGCTTTAATTGTACCGTGTAGGAATTGAAATCAGCAAGAAAAGAAGGAGCAAAACCCGAATACAATAGCTTTAATTGTACCGTGTAGGAATTGAAATAGGTACCACAGGATAGAGCTAAACCCGCTGTATGAGGCTTTAATTGTACCATGTAGGAATTGAAATGTCCCATAGACAGTATCTTTATAATCCAGTTTTACCGATTTAATTGTACCGTGTTGGAATTGAAATGAAAACAAGCAACAAGCGGAAATAAAAACCCGTGTTGCTTTAATTGTATCATGTTGGAATTTAAATCCGAAATTGTAGGCAACTGTTATAGCCTTGATCCTGACCAATCACTTTAAAGGGAAAATTAGATTCATTGCTTACATCCTTGTATGTGCATCCATTTTTTTTGTTACCCTAACTTGATGTAATTATCGTTAGCCGCTGAACTATTGTAACAGGCATATCTGACCAGTTATTTCGATAAATTCATTTTTAAACTATCTGACATCATGTTGGGCAAAGGCATAAAAGGATACCCTCCATAAATTTCTTGTACTGAAAGTATCCCCCGCACTATCCCTAATAGCCCACATAACATCATCATACTTCTTTGTTATTGTATTTTGATCTTTATTTAGCGCCTTTGCTGAGTAGGTAAAATAATGTTCGACACCTGAATATACATTGAATTCAACGTTGGATGCGTTCGTCTTTATTATCGGGTAGTCGCCATGTAAGCTATCCTCTTTTTGACTAAGTGATCTATTGCCTGCATGTAAGATAAAATTGTAACTATCGGGCGATGTTTTGTCAATATATAATTCATATACAGCGTGTTGGGGTCCATTAATTATTACAAGGGAATCCAATATACCTTTTAGGGCTTCCTTGGGTTGTATCGCGTTTTTTTTCAGGATTTGTACAAGATGCGATAAGAGATATTCCTGTCAGTAAAATAAACAACTCTTTCATTACCCTTTTTAATTCAATCGTCTCAGATGTAGAAATACAAAATTATTATTTTATAAATTTCAATTTGAGTCCTTTAATTTCTCCTTTTACAAAAATTAAAACTTTTATAGGTAAGCCAATGCAATCCTTGTATGTTCCACTGAAGGGTGAATCCAGGAATGAGGGAAGGTATATTTTATCGAGACTATCTGCACGAAAGCTTAACGGACGCCGAAGTTTGACCCTGATCTTTGTAGAGTCTTTTTTATTAAAAAGTGGATCTTGCTTATAATCGCCCCGTAGCAACAAAACAACATCGCCAGCTTTCGAATAACCGGAATAGCCCAGGTGCGGTGATTTATCCTTCCTTAAAGTGTAAAAATCAATAAATCTGAAGTGCTTACCCAGGCTGAATGAGAGGGGGTAGAAAACATTCGGCGAATCAAAAGTCTTTCGGTCTGCCTTAACGACCTCGCACAGTAATTCATATAAACAGGAATCAATTTTGTATTCAACCAGCTCCTGATCAAAATATAGACTGTCAAAATCATTTCTCTTTTCGGTTCGGGTATCCGTGCTTTTTTTGCCCTATACAGGGGTTAGTTAAGTACAGAAGAATTATATGAAGGGATAATATGAATTTCACAATTATCCTCAAAATCTAATAGAAAATACTATTTAGGGTTGTTGTCTTACATTGCCATTCCTTGCAGAGAAGTATAGGATATTTCATGTTCAAATTGTAAACCTCTCTATTTAATGTATTCATAAATGACGTGTCGATTTTTAAAGCTCGTTTAAACGCAGCCATACAGGCTTTGTCATTCCCTGATAATACATGGTAATTAGAAAAAGCGGAATTGCTTTTATAATAAAAAATTATAAGTAATGTTGAAGAATCATTTTTCTTTTCATTTTGAAGGAAATTAAATAATTGACTAGAATTTGATAGCGTTTTATTTTTAGAAGAGAAAACAAGCGGAAGGCTTGCATAACAATTTGGTGAAACAAAGTATCTAACTGGTGTCTTAGCAATATCTATTGACGATATTGATTTCTCAAGAACCGATACTCCTCCTATGTCGGAAACCTTTACAATAACCGAGGTGTCAAATTGAATTTGGGCATTTATATTTTGCCCAAAGACCAATATGATTAATAGAATTACAATTCTAATCATTGTTTTGTGTGTTTCGTTTTATTTTCATCTGCTTCTTCAACTGCACGGGTTATCTTGTTTTCCAGTTCTTCGTTTGAACCATTTTTTCTATGTGCCGGATCTTTCCCCAATATCTGCATCAGTGCATGCCCAAATAATTCATGCGCCATATCCCACGAAAGTTGTCTTTGGGGAATGCCGATACCACCAACAACAACGGTTATATTCTTGTTCTCAGAATATATATCTAAAGCATATGAGGTTTTAGATTTTGGAATCAAAGTTGCTCCAGTTGGTTTAATGTCATTCTCTTTATTAAAATTTTTAAACTCTATAAAAGTAGTTTTATCATTTTTATCCCTGGCAAAGGTCCCTTCTTGTACTCTTCTTACATCTATCGTTTCCTTTGACTGTACCAATGTAAGCAGTTCCCTCAGGTTTTCACTTTTTGACTTCTTTAATGCCTTCATTACAGAACTTTCAGAAATGTTGCCATTTTTATCTAAACGAATTTTCCTTGCATCTCTTGGATCTAAGGTAGAAAGCAGTATTTTGTACGCTTCAAGATCCGCCGGCTTAACTATCATCCCATCCGGATCAATAAACCTGATAGGATTATCAAATGCATAGGTGTAAGGCGACCATCTCCGCATCTTATCCGCCAACGGATCACAAACATGCCATCTTCCTATCTGCGCATCATACATCCTCGCTCCGTAATCATACCACTCCAGTCCACTGCCATCCCTGAACTCTTTATCCTGCTTTTCTTTGCCATTGTAGAGGTATCTGTTCCTCCCTTTCCCAAATGCCTTTGAACTGATCCCTGCCATGGGCAACCCAAAAGGATAATAGTGTGTTTCTTCCAGGATGGGACCGGGGGTATGGGTGACGGACAGGTTGTCGAAGTACACCGGCAAATTTGATTCATTGCTTACATACACGTAGATGTATCCATTCTTTGATATGGGAACCGGACTATTGATATAGGTATTGTGTAATTTATAGCCGCCGCCCGCCAGTACGGGATCAGTGCCACCACTAATATACTTCAATTGCTCGTCAAAGACGAGGTAATTCACAAAGGCTTTGGCATTGTTGGCTCCCGGATTGCTATTACTGATAAAACTGGCCAGATCAGCATTGTTGGTCCCAATACCGCTGACCTGGGCCGGGGTCAATATACCCTTATTCTCAATAATTGTACTACTGCCCGTAAAAGCCGTCAGCAGTTCAGTCACAGCCAGGGTAAGCGGACTGCCCGCGCCACCGCCCGGTAGGGTGTAAAAGGATTCGGCCATGATCTTAATCTTATCGCCCGCCATCACCTTCAAGACGATGCCCAACCCAGTCTTTTCATTAGTTAATCCACCATGTACCCGGTACAACTTGTTCTCAAAGCTGGCCTGGGTAGCCCCCGTGGTGGCCTTGGCTATCCTACGGGCATTCACAATATTGTAATAGTCATCTTCTTTCTGGTAGCGTGCATCTTCTACTGTCGCCGCAGGATAACAGATATCTTCTTTTTGTTCCGTAAGCACCATCCTTACACTGCCCAGGTGATCCTTGTGGAAGTAATCATACACCAGGCGATTTGGTTGCGGGGTACATACGGAACTGTCCACCTTTACCAACCGGATACGTCCTTCCTCATGTCCAATGAACTGTAAAGTATCGTTCTCGTAAACTGACCCGTTCAGGTAAAGTGTCACGGTGGTATCCACGCCCGGTTCATAGACTGTTTTCTTCAGCTTATTACCCGCTGCGTCATAGAGGTATTCAACAGTGCCCTTATTGCTGCTGCCGTCTTTTTTGATGGTGACTTTGGAGGCCAGGTTCAAATGATTATAGTCAATGCCATTGGCGCCGTTAAAACCCACAATGTCTTTATTGAGGTCTTTGACCATATTGCCATTGGCGTCGTAGGTGTAATCAATGGTACTGCCTGTCTTGGTTCCCGTCCACCGAAAATCGCCGAGCGAAGTATTGGGTGCATTCATGTCGTCCCATACCTGCTCCAGCTGGTTGCTGTAAGGTTTGTATTTATAGCTCAGGGCATCGATGACCAGGTTGTTGTTACCAGTAGTAATACCATGTTGTATCATGCTCAGGATATTCCCATTGGCATCGTATTTCATTTTGTAGCCATTATCAGCATCAAAACCATGTACACCAAAATTGGCTTCGGTATTGGTCCAGGAGCCACCTGCTACAGCGGAGGAGCGCTGGTAATAATCGGCTTTGGCAAACCTGTTCACCTCATCGTACCAAAAGTTGTACTTGCGGCGCACTTCATCTCCGGCCGACTTCCACACCATGGTACTGATATTGCCATTGTACTGGAAGGCGCCGTCTGCGCAGGAGCCGGGAGTAGTGGTGCATTTATTATACCCTAGCTCAAAAGCAAAATAATTGGGTGAATATCCCGTACCACCCTTGTCCTGCAGGTAAGGACGGTTAACACCCAATAACCAGCCCCGTATATTGTAATCGTAGACCAATGAGTCCAGCGGTGTACCGCCGGGGCCACCCGTTGGTGATAGTCTTTTCTTCTTCAGCTGTCCCAGTGCATCGTATTGCAGTTCGGCAAGTGTTTTAAAGCTGCTCATGGCATTGCTGTTCACTGTGGTATTACTAACCTTCTTTTCTGTTTTTATGGGCCTCCCCAGGTCATCATAGGTGATCTGGGTGACAGTGACGGTGGTCTGGGCATTGACGCCTGCTTTCTCGGTCTTATTGATCAGCAGTAATGGCTGGCCTATAAAACTATACTGGGTAGTTTGCACATCGGTACCGCCACTGGCATTGGTGGATTGTACCTGGATGATGTGGCCCATCTCGTCATAAAAGTTGACGCTGTACAAATACGTAGCGGTACCCAGCACCTTGGTGCGGCTGCCGGTGACAAAAGTTTTGATCTTTGGGCTTTGAATAGTAGCATTTTGTGGATAGGGATACACCTCATCCGAAGGTGTTTGCAGGTAGCTGTCGTAGGTGGTCACCCGGGTAGCGCTTAAAGGATTGCCATAGCTGCTGCGCCAGTTGTAGTTACCATAAAAAGTATTGGAGAGTTCTTCATAAGTCTGCCCGGCCAGGTTGGGGTAGGCAATGCTGCTGTAGGCGGCTGTATAATGCGTGGCCAGTGAAGAATTATTGTTCCATAAGCCGGTTGCAATGGGCCGGTTAATGTCATCGTATTGGGTGTACAGCCATTTTACCGGGCTGCTGCTGCGCATATTGGCATCCTGCAGCAGTACCAGCCTATCGCGGCTATCGTATACCATGTATACCTCCGCTGCGCCAGGTAATTTCTGGATGATCCGGCGGCGTTTGCCATCGTACTCATAACGGAAGCACTGTTCATTGAGGATCACGCTGCTGTTCCAGGTGGGGTTCCAGCCATTGGCTTGCAGCAACTCTACGCCCCGGGGTTGTATTACGGAGCGCAGTAATCCATATACATCATAAATGTAGTAAGTGCAAAGCCAGCCGGTATATCCCTTGCCGGCTCCTGTATCAGGGGTAGCGGTGTTCTGTACTTTTTTGAGTACTACCTGGCCCAGGCGGTTGACGAAGGTAATGACCTGCTTGTTGTTCTCATCTACAACTACATGTTTGTTCAGCTCACCTGCCCTGTTCAGGTTGTCGCACTTGTAGGTGCCAAAACTACCTGGACTACCACCAATGGTTACCGTCCAGATACGCACACTGTCGACTGTGGTATTGATGAAGTATTTATAGCCGGTACCCTTGCCGTCATGTACCCAGTTATCACCCGCCCCATAGGAGCGGTCCGGTCGATTTAAGGGAGAAGGTTCGTATTCGGTTTTGCCATAGTAGTAAGTTTCCCCCTGGCCATAAACAGGACTGGCAGTATTGCTGTTGCTGTAAAACCAGTTTTGCTGCTGGAAGGGATTGGTCTTGAACAGGCCATCATTGATGGAGGTATTGCCGCCGGTAGAGTTGGCGGCAAAGGGCAGGTATTGACGTTGGACCCTTCCCCAGTCATCATACACGATGGTATTTACCAGGTCGGTAGCCGTACCACCCGTGGGGAAAGAACCCTGCTTGGTAACAGTTTGTATGGGCCTTCCAAAACCATCTAAGTACTGGGTGGTCATCCGTGAATGCTGCAGGGGGCTATTGACGTTAAAGTTGGCGTCGGTGGTATCAGGCTTCACGGCCACCCAGCTGCGGATATAATTTTGGGAAGGGGCCGCATAAGCCGGTGGAGTTACAACTGTGGGGTCCTGTGCATAGGCAGCTGGGCCTACAAGTAAAAGCAATACGAAGATGGTAGTGAGGACATAACAAGTGCGCATAAGCAGATTGGCTTAAGTGATAAAAAATGCCTGGCTGCCTGTGACAGCAGGGAACAGAGAAAGTTGATCTCAATGGATGGCCAGCGGGAATGCGGTCACTTCAGTTTTTATCACTACGAGGAGAGAACCGGAAGATCACCTGATGGGAGATAACCGGTACTGTGTACAATAATAATAACTTCATTCAATACCCTGAAAGAAAAGTCTCCTTTTAACCATTCTACGCATACTTTAACCGCTGTAGCTATAAAAGGCACGGTTTGTTAGTTGGGATCATGCTGTACGGAGAACAGGGCGGCAAAAAAACTGGCAGGGAGAGATGCTGGTACAAGGTTAGAAAGATTTATACTCCCCAACAAGGAAGTAGCAGCGAAGATTGAAAAATACTACTGGTTGCAGCAAGGTGAGTGCCGGTAATCTATGGTTGCAGAGGGGAGGTAAGCTCTTGGCATTAGTTGGTGAACGATAGGTTTTAGTCGTCGAACGGACGGAACATTTCCGGGCAGGCCTGACTGAGCAAGCAGGACGGGCAGATAAAATGTTAATTTTCAGGAGTCAGTAGTGGTCGTCGATCCCTGGGGTGAATCCTGATATTGGAGGTCGACTACATTTTCTCAACTAAAAAGCCTAAGTTCGTTATGACGAGCCTTGGTAATCAGGCTTTTTAAACCGCCCACCCGGCGGTTTAAATTGTACTGTGTTGGAATTGAAATGCCCATGGCTACGGGACCACGGGATTATGTGTCTATGGTTTAAATTGTACTGTGTTGGAATTGAAATAAAAAGTCTTTAACCGGATTGATACCAATTGCTTCAGTTTAAATTGTATCGTGTAGGAATTGAAATATCGTCGTGACCTACCAGAAAACAACCGTCCCGGTAGTTTTAATTGTATCGTGTAGGAATTGAAATTTCGAATATACGTGTGGATGGATCGAGGAAGCGGGCGTTTTAATTGTATCCTGTAGGAATTGAAATATGCTTGCCCAGGTACCGGAATACTCATGCAGGTTCGGTTTAATTGTACCGTGCTGGAATTGAAATAAAGGAACAAACCGTCGCATTTCCATACGGGCGTACGCCTTAATTGTACCGTGGCGGAATTGAAATCAGGAGATGAACCGGGTAACTGTTGGTATCTCTAAAAGGGTTTAATTGTACCTTGCTGGAATTGAAATAGCTGTCCAAAATTTTGATCCACCCATTTAATGCTTGGTTTAATTGTACCGCGCTGGAATTGAAACGCCGAAACATTGGTAAGGTTGATAGTCACCATACTGGGTTTAATTGTACTGCGAAGGAATTGAAATAGCCAGTGTATTGCCTGATATACCTTGTCCTCTGTGCCTTAATTGTACCGCATAGGAATTGAAATGTTTCGTACCTCGGAGAGAAGGACATAAACCGCCGCGTGCTTTAATTTTATCATATAGGAATTGAAATAAAATTATTTTTCGATCATCTTCAATCAAATAATTTTGCTTTAATTGCACCATGTAGGAATTGAAATAATGTTGCCCGAAAACCGTGAAATGCCATCCCTTTAGCTTTAATTGTACCAAGAGGATTTAACTGAACGCCCTTCTGAGCTATGCCCTTATCCTTGTCTTGAACAGGACAATTCCCAAACACGTATAGCTAGTATAGTACGCGACAATCCGTGAAAGCTCTACCAATCTGTTTAATCTGCATTCCAATTATTGGTCTGGCAATGCAAAGGCCATGTACACATCTCCCGATGGCGTACCCAGCTTACCACCGCCACAGGCAATTACCACAAACTGCCGGCCCTGCACTTCATACACGGAAGGCGTAGCAAAACCGGGTGCAGGCAATGCATGCTCCCACAACAATTGGCCGGTATATTTATTGAATGCTCTCAATTTACCATCACGGGCAGCTGCAATAAACAATACCCCTCCGGCTGTAACTACTGAGCCGCCATAATTTTCTGTTCCGGTAGCGGGTACACCCTTGGCCTTTAGCTCCGGGTATTCACCCAAGGTAGTTTTCCATACCTGCTCACCGGTATGCAGGTTAATAGCTGTGAGGGTGCCCCAGGGTGGACTGATAGCAGGATACCCCTCCGGACTTAAGAATTTATAATAACCCGTCATGCCATAAGGCAGGTTCAAAAAGCTATCAATAGGTTTGGGTGTAGTTTTAAAGACTTTCTTTTGCCGCTCTTTCGCTTCCATAATAAACGATACAACGGCTTCCTTTTCCTCCTGTTCCAATTGTCCAACGGCCGGCATCATCCGTCGACCGGTATTGATCAGGGAAACCAGGTCCGCTTTCTTGTACTTCGCCTGTATATTGAGCAGGGAAGGATTATTACCCGATCCCTTACGGTCGGTACCATGACAACTAACACAATACTGTTCGTATAATCGTTTGCCTGCCTGTCCATGGTTTTCTGCCTTAACTGCAGTGTGCTTGTTTTCCCGCATGGTAAGCAGCCAGGCCATTTCATTGGCATTAATATAGAGGTAACCCGTTTCGGGATCATAAGATGGACCACCCCATTCCACGCCACCATCCAGTCCGGGTAACAGTACCTGTGTTTGCAGACTGGGGGCATGAACAGTTGGCCATAGCGATAACCGGCCAGGTCTTTCTTCAATTTGGCAATGGAACTATCCGGCAGGTAGGGATTGAGGTCATTAGGAGTAAATACCTGCCTAACAAATGGCTTGGGAGTTGTTACAACAGGTTGCGTAGGCCATATCTTTTCACCGGTTAGGGTGGTGTTGGTATCAATAGCCCTCTCTTCAATGGGATAAATGGGTTTGCCCGTTTCCCGTTCAAAAATATACACCATACCGTGTTTGGTGGCTTGTGCTACTGCATCAATGCTGGTGCCTTCTTTTTTGATGGTTACCAGGGCCGGTGCACAGGGTAAGTCGCGGTCCCATACATCATGGTGGATAAACTGGAAGTGCCATTTGCGTTTACCGGTGGCGGCATCCAGTGCCAGCAAACAATTGGCAAAGAGATTCGCGCCTTTGCGTTTGCCGCCATAGAAGTCGAAGGAGGCGGAGCCGGTAGGCGCAAACAAGATGCCCCGTTGCTCATCCAGCGAAAACCCGCCCCAACTATTGGCGCCACCAATATGCTTGTAAGCCATGGGATCATCCCAGGTATCATACCCCGGTTCACCGGGCTGCGGAATGGTATGGAATATCCATGCCTGTTTGCCTGTGCGCACATCATAAGCCCGTATATGGCCCGGCGCAGCCGTAGGCCCCTCATCTACGCGGGAACCCAGTATGAACAAGTCTTTGTAAATAATGCCCGGTGAAGTGGCTGTAACATAGAGGTCTTTTACATCCCTGCCCAATCCATCATGCAGATCTACCCGACCATGATGGCCAAAGCTGTCAATGAGTTTTCCATTCACCGCATTGACGGCATATAAGTAAGAACCTGCTGTATACAGTATCCGTTGATCGTTGTCGTGCACCCAATAGGTTACGCCCCGGTTGTTATTGAGGATAAAGCGGATGGCATTTTTCTGTTGTGTGGAATCCGAAGGGTCAAATGTCCAACGATATGCGCCGGTGGCCGCATCAATGGCAAACAACTTCAGGGTGGGAGAGGTGCCATATAAAATGCCGTTTACGATGATGGGATTACATTGTATCTGTGAATGGTGGGCAGTGTCGGCATCGCCTGTATGATAGGTCCAGGCGGGTTGCAGCTGTCCTACATTTGTTGTGTCGATAATATTTAGCGAAGAATAATGGTTGGCATCTTTGGTGCCACCATAATTGGTCCAGCCTTTGTGCGGGTCCGGCTTTTGACCGCAGCCTGCATACAAGATGGTCAATAAACAAGCCACTGCCGGAAATAACTGCGCAACCTTAACGTGGCTTTTCTTTTTCCAGATTGGCATAATTGAGTATTTGCAAGCATAAATGGTAAAATGAGTTTCCCGTGGGTGACCACTCCTGCACATGATTGTATTGTTTGTTCCGAATGATTTCCACATTCCAACCTTCGCCATCAGCGCCACCCCTGGAAGAACTGATCCGGCTTGTTTTCCAGAATGAGGTGGTGTCTATATAATTGAGCAAAGCCTTAAACTTTTCCGGTGAAGTGGGGAAAGTGATACGTTGGTAAAGAAAATTTGGTATTTCTTTTTTAGTGACACTGTCATAGAGGCTTTCGAAAGGATTTTGATGGAAATTTGCTTTCTTGATCACTACCTGTTTATTGTCGATACGTACAATGACGGGAATTCTGAACCAGCCTGAATAGTAAAAACGTAGCACTGGGGTATTGGTCGCATACTGGTGTAACGGTTTTTCATGAAAGACTTGTAACAATTTCGATAACTCATGGTATTCAAGGGAATCAACTGCTGGTTGCCGGTAAGTGGTGGGAAATAAAAAGGCAGTATCTGTCACTTCCCGGTAATAGCTTACCCCATAATCTACAATTGGTCTGTCAGGCGATCTGCAGGCGTTTATGAGAAACGTTAAAAGAATAAGGCTGCAATATTTCATCCCAATAAGATAACAATAAAACAGGGATGAACCAAGTACCCACTTCATCCCTGTTCCTTTATTTAGCGGATTGCAAATTATTCTAATGTCTTCTTAATAGATTTCGTCTTCTTTAAGTTGTGTATACCTGAGAATATGCCTGCAAAGGTCATAAAAAGCGCCTGATTCCGGCGACCAGTCATGAACAAAGTGATGTTTGCCATTAGCGAATACTTCCAGGTCCCAATCCGCCCCATCGAGCCCACCGCCTGGCTGTGCGCCTATGGGCATCTGCCAGAAACTAGCCTTATTTACATGTTCGATCAACCCCCTGATAATATCCGGCCCTACTGCAGTAGTGGTGGTTGTATATGTAATGGAGCTGGTATCAGGTGCATACATTTTAAAAGTTAACATGAGCCCGTATTCTTTATTCCTAATCCAGGGATAGGTAGATAGCCATTTTGTAGTATCGGGACTGCGCTGAATCTTCATTTCTCGATAGGTTCCGTATAATCTCTCTTTGTACAATTCTTCCGCTGTTAATAATGTTGTATCAATTCTAAAATCAAAGCCACGTTGTTGTTGATCCGCTTGTTTGATCGTGATCTCTTTGTTGTCAATACGGATGAGAAGATAGTCACTGAATGATCGTCGGTAGGTAAACCGTATGGCCGCATTATTCAATGTGTATTCAGCTATTGGCTGCTCGTCAAAAAGAGATAAAAACCTTGAGTTGATGATAAGACAGGTAGAATCCCTGGGTGTTTGTTTTTTTATTGCAGGAAAGTAATAGGCAATATCCTGTTCCTTACTATAGGAACTAAGCAGTTCACTAGAAGAATGTTTTCCTTTCAAAATACAAGAGGTAAGCAATAGTACATTAAAAACCACCAGGTATCGTTTCATCCCCATAAGATAACAATAAAACAGGGATGAAGCAATACCTGCTCCATCCCTGTTCCTTTATTTGGCGGATTGTAAATTATTCTAATGTCTTCTCTGTGATCTTACCGGTTGTCTTATTCTTAATGATCACTTTTTTAGCGCCATAGTGGGTCATTTCTTCTTTCACCAGGTAATGATCGGCATCATACTCCGTAAGGTGACTGTCTTTGGATACACCCGTACGTCCACGCCAAATATCCAGCTTCACAGGTTCCCACAGTTTGCTTTTGGCACTGCGGTAAGCTGCATCGAGGATACAGTTTACTACATACCCATCGTAGAAAGACTCTTTGGGGGCAGTACCTGCTTCCACGGCATTGAACATGTCCATGAACATGTGGTTGTATCCCAGTTCATTCAGTTCATCACCCACGGGGAATAACCAGCCTGTATTGCTCTCCGCTTTTTCAGCTACATAGTCGGCTCCTTTGCCGGTGGTGAACATATCAAAACCGGTACGCAGGAAACTATTGATCCAGATGGTGCCTTCAGAACCCATTACTTCATCGCGCAGGTCGAGACCGCCACGGAAGGTCCAGCTTACTTCAAACTGGCCAATGGCGCCATTCTCATATTTTACCAGGCCAATGGCATGGTCTTCGGCATCGATGGGTTTTACCTGGGTATCGGCCCAACACATCACTTCCACGGGTTTAATATCTTTACCAATATAACTGCGGGTGATCTCTACGCAATGGCAACCCAGGTCGAGGATACAACCGCCACCAGCTTGTTCAATATCCCAAAACCAGTCACTGTGTGGGCCAGGGTGTGTTTCCCGGCTCTTGGCCCAAAGGATGCGGCCCAGCGCGCCATTCTTCACGCTATCCAGCGCTTTGATAAACTTGGGGGTATATACCAGGTCTTCGAGGTAACCATTGAAAATACCAGCTTTCTCTACTGCTTCCAGCATGCGTTTGGCTTCTTCTCCATTACGGCCCAGTGGTTTGGTGGTGATCACCGCTTTTTTGTGCTTGCAGCACAGCATTACGGCTGCTTCGTGCAGGTTATTGGGCAGTGAAATACAAACCATATCCACCTCGGGATGCGCAATGGCTGTTTCCATGTCGGTAGTCCAATGCGGCACCTTATAATCATCCGCAAACTTTTTAGCGCTTTCCTCACGACGGGAATAAATACTAACGATCTTATCCTTACTTCTATATCCCTGGATCGATTCGGCATAAAAGCGGCCGATGAATCCTGACCCTAACATAGCGATACGTTGCATAAATATATGTTTATGGTTTACTGTTGTTTGTGTTAAGAACGGTGTGCTTTAAGCAGCCTGGCTGATCTCTTTTTTCTCCCGGAAGAACAGTAAAAAATAGATCAGTACGGCTACAGCAATGCCGGCGGGCACATACCAGATGCTTGTCCAATCGTGTGTTACCGGATTGGGGGCGACTGAAGTTTTATAGTGGCCTACTATGATGCCGGAGAACCAGGTACCGATCAGCATACCCAACCCGTAAGTAGCAAAGGTAAATAAACCCTGTGCGGCATTCTTGATCTTTTCACCGGCTTTCTTCTCGGTGTACATATAACCCGTTACAAAAAAGAAGTCATAGCAAATACCATGCAGCAGGATACCGGCATACAACATCCAGGTATTGCTGCCTGCATCGCCATAGGCAAAAGCCACATAACGTAATACCCAGGCGCTCATACCCAACAGGAGCATTTTTTTCACACCGATCCTGTTGAACAGGAAAGGAATGGCAATAATGAAAATTGCTTCAGAAACCTGCCCAAGGATCATTTTACTGGCAGGCTTGTCTAGGCCAACCTCATTGAGGAAGGGATTAGCAAAGCCATAATAAAATGACAGGGGGATACATACCAGGATGGCGGCAATAAAGAAAATGAGGTAAGATTTGCTTTTAAACAATACAAAAGCATCTGCACCCAGCGTCTTGGCAAATGAAGCTTTTTCTCCTTTAGCTTTGGGAGGCGTATTGGGAAGGGCAAAGCTGAACAAGCCCAACGCGGCAGAAGCGGCAGCGGCGATCAAAAAAGTGGTGTTGGTCTCTTCAATACCCATCTGGCCAATTATGAAACCAGCCACGATCCAACCGAGCGTACCGAATACCCTGATCCAGGGAAATTGTTTGCCGGGATCGCTCATCTGGGTGAATGCAATATTGTTCGACAGGGCGATAGTGGGCATATACAGCAAAGAATAGCCCAGGATCACCCAATAGAAAGGGCTATTGCTGCTGATCTGGGTAGCCAGGAACAACATGGCTGCGCCCAGGATGTGCAATACACCCATAATACGCTGGGCGGCGAAAAACCGGTCGGCCACCAAACCCACAAAAAAAGGAGAAATAATAGTGGCAAAAGCAAGCGCACTGTAAGCATTGCCAATTTGATTATCGGTGGAATGCAAATGCTTACCCATATAGGTGCCCATGGTGACATACCAGGAGCCCCAGATAAAATATTCCAGGAACATCATGAATCCAAGCGAGACGCCGGTCTGAGTTTTCATTAGTCGTAGTTTGATCTTGTTTTAGTTAGGTTGAATAAGCGTGGCGGAAATTACGAACAAATCCCATATTTGCTGCAACGATTTAGGACTGGTATCTTCTACATTATTCCCTTTTCATTTGCTGTCCCCTACGCAATCGCTTGCACCGCCTTTCCAGGGGCTCGCAACTGGCTGTTTCCCCCTGTCAACCTGCCAACCTCCCAACTTTTCAACTTTCCACCAAATTCCCTACATTTGTATAAGTACTTATATAATTTATGAACTTCTACGAATCCCTCGGTTTTCTGGTGTTTGGCAGCCGCCTGCGGCGCCTCAGTGAAACATTCCTGAGTGATGTAAACCGCATTTATGAGGCCCATAACCTGCCATTTGATGCGGCCTGGTTTCCGGTATTCTATATCCTGTCGCGCAAGGCATCCGTGTCTATCCGGGATATCGCCAATGAACTGGCCATTTCCCATTCTTCGGTGAGCCAGCTGGTCAGTGCCCTTACCCAAAAAGGGCTGGTGAAAACTACAACAGCTGCCGATGATGCCCGTCGCAAGGTAGTGGAGTTTACACCCAAGGGAAAAAAGTTGCAACAACAAATCGCGCCCGTATGGACTGCTTTGTCGCAGGCGATGGAGGAACTGGTAAATGAAGGCCGCCACAGCAAAGTATTGCTCAAAGCCATTACGGAACTGGAAGCAGGCATGGCCCAAAAAAGTCTTTTTGACCGGATAGAAAATAGTATAAAACCTTAACGATCGAGTAATATGGCTACCACATTTGAATATGGCATAGATACACTGACAACGGGCAAGGCCCTGGCCATTGCCCAGGGCAGTTTAAAAGGTGTTTTAAGCAAGCAAGCCCGGCAGCGGATCACAGCTTCCCAGCAACAGGTACAGCAAATTGTTGACGACAATAAGACGGTATATGGCGTCAACACGGGCTTTGGCATCCTGGCCAATGCCAAGATATCGGAAGAAGATACGCGTACGCTGCAGCACAAAATATTGCAAAGTCACAGTGTGGGCGTGGGTGATCCCATCCCGACGGAAGTAGCCAAACTGATGCTCATTACCAAAATGCAGGCATTGGCCAAAGGTTATTCCGGTGTGCAATTACAAACGCTCGAACGCATTAACTGGCATATAGAACAAGATGTAATTCCCATAGTGCCCGAAAAGGGTAGTGTAGGCGCCTCCGGCGACCTGGCTCCCCTGGCTCATCTTTGCCTGCCCCTGATTGGATTGGGAGAAGTGATCTACAAAGGACAGCGACAAAAGTCGGCCGACGTACTGCAGCAGTTTGGCCTCGATCCCATTCAATTGGGTCCCAAGGAAGGGCTGGCCCTCATCAATGGCACGCAGTTCATTTTATCCTTTGCGGTAAAAGCGGTGGAACGCATGCACCATTGCCTGGAAGTGGCCGATATCATTGGCGCCATGAGCCTTGAAGCCCTGACAGGCACACAGGCCCCTTTTGATGCCCGCCTGCATCAATTGCGTCCCTATGCCGGTACACAGTTAGTGGCTCAGCGTCTTCGCCTGCTGCTCCACAATTCCGCCATCATGCAAAGTCATGTGGATTGTGGCCGCGTACAGGACCCCTATAGCCTGCGTTGTATGCCACAGGTACACGGCGCCTCCCGCAATGCCTGGCTTCATCTAAAAGAGCTGACAGAAATAGAACTGAATTCTGTTACGGATAATCCCATCATCCTGGCCGCCGATGATACGATCAGTGGTGGTAATTTCCATGGCCAGCCGCTGGCATTGCCCCTGGACTATGCCTGCTTTGCCGCTGCCGAGATTGGCAATATTGCCGACCGCCGTTGTTACCTCTTGCTCGAAGGCAAATGGGGCCTTCCCATGCTGCTTATGAAAAATGTAGGGCTCAACAGTGGTTTTATGATCCCCCAATACACTACTGCTGCCCTGGTCACTGAAAACAAAACGCTTTGCTTTCCTGCCAGTGCCGATAGTATCCCTACCTCGCTGGGGCAGGAAGACCATGTAAGCATGGGCAGTATCAGTGGCCGCAAACTGAACAAAGTGTTGGACAACCTGGAATACATACTGGCCATTGAATTATTGAGTGCCAGCCAGGCCATTGAGTTCCGTCACCCCCTTAAGAGCAGCGCTATCCTGGAGTTTGCACACGAACAGGTGCGCAAGCAGGTGAGCTTTGCCGAAGAGGACAGGATCTTTGCCGAAGACATCAACAAGATAAAAGCCATCATCACTGATTACTCCTTTGTAGAATCAGTGAATACCTACACCGATCTGGCCGGTGTGGAATTGAATAAAGGTTATGAAGGATTTGAACTTCAATAAAAATTGTCAACAGTAAAAATCATCTATATGGGAAATACCATCACACGCAAATACGATCCCGTAAAGTATAAAACACCCACAGGTGCACAGCTCACCTGCAAAGGATGGATACAGGAGGCAGCCTTGCGTATGCTGCTCAATAACCTCGATCCGCAAGTTGCCGAACGCCCCGACGACCTCATCGTATATGGCGGTCGCGGTAAAGCCGCCCGTAATTTTGAGGCGCTCGACCTCATCATCAAAGGCCTCAAAGACCTGGAAAATGATGAGACCCTGCTGGTACAAAGCGGTAAGCCCGTAGGCATCTTAAAAACGCATCCCGATACACCGCGCGTCCTGATCTCCAACTCCCAACTGGTACCCCGTTGGGCTACCTGGGAGCATTTTGATGAGCTGGAAAAGAAAGGACTGATGATGTACGGTCAAATGACGGCCGGCTCCTGGATCTATATCGGCTCACAAGGCATTGTGCAGGGCACTTATGAAACGTACGCCGCTGCTGCCAACAAGCATTTTGGCGGTACGCTCAAAGGCACCCTCAATGTCACTGCCGGATTGGGTGGTATGGGTGGCGCACAGCCCCTGGCCATCACCATGAATGAAGGCGTAGCGCTGATAGCCGAAGTGGAAAAGTGGCGTATGGAAAAAAGACTGGAGACCAAATACCTGGACCTGCTGATAGAAGATGTGGATGAAGCCATTGACCGTGCACTGGTGGCCAAAAAGCATGGCGAAGTGATCTCCATCGGTGTTTGGTGTAATGCGGTGACCCTGTTAGAACGCCTGATCGAACGAAAGGTAGTCCCCGATACCCTGACCGATCAAACCTCGGCCCATGATCCGCTCATCGGTTACTGGCCCCACACCATCAGCTATGAACAGGCGAAAATATTGCGCGATCAAAATCCCCAGCAATACATCGACCTGGCCTATGACTCCATGTATCGTCATGTAGAACTGATGCTGGAACTGCAAAAACAAGGCGCCATCACCTTCGATTATGGCAACAATATAAGGGCTCGCGCACAGGAGCGAGGCTTGCAAAATGCATTTGATTTCCCCGGCTTTGTACCTGCTTATATTCGTCCCCTGTTTTGTGAAGGCAAAGGACCCTTCCGCTGGGCGGCCCTCAGCGGCGATCCTGCTGATATTGCCGTGACGGACCAACTGATCAGTGAAATGTTTCCTGAGAATGCTTCTCTACAGCGCTGGCTTAAACTGGCCAAAGAAAAGATTGCCTTCCAGGGATTGCCTGCCCGCATTTGTTGGTTGGGACAAGGAGAGCGGGAGAAAGCCGGATTGGCCTTTAATGAATTGGTGCGTACCGGTAAAGTAAAAGCGCCGATTGTTATTGGCCGCGATCACCTTGATACAGGTTCAGTAGCCTCCCCCAACCGCGAAACAGAAGCGATGATGGATGGCAGTGATGCGGTGGCCGATTGGCCATTACTGAATGCATTGGTCAATACTGCCGGTGGCGCTTCCTGGGTTAGTTTACACCATGGCGGTGGAGTAGGGATGGGCTATAGCATCCATGCCGGTATGGTCATCGTTGCCGATGGTACCGATGCAGCAGCTGCACGTTTAAGCCGCGTATTGCGCAACGATCCCGGTATGGGAGTTATTCGTCATGCTGATGCGGGTTATGATACCGCCAAATCGACAGCGGCTGAACATGGATTGGATATACAAACAAGGCTATATAGCAATGAATAATACGATACCCTAAGGTTGTGTTAAAATGCTGTGTGCCACGAACTTTGAGCCCCTTTGAATAAAAGGGGCTTTTTTTGTATTTCACTCGCAGCTCGTAGCTCAATGCTCACAGCTTTTGGGTGGTTCTGTCCAACATCCTACCCATTTTAATATCATTGTAATGTCATTATAACCCCTGCCTAATACCCGCCATTTACTTTTACCCCCGCGGGATTATTGCTTCATTTCCCGGCTATTGCCTGTTATCAATTGATTGGGCCTTACAGTTTACATTTTACTGAATAGCATGTTGCTGGTTTGTGGTGTTGATTGCCCAAACTGGCCCCCTTTTTGAAAACCTATTATTTAATCTTTTTCATTTAATCCATACCCCTAATCTATTTTTCTATGGGTAGACTTATTATTGTTTCAAACAGGTTGCCTTTTTCTGTTGACCGTGATGGTGAACAGGTGACGATTAGGCAGAGCTCTGGCGGATTGGTATCTGCTATTAAAAGTTATTTTGAAAGTGAACAAGCAGCTAATAGCAGCATTAAGGAAAAAGCATGGATGGGCGTAGCCGATTTTTCGCAGGAAGATTGGGAAATGGAAGTGATGCCCCGCATGGCCAAATATGATTTTACATCCTATCCTTTATTTGTAGATAAAACCATCTATAAAGATTATTACAATGGCTTTGCTAATTCTGTAATATGGCCGCTCTTTCATTATTTTCCTTCGCTGGCCCAATACCAGGCCAATTATTACGATGCTTTTGTACAGGTGAATAAAGCTTTTGCCGATCGGCTTAATGAGATACTGAAGCCGGGAGATACGGTATGGATACATGATTACCAGTTGATGCTGCTGCCCGAAATGTTGCGGGCCAGTCAACCCAATATCAATATTGGTTTCTTCCTCCATATACCTTTCCCATCTTATGAGATATTGCGGCTGATGCCGGCAGAATGGAAAAATGCCATCATGCGCGGTCTCATGGGCGCCGACCTCATCGGTTTCCATACGCATGATTATGTACAACACTTTATGCAAAGTGTCAAGATGCTGCTGGGCGTAGATAATTATTTCTATACGATGCAATACCAGGACCGGTTGGTAAAAGCCGATCTGTTTCCCATTGGTATTGACTACAAAAAGTTTCACCAGGCTGCCTATGATGGAGAAGTGCTGGATTTGCGCAATGATATCAAAGGGAACTTTGATGGTAAGAAGATCATCTTCTCTGTCGACAGGCTCGATTATACCAAGGGCTTAATGGACAGGCTCAATGGGTTTGAATACTTCCTGCAACAAAACCCTGAATGGCTGGAGAAGGTGGTATTCATCTTGAATGTTGTGCCTTCCAGGGATGAAATACCTACCTACCTGGAAAGGAAAAAGCAAATTGAAGAAAAGATAGGTACCCTTAATGGTAAATTCTCCACCATTAGCTGGCAGCCTGTCATCTATCGGTATAACCACTTGCCGTTTAATGAGCTTTGTGCTTTGTACCAGGCGGCCGATGTGGCGCTCATTACGCCCTTGCGTGATGGCATGAACCTGGTGGCCAAGGAATATGTAGCGAGTTGCACTACCCAACGGGGTGTACTGATATTAAGTGAGCTGGCAGGCGCTGCCAGTGAATTGAATGAGGCGTTATTGGTCAACCCTACTGATGTAGTGGATGTATCCAATGCCATTGTAAAAGCATTGAATATGCCGCTGCATGAACAAAAGAACCGCATGGCCCTCATGCAAAAACGGCTCGCCGATTATGATGTGGTAAAATGGGTCAACGATTTTCTGGACCAGCTGATGAATATCCGCAAGGAGCAACTCAAGCTGCAAACCAAATTGCTGGATGATAAGATATACAAACGCATCCACCAGCATTATCAAAAAGCACAGAAACGATGCTTCCTCCTGGATTATGATGGCACGCTCGTATCCTTTGCCCGCCTGCCCCAGGAAGCAGTACCGAGTAAGGAATTGAAGGAGCTATTGTATAAACTGGGCAGCGATGAAAAGAACCATGTGGTCATTATCAGCGGCCGTGATGCGGAGGTATTGGAAAAGTGGCTGGGCCATTTACCGCTTACGCTGGTAGCAGAACATGGCGCCAGTGTGAAAATGAAAGATGAGGCCTGGCAACAGGCCATTCCCATGTCCGAACAATGGAAAGATGAGGTCCGCCCCATCATGCAAATGTTTGTGAGCAGGTGCGTAGGTTCTTTTGTAGAAGAAAAGAACAATACCATTGCCTGGCACTATAGGAATACGCCACCCGAACTGGGGTTCAGCCGCTCACGCGAACTGATCAATAACCTGTCGCAACTGGTACAAAATACGATGCTGCAGGTAATAGACGGCAATAAGGTAATTGAAGTAAGAATGGCCGGTTTTGATAAGGGGGTAATGGCCCTGCGCCTGGTCAATGACCTCAATCCCGATTTTACCCTGTGTATAGGGGATGACACCACCGATGAGGATATGTTCAAAGCCCTGGGCAATAAAGCCTATAGCATTAAAGTAAGCAACGGCATCACTGCCGCGCAATACACGGTGTTTTCTCAAAAGAAAGTATTACCACTGTTAGACCAATTGTTGACCCCCTTAATTGAAAACGAATATGCCGGTGCATAAATACAACATGGGCATCATAGGTAATTGTTCTTACCTGGCCTATATTGACCTGAAAGCAGATATTAAATGGATGTGTCTTCCCCGCTTTGACAGCAGCTTTCTCTTCGGCTCTTTGCTCGATGAAAAGAAGGGAGGCCATTTCTCCATTGTGCCAGCTACGGAAGGATATACCAGCCGCCAGTACTATGTACCCAATACCAATGTATTGTGTACCGAATTCACAGCGCCCGACGGGAGTTTTGTGGTGAAAGACTGTGCCCCGCGTATGACCATCCATGAACGGCAGTTCAGGCCCCTGATGCTGGTACGCAAAATAGAACTGCTGCATGGCGATCCCGCCATCCGTATTACTTGCGATCCACGCGGCAATTATGGAGAAACTGTACCGGAAACTACCACCGGTAGCAACCATATCCGCTATATGAACCTGGGCCAGCAGGTGCGCATTACCACCGATGTGTCATTGACCTATATCCTCAACCAACAACCCTTCCTGCTCGATCAGGATCGCTATGTGGTGCTTACTTATGGCGAACCATTGGAAGCCCCACTCAAAGAAACCTGCGAAGAGTTTTTGCGCAAGACCATTCAGCACTGGCAGCAATGGATCAAGAGCTGTTACCTGCCCGATATTTACCAGGATGAGATCATCCGCTCGGCCCTCGTGCTGAAGCTGCACCAGTATGAAGATACCGGTGGCATCATTGCATCTGGTACTACCAGTCTGCCCGAATTTCATGACAGCACCCGCAATTGGGATTATCGCTTTTGCTGGTTCCGCGATGCCCACTATACCTTAAGGGCCTTTAACCAGATCGGCCACTTTGAAGAGCTGGAAAAATATTTCGACTTCGTTCATAATATCCTGGCCAATGCAGGCAGCTCCCTGCAGCCTTTGTATTCCATAGCAGGGGAGAAGGACCTGGAAGAAATTACCATTAACCTGCATGGCTATATGGGCAATAAACCCGTGCGCATTGGCAATAAAGCCTATGTACAGGTGCAGCACGATGTGTATGGACAGGTATTGGTAAGCCTTCTGCCGCTGTATACTGATAAGCGCCTTTCCTTTACGCGCAAGAACAGTTACCGCAATCTTGTACCCTGGCTGCTGAAACAGATAGAACGTACGCTTACGATGCCCGATTCGGGCTTATGGGAATTCCGCAACCAGGTGCAGGTGCATACCTATACCTTGCTGTTTCATTGGGCCGGCGCCAAAGCAGCCTATAAAATAGGGGCTGCTTTTAACGACATCGACCTTATGCGCCAGGCGCTGGACCTGGCCACCGCTGCCCATAAACTATTGGAAGAAGCTTATGATAAAGAAAGGAAGGTATATCCACAGGCCATCGGTACCCCCAACCTCGATGCCAGTACGCTGGCCATGGTCACCATGAACTACCTTGATCATAATTCCCATCGCGCCAAAGACCATATTGCTGCGCTGGAAAAAGAACTCCTGGCCGATCATGGATTGTTTTACCGCTACAAGCATTATGATGATTTTGGTTTTCCGGAAACCACTTTCCTGGTTTGCGCTTTCTGGTATGTGGATGCCCTGGCCTGTGTAGGCAGAACCGACGATGCCATCAAAAACCTGGATAAGCTGCTGGCCTTTAGCAACCACCTGGGCATCTTCAGCGAAGATGTGCATGTGGATGGGTCCCAATGGGGTAATTTTCCCCAAACCTACAGTCATGTGGGATTGATCAACGCAGCCTTCAGAATTGCCAGAAAAGTGGATAAAGTAGATTTCCTTTGATAGCCAGATTCCCCTAATTTTATGCACTCGTGAAAAAACTGGTAACCATATTACAAGTGATGTGCTTCGGCTTACTGCTGATGGCGAATTTATATCGCCTCACAGCAGTGATCAAGATCGAAAGCGCCGATATGGAAACCGTGATAGGCCTGGCCGATACTGAAGAGGTCAAAAATACCCCTGATACTCCGGCTTTTATGGTGGAAGAAGAATTTGCTACCTATACAGCTGGCATCCTGATGCAGCAGGAAAGCGCAGCTTATCATATCCGCCACACCACCGAATTACCCTGGCAACATGCCGAAACTTTATTACTGCCTCCGGAATTGACTTCCTGTATTTCTTAAATCTTTCTTAAAATAGTCAGTTGCGACACAAGGTCGTTTACTTAAGCTGCCGCCCCGGTTTGCGGGCAACTGTATAGCTTTCAACCTGACATCGTTGTGAAATAAAATTTGTCGAAGGACTATAAAAGGTCTTTCGGGCACTAAAAGAATTTGTCAACCATTCACTCATAAACAAATAATCAATAAATAATAATAAACAATGAGAACCCATAGCAAAGAAACACAAGCCACTACCACACCCCAAATGGCCTTACAGTTCTTAAAAGAGGGCAATGCCCGGTTTATGAACAACCTGAAGGTGAACCGGAATTTGTTGGAGCAGGTGAATGATACCAAGGAAGGTCAATGGCCTTTTGCGGTGATCTTAAGTTGTATCGACAGCCGCACTTCGGCCGAACTGCTTTTTGATCAGGGCCTGGGTGATATCTTCAGTGTGCGTATTGCCGGCAATGTGATCAATGACGATATCCTGGGCAGTATGGAATTTGCCTGCAAAGTAGCCGGTTCCAAATTGATCATGGTGCTGGGGCATTCCAAATGCGGCGCTATTAAAGGGGCCTGCAACCACGTAGAATTGGGCCACCTTACCGGCCTGCTGGATAAAGTACAACCTGCCATCGAAAAGGTGAAAAGCCAGGGAAAAGAAACGGTGAATCCGGAGTTCATTGAAGCAGTAGCCCATGCCAATACTTTGCACACCATGGATGAAGTATTGAAGCGCAGCCCCATCTTAAAAGAGATGTATGAAAATGGAGAGATTGGCATTGCAGCAGGGTATTACAGTGTGGAAACAGGCGAAGTGAAGATCATCAAAGAAAAAGTATTGGACCTGGTAGCAGAAGCAAATTAATCCCTAATCCCATACCCACCACATCATCCTAAGATAAGACTACCGGCCAGGTTGCAACAGCAGCCTGGCCGGTTGCTGTTATAAAGGTGAGTCACCCCCGCAAAGGTGCGGGAGCCCACCTTTTTCTATGTTGCAAGCTTTATTATCTTTACGCCATGGCTTCACTACTCATTACAAATATCAAACAGCTGGTCAATGTTCGTGAGCAATCAAGCGTTTTGCGTGGCGCCGAACTGGCCCAGCTTCCCTGTATAGACAATGCCTTCCTGATCGTAGAAAAAGATACCATTGCCGATTTTGGGCCCATGGAAAATGCTCCTACGGGCAGGTTTCCGGCCTTGCATACGTATGATGCTGCAGGCGCCACGATGCTCCCCGCCTGGTGTGATAGCCATACCCACCTCGTATTTGCCGCCAGCCGTGAAGAAGAATTTGTATACAAGATCAAAGGCATGAGTTATGCCGATATTGCCGCCAAAGGTGGTGGTATACTCAACTCGGCCCGTAAGCTCAACAATGCTTCGGAGGAGGAACTGTTTAACCAGGCCTGGAAACGCCTGGAAGAATTGAGTAAACTAGGCACGGGTGCCATCGAGATCAAAAGCGGGTACGGATTGACTGTAGCAGGTGAATTGAAAATGCTGCGGGTGATCAAAAAACTAAAAGAAAGATCGAACCTGTCCATCAAAGCTACTTTTTTGGGCGCCCATACCTATCCCCAACAATACAAGGATAATCACCAGGGATATATTGACAGTATCATCAACGATATGCTGCCGGTGATAGCGCAGGAAAAACTAGCCGACTATATTGATGTGTTTTGTGAAGAGGGATTCTTTTCCCCGGCCGAAACCGAGTTGATCTGTAAGGCAGGCATGGCCCATGGCCTGAAACCCAAGATACATGCCAATCAACTCCATCTTTCGGGGGGTACCCAAATCGGTGTAAAACTGGGCGCTGTGAGTGTTGACCACCTGGAAACAATGGATGAGTCAGCCATTCAAGCACTGGCCGGCTCTCATACGATCGGTACCTTATTGCCCACCGCAGCTTTTTTCCTGCGCATGCCTTTTCAGCCTGCCCGCGCTTTAATCGATGCAGGCTGTGCCATTGCCCTGGCCAGCGACTTCAATCCCGGTTCATCACCCAGTGGTAATATGAACCTGGTGGTGGCCATGAGTTGTATCCAAATGAAAATGCTGCCCGAGGAAGCCATCAATGCCGCCACCCTCAACGGCGCACATGCGATGGAACTGGGCCAGCAATTGGGCAGCATCACCAGGGGCAAAAAAGCCAATCTCACCCTCACCAAACCCATTCCATCCCTGGCCTATTTGCCCTATGCTTTTGGCTCCAACCTAATTGATAAAGTAATGATAAAGGGGGAATGGTTATAATTTGTTGTATATTCATTTTCATGTGATGCTGCCTGCTCCCGGTGCCTTAAGGCACCCGAGCTTTGTAGCACCGGTTTTGTGTTTAGCACCCGGCGCCTTTAGGCGCCGAAGAAAAAAGGACAATTACAAACGATGATGATCCGGAAGAAAAAGAAGGTCGATCCTTTTGCCCAGTTTCTTGAAAACAAACCTGCGGTCTCTCTCAAGGACCGGCAAGGGGCATTGGATTACCTGGTCTCCTTCATCCGATTGATACGTCCCAAAACCGCCAAACCGGGTGAGGCCGTACAGAACTTTGGCAAGACCCTCCAATTCATGCAGCAAAACGCTGCTGTGGGAAGTGAACTGCGCCTGGCCATCCTGGCCCAACTGATCAATAGTAACCTGCTGCCCCTGCTTACAGAAAGCGGCATTACCGTTTCCCGTGGCGCGGGCCGCGAGTTATATGCACGCCTCAAACATAAATTCCTGCCTGCGCTGCAGGATCCCAACGATTTTCTATACGTCATGGACCGCCTTTTCTACCGCAAAGATGATTACCTGTGGGTGGAGGAGATCGGCCATGCGCGGTGGATGCAGTTTTTTGATGCGGTGGGTATTTCATTCCAGGGCCGGGAACCCATTATTACCCATCAGGCATTGGTTGCCTTGCAGGTATTGTCGGCGGGTGTGGCCCAGTTGGGATGGGAAAATGCCATTATAAGAAATGCTCCCTTCAGAGAGGTGCAGGATGATAACCCCTTTGCTGTACAGCAATACCTCCTTTACGAATTAAAAGAACTCATACTGAACGATGCTCCCCATGAGGAAGTACGTTCGCTATTACAGCGCATCCGGCAGGTATTTGACCAGGACCTCGAAGTGGTGCAATACATTCGTGATCAGTCGAGCGAAAAAGGAGCCAGCTTGTCACAAACTTTTATTCTCTTCCAGCTGGAACAAAAGCTGGAGCGGATGCAGCTGGTACTGGAAATAGTGGATGTAGACCAGCAGATGAATACTTCCCACCTGGCTACGCTGTTTATTAAAGTGGTGCGGGATGAGAACCGCAAGAACAGTATCCGCGAATTCCTGTCGCAAACAACTCGTACCCTGGCTTACCAGATAGCAGAGCATAAAACAAAAAAAGGCAACAAGTATATTACTTCCTCCCCCCTGGAATACTGGCAAATGATCTTCAGCGCCATGGGTGGGGGCCTCATTGTGTGTTTTGTGGCCATCTTCAAAATACTATTGGGTAAGGTACACATGGCTCCCTTTTGGCATGGCTTTGCTTATAGTGTGAACTACAGCATTGGTTTTGTAGCGATCGAAGAAACGCATACTACCCTGGCTACCAAACAACCCGCCTTTACGGCCAGTGCCGTAGCCGGCTCGCTGGACACCAGGAAGGCCGATAATACCCCCAACCTCTACAACCTGGCAGTCACGGTATCTAAAATTTCCCGTAGCCAGATCGCTTCATTCATAGGCAACCTCATCATTGTATGGCCTGTCACCTTCCTGCTGGCCTGGCTCTATGATCTTTGTTTTGGCCATCCCCTGGTGGGTGGTGAAAATGCGGTTAAACTACTGGAAGCCCAACACCCCTGGCATAGCCTTTCCCTGCTTTATGCCTGCAATACCGGTGTATTCCTCTTCCTGAGTGGCATTATAGCGGGTTATGTTCAAAATAAGATCATCTATGGCCGTATTGGCCGCCGGCTTTCCGAACACCCAGTACTGCGGCAATACACTTCGCGCAACCGCCTGGAGCGCATTGCCCATTACCTGGAAGGCCATGCCGGCAGCCTGGCAGGTAATATCTCCCTCGGTTTCTTCCTGGGAATGGCCACTACCGCGGGCGATCTGTTTGGCATTGGTTTCGATATCCGGCATATTACCATTGCCGCCGCCAATACTTCCATTGGTTTGTATGGCGTAGGCTGGAATAATGTATCTTTCAGTTATATGGCCGTGGTTTGTACCGGCGTATTGGGTATCGGTTTCCTGAACTTCCTGGTGAGCTTTTCCCTGGCATTCATCGTAGCCGTTCGTTCCAGAGGCATCCGGTTACGGGAGTACCCCGAGTTCTTAAGCATACTGTGGAAGTATTTCCGTTCCCACCCCCTTGATTTTTTCAGACCGAGAAGAAGACTGGCAACGTAATAAAAGGCGTTAAAATTCAAAATTCTCCATCCTCCATATGAAGCACTTCAAATTCTATGATAAAAAAGATATCCTGTCCCTCACCAAACTGCGCAAGTTTGAAACCAGGCTGGGTGAAAGCGTGCAGGCAATAGCTGATAAAAACCAACTCGAAGCCTCCCTGGCTCAATCCAAAGCAAGCTATGTATTGATCGGCATTCCCGAAGATATTGGCGTGCGCGCCAACCATGGAGTAGGGGGAACCGATTCCATCTGGATACCGTTTCTCTCCGCTTTTTTAAATGTTCAGAGCAATGATTTCATGTTGGGGGATGATATCCTCTTATTAGGCCATTTTGACTTTGGCGATCTTAAATACCTGATTGAGCAAAATGCCCAGGGGTATGAAGAAAAAGTAGATGCTTACCGCCATGCAGTGGTCACCATAGATGAAGAAGTGGAAGAATTGATCAAGGTGATCACCAGCCATAAAAAATTACCCATTGTGATAGGAGGTGGGCACAACAATGCCTATCCCCTGATCAAAGGAGCTGCCAAAGGATTACACAAAGCCGGCCTGTTGCCCCTGGCACAGATCAATTGTATTAACCTCGATGCCCATTCCGATTTCAGGCCGGCGGAAGGCCGTCACAGTGGCAATGGTTTCCGTTATGCCGAAGAAGATGGATACCTGCAGAAGTATTGTATTGTGGGCCTGCATGAAAACTACCTGCCTCAAAATGTATGGCTGGACATTGTGAACAATCCCTTCCTGGACTTTATCACCTACGAAGATATTTTTATACATGAAAAGCGCAACTTCATACAGGCGGTAGCCCATGCCACCGGCTTTACAGAAGATAATTACACTGGTATTGAACTGGACCTCGATTGTATAGAACATACTTTATCCAGCGCCATGACCCCTTCTGGTATATTGCCACTCCATGCCCGTCAATACCTTACATTCACGGCACTGGATTGTGATGCTGCCTACCTTCATATTTGCGAGGGTGCTACCCAACTGGCCGATGGGCGCAAGGATGACAGTACTGGTAAACTGGTGAGCTACCTGGTGAGCGATTTTGTAAAGGCCCGTAACAATGTGGCTGATTGATCAGGATAATCCCTCTTTATTGTTGCTGGCGTATTCACTGGGTGTTTTGCCAAACTGCTTTTTAAACTCTTTACTGAAATATTTGCGGTCCTGGTAGCCAACACTATAGGCTACCTCATAAACCGTCAATTCACCTTGCTGCAATAGTTGCGCGGCCCGCTTCAAGCGGATGGATTTCACAAACTCATTGACCGACATATCCGTCACCGCCTTGATCTTCTTATACAATACAGGCGCACTCATGGCCACCTTGCGCGATAATTTCTCCACCCCAAAATCCGGATCATCCAAATGCTCTTCTACCAGTTGAACCACTTTCTGTAAAAATGCACTGTCGATGGTAATCACCAAATTGCTCGCAGCCTCATCTGGTACATTGGCTGTTGCAGGAAGGCCATTGGCCTCCTGTAATTGCCGGCCAAACCGCTGGCGCATCTTTTCCCTTGACGTTAGCAGGTTGCGTACATTCAAGGCCAGCACCTTGGGACTGAAAGGTTTGGTTAGGTATACATCAGCCCCGGTTTCCAGTCCACTCACCTGGTCAGTTTGTGCACTTTTGGCGGTCAGCAATATGACGGGTATATGGCTGGTGCGTTCATCTGTTTTTAACTGACTGCAAAAAGTAAAGCCGTCCATCTCCGGCATCATCACATCACTTACGATCACATCGGGTATATGTTCTGTAGCCATATCCCAGCCTTGTAATCCGTTTTCGGCACACAATACATGGTACCGGCTACCCAGTGTTTCCTGGACCAATAAACGCAGTTCGGCATTGTCTTCCACTACTAAAATGGTATATAACTTGTCTTCGCTGCCATCAGCCTCCGCAGCACGCAGGGTGGGAGTGGGGGCAAAGGCTGTCGTGGCATCACTGCCAGCTTGTTCTCCAGCCAGCGTTTCCATGACAGGTATGCCATGGATCATAAAATGGGACTTGCCCTGTAGCAGGGTTACTGTAAATACCGTCTTACCGGTTTTATCATCAGTTGCCGGCTCGCTGGCTACGCGGATATGCCCCTGGTGCAACTCCACAATGTGTTTTGATAACGCCAAACCAATTCCATAACCTGTATTCTGCCGGCCATGATCCGCCACCTGGAAAAAGTTGGTAAACAACTTGCCCAGGTATTCAGGTGCAATTCCCCGCCCATTGTCAGTAACCGTCACAACCACCTGGTCGCCCTGTACACTTACCTCCAGGGCAATACGTCCGCCGTCGGGTGTAAATTTAAAGGCATTGGCCAGCAGGTTGAAGAATACCTTTTCCAGTTGCGCCCGGTCAAAGTACAAAGGCAGTTCGCTCTCCGGGTGAACAAAAGAGATATGAATGTTCTTCGACAATGACATGTCCTCAAAGTTGCTGTAGATCTCCTGCAGGAAGGGGATAAAGGAATGCCGGGCCACCTGCAGTGACAAATGGTTTGTTTCTGCCTTGCGGAAATCCATCAACTCACCCACCAGCCGCAACAGCCGGTGTACATTGTTCTTTACCTGTGATAATTGCTGCTGCAATAGAACATCCTGCCCCTTGCCATCCAGTATCTTCTCCACCGGCGCCATCACCAATGTAAGGTGCGTGCGTATTTCATGCGATACATTGGTAAAGAAGTTCAGTTTCACCTGGTGCAACTCGTCTTCCTTTTTCAACAATACCCGCAGGAAGAAAAAACGGATCACCACAAATAAAATGGCGCAAAACAACAACACGTAGATGGTATAGGCCCACCAGGTAAGCCAGAAAGGAGGCAGCACCCGGATGGACAAGGTGGCCACCTTGCTCCACACCCCATCGTTGTTGGCCCCTTTGATATGGAGCTTGTATTTTCCTCTTGGCAGGTTGGTATACGTGGCCGATCCACTGCTTACCTCGTTCCAGTTTTGGTCGAATCCTTCCAATTGGTAGGCATACTTATTCTTATTGCTCTTGATGAAATTGAGCAAGGCAAACTCAATCGTAATTACATTCTGGTGGTGCTTTAAAACAAGTTGTTGTGTATGGTTTATATTTTCCTGCAATAAACCATCTGCTCCGCCAATGGTCACCGGGTTATTAAAAAGCCGCAAGCCCGTAAATACGACAGGCGCTACATAACTGTTGGTAACGATCTGGCCGGGATAGAAATAGCTGATGCCATTGTAGCCGCCAAAATACATAGCGCCCTGGCTGTCGCGTAAATAGGAATTGTAATTAAATTCATTGCCTGCCAGTCCATCACTTACCGTATAACTTTGGCAGGTTTGGGTGCGGGGATTGTATTTCATCAATCCATTGTTGGTGCTTAGCCAAAGATTGCTCCCTTCGTCTTCCAGCAAGCCAAGGATATTCCGGTTGGGCAGCCCTTCTTTCTCCGTATAGCGTATTAATTGTTGCTGGCGCGTATGGTACATTAACAGGCCGCCACTGCTCAATGCCGCCCAGATATTCCCCGCTTTATCTTCCAGTAAGCTGTTTACATAACTTCCCCGGTTCAACTCTTTTAATTCATTGTCCTTCACCACATACAACCGGGAGGCTGCCCCGATCCAGATATTTCCCTGCCCGTCTTTGAGCAAGGTATTGCCTTGTACATCGGCCAATTTGCCTTTAATGACGTCAAGCGGCAAGGGCGCCAGTACAGTACCCTTTTTAGCAAACAACCGCAGTTGGGAATTGCTGATCATCCACAAGCGGCCTTCATTATCCTCTGCCAGTGAAGTGATCTCACTATGGGCTGTTGTGGCATCATGTTCTTTATACAGGTAACGCGTAAACCGGTCCGCTCCCCGGGGGAGTACATTCAGGCCACCTCCATGCGTACCACACCACACATTTTGTTCCTTATCTATATAGACCACCTTTACCAGGTTGCTGCCCAGGCTCGATGGATCCAGCAACTCGTTTTTATAGACCCTAAAGAGCCCCGTCTGCCGGTTGAAATGATTCAGGCCACCTCCTTCGGTTCCTATCCACAGGTTTTGTTGCCCATCTTCTACAATACTACTGACCACATTATTACTGATGCTCAACCGGCTTTGTTCATTTTGCATCACCTTAAAACTGGTGGTATAGGAATAGGTGTAATTGACCCCCCCGAAATAAGTGCCCACCCACATCGAACCACTGGCATCTTCAAACAGGCTGTAAATGGAGTTTTGGCTCAGGCTCTTTTTATTGCCCGCATCGTTTTGGTAAGAGACCATGTTTGTGGTGGCCGTATCAATAACACTTAGCCCTTCCTGCGTACCGATCCATAACCGGCCATTGCGGGCCCGTTTGATGATGCGCACATGGTTATTGATCAGTCCTTGCTTATTGGAAGGATGGTCCGTGTAACGAACAAACGATTGCGCAGCGGGTACATATACATTCAGCCCATTGTTTTGCGTACCGATCCACAAGGTTTGCCGTTGATCTTCGGCAATGGCAGTTATATAATTGGCGCTTAATGAATGGCTATTGAGCGAGTCATGGTAAAAGTTGGTGTATTGATATTGCCCATTCACGGCATACATCCGGGTAAGGCCATTGCCTGTACCCACCCACAAATACCCATGATGATCTTCAAAAACCGTTCGTACATTATTATCTGCTATGCCCTGGTCACCATCCCTGGCGGTATGTACCGTAAAACTTGAGTCGCTACTCTTGGGCAGGGCAAACAATCCATTGAGCGTTCCGATCCACAAAGTGCCTGCCCTGTCTTCATATAGGCAATTTACCGTACGGTTTGGGTTGCCTTGTATGGGTATCCTGATAAAAGAATCCAGCGCTTCATTGTATAATAGCAAGCCTGCAGAGCTCCCTGCCCAAACCCGTTTCCGGGAATCGCACAGGAGTGTCAGGATATTATTGATATTAATGGGGTACTTACCTTTTTCATCAAGTAGGTAATTCTTGAAGCGGGAGCCATCATACCGGTTAATACCCTGGCGGGTACCCAGCCACAGAAAACCGGCAGCGTCCTGTGTAATGGCCAACACCGAATTGCTCGAAAGGCCCTGCTCAACAGTAAGATGATTGAAGGTTAAGTTTTGTGACCAACCTGCCAGCGGCAGGCAAAGCATGATCAATACCCGGAAGGCTTTTCTTACACGAAGCAATTCATTCAGTAGGGGCATTGAGAAACCATTCATACAGCGGCGCCAAAAGTATTAATTAATTGAAGATAACTACATGGATAAGGTAGGTTATTCATTAATTGTTGTTTGACAATCATTGTTTTACGCAAGCGTTTATAAAAATCACCCTATTCTTTTAGGATACTCCCCCCTGGTTTTTTAGACCCACGCGTAATTTACCTGCGCACAGATTGCCATAGGAAAAGATAGCGACTTTCCGGGGTGGCCCTGCTGCAAATTACATTACTTATCTAAAACTAAATTGCTATGCGATTGCTGAAAACTGCCGGCAAACTACCCCTTGTCAGATTACTTGCCGGGGCCGCTGTTTTACTCCTTTGCCCGGTTTTGCTCCTGGCCCAAACAAGAATGATCCATGGAACCGTACTCGACGAAAGTGGGAAACCACTGGTGGGTGCATCCGTCGTGATCAAAAACAAGCCGGGCGGTTCGGCTACCAATGATGCCGGTACTTTTTCCATCAATGCCACTACGGGCAATGTGCTGGTTATTTCGGCCATTAATTTCGAAACCCTGGAAGTCAGGGTAGGCGCTGACAACAACATCAATGTGACCCTTAAACCCCAGGCAGGTAGCCTGTCTGATGTGGTCGTAGTAGGGTATGGCACCCAGAAAAAAGCCCACATGACCAGTGCAGTGAATGTAGTAGATGGATCACAACTGGTCAACAGGCCATCCACCAACGCATTGGCTGCCTTACAGGGTGTTACCCCAGGTCTGGTACTTACCCGTAGCAATGGACAACCCGGTAAAGAAGGTTGGGACATGACCCTGCGTGGTATTTCCTCTATCAATGGTTCCAATAGCCCCCTCGTTATTGTGGATGGTGTACCCGGTACCATTTCTACCCTCAACCCCAATGATATTGAAAGCATATCCGTATTGAAAGATGCTGCCGCTGCTGCCATCTATGGCTCTGAAGCAGCCAATGGTGTGATCGTGGTGACTACCAAAACAGGTAAAAGCGGCAAGGTTAAAATTGATTACAGCGGTATCTACACCTTCAATAAGCCTTATAACATGCCTGAGCGTAACCCTTCATGGGTAGAAGCCGACATGCTCAATAAGGCTCGTCTCAATGCAGGCCAGGGAGCTTCCTGGTCGGCCGATCAGATACGCTGGATGCAATCACCCGACACCAATTACCTGCCCAACCCCACCAATCCCGGTGCATGGGACTTTTATGAGAATATTGATTACATCGACATGCTCTTCCGCGATGTGACCCGCAGCCAGCAACACAACCTGTCTGTATCTGGTAAAACGGGTAAATCCGGTTACCTGTTCTCCCTGGGCTATTATGACCAGAACGGTATTTTCAAAATGGGCCCCGATGACCACAAACGCATCAATGCCCGTATCAACCTCAATACCCAGTTCAACGATTACATCAGCTTAAACTCCCGCGTAGCCTATACCCGGTCCAGCACTTTATCACCTGGCGGCTCTGCCAATGGCGATTATGGCCTGATATACGGACTGTATCAAACCCGTACGTTGTACCCTGTTTTCCTGCCTAAAAATGATGGTTCTACTGCTGGTAGCTATGATGAAACCAAATATGCCCAGGGCGGTAGTACCACTTATGCAATCCTCAATGAGGGTGGTTATACCGATGAAAGTTCCAATCGCCTCGAAGGCGCCTTTACTTTGAAAGTAGACAAGCTGGTGAAAGGGTTTTCCGTACGTGCCGTTTATAGCCCCCGCTATATTGAAAACAGCAACGATAATTTCAGAAGGTATATTCCTTTCTACAACAAGAATGGTACCATTGGAGGCCAGGCCAACAACCCCAACAGCATTTCAAAGAACAGGGCTACTACCTTTTACAACAACTTCCAGTTATTGGGTGATTATGATTACCAACTGGGCGATCATGGTTTTCACCTGTTGGCAGGCTATCAGTATGATGATTATAATTACAATTATGTTTCTTCTACTGCCAGCAACCTTATCTCCAATGAATTACCCTCCCTTAGCTGGCCGGCCAACCCTGCCATCAATACACCTGGTGTAAGCGATAATATCCAGGGATGGGCCAGGGTTTCTTATTTTGGAGAGCTCACCTATAACTTCGATAGCCGTTACCTGCTGAAGGGCTCACTGCGCAGGGATGCCAGTTCCATCCTGGCGCCGGGCTATCGCACCAAATGGTATCCGGGTGTGTCATTCGGCTGGAATATGCACAGCGAAAAATGGTTTGAGAACCTGGTACCCTTTGTACAACAATTAAAGCTCCGTGCTTCCTGGGGTCGCCTCGGCAATTCCAACTCCTCCAACTTTGGCAACTATGATTATATCGCCATGCTTAACAAGGGTGGTACGTATCCATTCAACAATGTGCTGAACAACTCCGTTTACCAGGCTGCCTATGCTTCTGAATTAAAGTCATGGGAAACGCTGGAATCTTATAACCTGGGTATGGACATCAGCTTGTTCAAAAACAGGTTCAGCGGTTCATTCAATTATTTTACCCGCAACAATATCGACATGCTGGTGACGCCTGCTGTACCGGCCATCTTTGGTTTGACAGCAGCACAAAGAAATGATGCTGCCATGAAATCATGGGGTTGGGAAGTAGAAGTGGGTTGGAAAGATAAGATCAATAAAGACCTGAGCTATTACGTAAATGCCAATATCGCCGATGCCAAGAACAAGATCACTGATCTGAAAGGCAATAAAGTATACAGTGCCGGTGTAAGGGGTACTATTGAGGGTTTGCCTGTAAATACCATTTGGGGATACAAGACAGCAGGTTATTTCCAAACAGCAGCCGAGGTAGCAGGTCATGCCAAACAAGATAACCGTGCTGGTGCTGGTGATATTAAATATGTTGACCAGAACAAAGACGGCTTTATCAATGGTGGCCGCAATACAGAAGCCGATCATGGCGACCTGGTGAACCTGGGTGAAACGACTCCGCATTATACTTTTGGTTTCAATTTTGGTTTTGAATACAAAGGATTTGATTTCTCTGCTTTCTTCCAGGGAGTAGGCCAACGCAAAATGCTCATCTATTCTTTGGCTGCCCTGCCTTATGGCGAAAGCTGGCGCCAGGCATGGAAGATCAACAACGACTATTGGACACCCGAAAATCCCAATGCCATGTTCCCCCGTTTGTACCTGGGTGGCACCCACAATACAGTGGTATCTGATTTCTGGGTACAGGATGCCTGGTACATACGTCTGAAGAACGTGCAATTGGGTTATACCCTGCCCGAAAAACTTACCCAAAAAGCAGGTATTTCCAAGTTGAGAGTCTACTTCACCGGCCAGGACCTCTGGGAAAAATCAGGCATGTGGTATAAATACTATGATCCTGAACAACCCAACAACTCCTCTTTCGATTATCCATTTTTCAGGTCCTATGCTGCAGGCCTCAACATTACCTTCTAATTGCACACTGTAAAAAACTAGAACATGAAGACGCTTAATTTTAATATACGCCGGCTTTCTGCAGGAGCACTCTGTTTGCTGGCGCTCACCAATTGCAATAAAAAACTGGACCAGTCGCCCGAAACGGCCTTGTCGGATGCCAACTTCTGGAAAACACCGGCAGACTTGAAACTGGCCGCCAACTATTTTTATACCTTTTTACCGGGCAATACCATCATGACCACCGACAACTGGACGGCTGATGCTTATGCTACTGGTCCCAATACCACCAGCGATGGTTCAAGACTGGCCCCCGCCACCGATGCTACCTGGAATGACACCTATCGCGTGATCAGGGCCTGCAACAACCTGATCGAAAAATCTTCAGGCACGCAGGGCGACGAGAAGTCTATTAATGCATTCCGTGGAGAAGCCCGATTCTTCCGCGCCTGGAATTATTTTGAACTGGTAAAGCGCTATGGAGATGTGCCGTTGATATTGCGCACTATTAAGTTGGAAGATTCCCTCATCAATGCATCACGTTCTCCCCGCGAAGTAGTGATCGATTCTATTTATAAGGATCTTGATTGGGCCATTGCCAACCTGGAACAAATAGATGCTCAGGCCGCAGCTGATTATGGTCGTGTTACCATTACTGCTGCCCAGGCCTTGAAAGCCGAGGTAGGTTTATTTGAAGGCACCCGCCAGAAGTTTCACAATTATGGAACGCCTGCCAAACACCTGCAGATTGCTGTTGATGCCAGCAAGGCAGTAATAGATGGCGGTAAACACGCGCTGTACAAATTCAATAAAGTGACTGTTCCTGATAGCAGCTATTATAACCTGTTCCAAATGGCTGCGGATGGAAAAACCAATAAAGAAGCCATCCTGGTACGCTTATATGGCGCCGATCTTACCAACAGGATCTCTGTACATAATATTGCACGTAGCCTGGAGCAGGGTGGTACCACACCAACGCGCAACCTGGTGGACGCTTACCTGTATAAGGATGGACTGCCCTTTAATAAAAGTGTGCATGATTCCACTACACCGGCCAAACAAATACGTACCCTCAGCCAGTTTTCCAATAGGGACCTCCGGATGGGACAAACGATCTTTAACCGGACCTCGTTTTTCCTGACTGGCAATTATAACCCCACTTACCTGTTTAGTCCTTCCGGTTACAAGACCATGAAATACTTTAATCAGGTGGATTGGCAGAACCAGGCAGGGTTTGCGGACTTTCAGATCATTCGTTATGCAGAGGTATTGTTGACCTATGCCGAAGCGTTGTATGAATTGAATGGCGCCATTACTGATGCCGATTTAGATAAGTCTATCAACCTTACAAGGGCCAGGGCCGGTTTGCCCAAGCTTACCAATGCCTTTGCTACGGCCAATGCGCTCGACATGCGTGAAGAGATCAGAAGGGAAAGAAGGGTGGAACTGGCTTTTGAAGGGAATCGTTATTGGGATATCATGCGCTGGAAAACAGCCGAAATTGAATTGCCGGTAGACATCGTGGGTGCCAAGCATATCCAGGCTGAATATGGTAACCTGCCTGCTAATACCTCCTTAACGGCCGATGGCTTTGTGATCGTACAAAAAGCAGCCAACAGAAAATTCGATCCTGCCAGGGATTACCTGTTTCCGCTGCCTACACAACAACTTGCTTTGCAACCGGCTTTGACGCAAAACGATAATTGGCGATAAGATTGAATACCTATGTAAAAACCATCACGTTCCCTTATTAAAAAGGTACCTGTTCTGACGAGGAACAGGTACCTTTATCGCTAAACCCGGTTGTTCATATACCCTTTGTCTATGCGTAAATCCATCCTTTCAGCCCTGTTTTTATTGGTCTTCATCATCAGTCATGCCCAGGAGGCCCGTAATCTCCTGCAAAAAACGGCTACCCTTGAACAAGTGAAGGCCAGCCTGGTTGACAAAACAGCCTGGATCAAATACCCGGCTTATGACAACAGGAGTGGCTGGGATGCATTGACCGGTACTTTGAAGACCGGGTTGATCAAAGAAGGGGAGGCTATGCTTACTTATACCTGGAAAGTAGTAACGGCCACCGATTACCTCGAATATGAACGCAGTGGCAGCCGCCTGGCTATGGAAAATCCTTTTGGCGCCAACAATACGGCGCTTAGCCGCCTGGTATTGGCCGAACTGGCCGAAGGCAAGGGCCGTTTTATGGACCAGATCATCAATGGCGTATGGTTTGCCTGCGAAATGTCGTCCTGGGTATTATCTGCCCACCAGGTGGTACAACAATCCAGGCGTACACTGCCGGACTACCGGGAACAGATCATTGACCTCACTTCGGGTGATATGGGCGCTTTCCTTTCCTGGACCTGGTATTTTTTCCGCAAGCAATTTGATAAGGTAGATCCCATCATTGCCCTGCGGCTACGGACTACCATTCAGCAGCGTATCCTGGAGCCTTATATGGCCCGCAGCGATTACTGGTGGCAGGCGCTGAATAACAGGCCCAACCAGTTGGTCAACAACTGGAACCCCTGGTGCAATTCCAATGTATTGATCTGTTTTCTCCTGCTGGAAGACGATAAGAACAAACTGGCATCGGCTGTATACCGCACCATGCAAAGCACCGATCAATTCATCAATTATGTGAAAGAGGATGGCGCTTGTGAAGAAGGACCCTCTTACTGGGGGCATGCTGCCGGTAAACTATATGATTATTTACAATTGCTCAGCAATGCCAGCAATGGCCGCTTAAGCATTTTTGATAAACCCATGATCAAAAACATGGGCGAATACATTGCCCGTAGCTATGTAGGCAATGGTTGGGTAGTCAACTTTGCCGATGCATCCGCCAAGGGTGGAGGAGAACCTGGCCTCATTTACCGCTATGGCAAAGCAGTAGCCAGTACGGATATGCAATCCTTTGCAGCTTACCTGCTGCGGGCGGCAGATGGAAAAATGGACATCAATGCCGGGCGCGATCTCTTCCGTACCCTGGAAAATATGGCGTCCTACACCGCATTGCAGGCCGCTTCGCCAGCCCTTCCAACAACTCCTTATACCTGGTACCCGCAAACTGAGTTTTGCTATATGAGAAACCAGCAGGGCTTCTTCTTTGCAGCCAAAGGTGGCCACAACAACGAAAGCCATAACCACAATGATGTAGGAACTTTTTCCCTGTATATAGATCAAACGCCGGTTTTCATTGATGCAGGTGTAGGAACCTACACACGTCAAACCTTCAGCAGCGAGCGCTACACCATCTGGACCATGCAGAGCAATTACCACAACCTGCCCCTGATCAATGGAGTGCCCCAACAGTTTGGTGCCCAATACCGGTCGGCCAATGTATTGTTTGATCCTAAAAAGAACCTGTTTAGCCTGAACATTGCCAATGCCTATAAAGATGCTGCCGTTAAAAGTTATGTGCGCAACTATACCTTATCGGCCAATGCCCTTACCATTGAAGATGTGTTTGAGCTTACAGCAGTAAAGGTGGCCAACCGGGTCCATTTTATGACCTGGGCCAAACCCCAGCTACCAACACCAGGTACTGTATTGCTGGAGAAAGATGGGGTGCCTGTGAAAATGCAATATGATGCAACGGTATTCGACGCCAGCATAGATACCATTCCCCAAACTGATCAGCGCTTATCGAGAGTATGGGGCGATGCCATCTACCGCCTGGTGCTTACCGCTAAAAAGACTTCCCTGAAAGGACGTTATAAATGGATCATCACTAAAAACCCTTCCAAATGAGTTTAACCATGAAAGGAACCTTATTGTTAACCGGGCTGCTCTCGCTTTGTTTGTTAAGTTTTAATAAAGGGGGCAATGAAGCCCCGTTCATCAATGACAATTTTACCTATGCAGGCAAGCAGTTGAAGAACATGCTGAAGGAAACGGACCCTGCTAAGAAAGCTTTTCCCCGCTCCATCAATGCCAGCGGCAAACTGGTTACTACCAATATGTATGATTGGACCCCGGGGTTTTTCCCTGGCAGCCTCTGGTATACCTTTGAGTACAGCAAAGACCCTGCTTTGAAAACGGCCGCCATACAATGGACGGAACAACTGGAACCATTAAAAACATTTACAGAACACCACGACCTGGGTTTCATGATGTATTGTAGCTATGGCAATGCTTACCGTCTGACCGGTGATGAAAAGTATAAAGATATTTTGATCCAGTCAGCCCGTTCCCTGAGCACCCGCTTCAATCCTGTAACCGGCACCATCAAATCCTGGAACCGATTCAAGTCCTGGCATGGTGAAAAGACCTATAACTTTCCGGTGATCATTGACAATATGATGAACCTGGAACTGCTGTTCTTTGCTTCTAAAGCCAGCGGAGATACTTCCTATCGCCATATTGCCGTAACGCATGCACTTAGTACCCTGAAAAACCAGGTGCGCAAAGATTATGGCTCCTACCATGTTGTGTGCTACGATACCGTTACAGGGCAGGTAGCAGGCAGGGAAACCGCACAGGGTTATGCTGATAACTCAACCTGGGCAAGAGGTCAGGCCTGGGGTATTTATGGTTTTACCATGGTGTACCGTGAAACCAAAGACCCTCGTTTCCTGCAAACAGCACAGGGGATGGCGGATTATTTTATACATCATAAGAACCTGCCTGCGGATAAAGTGCCTTACTGGGATTTCAATGTGCAGGAAGCAGGTTTTCAGCCGGGGGCACGTTCCAATGCCAATAAGGTAACTGACAAATACCGCGATGCTTCGGCGGCGGCCATTGTAGCGTCGGCCCTGATGGAATTGAGCACTTATGCCGGTGCAAAAGGAAAGGAATACCGCAAAGTGGGGGTAGAAATGTTGCATTCACTGGCCAGCCCAGCTTATCGGGCGCCCATCGGCAACAATGGCAATTTTCTCCTGATGCAAAGCGTGGGTAGCATCCCCCACAATTTTGAGATCAATGTACCCCTGGTATATGCCGATTATTATTTCCTGGAAGCCCTGCACAGGTACAACCTGTTGACCAATGACAAAAAGCTTTTTTAGTTAGTATATAGCAAGTGAACCATGGTCCCGGCGCAAGTCGGGGCCACTCACTAATCCCCACTCACTATTAAAAAGGTATTCCCAAGTTCACATACGACTGGATCTTTCGCGTCTGATCGCAATACATAGCGCTTATTTCAAGCGGACCCAGTGCAAAATTATAAGAGAAGGTCACGGCATAACCTGAGAAGAAGTCCCGTACTGCAAAAAAGCTACTGTTCTCCACAAAATTATTGAACAGCACATTGGCCCGGCCCGTTAAGTAAGTATTGTTGAATACCTGTATCCGCATACCTCCCATCAATGCTGCTGTGCTTGTGGCATATTCTGCCCCCTCTGGTAAACCCGCAAAAGTGATCTGGTTGCGGAAGGTTCTAACCAGTCCACCGATCACATTTTCATTCAGCGCATTGTCTGTATAATTAAAATTGGCCCCCCCTTGTGCCTGGAACAAGACGGTCGTGCGCTTGCTCAGGGGCGTAAAGCTTTCCAGGTTAAGACTGGTTCGATAAAAACTGTTATCACTTACCGGAATAAGGTCGGGAGGTATTTGTACCCCATTTTGATAGAACCGGATACGCGAGTTTTGGGGTGCTATCCAGCCGGCTTCGACATCCAGCTTGAACCCCCGCCTGGGAAAAATACTTTTATCCAGCGAATTATGCGCCAGGTAGATAAAGGGGGTAAAGAACTTTTTGCTCCCTTTGAACTCAGTTTCCTTGGATATTTTGGGATTGTATTTCACCCATTCAAAACGGCCTCCGGCGCCCACGGTAAACTGCCGCTTGGCCGAAAACTGCACCTTACCGCCCAGCTTAAAGAAGTTGAGGTTGTACAAGCCATCCTGTTTGGATTCTGTATACGTACCAATATCGAAATTGTCGTATTGTGTTTCAAAGACCATGGCCACATTCTTAAGTCTGCCCAGGTACTGCAAGTGTTCGCCCCGGATACGGAAGGTTTCACCAATGTTGATCGATAACAGGCTCCTTGAGTTGGTCAAAAAGAAATTACGGGCCGTAATATTGGTGATCAGTCCTACACCCATAAAGCGATTGTAATGCAGGCCCAGTTTGGCAAAGGTGAGCGGGTATTCGGTGACATCAAATATGATCTTGCTGCTACCATCAGCCTGTTGCTCCAGTGAATAAGTGACCCGGCTATAATACCTGGTTCCGTAGGCCTGGCGTACCATATTGGCCAGCTTGCGGGCCGTATAAAATTGATGTGTTTCAAAATTCATGGTATGGACGAAGAATTCGGCTGAGGTCCGCTCTGTTCCGCGTACTTCATAGGAAGAGATCACCACCCCATGTACCTGCGGCAGGCGGTTTACTTTGGGTGGTACCGGTCCATAAAGCGCATTCAGGCTATCGGCCAGGTGTTTGAACCGGGGATACAATTTCCGGCCTTCTTTAATACCCAACTCCATCAGCTCTTTGGAGTCGCCAAAACTACCCATGCTGAACTTTTCCATATTGAAGGGCACATAGATATCACATTGTGCCACCTCTTTTTTATTGTCTTCCGCTTCCCTGAAAAAAGCTACCTGCAGGAGTATTTGTAAAGCATTGCGCACCTTTTCGGAGGGCATTAGCCCGGTAGCTACATTGCTGCCGATCACAAAGTCGGCCCCCATTTCCCTTACGTCCCTAACCGGAAAATTGCGTACCAGGCCTCCATCGATCAGTTTTTTGCCCTTGTATTCTACCGCTGTAAATACCGAAGGGATGGCCATACTGGAACGGATGGCGCTGATGATCTCCCCCTCTTTCATCACGACTGCCTCGCCCGTGCCCACATCCGTACCGATACAGCGGAAGGGGATGCTGAACCTGGAGAAATCCTTTTCATTGTATACCGGGAAAAAAAGTTCTGAGAATTTGAGCCATAATTCCTGCCCTTGCAATACCCCACTGGGCAGGCGAAACCTATGGTTGACCCAGGGAAGCTCTATTACGTATTTGCTGTATTCTTCCTTTTCTTCCATGAAAATGCTGCGCAGGGAGGATTGATTGCTAAGCAGCAGGTCCCAATCAATAGCGCGGGCAATCTTTTCAATGGAGTCGGCCGTATAACCTACAGCATACAGGCTGCCGATGATGCTGCCCATGCTGGTGCCTGTAATGTAATCTACCTTCAGGCCTGCAGAGTCAAGTGCTTTCAGGATGCCAATATGCGCCAGGCCCTTGGCGCCACCGCCACTCAGCGTAATGCCGATCTTCGGGCGTGCGGCCGGGGTGGGCTGTGCACTGGAAAAAAGCGAGATCAGTATAAGGATACAGGCAATACTGTACTTCATTGACACGTGGGTTAGAGTGTAATTTACAATTTACAGCTGCTACTACTACAAAATAAAAGCCGTTCCGTTTAAATGGAACAGCTTTGTTTGAAAGAAAAGTTAAAAAAGGCGGGCTTGCCCTGTTGTGCGGCCTGCAGGGTGCCCACCTTAAAGAGTGCCAAACTTGACGAACCCAGACTACCGGCCTGCAATATCCGGCTATCATTGCCCGGGCCTGTCAGGTCCTATTGTGTATCAGCTTGTTCATGATTACGACTCCTACTTCTTCGGTATTTTCAACTTCGCGCCCACCTGGATGAGATCGGGGTTTTTGATCTGGTCCTTATTGGCTTCAAAGATCTCCTTCCAGCCCATACCGTATTTCTTGCCTATTTTGGTCAGGTTATCGCCCGCTACCACTACATATTCTTCTGGTGCTGCGCTGGCCGATATGGTGATATTCAATACCAGGTCCGAAGCCCGGTAATCAGGATCTATTTTATTGTAGATAGCCCACAACTGGTCTTTTACAGCAGTTGTAGGTGCTTCGCCATCTACATACAATACATTGTCCTGCTCCCGTACCTGCAGGTTCGTTACGCCGGATCCCTTAGCCGCATCCACCAGTTCTTTGTATTTGTCTTGTAATGCCATGACTTGGTTCCTCCATTGGTTATTTAATGGTGAGTTTATTCTCGATCTTCTTGGGTTTTAAGGCATGCAACAGGGGCATCAGCGTAGGTAATTCCGTTTTCTTGATCTCTCCTGTAAGTGTTACTACGCCATCCTTTACATCTGCCTTCACACCGTTATAGGTTTTGATCACATCCGCCACCGCTTTAGTGAGCGTTTCATCCGGCGAAATAACGACCGGCTCCGGTGTTACAGGCGCAGGGGCTACCGTAATATTGTTGACCACTGATTTTACGCCCGGAATGGTTTTGATGGCCGATTCATAAGCTACCTTGGCTGTTTCATCAGTAGCCTCACCACTCAGGGTTACCACCCCATCCTTTACGGAGGCAATAGCTGTTCCCAGCCCGGTAATTGCTTTTGCTTTATCGGCTATGACCACTTCCAGGTCACTGTCTTTTACCTTGCCTTTGCAGGAATAAAACATCACCCCGCTTACGGCTATCAACAGGGAAAGCAGCGTAAGCCTCATTGGAATTGTTTTCATCATTTTATAGCTGGTTTTATGAAAAATAAAGCACCATGCTACGGATGGAGTGGGGGAGTGCAGGACAAAATAGGCCTGCTTACGCGGATAAGGGAACTATCCACGGAATAGTGTAATGGGGAAAAATAATGTCTGGGCTGGGTTATTGTGATTCGAGGTCAATAATGCTTTCAAATACCTTTTCGTATTGATCGCCCGTTTCTTTCAGATTGTCTGCAACAGCTTTGTATTCCCGTTCTGCTGCGAGGAACTTATTCTTGTCTGAAAATACATCGGGTGATGCCAACATGGCTTCCAGTTCACCCTTTCGTGTTGTTAAGGTAGTTATTTTTTCTTCCAGTTCTTTAAAAAGGCGTTGCTTTTTTTGAAGCTCCTTCTTAACCTCTTTGTTAACAGGCTCCTGCTTGACAGGTGCTGGTGTAGGTCGAACCTCTACCACAGGTTGTGATTTTGGCTTATCCTCTACCTTCTGATTTTTAGTTTCAGTCTTTTGATTGCCGGATTCAGACTTCTGGTTTTTACCTTCCAATCGCTGGCTTCTCGCTTCTTCGTCCTGCTTCTTCTTCATCCGCTCTTTCCATTCTACCCATTCCTCATAACCGCCATCAAAATCCTTGATCTGGTGATTGTCGATCTCCCAGATCTTATTGGCTACTTTGGATATAAAATAACGGTCGTGGCTTACCAGTATCAGGCTGCCTTCATATTTGTTCAGGGCTTCGATCAATAAGTCTACCGTATGCATATCCAGGTGGTTCGTAGGCTCATCCAACATCAGGAAGTTGGCCTTGCTGATGATCGTTTTTGCCAATGCTACCCTGGCTTTCTCACCTCCACTTAATACCTTGATCTTTTTATCGGCATCATCACCACTAAACAGGAAGCAACCCAGTATGGTACGCAGCTCCAATTCTGTTTTCTGGCTGCCTGCATTTTTCATTTCATCCAGGATCGTATCATTGATGTTGAGCGCTTCCAACTGGTGCTGTGCATAGAAGCTCTCATCTACATTATGACCCCAGCGCCGCTCCCCGGTATGCGATTCCACACCCGCTATGATACGCAACACCGTGGATTTACCTTTACCGTTGGCGCCGATCAATGCGATCTTATCGCCCCGGTTGATCTCAGCTCCCGCATTTTCGATGATCTTATTGGTGCCAAAACTCTTGCCCACGTGTTTTAACTCACACAATACTTTGCCTGGTGTCTTGTCTACCTGGAAATTGATCCGCAAACTGGGTCTTTCAATACCTATATCTTCCAGGCGATCCAGTTTATCCAGGCGTTTCATGGCACTTTGTGCCGCTGCTGCCTTGGAGGCTTTGGCTTTAAAACGCTCAATAAACCTTTCCTGCTGACGGATATAGTCCTGCTGGTTCTCATACGCACGTTGTGCCAGGTCCAGTCGCAGTTCCTTTTCCGTTTCATAGAAGGCAAAATTGCCATTGTATATATGCAGCTGCCGTTGGTACACTTCAACGATCTTCGTCACCATCCGGTTCAGGAAATATTTATCGTGACTGATGATCACCACTGCTCCCTGGTAATGCACCAGGTATTTTTCCAACCATTCAATCGAGGGAAGGTCAAGGTGGTTCGTAGGCTCATCCAACAACAGCAGGTCAGGCGCCTGCAGGATCATTTTAGCCAGTAGTACCCGCATACGCCAGCCACCACTGAATTCTTTATAAGGACGTTGCAGGTCGGCATTGGGAAATCCCAATCCCTGCAATACTTCTTCTGTTTTGTGATGGATATTGTAGCCGCCCAGCGTTTCCAGCTCATGCAGCATATCTGTGTACTTGTGTAGCAGGTCTTCGTCGCCCGTTTTCTCCAACTCTTTACCTACTTCCTCAATATCTATTTCCAACTGGCGTACCCTTTCAAAAGCACCCAGGGCAACTTCCAGTATACTATCATTGGTATCAAAGCTCAGCAGGTCCTGGTGCAGGTAGCCGATGGAGGTGCCGCGGCTGCGTTCAACCGTACCAGCCGAAGGCAGGTATTCACCTACCAGCAGCTTCAATAAGGTTGATTTACCTGTACCATTGTAACCGATCAATCCGATCCTTTCATTCGGCTGAATATGCCAGGTTGCATCTTCTACAATAGCCCGCGCACCAAACTCAAAGGTCATATTCGTAAATCCTGCTAACATATAACGTATTATTTCTTATTTCTAAATTTCCAGCTTCTGCCGGAAACCCCGCAAGTTACGCATTATCATGGAAATCCGGGGCCTGAAAATGCCTTTCCGGCACCCTGGATGCGTTAAATCTTTTAACTTTGCCCAGACTTTTTCACCGGGAGCCATCACCACCTGGAAATGCCCTCCCTCGTGAAGCCAGTATGACCCTATAAAATAAAACGCAGACTGATGAAAAAATTGATCATAGCCCTTGTATTACTGGCTATTGTGGGCCTGGTGGCCTGGAAATGGCTGGCAGGTAATGATGAAATTCCCCACGAAAAACAAAAAACCGTGGCGATTGCCGAAAATACCGGCCCGTTCAACCAGTCGTATGCGGCATTGCTCACCGCCTATTATGCGGTGAAAGATGCCCTGGTAGCCAGTGATTCTGTAAAAGCAACGGCTGCAGCCAATAACCTGGTTATCGCTTCTGATGGCTTGAAAATGAATGAAATACAAGGCGATTCTACCGGCATGATCAAAGAGACCGCGAAGAGTTATACTGCCAATATCAGTTCCACCGCCAAGGTACTGGCCGATAGCAAGACGCTGGATGACAAACGCAAGCAATTTGAAATGATTGCCGATGCGATCTGGAGCCTTACCCGGACTGTGAAATACAGCGGTCAAAAAGTGTATTGGCAATATTGCCCCATGGCATTTAATGACAAAGGCGCTTATTGGATGAGTAATGACACGCTGATCATGAATCCCTATTTTGGTGATGAGATGCTGCATTGCGGAAGCGTGGAAGACTCGCTGGATTATTCAAAGAAGTAAAAGATAAAAGAGGGCCCTTCTGCTGAACGGCAGAAGGATCTCCTTCCTGGCCGGGATCTATATGAAGCACTGCGCCATAACCATACTTATCCTGCTATTTGTTGTTCCTGCGCTGGCGCAGCCTAAATACACTTTAAGTGGTTTTATCAGGGATTCCCTTTCCGGCGAATCACTTATTGGCGCCACCATTGCCGTGAATGGCCACGGCAAAAGCATCAGCAGCAACCAGTATGGCTTTTATTCCATTACCCTTCCACAAGCCACTTATACCATCTACGCTTCTTTTGCCGGCTATCAGCCCTTACAAATGACCCTGGTACTGGACAAGAACCTGGAATTCAATTTCCAACTCTTACAACGCTCCTTATTGGAGGAAGTAGTAGTTTCCTCCAGGCGCCGTGATGGCAATGTGCAAAATGCCCAGATGGGTAAGATCGATCTTTCCATCAACCAGTTAAAAGCCGTACCCGTATTGTTGGGGGAGGTTGACCTGCTCAAAACATTACAACTGCTGCCCGGTGTACGCAATGCCGGCGAAGGCAATACTGGTCTGTATGTTCGTGGTGGTGGCCCCGATCAAAACCTCATCCTGCTCGACGATGCCATCGTATACAATACTGGTCACCTTTTCGGCTTCTTCTCGATCTTCAATTCCGATGCTATCAAGAACATATCCCTTATCAAGGGTGGGATGCCGGCGCAATATGGTGGCCGCCTGTCCTCTGTACTGGATATTGCCATGAAGGAAGGCAATATGAAAAAGATGGAAATAGAGGGTGGGATAGGAGCCATTGCTTCCCGTTTGTCCATACAAGGACCTATTAAAAAAGACAAGGCATCCTTTATCATCTCGGCTCGCCGCACCTATATCGACCTGTTGGTAAAACCATTCATCCGGAAGGACAATTCCTTTTATGGTTCCGGTTATTACTTTTATGATGTGAACATGAAAGTGAATTACAAGTTCTCCGAAAAGGACAGACTATACCTCAGTGGATATTTTGGACGTGATGTTTTTGATTTCCGCAATGCACAGCGCTCTTTCAATGCCCGTATACCCTGGGGTAATTCCACTGCTACCCTGCGTTGGAACCATGTATTTAACCGGAAACTATTTGCCAATACCACCCTTGTGTACAATGATTATGCGTTTTCATTTGGCGCTTCTCAAAATGATTTCTCCCTCAAATTATCCTCCGGTATCCGTGATGTGAATGCCAAAGTAGATGTTGACTATTACCCCGATCCACGACATAAGCTGCGCTTTGGCGGTATGTATACCTACCACAGTTTTACCCCTAATGTAGTGAGTGGTAACCAGGGCACCACCACTTTTGAGCCCAATAATGAAAGCAAGAAGTATGCACTGGAATCGGGCATCTATATCCAGGATGATTGGGAGTTGAGCCAACGAATCAAGATACATGCTGGTCTGCGGTTCAGCAGTTTTACCCAGGTAGGTCCCTATAAGATATTTCAAAGGGATGAAAATGGCAATAAACTGGATAGTACGGTATACAGTCGTGGCAGCCGGGTGAAGACCTATGGCGCCCTGGAACCCCGTTTTACCATTCGTTATGCCCTGGATGATGCCACTTCCCTCAAGGCTGCCGTTACCCGCAATAGCCAATACATACATCTTGTAAGCAATGCGGGTTCTACCTTGCCCACCGATCTGTGGGTGCCCAGTACCTACCGCGTAAAACCACAGATCAGCTGGTTGTATGCAGCCGGCATCTTTAAAAACTTTAAGGACAATACTTTTGAAACGTCTATAGAACTTTATTACAAAAGCATGGACAACCAGATCGAGTACCGAGAAGGGTATACCCCTTCCCTGAAAGATCCCGAAGAAGAGTTTGTATTTGGCAAAGGATGGAGTTATGGCGCCGAATTTTTTGTGAATAAGCAGAAGGGCAAGCTCACGGGGTGGATTGGTTACACTTTATCCTGGACCTGGCGTAAGTTCGATGCTATCAATGGTGGAGAAAAATACCCGGCCAAATATGATCGCCGGCACGATATGTCGGTGGTAGCCATGTACGAGATCGATAAGAAGTGGAAGGTATCTGGTCTATTTGTGTATGGTACCGGCAATGCCACCACTTTACCCGAAAGGTTTTATGTAATTGGTGGTGTACTTACCCAGGAATACAGTAAAGTGAATCAATATCGCCTGGAAGCTTATCACCGGGCTGATATATCCGTTACCCTTACACCTCGTCAAAAGCCCGGTCAAAAATGGCAGCAAAACTGGGTCTTCAGCATTTACAATATGTACAGCCGCCTCAATCCCTATTTCATCTATTTTGACCAAACGGGCAACCCTTATGACGGCTCGCTGAGAGTGGAATCTCGCCAGGTGTCTCTGTTTCCCATTATTCCTGCCGTGACCTGGAATTTTAAGTTTTGATCTGCACAGTTATGGGGCCATTTCGGAGTGGCAAATGCTCAAACCGGAAAAATTGTTACTTTTTTCAAACCTAATGACGGTATAACGTACTGGTTAGAAAAAGTAAGAATCCAAACTTATGCCAGTGGACATTAATTTTGTTACCCAATGATATATCTAAAACATTTTTTGCAGGTTTTAAAGACCTTGAAGTTGAATAAGTTGTATGAGTCTCCTGATTTCATGGTCAGGTATTATGAAAAATTAGCTCATCGTTGTTCGGACGAAGGTTATGATGATTATTTAGTCGAATTCGATAATGATTTATCAATTCGCGGCCATATCGAAAAGGTATTGACTATGGATGAGTTAAATTCATTTGAAGAGTTTAAGGGGTTTCGCGCTAAAGTAAATGTGATTGATAATGTGTTGCAAGGAGCTTTTATTCCAGGTGTTGAAAGAAAAGAGGGTGCGTTTTGGTGGCAGAGAGGGATTTTGCGCAAGGGTGAAGGAGATTATGCAAATGATGTGAAGGAGGTTTATGGTATTAACCTGCCTTATAATGATCATGCAGTATAGTATAAAGCCAAGATCATTATTGAGTCAAAGGAAAGACCTAAACCAGATATCGTCCTTACCACTTGTACCATGCCGGGGCCGCCTCTGATTGCTGCAGTAGCTGGGAGTAATAGGAGTTTTGTAGGCGGAGGCTTATACCTTCGCCTATAAAGACTGGAAAAGTATATTTATTTTATCTCAGAAAGGATAGTTCCCGGTAATTGTATACTGTTGAAATTTTGGCCACATCTTCCACATAGCCATACTCTTGATATATTGCGTATGTATTTCAGAAAGATGTGGCCGCTTTGTGGTAGAGCAAAGTTTCATTGATGATGTAAGCTTTCCCAAAATTCGCTAGGTGGGATTGAGTAACCAGCCCGGCCCCGCACCTGGCGTGCTTGCGCAAGTGGGCGTTCTATAATCCTATCTTTTATCTGTGCTATTTATTGCCTGACTGCCCCCTTCCTCAATCTCCTTCTCAAACCACTCCAAATAACCATCTATTTGCGATACCAGGAAATAGGGTAGGCTCAAAAGATAATATTGCTTTTGTTCCGGAGTTGTTATGGGCGTAATATCAACATCGCCCGCATAGAATCGAACAGCCATTTGATGAGGCGCCATATCCATAAATAAATGTAAAGACCTCAATCTTCCTTCTGTTCCCGATTTTACCTCGATGGGTATCAGTTTACTTTCGAATTGGTATAGATAATCAATTTCTGCTGTGGCGCCTGCTTTTTCCCTTACCCAAAAGTTGATGCCGTGCAGAGCACTATATTGTTTGGCCAATAGTTCCTGTCCAACAATATGTTCTATCATAGTCCCCTGATATACGTTGCTCAAGTCTTCTGTGCCTAAGATTTCCTTTTGTATACCTACACTGTAATTCAACATCCCCGTGTCCAGGACATGCAGTCGGGGCGATTTACTGAGGTCTGGCTGAATAGGAAGTGTAGGACTTGTTTGAGGATAAATGAGATGGATCAATAAAGCCTTTTCGAGCGCCCTTAAGGCTTCTCCCATTTCCCTTGACTTATAATTTGAGTTACCAAATCCCTGGAATTTGATACGCTTTCCTGCTTCAGCAAAACTCGCCCGGATAGCATGGCGTATAAAATTTGCCTGGACCGGATTGGCAGCATATTTTTCTACATCATCGATATAGGAAACAAGAAGTGATTCATAAATAGAACTCAATACAACCAGATCTTTCTGATCAGCATAAGTAGCAACAATTTCAGGCATGCCCCCAATCAGGCAATAAATCCTGAACAACTGCATCAATTTGTCTTTGGCATATCCTGCTAAAGGAACCTCTTTCAATTTCTCCAGAGCACCCGTTTCGCCCATAGCTCCCAAAAACTCAACAAAAGAGGCGGGATGTATCACCAGGTATTCTACTCTTCCCACCGGGAAACTGATGTCTGGATCGAAAAGGCTTTCCAACATGGAACCTGCTGCTATCACTGGAATTTCTGGTGCTTCCTCATAAAAGTAGCGCAACTGTTGCATCGCTTCCGGGGCTTCCTGGATCTCATCTATAAAGATCAGCGTGTTTGATCGCTCCGAAAGTGTAAGGTTTTTGAGAAAAAACAGCGCCTGCAGAAGCGTATCAAAATTGACAAACTCCTGGAATGGTTTCTTATCCTGGGGAAGTTCAAGGTTAAGGTATAAGAATTGGGTAAACCGCTTTCCAAACCGTCTGACAACAGTGGTTTTTCCAACCTGTCTTGCTCCTCTGATAATCAAAGGTTTACGATTCTTTTTCTGTTGCCAGTGGGCTAACTCTTTTTCAATGCTCCTATCAAACATGTCACAAAATTAGGGCAATTTTGGTTGTTTTCTGTCACAAAATGGGGGTTATTGGTGTCGGTTTTTGTCACAAAATGAGGGTTAATAGGAGTCTAGACAAGAATACTGCAAGGTGTCTGCATTCCAAAACATGCAAAGCCAAGGGTCGGTAATATACGGACCCCCTGGGCATACATGTCTTTTAATGATTATTTCACTACCGTAGCTTCAAATTCAATTTTTAGGGTCTCAAAGAGGGTTTTCACTTCCAACAAGGTAGTCGCTTGTTTGATACCATGCTTAGCTACCCAATCCTGAAAAATATCGAAACAAGTAAATAGCTCTTCGGAGGATGTGGTATATACATTTAATCGCACAATGCCGCTATACGTGTAACCTGCCTCGCTGATCACCTGTTCCAGATTTTGCAGAGCCAGGATCAATTGTGTTTTCATGTCATCTGTGCTTGATGTTCCGTCAGGATGTACTGCCGCCTGACCTGCACAATAGAGCGTGCCTGCTGGTTGTTTTACTTCCACCGCTTGAACATAACTCCGTTGATCCTGCCATTGCCAGGGATTAATGATTCGTTTTTCCATTTTGTTACTTATTGGGTCGTACCATTACAGGCACAACATTTAATAAAAATTGTACACTGCAAAGTTGAGTACAAGACACCATCTTAATTGTGACAAACATCACAATTACAAAGGGATGGAAATAAGGTTAGGATGACTTCCGAAGTCTGCTGAGTGTTTCGCGTGATACGCCCAAATACGAAGCCAACAGAGTTTTAGATACTCTTTGAAATAGGGAGGGATATCGTTGAAGTAATTGTTCGTAACGTTTTTTTGCACTGGAGGTAAGGAAGGATAAAATACGCTGCTGCGATCCTATATGTCCTCTATTGGCTTTGGTAAGAAAAAAATGTTCCATCTTTGAAAGGCCGGCACATAGTTTTTGGTAGTTGTGCAGAGAAAGGCAAAGTACTTCTGTATCTTCCAGGCATTGCAACGACATTGTTGCATTGGTTTGAGTGTGATAAGCCTGAAAATCACTTTCCCACCAGTCTTCCATGGCAAAGGAAACAATATGCTGCTTTTCTGATTCGTCTTCGTACACCAGCATTAACAGCCCCGAGACCACAAAATAAGCATACTTTACGCTCTTGCCTTTTTGAATGATAAAGGCATGTTTTTTATAACTTTTAATAGTGAAGTGGCCGTATACAAACGCAAACTCTTCATCAGTCAGCGGTACTATTTTCTCTATATGGGCCCTTAACTTTTCCTCCATGTACCTGAAGGTATAGATAAGCGCTAAAAGCTGAAAGGAAATTATGGATTAAAATGGGGAAACAGGAAGTGGCCAGGAAAGCTAAGTTTTAGCATTCACACGAATAGCGCTCTTGACCTTCTCTATATAGGCTGCCAGCGCCATCTTAAACTGTTTTTGAAAGTTGCGCCTGAGCTGGGCCGAAGACCTGTATCCTACTTCTCTTGCCAGTTCATTGATCCTAAAGTTGCCTGCGTTGATCAACTCCGCGGCCTTTTTTAGCCTGGCCAGGTTAATAACATCATTGGGTGAACCTCCCGATAAGGTTTTGATATTGCGGTATAAAGTAGACCTGCTCATATTCATCAAGACAGCAATGCTTTGGACATCCAAATTCGTATTGTGCAGGTTGTTGAGGATCATATCCGTTAATTGCTCTCCAAAGACCTCATCCGCTTTGGATGGCACCATACCATTGATGGGCACCAGGGAAGACCTGGTATAACTCTCTTTTAATTTAAGGCGGTTTTCCAGTAAGTTATCAATTTGCACAAAAAGATGATCTATTGAAAACGGTTTTTCGATATAGGCGTCAGCGCCTGTTTTAAGCCCCTGTATCCTGGATTGTAAGGTGTTTTTTCCAGTTAATAGAATAACGGGTACATGGCTTAGGCCGGGCGTTGTTTTAATGGTTACACACAATTCGAAACCTTCCATGGCAGGCATTATCACATCACTTACTACCAGTTCCACAAACTTATGCTGCAAAATGCCCAGCGCTTCATATCCGTCCTTTGCCGTATAGACATGAAACTTCTTCTTTAGATCAGCAGACAGGTAATCCAATAGGTCTTCACTGTCATCAACCAGTAAGATCACGGGTTTGGCCGTCTTTGGAAACGGATCCATTTCTTTCATTAGGATGGGTATTGATTATGGAGTATACGAGGTAATCGTATAGTAATATAAACAATAATTTATCCATTAGCGATCGATTCCTTTATCCTTTGAAACCGAGTAGGGTAGGTCGTTTTGCGTAAATGACAATGCCTGATCAGGCTGGTTGCTCATATCAAAATTCAGGTGGCCGCCTTTCACAATATCCTGGTAAGTAATAAATGTTTTTGAATACTTCTTGTTGTTCAACCTGGGTTGATGGGTATATACGTTGGCTGACGAATTGTTTTTAGCGTGGATGATGAATTGCTTTCCATTCTCCAGGGTAAGGGTGATCTTTTCAAAGAGGGGACTACCCAACACATACTCATTGGTGCCCGGGCAAACAGCATAAAATCCCAGTGCGCTTAATACAAACCAGGAAGAGGTTTGCCCCTGGTCCTCATCTCCGGGATATCCATCCTCGCTGGCATTGTAGAGTCGTTGCATGACGTTTCTTGCATGAAACTGTGTTTTCCAGGGTTGGTTGGCATAATTGTATAGATACACCATGTGCTGTATGGGTTGGTTGCCATGGGCATACTGTCCCATATTGGCCATCACCATTTCTGTCATTTCATGGATCATGCCTCCGTAGGTGCCCACCTCTACATTGTTTGGAACTGAAAACACGGAGTCTAACTTCCTGCAAAATGCTTCCTTGCCCCCTAACAAAGATTGTAGGCCATTGATATCATGAAATACGGACCACAACCAATGCCAGGCATTGCCTTCTGTAAAAGGGCCACCCCATTCTATTGGGTCAAAGTTTTTTATCCAGTTACCAGTACGATCCTTGCCACGCATGAACCCTGTAGTACTATCAAATACATTTTTATAGTTGAACATCCTTCGACCAAATAGCTCCTGGTATTTGGTGTTACCCGTTGCTTTTGCCAGGGCATACCCACAAAAATCATCATAGGCATATTCCAGCGTTTTGGCGGTAGCTTCCCGGTAGGCAGGGTAGGGTACATAGCCAGTCTCATTGTATTCTTTATACCCATCCCGGCCATTGGCTGGTCCCCAGGGACCTTTGTTGGCAGATTCATGCGCGTAGGCTTCCAATGCCTGAGCGGGATCAAAACTACGGATACCTTTAGCCCAGGCATCGGCCAGCAGGGAGATGGCGTGATTGCCGATCATACTGCCCTGCTCATTGGGAAATGACCAGGAAGGTAACCAGCCACACTGCTTTTGGGCTTCCAGTAAGCCCTGCATATATCGTCCATGCATGGTGGGGTATAGCAGGGCATTTAAAGGAAACTGCGCCCGGAAGGTGTCCCATAAGCCTGTATCGGTAAACAAGTAGCCATTATGCACCTGGCCGTCATAGGGACTGAAATAATAAGGCGCTCCCTGCTCATTGAGCTCATAAAACTTTCTGGAAAACAAACTGGCCCGGAAGAAGCAGGAATAGAAGGTGGCTTTATCTGCTTCCGAATTGCCTTCTACAACAATACGGGACAGGTGTTGATTCCAGGTTGCTTTGGCAGCTGCCCGGGTGGCTTCGAGGGTAGGATAGGACCCCAGTTCGCGCTTGATATTGAGTGTAGCCTGCTCTTCACTGATGTAGGAGGAAGCCACTTTCAATTGCACCGTAGCGCCCGCTGCAAATTGCAGGAAAGCCCCACGTCCCTTTCCTTCATCACCCAGGTTGCCAAATTGAATGGTATTACCCGTGTTTTCCCAGGTACCATGGGCTACAAATGGCTGGTCAAATTCAATGACAAAATAGTTCTTCCATCCTTGCTGAAACCCTCGTCCATTATTGACATACCCCGTAATCTTTTTTTCGCCGGGGAATATTTTGACACCACTGATGCCTGTGTAACCATCAAGCACGATGAAACTTTTATGCCCCTTGGGGAAGCTGAATCGTATATGTGCGCCCCTTTCAACTGGTGATATTTCGGTGGTGATACCATTGTTGAGCCCTACTTTATAGTAGTAAGGTCTGGCTATTTCATGGTCATGTTCAAATGCCGTTGCCCGTTGATCTTCCTGTACGGTGAGTTGATCAATAACGGGCATGAAAGAGAATACCGCATAGTCATTGGTCCATGAACTACATTGGTGGGCCTGCTGAAAGCCACGGATGGTTTTTTTCTTGTATTGATATTTCCATCCATCCCCATTCCTGCCTGTTTGCGGTGTCCAGGTATGCATGCCAAAGGGCAGGGCCGTGGTAGGGTACGTATTACCCCGGGTTAGCTCATGACTGGAATTGGTTCCCTGCAAAGTATTTACATAATCCGCCAGCTCTTTCTGCTGACACAGGGCCGGCAAAACCGGTAGCCATTGGATACAGAGGGCGATGAAGTATTTTTTCATAACAGGAATGGTAGGGATTTAAAAATAAGGATCATTGTTCAATCTGTACCTGTTGGTCTTCATCCGGGATCTGGATATTCTTTACCTTTTCGAGTGTTAAAGGCCCAATAAACCGGTAGTTGATCGGGAATGCCGGGTTGGTAATATCGCTGTACCAATACTCCAGGTTCATGGTGATATAGGTTTTTTCCAGGTAGGGTTGCACTTCATCCATTCTTCTGCGGATGGAATACGTGCCTCGCTGCTGTGAAAAATTGATCGAGGCATCGGGTGCCGTAAGGGTAACGGTACTATCGGCATTCAGTTTGGCTACTATCTTATACTTCCTCCGGTCGAAGGCCTCCTCGTCAATATTACCGGCAAAGAAAAATACGGTTTGCTCATCCACCACCCAGGCCGAACGGTAAGGTGTGGTCAAAGCTGTTTGGTTATTCTGCGGAACATCCCTGTTCCAGATAAGACCAGCATTGGAATACCTGCCCGAATAGTCATTGAATGGAATAACCTGCATCAATGATTTGCTAAACCATCTTCTTTGCGAAACATTGTCCCTGGAAGTCGATACTATTTTTACCGGCAACAGGTATTTGTTGATCAGGTCCACTCCCTCCAACTTCAGGTCCAGGTCGAAGTAACCCTGTAGTGATCCATTAGGGATGGTTGTTGTCATGGATTTAAAGCTATAATTGGCTGTGGGGAGTTCCAGGAAATACAGATCCGTCCTTAACCTGAACCGGTCGAAGTTCAGGTTTTCAAGCGTATCCTTGTCCAGCGCAATGGTAACCTCTATATTATCCCTGTTGCCATTGGTGCCACTGACCAATACGGGTACTTTCAGCGTTACCATACCTCCCTGGCCCTTGTATTTTGCATTTACGCGCACCACACCGCTTTTTACAAAAGACACTTCTTTTTTATACAATTCCTGTGTCCATTCTTTTTTACAGGCTATGCACAAAAACAAACCTGTTGCTATATAGAAATAAAACTTTTTCATATTGGAGCTATTTTAATAAGGTGTTGTCCAGCCGGGATTTTGGGTGAGCTTTCTGTTTCTTCTCAATTCATCATGGGCGATGGGCCACAGATACATTTTCTTTACGAAGATGGTAGGGAAAGAGGGGATCACAACAGGCGTATGGAACAGGTCACGCTGGGCGCCTGTCATATCCATATTACATCCCATTATCGGCAGGGCTTCCTCAACAGGTGCATCCTTCCAGCGCCTCAGGTCATAATACCGATGGTTTTCTCCCAGCAATTCAATTTGCCTTTCTCTTTTAAGGGCTTTTCTGAATGATTCTTTCGAACCATAGATGCCCCCGTCAAAGTCGGGTAGACCAGCCCTGATACGGATCTGGCTGATGGCCTTGCTCATTTCTACAATATTCCTGGAGATGGCATGTGTAGCTGCGCCCGTGTAATCGGGAATATTGTAGGTACCTCCCAATTCATTGAGGGCCTCCGCATAAATTAACAGCACTTCAGCATAACGGATGGCAGGCTCATACTTAGGCACCACAAAGGAACCCAATACCTTTCCATCGTGTGAATCAATGGGATTGATGTATTTTTTGATGCCCAACCCTGTCCTTACATGGAACTGCGGAGAAGCCGGTTGCTTTCCGTCGGGCTCCCCCCGGTAATAAAATACCTGTTTGCTTCGTAAGCCCGGGTCCAGCGCACTCAACCTGTACCAGATACTGCCATTGTAAGCCACGGAGGCATAGAAGCGGGGTTCCCGGTTGGCATATTGTAAAGACACACCAGCTGCCAGGGGAGGAAAATCTACTGCATTATTGGTAAAACCAGCCACACGGGGATTCGTGGATATATTGCTGCCATCTCTGTTGTAATAAGCATCACATTGTTTTTGTGTAATGCCATGCGCATTCCATCCTCCCATTGAATAAGGCGTTTGGTGTTTGGCCAGGGCTTCGGGCCCTACCAGGCTAACTTCCGTTACCCGTGAAAATATTAATTCAGGATTGCCCGAAGCAGTAAGCGCCCCATTGAATAACTGGCGGTATGATTCAAATGGATCAATGTCTTTCCAGCCATTGGGATAGGAGGCATCTGAATACCGGGGATTGTAAGGTGGAACGATCGTTTTGGGCTGCGCCGGTCCCTGATCTGTTGCATTAAAGGGAGCCGTGAAAAGGCGATACACGCCCAGGTCTATTACATCTTTGGCAGCAGCTGCGGCTTTTGCCCATTTTTCTTCATTGTAGGCCTGTGCGATCAGCGGTTTGCCTTCATGATTGACCAGGTCGGCCATTTCCGCGTTCCCATTAAATTCAGGACTGGCAGCATACAAATATACTTTTGCCCTTGCCGCCAGCGCAGCTCCTTTGGTGGGTCGAACCATATCGCGGTTGGTGCGGCCGCCGGGTAGGTCCCTGGCAGCTATTGCCAACTCGCGGGTGATGTAGTCCACACAGCTATCATAACTGCTTCGGGGAATGGCCAGTTGTTCGTAGGGCAAGGTGTAATCAATACCTGCTTCGGGTACGATTGGTACCGGTCCATACTTTCTAATCAATAACCAGTAGTAGTAAGCCCTTAAAAAACGGGCCTCCGCTTTACGGCCCGCCAGTTCTTCTTTGCTCATCTCGCGGTTGCGATCAATATTAAAAATAAAGATCGAAGCCTTTCGAATGCCCTGGTAGCAGGAACCCCAGGAAGCCTGTGTCCAGCTTTCATTGTACTCGCCGTTCTTATAGTTCTTATAACTTCTTCCATCCAATTCATCACCCCGGTCCCCAAAAAACATATCGTCTGATATAAGGTTAAAGGGGGCAAAGTCCTTACTGGCCACATCCAGGTTTTCTCCCCTCAGATGGGTATATACATCAGCCAGCCATTGATCGGCATAATCTTTTCGTACAAATAGGGTATCAATGTTCATCCTGTCTTTAAAGAAGTGGTCCATATTCATAAACTTCTTGCAGGCAGAGAGGGAGCCGGAAACAACCACTATTATTAGAATGATATTTATATACTGTTTCATGATTACCTGTTGAGTGCTTGATTAAAATTTGAAGGTCATACCCATGGTGAATGTTTTGGGTAAGGGGTAACGGGTGCCATCAGTGGTGGCCATTTCAGGATCCCACACTTTTACCTTATCCCATACCATCAGGTTTTGTCCCAGCAGGTATACCCTTAAGCCACGCAAACGCAGCCTCGTAGCAAGACTGGCAGGTAAGGTATATCCCAGTTCCAGCAGTTTAAAGCGCAGGTAGGCGCCATCCCTTAACCAAAAAGTAGAGGGGCGATAGTTATTGGCATTGCCACCATAACTTAAACGTGGGTATTTGGCGGCAGTATTTTCAGAGCCGGGATGCCCCCCGGGCGATCCTTCTGCTATCCACCGGCTGCCCGGCTTAACCATTTCGGATAAAATATTTCCCCAGGCACCTTCCACAAATGGATACACCGTTGGACCATTTAAGAAATAAGAATTACGTCCGGCGCCCTGAAAGTGTACATTGATATCGATCCCTTTAAAACTGGCCGACATGCCCATACCATATTCCAGTGAGGGCCTCCATCCGGCGCCAACAGGCACCACATCTTCGTCAGAAATAACCCCATCTCCATTTACATCTTTGTATTTAATGTCGCCAGGCATATAAGCACCAAAGGTTTGTCGTGGACTGTTCCTGATATCTTCATAATCCTTGAACAAGCCCAGGGCGATCAACCCCCTCGTTTGCTCGGCCCGGTATCCCTTTTGCATCAGGTATTCATAACTGTTAAGCTGCTCATCGCGTTCCAGTATCTTGTTCTTATAATAAGTGAGGTTGCCCCGCAGTACAACATCAATCTTGTGGATCCTTCTCCGAATGGCAAAATTGCCATCGATACCCCGGTTGTCCATCTTGCCTACATTGGCCCAGGGCTGACTGCTGATGCCTGTCATGGCAGGCAACTGGCTTCTGCGGATATAGATGTTCCGGCGCGTTTCCTGGAAGACATCGACGGTAAGGGACAGTGCATTGTTGAAGATGCTGAGGTCCAGGCCCAGGTTCTGTTTCCTGGCCACTTCCCAGGTCAGTGCATCCGATGCCACCTGCGTATAATACAAGCCGGAGTAGGGATTGGGACTAACCGGTTCTCCGAAATTAAAACCGCCTCCGCTTTCAATCGTACTCAGGTAGGCAAACCGCAGGTTGTTACCAAAATTATCGTTGCCCACCTCACCAAGCGAATAACGAATCTTAGCCAGGTTCAGCCAACCAAACCTGTCTTTGATAAAATTTTCTTCTGCTATGTTCCAGCCAAGGGCCACCGCCGGAAAGAAACCAAACTGGTGTCCTGTTTTGAAATTCTCCGATCCTGTATAGCCGAAATTGAATTCTACCAGGTACCGGTTCATGTAGCCATACATGGCCCTGCCCGAAAGGGAAAGGTTACGACGGGGTAATCCATTTTTGATATCTGTTCCCAGGTTTTGCGTTTGCCGTTGTTCCCGCACAAAAGATTTAAGCAGGCCTTCCACCGTATGCTTGTTATTAAAGTTGCGACTATAGCCTAGTTCAATATCGCCCTGGTAAACCCTTTCTCCCCAGGAGCTTGTTTCCTGCGTCATGAGTGACTCGCCGGATACCCTATGCATAATGAGGTTGCCGTTGCGGTCCCGCCTGCGTTCCACATTGTATTGCTCCGGCCATTTGATCCGGTTAATATCATTCAGGCTATTGGCATCGAAAGCCAGCCTCGCCGTGAGCCTTAGCCCCCGGGTGAGCATGTCCAGCCGTTGGTTGAGGGTAATATTGGATTCCGTTTTATTTTCCCAATGTTCCCGGTACCCCGTTTGTGTGGCCAATACCCAGGGATTGGTTTGGTTACCCGTACCGTAAGCTGGTATCAGGCCATTGGAATATTTAAACGGGATGGATACGGGCGACTGACCAATCAGTGAATACCAGATATTCATATTATTCAAACCCGGAAAGTTCTGCTTCTCCAGGAAGCCGGAAACCCCCAGCGCCAGGGTGGTTGATTTGGAGATATCAAGATCATAATTCACGCGGTAGTTCCATCTCGACAGGTGTGCATTTGTTCTGTAATCCTTCAATGCCTGATCGGTTTTATACATACCGCCTTCATCCACATAACTGGCCGACACAAAATACCGGGCAATCGAGGCACCGCCCGAAAGATTAATAGCTGCCCTGTATATGCTGGCCCCATCTTTAAGCATCTTATCCTGCCAGTTGACATTGGGGTATAGATCCGGGTCCAACCCCTCCTTGAATAATTCAAGTTCATTGGCCGTATACAATGGTTCCTGGTTCCTGGTCCGCTTCGCTTCATTGGCCAATTGGGCGTAGGTATAGCCATCCACAAACTTAGGAGTGCGTGTACGCGTTAAATAGCCATATTCCACTTTCCCATCCACATTCACTTTGCCTGCCCGGCCCTTTTTGGTGGTGATCAGTACCACCCCATTGGCACCCCTTGAACCATAAAGGGCCGTAGCAGAGGCATCCTTTAAAACAGAAAACGACTGAATGTCTTCTATGTTGATCTCATTAAAGGGCCGTTCAAATCCATCTACCAGCACCAATGCACTTTGGTTGGCGCCAAAAGTGGAGATGCCACGGATCCAAAATTCAGATTGGTTATTGCCCGGCTCACCCGATCCCTGCATCGCTATGATGCCCGGAACATTCCCCGCAAGCCCATTGGTGATATTGGCTGTGGGGGTTCGTAATTCATCAATATTGATGGAGGAGATGGCGCCCACCACGGATAGTTTTTTCTGTGGACCGGCAGCCGTAACGATCACCTGTGTTAACGCATTTGAATCAGCCGTTTTAAGCCTTATATTCAGCAGTGTCTTATTGCCAATTTTGATTTCCTGGATGGTATAACCAACGTAAGAGAATATTAGCGTACTGTAAGGTTCGGTTTTAATTAAATACTGCCCCCTTTGATCGGTCATGGTGCCACCGCTTATTTTATCCTTTATGGAAACACTTACACCAACAAGGGGATTATTGGTCTCATCGGTGATGGTTCCCGATACTTGTATGGTTTCCTGGGCATGGGTGGCCATCAAACTACTGAATAGTAGCAATAGTAATGTTATATATCTTTTCATTGTAAGAATATTCAGGTTGCGCTGTGTAGGTTAGCTGATATGTGGGTTATTCTGTGGAGATGATCCTGATTCGCCTGTTTTTCTGATCGGCTACATAAAAGGTGCCGATTGCTTTGTCATAAATGATGCCCATGGGCCGGTCGAACTGTGCATCCCGCAAAGCACCGTCGGCATAGCCATAGGTCCTGGGGCGGCCGGCAAAAGTACTGACCACACCTTCAGGCGTTATTTTCCGGATACAATGGTTGAAAATATCGCACACATAGAAGTTGTCATTTTCGTCGAAAGCGCCCTGATGGGGTTGATCAAACCGCGCATCTGTGCCAACTCCGTCCTGATAACCCGAGCTTCTTCTTCCGCCCACAAAGTGTACAGGTGTTTCCAGTTGCCTGGTTTCCCGGTTAAAGTTTGCTTTCAGAATATAGTGCTGGTTCACCACCACGATATAGGCGAAATCGCCACTCGGTGCAAACTGGATATTGAATTCCCAGCTTACATCGCCTATGCGAAAAAGCTCCTTGGCTACTTTTCCTACCCGGTCCCACTTAAAAATGGCACCGTTAGAATACGAATTGTAAAAGTATTCGCCCGTCTGAGGTTGTACATCGCCGCCATTGGTTTGCAGGCTATAAATGAGCGATGTCCACCGGGTAAAATTATCTCCCTTGGTGGCCACTGCCGTACTTAAGCCTGTCCATGACCCCTGGTCGTTGGTGATGTAGAGCGTATCCCAGGTAGGATTAAACGCCAGCGTTCTGGGCCGGTCCATCCCGTTGCCTGTTCTGAATTTTGTAGATACCTGTGTTTTGGCGGCATTGATAAACCGCAACCCCCTCCGCTCTTCGAGTAAATAAATATTCTTTTGTTCGTCAAAACACAGCCAGTAAGGTTCTTCAAATTGGGCCTTGTCAATGGGCCCGTCTACGATGGCAGTCTTGCCGTCTTTATCCGTAAAGCCGGCCAGGGTACTGACTGAGGGCAGGAAAATGTATTTGAATGGACCCGGGGCGATCACTTCTTTGGCGGGATTGCCAATCACCACTTTTACTTCTCCCGTCCCGGCTTTGGACGGTACAAGCACATACAGGGCCGTACCCTTGATGCCGATGATACGGGCCTGGTGCCCATTGATATACACTTTGAGCTGAGACGTATCATTTCCAAAATTGGAACCATAGATGATCATCTGGGTGTTAACACCGCCACTGTCGGGAGCAATGCGGCTGACTGTTACAGGTTTGGAAGGATCGTAAGGCGTTCCTGTATCGATCGTGTTTTTGTCTGTACACGCATATAGCAGGAAAAATAATAGCAGGGCAGGCAGAGACAGTGCCCTTTTCGGTTTGATGGCAAGGATGGTATTCATACTAAATCGTTAAAGCAGTTAGGCTATAAGGCTCAAAAGTACAAGACGACTTAGCGAGTAGTCCCCAATATTGGATCAAAACCGGTTCAAAATGTACCAATCCTTTTACCAGGGAGGAGGTGGTCCTGTTCAATCGGGGAAGAGCAGGTTCCTGCGACTTTCACTGGTTTGAAACCAACTTGTTGGCCATGTACCATGCCTTTAACATCCATAGACAAGCTTATCCAGATGGTCAGATATTCCGTATATGTTCCGTATATATCAGGTATATATTACGTATATGATACGTTCTTATAAAGGACGGAATATCTACGGGATGCCTGGCTGTTGAGTACGGTTTATAAACGGAACATGCCTGCTTCCGGAATGGATGGGCAATGGGATAGGAATGCATCAGACAGGGAGGTGGCCTGACCGTTTAGCAGATCGGCTGCCATTCATCCTCTAATTAAACAAATTGTCTTGTTGACCCCTTGCTTTACAGCAGGAATACCCTAGTTTTCCCGTCCAACCAATAAACTTTACAGTAATGAGAAAATTGCTATTCACCGGGGCTGCTTTCCTGGTTAGCTACTTGTCCATGGCCCAGGAGAAACTGGATGCCGATATGATACAAAAGATCAGGGCCGAAGGCCTCAACAATTCCAAAGTGATGGATATTGTTTTCTACCTCACGGAAGTAAGTGGTCCCCGTCTCAACAATTCACCTGGTTACCTGCGTGCTGCCAATTGGGCCAAATCGGAGCTTACCAAATTTGGAGCTGAGGATGCCCAGCTGGAAGCCTGGGGCGATTGGGGCAAGGGCTGGGAACTGGAAAAATCGTATGTGGCCATGACGGCGCCCTACTATAAGCCGTTGATTGCCTTTCCCAAAACCTGGACCTCCAGTACCAAAGGGTTGAAGAACGCAGAGGTGATCATTTTGAATGCCAAAGATTCAACCGAATTACAGGCTTATAAAGGGAAACTGAAAGGCAAGCTGATCCTGGTACCCCGTACGGATACCCTGAAGCCAACTTATAAGGCTGATGGTAATCGATATACGGAGGAAGAGCTGAATAAAATGGCGGCCTTCGATCCTAAAAACCTTCCTGCGCGTAGTCCTGGCGGTCCTGGAGGCCCTGGAGGTCCGCGTGGTGGTTTTGGCGCCGCTATGGCACTGCTGGGAAAGATCAGGGAAATGGCCAAAGCGGAAGGTGCGGTGGCTTTATTGAGCACCAGCCCACGTGGCCGTGATGGTACTTTGTTTGTACAGGGTGGTGGCGCTTATATTGGCTCTGCCCCCGAAAACTTCCTGGATATCATGCTGGCTTATGAAGATTATATGTCACTCCAGCGATTGGTGAGTGCCAATATTCCCGTGAAGGTGGATGTGGATGTGAAGTCAAAGTTTTATACCAATGACCTGAAAGGATACAATGTGGTAGCCGAGATCAAGGGTACCGATCCCCAACTGAAAGAAGAGCTGGTGATGCTGGGTGGTCACCTCGATTCCTGGCATGGATCGGTAGGGGCGACAGACAATGCTGCCGGTTGTGCCGTGATGATGGAAGCCATCCGCATCCTGAAAACACTGAATATAAAACCGCGCCGTACCATTCGCATTGCTTTATGGGGTGGGGAAGAGCAGGGCCTCCATGGTTCCCGCAACTATGTACGCAACCATTTTACGGATACTACTACCCGCCGCTTCAATGCAGCAGGCGATAAAGTGGCGGCCTATTTCAACCTCGACAATGGTACCGGTAAGATCAGGGGTATCTATACCCAGGGCAATGAAGGGGTGAAACCTATTTTTGCCGAGTGGCTGAAACCGTTTAATGACCTCGGCGCTACCACGGTTACCTTGCAGAATACCGGCGGTACCGATCACCAGTCATTTGATGGTATTGGCCTGGCTGGTTTCCAGTTTATACAGGATGAAATAGAATACAATACGCGTACTCACCACACCAATATGGATTCTTATGATCACCTGCAGGCTGATGACCTGAAGCAAGCCGCAACGGTGATTGCTTCCTTTGTATATCATGCAGCACAGCGCGATGAAAAATTACCCCGCAAAGCGCCTGCACAAGGCACACAAGGAAGGCAAGGATTTTAAGGGAGAAGAATTTAGCATACAGAATAAAATACAAACGCCCGGAAGATGAACCTTCCGGGCGTTTTGTTTTCTATTTACAATTGCAAGCTATCGAAATTGCAGGTTGTCGAAGCAAACGCATTGCCGACTGCCGATTACTGTCCTCGTTGCGTATACTTAAACTTCACCACGGCACTCTTTTGTTCGCTGGATGAAAGTCGCACCTCATACCGTTTTTTTCCGGCGGTGATCACCATGAGGGAGGTATTGGGTGGGATGCGGCCCAGGTTTTCGGCATACAGCATCAATTCATATTCTGTATTGGGAAAAGCATTGAATTGAACGGTGAGTGGTTTATCTGTAAGTCGTTTCTTATGCAACAATAAAGTATTGTTCAGGAATACGCTTACGGTATCATCATCAATCTCGGCATTGTCATACAATTCAATTTTGATGGCCGAGGTATCAATGACTACTGTTTGTACGATCTCCTTTTCCCGGTTTTGCAGTTTCAGGTTTTGCTGCAATTTCAATAAGGTATCGCTTTGGAATACATCTACGGGGAAAGTGGGGGTCGTCTCGCGGTTCAATGTGATCTTGCCCGGGGGACAAGGATTGTTATTGCCCATTTCGTGTCCTTGCCATTCGCCCAGTAAGGCTTCCTGGCCACCGGTTTTCGACCAGGTAAGGTCATAGGTTTTGATACAGGGAATACAATTGGCGGGAACGCTGTATTGCAATACGGCGCTTTCTGTGATCACCATCCGTTTATTCAAGGGGTTGTACCGACCCGTGAAATTGATCTTGGTGTATTGCTTATTGTCAATATAACTGTAGGCATTGCCCATGATCTCTTTTTCGTTCGACCAGGTAATATGCATCTCCAGGTAATATTCGGGAAAACAACCTTGCGAACCCTGTGTGCGTTTACCACGCCAGATGCCGGTAAGGGATTGGGCTGCCAGGGAGCTGCTACAGATAACCAATAAACAAAGAAGGAGAAAACGCATCCGGGGATTTTAAGGGAAATTAATAACTACTACAATACAACCCACGCTAATTTATGTGAACGGTACCTATAAAAGCCGAAGTCAGAAAGCGTAGGTCTGAAACCTATGCTGCGTTTGTATTTCAGATTGCTGGCTTCCTATTTCCGCTCGCTGATTCCAGGTGTTTTCCTAAGGCTTGTACTTAAAGACCACTACTGCATTCTTTTGTTCGGTGGAGGTGATACGCACTTCATACTGCTGTTTCCCGGCATCTACCACCATCAGTGAAGTATTGGGCGGTATTTCGCCCAGGTTTTCTGCTACCATCACCAACTCATGGTAATTGTTGTCGTCATCCAGTTTGAAGTTCAATGTGATTGCTTTCTCGGTCAATCGTTTTTTGGAAAGGACCAGTTTTTTATCCAGGTAAACCGAAATGGTATCATTGTCTACAGCCCCATTGTCATAGATCTTGATGTATACCTCATTGGCATTGGTCGTAATGGTTTTTACCAGCTCATTTTCCCGGGTGAGTAATATTTTGGGAGTAGGTGCTGGTGGGGCTATTACAACAGGTTTCTCTATTTTTTTAGTACTGTCAATTGTTTTGGGAGCCGGTTTTATTTCTGGCGCCTGGGCTACAGGCGGTGAAGTCTTCTCGGGTGTTGTTTTCTTAACGGTGGTATTGGTCTTAGGAACTGTTTTTGCAGGTGGTGTGTTCACCGGTTTTTTTACTGGTGGTGTTGTTTTGGCTGTAGTAGCTGGTAGCTTTTTAACGGTGGCTGGTTTGGTTTCCGGCGTATTTTTTTTGACAATGCTGCTATCGGATGTAGGAGGTGCAATCACGGGTTTCTTTTCCGCCTGTTTTTCCCGCTCAACGAGGAAAGGTTCTTTATAAAAATCGGAGGTCACTACTCTTCGCAGGAATACGGTACCCTTGCCACAGTCTGATGAATCGCTGGTTTTCATACTGGAATAGGTGCCTTCCAGGAATTCTTCTTCTCCTACTTTGGAATATTGCAGGAATAAGGTCATGATACAAATGCCGCCCCCGCTGGCCATACGTTGATCAACGATCTTGATCTCTTCCAATAAAACTTTATGCGTTTGGGGATTTACTGTACCCTCACAGGTGGCTTTGCCATAAAAAACGGTGGTGAGGTATGAATAGGTAACGCCTGAGAAACGTTTATCCTGCTGGTCTATCTGCACTTCAAATTTGTACCGGTCGTCCTGCCCCAACATCTCCATCAACCGGTTCTTAACGGTGGACCTAAAACCTCCTCTCCAGATGCCCGTCAGATCCTGGGCCGACACGGAAATACTGATACAACAAATCGTAAAAAGTAGAAATCGCTTCATGAATAGTAACCTCACGTTGGCAAATTAGTTAAATTCTTAGTTTATTACGACAAATATCGTATGTCGCAGTCTGCAAAAGTTCGTTAAATTTGCGGTCTTTCGGATATGGGACAACAGGATGCGGGCTCAAGATACGCGTTTCACGAATACGATGATCTACCACGCATCCCGGAAGCAACTTGAACAGTTAGCTCATACCGTATGTTAATAATCATTCAATAGAAACGGCAATAATAACAAATGATCAAAATTACATTACCGGACGGAGCAGTACGGGAGTATGAAGCAGGGGTTACCGCTTTGGACATCGCTAAATCGATCAGTGAAGGGCTGGCCAGGAAAGTATTGGCGGCCAATGTGAACGGACAGGTATGGGATGCTACGCGCCCCATCCAGGAAGATGCAGCACTTAAATTACTGACCTGGGATGATGATGGTGGTAAGAGCACCTTCTGGCATTCTTCGGCCCACCTCATGGCAGAGGCTGTAGAAGAGGTATTTCCCGGCGCCAAGTTCTGGGTAGGGCCTGCAACGACCAACCCGGCTGGTTTCTATTACGATATTGACCTGGGCGGCCGCCAGATCACGGAAGATGACCTGCGCAAGCTGGAAAAGAAAATGGCTGAACTGGCTAAACAAAATAACAGCTACGTACGCAAGGCCATGCCCAAGGCCGAAGCCGTTCAGTATTTTACTGAAAAAGGCGATGAATACAAGCTGGACCTGTTGAGCAACCTGACCGATGGGGAGATCACTTTTTATACCCAGGGTCATTTTACCGACCTGTGCCGTGGGCCGCATATCCCTACCACAGCTCCCATCAAAGCCATCAAGCTCACCAATATTGCCGGTGCTTACTGGAAAAATAACGCCAACAATAAACAATTGACCCGCATTTACGGGGTTACCTTCCCATCCCAAAAGGAATTGGATGCACACCTGGAATTGCTGGAAGAGGCTAAAAAGCGTGATCACCGCAAGTTGGGTAAGGAATTAGGGATCTTCACCATGGACGATGATGTGGGTCCGGGTTTACCGCTCTGGATGCCCAATGGTACCGTCATAATTGAGGAGCTGGAAAAGCTGGCCAAGGAAACAGAGGTCAAAGGTGGCTATAAAAGGGTAGTAACCCCCCATATTGCCAAGGAAAGTATGTACCTCACCAGTGGGCATTTGCCTTATTATCAGGACAGTATGTTCCCTCCCATGGAACTGGATGGTACAAAATACTACCTGAAGGCCATGAACTGCCCCCACCACCACAAGATATTTGCAGCCGAGCCCAGGAGCTATAAGGAATTGCCCCTGCGCCTGGCTGAATATGGTACCTGCTACCGCTATGAGCAGAGCGGGGAGTTGTTTGGACTGATGCGCGTACGCTGCCTGCACATGAATGATGCCCATATCTATTGTACCCGCGAGCAGTTTGCCGCTGAGTTCAGGGCTGTTAATGATATGTATATCAAGTACTTCAACATATTTGGAATTGATAAGTACGTGATGCGCCTATCGCTTCATGAACCATCCAAACTGGGTCAGAAATACATTAATGAGCCTGAATTGTGGTTAGAAACCGAGGAAATGGTGCGGCAGGTATTGAAGGAGTCCAATATACCTTATGTAGAGGTACCTGATGAAGGCGCTTTCTATGGCCCTAAGATCGATGTGCAGATATGGAGTACGATTGGCAGGGAATTTACCCTGGCCACCAACCAGGTAGATTTTGCCCAGGGCCGTCGTTTCAAGCTGGAATTTACCAATAAGGAGAATTCGCCTGAAACCCCGCTCATCATCCACCGGGCCCCGCTGGGTACCCACGAGCGCTTTATCGGGTTCCTGCTGGAGCATTATGCCGGTAAATTCCCGGCCTGGCTGGCCCCGGTACAGGTGAAGGTATTGCCCATCAGCGATAAGTTTTTACCTTACGCAAATAGTATTTTAGAATCCCTGAAAAATGCTGATATTCGTGGAGAGGTCGATGATCGCAACGAAAAGATCGGCAAAAAGATCCGGGATACTGAACTGATGAAAGTGCCGTACATGCTGGTAGTAGGAGAGAAGGAGATGAATGAAGGTAAGGTAGCGATCCGCAGGCAAGGCAAAGGTGATACAGGGGTAAAACCAATTGAAGAATTCATTGCCGAACTGACTGCCGAGATCAAAGAGAGAAGAGGAGAATAAGTTGTAAGATTACGCAACGATTAAAGAATAAACGTACTCATAATTATCCCGGTGATTGCCGGGCATGCAGTTCGCCACCGGCAGGCGGATGCAGGGGAAACAAAAAACAAACACGCCGGTAATTTTAAAATTATTCACGTAAAAATTGTAAATGGCATTTCCACCGAGACCTCCGAGAGGTAATTTCAATCCACGTTTCAGAAAAGAACAACAACAAGAACACCGTACCAACCACATGATTCGCGTACCGCAGGTACGTTTGGTTGGCGACAATGTAACAGTAGGTGTCTACTCTACGCAGGAAGCGCAGAAAATGGCACAGGATCAGGGACTTGACCTGGTAGAGATATCTCCACAGGCTGATCCACCGGTATGTAAAATCATCGATTATAATAAATTCCTGTACGAGAAGAAGAAGAAGGAAAAGGAGATGAAGGCCAATAGTAAAACGGCTGAAGTAAAAGAGATCCGTTTTACGCCTGGTACAGATGACCACGACTTTGACTTTAAAGCCCGCCATGCGGAATCATTCCTCAAAGAAGGCAATAAAGTAAAAGCGTATGTACAGTTCAAGGGACGTGCTATCATGTTCAAGGAAAGGGGAGAGCTGGTACTGTTGAAGTTTGCAGAGCGCCTGGCAGAAATAGGACAACCCGAAGGCATGCCCAAACTGGAAGGTAAACGTATGTTGATGATCCTGGCTCCCAAAGGCAAGCAAAAGAAGCCGAAAGACGCGAAGGATTAATCGTACTACTATTATATTGAAAGAGCATCCTGCCTTGGCGGGATGCTTTTTTTGTGGATACAATTTAGAGGTGACTCCTTTCGCTTCTCACGGAAAGGGAATGTTGTCACGGCTGCTTAATACTAATACCTGATTCATGGACATAGAATGGTTACAGAAAACCTGCCTTTCCTGGCCGGCCACGGAAGAAGAAGTGAAATGGGAAAACGCCCTGTGCTTTATGGTAGCGCGGAAGATATTCTGCCTGATCAGCCTGGACGAGGATCGTATATCCTTTAAAGTACCCGATGAATTGTTTGAAGAGTTGTCGGGCACTGATGGGTTCATCCCCGCGCCCTACCTGGCGCGTGCCAAATGGGTTACCCTGGTGCAGATGGAAAAGATCAGCAAAAAAGAACTGGCTGCCTACCTGCAACAATCCTACGACCTGATCAGGGCTAAGTTGCCCAAGAAAGTGAAAGCTGAGTTTGGGTTATAATGCTATTAGTGGGCTGAACTTGTCGAATTGCTTAGTAGGATATTGTTGCGCGTTTTTCTGCTACACGATTTTATATATTCTGATATGAAGTTCCTGAACCTGTTATTTTGCCTGCTTTTTATAGTCAGTGCTGCTCTTCAATACAATGATCCCGATCCGTATGTATGGATCCCTATTTATGGTTATGGGGCCGTATTGTGCTGGCTGGCATTCCGGGGCAGGTACTATCCCCGTGCCTACCTGGTGGGAATAACCGTATATGCCCTCTATGCCGGTTATTTGTTCTTTACCAACGATGGGGTATGGGATTGGATCAACAAACACGACGCTGAAAACATTGCACAGACGATGAAGGCCGAAAACCCCTGGATTGAAGATACCCGCGAGTTTTTCGGCCTCCTGATATTGATCGTAGTGCTTGGCATGAATTACTGGTATGCCAGGCGGAAAAAAGCAATTATTTAAACTGTATCCACTGCACGCCCACCTGGTTGGCCTCGGTGGTATTGATTGGCTTGCTTACAATGTATAGGTTGTGCTTTTTACCATCTGCTACGCCTTCAAAAGCAGTAGCCAGTGCTTTGCTGATAAAAGGCTTTTGTTCATTACCTGCTTGTCCTCCGCCGGGCAGTATTATTTCGCCCAACTTTTTACCCTGGGCACCATCCAGGCGCAGCTCGAAACTGTAGCCCGATTGAGCTGGTTGTTCCCATACAAAATTGAGTGAAGCATTGGTAATACCTGTCAGGTCGATGGAATCGATCACAAACCAGCCTGCCGCCTTAGGAGCTAGTAAATAGCGGGTGCCCTCTTTGTTCTCACTGGTATATTTTTCCTTCTTTTTTACCCCTTCCACGTATACTTTACTATTGCGCAGGACTACCACCTCATCGGTGGTCATGGGTTTGATATTATTACCGCCCTTGTCTGTATAACTGGCGCTCAGGTACAATACGCCATTGTCTTTTTCTGGTTTGCCCAGCGTTGGCTGCAGGGTTCCAATAGCTGGCAAGGATTTCCTGGTTTGTTGCGCTGCTGTGAGTGATTGTATCCAGGTTACGATCTGTTTGGCATCGGGTTCTTTCAGGTTGGGGTGAGCAGCCATCGCCACTTCGCCCCATACACCACCTCCACCTTTAATGATCTTATTCACCAGGTAGGATTCAGCTTTGGGGTCTTTCTCATAGCGTTTGGCTACATCCACAAAAGAAGGCCCAATGGATTTCTCATCTACTTTATGACAGGTTTTACAATCCAGGGATAACATCAGGTTTTTGCCCATGGCAGCTGCAGTGAGCACCTGGTGTCCTTGTGATGCACCTGCTTTATCACTTCCTTCAACATAGTCAGCCGAAACGATCAGGCTATTAAGGTCTTTTACTTTAGCGGTATCATCCTTGTCTTCGATCTGCACGCTGTACTGTACCGGTTGGCCGGCAAAATAGAAGCTTTGGTTTCCCTGCAGCGCAATTTTTACAGCAGGCGTTTCATTACCCGCATATACATTCACTATGCTACTTTTGGCTTTCGCTTTCTTAGCATCAATTACATCAACAGAAATAGCATAATCGCCTGCTTTCCGGATGGTGTATTCCAGTTTTGGCTCTGTAGTTTCCAGTATCGAATCACCAATATGCCAGGTGTACCGGAGTGCATCTTTTTCCGGGTCTTTGGCCTTTACTGTGGCCCGCACTACAAAGGGAAGTGCGCCTGATAATTTGTTTACCTCCAGGCTGTCTACCTTGGCTGGCCGGTTGCCTCCATTGTAATCTACCCGTGAAATAGCGGCATCTGCATTTTTACTGAACCAGCCCGTACCATATTCCAGCATGTACAATTTCCCATCGGGCCCTACTTCCAGATCGATCATGGAATTGATTTTGGTATGCTCCATGAAAGGTTCCATTTTATCAAAATCCCCATTGGGCTTTAGTGTTACCGATTTTATCCATCCCCGGACCCAGTCATAAATGAACACCCTGTTGTTATAATATTCAGGGAGCCTGGTGCTATCCGGGAACATATCGGTATAATAAGCAGGTCCTGCCATGGCATTACGGCCTCCGCTGCCTACCTGCGGGAATTCAGTAGAATTGCCATAAGGATACCAGATAAAGGCTGGCTGGGCAGGTGGTAAGGTTTGTAAGCCGGTATTGTTACGTGAACTATTAACTGGTTTAGTAGGGTCATAAGCCGGGCCGGAGGCGCCTGAACTATAATCATAAGCATGGTAGGCATAGTTGTTGCCTACAAATAAAGGCCATCCAAAAAAGCCCGCTTTACGGGCCTGGTTTACTTCGTCATATCCACGTGGGCCACGGCTGTTCAGGCTGTCGTTATTGGCATCTGGTCCTACTTCACCCCAGTACAGGTAATTGTTCTTTTTGTCAACCGAGATGCGGTAAGGATTGCGGTTGCCCATTACATAGATCTCCGGTTTTGTATTGGGAGTACCCTTGGCAAACAAGTTGCCTTCGGGTATTTCATAACTTCCATCCTCATGCAGCTTTATCCGTAGGATCTTACCCCGCAGGTCATTGGTATTGCCGGAAGAACGGCGTGCATCATACTGCTTATGCCCGGGCCGGTCGTCGAGGGGACCAAAGCCGTGGTTTACATACCGCTGCTTAGGCTCATCAAAGGGAGTGGAGTTGTCGCCTGTTGAAAGGAACAACTCATTGCCTTCGCGTCCAAAGGCAATAGAGCCTCCTGTATGGCAACAAATATCTCTTTGTGAATAGAACTGGAGAATGATCTTCTCCGACTTCATATCCAGGGTATCCTTTTCAAATTTGAAGCGGGAAAGCCGGTTAACGGAAGTGTCTTTGGGGCTATAGAAAACGTATACAAAGTGGTTCGTGGCAAAGTTGGGGTCGGCCTGGAGGCCCATAAACCCTTCCTCGGCATTTACATCGGGTACATTCGTTTTATGGTAAACATCCAGGAAACCTACCTGTTTGACACAGGCGCAGGTATCGAGTTTTTTGTACAACAGGAGTTCTCCCCGACGTTGTGCTACCAGGATGTCCAGGTTGGGCAATATGGTCATTTCAGTCGGTTCAAAGAACATCCCTTCTGCCAATACGGTTTTGGTGAAGCGATCTTCATCGGGGGTGCGGAGCGATTTTGCCTTTGAGTAATCCAGTTTGTAATTATTACCCATGGCATACCGGATACCTCCCAGCAGGTGTTTCAGGTAATTGGTTTCTGTAAAGGATTCTTCTGTGTGCCCGAGGCCTGTATAAAAGGCACGGCCGCCATCAAAATCGTGGTACCAGGCCATGGGATGGTGATCGCCATTCTTACCGCCCTGGTAGCTTTTTTCATCGATGGTGAGCACCACGTGTGCATCAGGGTTCAGGTTCTTGTAATTGTACCATTCGTCTTTCCGTTGCCATTCATGGGGCAGGTGACTGGTGGAAATATGGGTAGAGTCTTTGACCAACAATTTGGCTACCTGTATTTCGGGATGGCTTTCAAAGTAGCCCCCCACCAGGCGGCCATACCATCCCCAGTCATATTCGGCGTCGGCAGCTGCATGGATGCCTACATAGCCGCCTCCGGATTGTATATAGCGTTCAAAATCAGCTTCCTGGTATTGATCCAGCAAATTGCCGGTGGTATGCAGGAATATGACAGCTGCATATTTGGCCAGGGAATCTTCATTAAAATAGTCGGCATTTTCTGTCGTATCCACCACAAAGCCATTTTCCTGTCCCAGTTTGGTGATGGCAGCAATGCCCTGGGGGATGGAAGAATGCCTGAAACCGGTGGACTTGGTGAAGAGGAGTACCCGGGCTTTGCCGGGGCGGGATTTACTGCAACCAAACAAATTGAATAGTGATGCTACGATAGCCAGTAACCAGATCGTTTTTTTCATATGCGTAGGGGATAGGGTTTAAAGATAAGGTATTCAATAGATTCTGGGTGTTAATTGTACACTTTTACCAGCGTACAAAAAGTATTTAACCAGTACTATAAGCATTTAGCTAATATGAAATAGTTGTAATTAGCTCATATTGGACTGATAATAAGCTGTTTACTGCTTCTTCTCATTTTTTAGTAGCTTTGCTATTCCCTTAAAATCCTGCAATTGCCGGGATAAATAGGAAGTGTTTCTAATCTTTCTTTGGCAAATGCTTCTTATTTGACGTCCTTTTTCCTACCTTTGCGCTCCATTTTCAGGTTTTATTCTTTTTTTGAATAAAGCCACTATTGCCCACAAGGCCCAAAAAGTTCCCCGGAGGATCGGGGGCGCCAGCAGGGTGTAACAATTAAAGGTGTAAAAAATGCCTAAAGTTAAAACAAACTCCAGTGCCAAGAAGAGGTTCAAAGTAACCGGCACCGGCAAGATCACTCACCAGAAGTCTTTCAAACGTCACATTCTTACCAAGAAATCCAACAAGCGCAAACGTGCCCTGGGTAAAGATGGTATTGTTCACAAATCCAACCTGGATTTCGTACAACGCCTGTTGAGGCTGAAATAGGCTTCTAGCCGTTCGCTAATAGCTGTAAAGTGAAAGCCACGGCCTGGTAACAATCAATTTTAACTTTCAAACTTATTAAGATATGCCACGTTCAGTAAATGCTGTAGCAAGCAGGGCACGCCGCAAAAGGATTTTAAAACAAGCCAAGGGCTTTTATGGCAAACGTAAGAATGTATATACCGTTGCCAAAAACGTATTGGAAAAAGGTCTGCAATACAGATATGTAGGCCGTAAGCTGAAGAAAAGGGAGTACCGCGCACTGTGGATCGCCCGTATCAATGCTGCCGTTCGTGAAGAAGGACTGACTTACTCCGTATTCATCAACAAGCTGGCTGTAAAGGGTATCACCCTGGATCGTAAAGTACTGGCCGACCTGGCCATGAACGAGCCAGATACCTTTAAGCTGCTGGTAGCTTCTGTAAAATAAGCTGCTTAACGATTTCATAATACTGGAAGCCGGGTGTTAAACAACGCCTGGCTTTTTTTTGTTTGTAAAATCTACCAAACTGTTACTTTTGTATACTTTTTTTGAATGGTGTTTTTTTGCTAACTATTTAAATTCACTGCCATCAGCCAGAATCAGTTCATGAACAATTCGTACACCGACCTGGTGACGCAAACCTTTAACTTTCCACAAGAAGGGTTTGAAACGAAAGACAATAACCTCTTCTTTAATGGTCTTGATGTAAAAGGGCTTATTGATAAGTATGGTACGCCCATGAAACTTACCTACCTGCCCAAGATTGGGATGCAGATCAGGAAGGCCAAGAAGATGTTTGCCAATGCGATCAAAAAGCACCGGTATGAAGGGGAGTACAATTATTGTTATTGTACCAAGAGCTCCCACTTCTCTTTCGTGGTAGAGGAAGCACTGAAGCACGATATTCACCTGGAGACCTCCTATGCCTACGATATCGAGATCATCAAAAAGCTATACGAGAAGAAAAAGATCACCAAGGATACCTTTATCATCTGTAATGGCTACAAGCAAAAGACCTATACCAGCCGTATTGCTAATTTGCTCAACACCGGGTTTAAGAATGTAGTTCCTATCCTGGACAACAAGGAGGAACTGCAGCAATATAAAAAGTCGGTCAAGGTGCCTTTTAAATTAGGCATCCGCATTGCCGCTGAAGAAGAGCCTACTTTCCCCTTCTATACCTCCCGCCTGGGTTTCAGGCCAAGGGATGTACTGGAGTTCTATGTAGATAAGATAGAAGGCAATGAAGACAGGTTCCAGTTAAAGATGCTCCATATTTTCCTCAACAAGGGTATTAAGGACGATATCTACTATTGGAGTGAGTTGAACAAAGTGATCAACCTGTATTGCCAGCTTAAGAAGATCTGCCCCGAACTGGATTCGATCAATATCGGCGGTGGTTTCCCCATCAAACATTCGCTGGGCTTTGAGTACGACTACCAATTCATGATCAATGAGATCATTGGCAATATCAAGAAAGCGTGTAAGAAGAACAATGTTCCCATGCCTCATATCTTCACCGAGTTTGGCAGTTATACGGTGGGAGAGAGTATGGCGCATATTTACAGTGTGATCGGACAGAAAATGCAGAATGACCGGGAGACCTGGTACATGATCGATTCTTCCTTTATCACCACTTTGCCAGATACCTGGGGTATCGGAGAAAAATTCCTGATGCTACCCATTAATAAATGGGACCAGGAGTACCAGCGGGTGGTTTTGGGAGGTATCACCTGTGATAGTCATGATTATTATGATTCGGAAGAACATGTGAATGAAGTGTTCCTGCCTAAAATAACCAATGGTGAACCCTTGTACCTGGGCTTTTTCCATACGGGTGCTTACCAGGACCAGATCAGTGGGTATGGGGGTATTAAGCACTGCCTGATCCCTTCGCCCAAACACATCATTGTAGGGCATGATAAAAACGGTAAGTTGGTAGATTGGGTATATGCCAAAGAGCAAACGGCCCAAAGTATGTTGAAGATATTGGGCTATGTAAAATAGATACAATAGTACCTTATATAAAAGGGTGGGGTGCCTTGCGGCGAGCCTCACCCTTTTTCTTTGTGCAGGTAGGTATCTTATTTGGAGAGGTACTCTGTTTGCCAAAGGCTACGCAGCTTTTGCAAGGCTTCATGCAGGAGATTGTATACGCTTTGCCGGGATACATTCATGAGTTCAGCAATTTGCCCGTGATCGAGTTGTTGGTAGAACTTCAGGTAAATAACCTCCTGTTGTCTTTTAGAGAGTTGGGCTAAGGTTTTGCGAAGTGCCAATGCTCTTTCTTCCGATACCTGCTTTTCAATGATCAGCCGCTCTATGGAAAACTCCTGTATGAAATCGTAGCCATCCTGCCAATCAGCCATTTCTGTTCTATGTTCTTTGGGGTGGAGTGATTTAAGCACTTTGTTCTTTACAGCCCGCAGGAGATAATATTTTACAGAGAGAACAGCAGTAACATTCGCTCTTCGTTGCCAAAGACTGATAAATACTTCCTGGATACAATCCTTCACGAGGCTTTCATCTCTTGTAAAACGAATGCCATAACTATACAGGTTGGTATAATACTTTTTCATGAGCGCTGCAAGGGCTTGCTCATCGCTTTGTTGCAATTGTTGCAGCCAGTTTTGGTTGGCTTGTTCGTTATTCTCAGGCATCAGCAATCACTTGGTTGGGAAGCATGTTGAACCCGGTTAGGCAACCAGGTAACCTTACAATATTAGTATATAAACATTATTCAAGAATTTCGTTACCTGGTAATGCTGATCGGATATGCCAGTTCAAAAGGTACTTTTTAAGTACGCTAAAAGAAGCAAAATTCACTGTGTATAAGCGATATTAAATGCCTTGCTGTACAAGCCTTATGTTACCATAATAATTGTTAAAAAAACACCAATAAATGATAAAATTGTATCACTGCCTCGGTAGTCTATCCTTCTGAAAAATAAACTTTCTCTTTTACCAGTAGAATTGGCGCTTCAGCGGAACTTATAAGTACAACACTGGCAGGAATGAAAGATTTTCGATTGTTTGACATTACGGATTTTGTTATGGATGAGGACTTTGCGCGTTGGGTATATGAGCGGCGGGCAGAGGATGAAGCAGCCTGGACTACCTGGCTTGCCAGGAATCCTGATAAACACCTGGTAATAGCTGAGGCCCGCAATATCCTGGAATCCATTTATATAGCACCTCCTGCAATTTCTGGACAGGAAATACAGGGGGAAACTGCCCGGTTATTAGCCACCATTCGTCAGCATCCTGAACGGAACAAGCCTGCAATAGCCAGGGTTAAAACCCGTACCTGGTATGTAGCGGCTGCCGTATTGGTTGCTTGTTTAATGGTAGGGTTGTTTTATTTCTACTATAACAAGCCTCACAAAGCGCTATTTACCTGGGAGAATATGACAGCCTCCCGGCAATTGATCGAAAATGTAAATACTTCCGATAAACCTGTTACGATCGCCTTGCCGGATGGCAGTTCACTCTCTTTGTCGCCCGGCAGCCGTATTGGCTATGCCAACCGGTTTGATAGTTCGTTTACCCGGGATGTATACTTATCGGGTGAAGCCTTTTTTGAAGTGACTAAAAATCCTGATCGTCCATTCCGTGTATTTGCCAATGAGATCGTAACCAAAGTATTGGGCACCAGTTTCACGGTACGCTCTTTTGAAAAGGATACTACCATACAGGTGATTGTTCGTACTGGTAAAGTAACGGTATACTCTCTGGCCGCTACCAATACCAGCCGTAGTGCTACGGATCATAAACCAGGGGAGGTGATCTTAACACCTAACCAGCAGCTGGTGTATGAAAAGGCAGGGCATAAATTCCAGAAGGTTTTACTGGACGATCCTTTATTGGTTGTACCACTTGTAGCAGGACAAAAGATGGAATATGAGGACGCCAGTGTAGTGAAAGTATTCAATGAATTGAGTAAAGCCTATGGAATAGGTATTGTGTATGATAATGAATTGCTGGAAAAATGTACGGTTACAGCCGACCTGAAAAATGAAACTTTTTACCACAAGCTGGACCTGATCTGTACGGCCATTGGTGCTGCTTATGAAGTGATTGACGGCCAGGTAGTCATACAGTCTAACGGATGTCAATAAAAATAAAAAAGGCTGGTATTGCTGCGAACAATATCAGCCCGGAGTAATCCCCACAGCCACTAAAGATTGCGGGGACCTGTTTTGATTAAACCGATATGCTTTAACCAAACAATGTAAAAGTATGAAAAAACAGCTCGTTAACCAGTTAATTTACGGGTTTATGAGAATCGGACTGCTGCCACTATTATTGATCACAACACTCAACGTAGTTATTCATGCCAGCCCTACCAATGGGCAGGAGGTATTGAATAAAAAGATCAATCTTATTGCTGAACAAAAGGAGGTTAAAACCGTCCTGGGCGAGATCAGTAAACTGGCCGGGATCAAGTTTGTGTATAGTTCCCAGCGTATTCCCACCCGTCAAAAAGTATCTGTTGTGGCCCAGGACCGTCGACTGGGTGATGTACTGGATGTATTACTTCAACCGTTGAATATATGTTACCAGGTATCGGGTACGCAGGTAGTATTGATGCGCAAGGGAGATGGCAATGGTGTGAACCTTGCTTTTTATGAAGAGGCTGCCCTGGAAAGAACAGAGGTGATGAATGAGGTACTTTATAAGATCATAACGGGAAAAGTAACCAATGAGAGAGGGGATGGATTGGCGGGTGTTTCGGTGGTGGTAAAAGGAACAGCCAAGGGAACTTCTACCAATGCAGAGGGGGCTTTCTCCATTAATGCAGAGGTGGGAGAAACCCTGCAGTTTTCCATGGTGGGTTATAAGACTTTTTCGGTTGTGGTTGGTCAGGATAATGAGGTGGCCGTCACCTTGCAGGCCGAGATGATCAATTTGAATGAAGTGGTGATTGTAGGTTATGGCAGCCAGCGTAGGAGCTCCCTAACAGGCGCCATTGCTTCCGTAAGTGGTAAGATCATTGGCGAATTGCCGGTGGCCAGTGTGGAAGCTGCCTTGCAGGGGCGGGTAGCCGGCCTTACGGTTACCAATAATGGTGAGCCTGGTACTACGCCCATTGTACGTATCAGGGGTATCAGTTCTATTAGTTTTGCTTCTGACCCCTTATATGTTATTGATGGTTTCCCTACAGGCAACCTCAGCAATTTCAATAGCCGTGATATTGAGTCGGTTGAAGTACTGAAAGATGCCAGTGCTGCAGCGATCTATGGTTCCAGGGCCACCAATGGAGTGGTTCTCATTTCTACCAAAAAGGGCAGGAAAGATGGTAAGCTGCGTATCAACCTCGATACGTATGTGGGCACCCAAAGCGCCTGGAAGAAGATCGACCTGCTCAATACGGCGCAATACCTGCAATATGAAAGGGCGTTGAATGGCAATGCCGGTATTGGTTTACCGCCCCGGTTGGAAACCGCCAATTTCAATAAACCTATTTATGATGGCGCTACGCAAACCTTTGCCCAGACGAATACGGATTGGCAGGATGCTTATTTCAAGAGCGGTATCATTACGCAGCATGATCTTTCTTTGGCAGGAGGAAATGCTGTTTCCCGCTTTTTCGCTTCTGCCGGTTATTTCAAACAGGATGGTATTGCCAGGGGGGTGAATTATGAACGGGGAAACTTTCGTATTAATTCAGACCATGCCATCAGTAAGGTATTTACATTCGGTGAGAACCTCTTTATCTCTTATTCCAAACAACGGTATGACAATACCAATGGCAACAGGACGCGTCTGGTGAATGTGATCCGCAACCTGCCGTATCTGCCCGTTTATGATCCTACTACCATTGGTGGTTACCGGGGTGCGGAAAATAGTGTGGATGGCGCCGATCCTACCAACCCGGTTGAAGATGCCGAACTGCTGGGCAATGCCACGAATAAAACATTGAAAGTATTGGGTACTGCTTTCCTGGAGATCAATTTTACTTCCTGGCTTAAATTCCGTTCTACCTTTGGTGTGGATTATGTGAACCTGTTTCAGCACCAGTTCCTTCCCATCTTCAACGATAAAGGACGTAACTCCGGGGTGTCAACCATCAGGGATCAACGTAACTCATCGACTACCACTTTATTTACGGAGCAACTCACTTTTGATAAAACATTCGGCGATCACCATATCAATGCAGTGGGTGTATTTGAAGTGCAGGGTACAAAGAGTGCTGCTGAGAATGCATCCGGCAACCAAAACAGCAATGATATTGAAGTATTGCGGGGGGCTACCAATGTGAGTTTTATTTCTACTACCAGTGAAAACCTGCTGCAATCGATGGTGGGCAGGATCAGTTATGAGTATGCCGGCAAATACCTGCTGAGTGCTGCTATCCGGCGTGATGGATTATCGCTCTGGGCGCCCGGTAAGAAATATGCCAATTTCCCTTCGGCCTCTGTTGGGTGGCGTATTGACCAGGAGCCATTCATGCGTACTGCTCCTTTTATCTCCGAATTAAAAGTAAGGGCTGGTTATGGTATTACGGGGCTCAATGCGGTAGCAGCACTTAATAATGATTATCCCTGGCAGGTGGTAGTGGCTGCCAATGGGGCTACTTATCCCTTTAACAACGTCAATTCTACGGGTAATGGGTCTTATTACAATGCATTGGGCAATGCCAACCTGGAATGGGAGAAAACGAAACAATTGAATATTGGGTTGGATGTAGGGGTGATGAACAACAGGCTAACGCTCTCTGCTGAATATTTTGTTCGCAAAACAGATAACCTCATCCTGAATGTACCCACACCGCCTTCTTTTGGTTTTGCTGGTACGGGGGTACTGGCCAATGTGGCTTCCATGGAAAATAAAGGATTGGAGTTTCAGGCTGGCTACAATCAGAACCAGGGAGTGTTTACCTGGAACCTTACGGGTAATATCAGCTTCATACGCAATAAAGTACTTAGTCTGAATACGGAAACGGCAACAATTGATCAGGGCGGCGATCAGGATTTTGGTGGCGGTACGGCCATTACGCGTACAAGGGCAGGGGAGGCCATTCAATCTTATTATGGCTATGTAGTGGCAGGTATATTTCAGACCGCTGATGAGGTCACCAAGAGCCCGACACAGGCCCCTGGCACGGCTGCCGGCGACCTGAAGTTTGCGGACCTGGATGGGGATGGAAAGATTACAGATGCGGACCGCACTTTTATCGGCAGCTACCTGCCCAAATTCTCATACGCGCTAAACTATAGTGCTAAGTATAAAAACTTTGACGCTTCTCTCTTTTTGCAAGGGGTGCAAGGCAATAAGATATTCAACGCTGCCAGGATCATCAGTGAAGGCATGGCCCGCCTGTTTGGTTCCGGTACGGCTGTGCTGAATGCCTGGAGCCCAACGAATAAAAATACAGACATTCCAAGAGCTATCAGTGGCGACCCTAACCAGAATGTGCGTCCATCTACCCGTTGGGTGGAGAATGGCTCCTACCTGCGGTTGAAAAATATCATTATTGGTTATACGATTCCCAATAAGGTATTGCAAGCGGTATCAAAGGGAGCTATTACCAGTTTCAGGCTCTACATTTCATCGCAAAACCTGTTAACCTTTACCGGTTACAATGGCTGGGATCCTGAAATAGGTTCCAAGAATACAACGCTTACCAATGGTATTGACTATGGGCAGTATCCGGCGGCAAGGTCATTCCAGTTTGGACTCCAGGTCGGATTTTAAAGGCATACATTCTAAATCGTTCTTAAAAAGCTTCATATATGAAATATGCAGTTGTACTTAAAGTAATAACACTTACCTGTATCATTACAGGGGTTGTGCTGATTGCTTGCAATAGAGAGCTTGATAAAACCAATCCCAATTCACCTACTGTAGACAAGTATTTTAAAAACAGTACGGAGCTACTGGGAGGAACCAATGCTATTTATTCCATCTTCCATTCAGCGGCCTTAATTGGCCGGGAATGGTTTTTCCTGCACGATACCCGCAGTGATGATGTATCGGCCGGAGGCGGTCAGTTGGAGCCTCCCCGTGCACAATTGCTGAATGGTGCTACTACCGCCTCCAATGCGGTGATGAACAGTGTTTGGAATGGCTTGTATACGGTGATCCACCGGGCCAATACGGTTATTGACAATGGCCCTTCGATCACAGACAATCCAGCACTTCGTGACCGCTGTGTGGCAGAAGCCAAATTCTTCCGTGGCTGGGCCTATTTTGAACTGGTATCTCAATGGGGCGCGGTGCCCTTGTATGTGAAGCAGGTTACAGCCCCTGATCAATTTCAACCAAGGGCTTCTGTAGATGCTGTTTATAACCAGGTATTCCAGGACCTGAAGGATGCTGCCATCGGATTGGAAGCTGTGACCAAGGATCTTGGCCGGGCTACCAAGGGGGCCGCCAATGCCATATTGGGCAGGGCCTATATGCAAAAGGGGGATTATACGAATGCGAAAATTGCACTCCTGGCAGTTAATCCCGGAGGCAGTGTTTATAGCTTACGTCCCAATTACCTGGATAATTTTGATGAGGAACATGAGTTCAACAGTGAATCTATTTTTGAAGCGGTATTCTTCGACCGGGGCGACAATAACTTTAACTGGGGTTATACGGGCGATGACAATCCCAATGCACAACCACAAAGTACGGTGCGCAACCAGGAATATTCTCCCATTGCCTGGCGCAACCTCATCCCCTCCAACAAATACCTGAATGAGTTTGAAAATACGGCTACGGGCGCCACGAAGACCGATCCCCGTTTTGCGCTTTCGGTGTACCAGACGGGGGATAAGTACAATAACAACGCCAATACACTTACGGATGCTGAACAAAATGGCAATACCTCTGTGGTAAATGGGGCCACCAAAAAGATCAGCTGGCGCAAGTTCATGTTGATCTACAAGGACAACAATACTTTCAGACCGGGTGGAATTAATCAACGTATCGTACGCTATGCCGAGGTGTTGCTCATGCTGGCTGAATGTGAAAATGAGCTGAATAATCCTGGCGTGGCTATTGACTATCTGAACCAGGTTCGTGACCGTGCCAGTGTGGTCATGCCGCATTACCCTACATCGCAATACCCCACCTCGAATAAGGCAGAGATAACGAAGGCCATCATACATGAGAAAACAGTGGAACTGGGTGGTGAAGAAGTGCGCAACCGGGATATCCTTCGCTGGCGGAAGAAAGGGTATTTGGGCACGCCTGACCCCATTTCTTATTTCAAATCAAGAGATGAGTTATTGCCCATACCACAAGCTGAAATAGACAATAATCCACGATTGTCGGCTGGTGGTATTGACAAGCAAAACCCAGGCTATTAGTTCAATACCTCATGCATGATTCTGATAAAACCGTTCTATTCTTTTTGTTGCTGTATACTCCTGGTAGTAGTGGTGGCTTGTAAGCCGGAAAAAGTACATCGCTTATTCACCCAAATGCCGGCTTCCCAAACCGGTATCCATTTCAGCAATGATATACAGGAGAATGACAGCCTGCAATCCTTCATCAATGAGTTTGGCTATATGGGTGGGGGAGTCGGAATAGGGGATTTCAATAAGGACGGGCTGCCCGATATTTTTTTTACGGGTAACCAGGTAAGTTGCCGGTTGTACATCAACAAAGGCAATTATCAATTTGAAGACGTTACAGAACGGGCTGGCCTGCACACGCAGGTATGGGCTACCGGGGTAAGCATCGTAGATATCAATAATGATGGGTACGATGATATCTATGTATCAGTATTTGGGAAGAACCTTTCGCAACGGGCTGCTAATTTGTTATTCATCAACCAGCATAACCTAGACTTTAAGGAATCGGCAAGGGCCTATGGCCTTGCCGATTCCAGCTATTCCACACAGGCTGTATTTATGGATTATGACCGGGATGGTGACCTGGATATGTACCTGGCCAATTATTTATTGAATGGTCCCAATGCCAATACGATCTATCCCCGCAATCTTACCGGGACCTCTGCTGCCAATGACAAGCTGTACCGGAATGAGGGCATACCTGCCGGTGGCGATCACCCGGTATTTACTGATGTGACAATGGCCGCAGGTATCAAAGATGATGGTTATGGACTGGGTGTAGTGGTTGGTGATCTTAACAATGACCATTGGCCGGATATTTATGTGGCCAATGATTTTTTGTCGGATGACCTGCTATGGCTCAATAACCATGATGGTACTTTTACCAATACGGCGGCTAAAAGTCTTCGCCACCAAAGTTATTCCAGTATGGGGGCCGATGCGGCAGATATTAACAATGACGGATTGCCGGATATCGTGACGCTTGATATGATGCCCGAGCTCAACCAGCGGCGGAAGACCACTTTTTCCTTCATGAACTATGAACGGTACCAGGCGGAGCGCACTGCGGGCTATGAACCCGGCTTTATGCGTAATATGCTGCAATTGAACAATGGGGTGTATAAAGCCGGTGATACCTCTATTCCTTTCTTTAGTGAAATTGGTCAATTGGCAGGCATAGCTACTACTGATTGGAGCTGGAGTGTACTGCTGGCCGATTTTGACAATGATGGCTGGAAGGATATGCACATCACCAATGGTATTGGCCGGGATTTTATCAATGCTGATTTTATTGAATTCAGTTCAACGGTCTTTGCCAATAAGCGGAGCCCCCAGGAGCAACGTCAGCTGATCAATAATAAACTGTCCTCTTTAAAGCATATTAGCCTGGGTAACTACCTCTATCTCAATAACCACAATTATAGGTTTACTGATGCATCTGTGCACGCAGGTATTGATGAAGCCTCCATGTCGAATGGAGCTGCCTGGGCCGACCTGGACAACGATGGTGACCTGGACCTGGTGGTGAACAATATCAATAAAGAAGCATTCCTTTTTGTAAACAATACGATCCAATCCGGCCAGCCATTACCTGTTCATTACCTGGCTGTAAAACTGGAAGGAGATAGTAACAACAGGCAAGGGTTTGGTGCAAAGATCACCCTATATGACCGGGGCCAGGTACAGGTGCAGGAACAAAGCCCGGTACGTGGTTATTTTTCGTCGGTAGACCAGCGTTTGTTTTTTGGATTGGGTGCAACACAGGCGCCGGGAATACAACACCCTGAAGGAGAAGCTGTGCAAGCTGTAACCGGGGCCTTGAATGCCGGATCAGTAAGGCAAGGGGTAGCGATGTTCAGGATCGATTCTATGGAAGTGGTTTGGCCCGATGAAAGCAGACAAATATTGAGGGGAGTGCCGGTGGATACGCTGCTGGTGGTTTCCATTCATGATGCCCGACAACCAATCATGAAGCAATTACCGGTTCCTGGCTCTACGCCTGTTTTTGGAGAAGCATCTGCTGCTACCGGTATCTCCTATAAACATACGGAAGGGATTTACAATGATTTTGCCAGTCAACGTTTGCTGCCGCAGAAATACTCCCAGCTGGGCCCCTTTATAACCACGGCGGATGTGAATAAGGATGGCCGCATGGATTTTTTTGTAGGCGGCGCTTTCAATTTCTCCGGCCAGTTGTTCATGCAGCAAGCCAATGGCCATTTTATAGGCCAGCCTATCACCAAGGGTATCAAGATGCAGGAAGACCAGGATTGTACTTTCCTGGATGCAGATGCGGATGGCGATATGGACCTGCTGATCAGTGCAGGTGATGTTCGCTTTGAGGAAGATGCGATCTATAACCAACCCATGCTGTACCTGAATGATGGGAAGGGGCATTTTACGGTGAGCCCTGCTGCAATTCCTGCTCATGTGCGCACCATTGCCGGTAGTGTAAGTGTGGGCGATTATGATAATGATGGCCTGCCCGACCTGTTTATTGGCGGGCGTGTTTCAAGCCGGTATCCATTAGCGCCGAAAAGTTTTATTCTTCATAATAACAAGGGTGTTTTTACAGAGGTGACTGCTGCTGTATGTCCTGATCTCCTGCAGCCAGGTATGATAACAGGATCGGTATGGACGGACTTTGACAACGACCAGCAAACGGACCTGGTGATAGCTGGAGAATGGATGCCCATACGTTTCTTTAAAAACGATAAGGGCCACTTACGGGAAATAACCAATACCACGGGCCTGCAACAGCTGGAAGGCATGTGGCGAAGCCTTGCCGCTGCGGATATGGATGGGGACGGCGATATAGACTTCATTGCGGGCAATATGGGTTTAAATTGTGATTACCGGGTAAGTAAGGATGAGCCCATGCAGCTGTTTGCCAAGGATATGGATGGCAACGGAAGTATTGATCCCATTCCTTTCTATTACTTCAAGGACAGGGATGGTAAACGCAGGTCTTTTCCGGCCATTAACCGTCGCCAGTTTGCCGACCAGGTGCCTGCAATTAAAAAACAGTTCCTGTATCATAAGGATTATGCCAATGCTTCCTTTGCTGCGATCTATCCCGGCAAGGCAAAGGACAGTCTGCTTCAATTGATCTGTGATGAAACGGCCAGCTGCTGGCTGGAGAATATTGGCAATGGAAAGTTTGTGAAGCGCTATCTTCCCATGGAAGCACAGTTTGCCCCCGTAAATGCTATCATTTGTGAAGATATAGACGGTGATGGGGTGGCAGATCTATTACTGGCCGGCAATGAATACCAGACCGAGGTAATGACCGGCCGCTATGATGCTTCTTATGGTTGTTATCTGCGGGGGCAGAAGAACAAGCAGTTTAAAGCTGTAAGTCCTGCCAGGAGCGGTTTAATGCTCAAGGGAGATATTAAAGACCTGGCCCTGGTGCCTTTGGGTAATGGCTGCAGGGTGGTGTTGGCTGCCACCAATAATGATGCCTTGCAGGTACTGAGGATACAGCGTCCCTGATCACCTGTTCAGTATCTCCAGTTTTTTTACGCTTTTATCACTGCCATGCTGGATAAAGAAATAGTACGTGCCCGAAGACAGGCCAGTGAGAGATACTTCCTCTTTCAATTCAACGCTGGTCTTGGCTCGTTGCAGGGCCATCACCTGTTGGCCGAGGGTATTGTATAAAACGATGTTGACAGGGCCTGTATAATTGTTTTTCATTGATAGGAATGCTTTTGTATTGGCAGGGTTGGGATACACGATCAAAGCGCTGCCGGTTTGTACCTCTGGTTCGCCGGAAGGTACGTTGCTCACTTTAGTGATGAACATGTACCCTTTTCCATATTCCTCTTGCTTATTACCGGCCAACATCAGGTCGTTCCCTTCTGCCCAAATTTTGGTAATGCTTGTTTGAACGCCTTCCTCCCCCAAATATTGTATCCCCGCCCTGTTCCCCTCTTTATTCAGCTTCATCAGAAAACCAAAACGCTCCCGGTGTCCCATCACAGGCTCGCCGGTATTACCGGCCACCCATATCGTATCATTGGCTGCATAAATAAGGGATAGGCCCTCATCCTGTAAATGGAGGTCATAGGTTTTCTCCCACTGCGGATCGCCTTGCTTGTTCAGGCGCAGCAGCCATACATCTTTCCGGTCCTTATCGGTACCGGCAGTGCCGGTCAGTAAATAGCCGTCAGGGGTTAGTACAATATCTGTAAACCGGCTATGCGCTTTACCGGTACTGTAGGTCTTTGACCAGATAACATCCCCTTTACTGTTGATCTTTATTACAGTGCCTTGGGTAGCTGCACCAAATGCCTGCATGGTGGTGCCTGCGATGATAAACTCATGTTCGGGCGTTTCTATTATGCGGCGGCCTATTTCCCATTGGGCGGGTATGCCGATCTTTTTGTCCCACGCTCCATTGCCATTGGAGTCAATTTTGATCATTTTCAGGTCAAAGTCGGAAAGTGAGATATCCTCTCCACCCACCAGCAAACAACCTCCATCGGATGTGCCGATCATATCCTGGACGGTAGAGGCGCCAAAATTGGCCACCCAAAAGGTGTTGCCACCAGGGGCTACTTTAACCAGTGTATAAAAGTTGCCGAACATATCTTTCTGTTCGGCCAATGCAAAAAAGAACCCATCTTTTGCCTTTGTTACAGTTTTCAAAACACCTGGTCCGGTGGTGGATATCAGGTGAAAGATCTCCTGACCATCTTTCTCTAGTTTGAGCAGGTAGGGATAAACAAGGTCATTATCGGCATGCTGTAAATTGGCCCCTCCAAAATAAGTACCATTGGTTGCCGGTACGATGCTGGTGAGCGTTTGTACCGGTGCTGTATCGTTGAGTTGTATCCGATGAAGGCCAGCCGGCATGGAAAGCTGAAAGGGCGGGGGTGTTAATAGCATACCTGCCCGGTTGGTTTTAAAAAGCGCACCTACTGCTGCGGTGAAATTGGGATGATTAATGCGTGCTCCAACCAGGAAATGTTGATCATCCGGTACCAGGATGCCCATGCATTGATCGGCCTGGGCAGTACCCAGGGCTCGTTTCCATTGAACATTGCCCTGGAGGTCGGTCTTTACAAGGACCAGGTCAGAGGTTCGTATATCGCTCCTGTCGGCGCCAACCCCGCTTTCCCCGGCTATTATATATCCATCGGCCATTGCTTCGATGTATTTGAACCGGTCACTCTGGTGAATATCGATGACCTTATGCCAACTGATCTGCCGGTTAGGAGCTACTTTATACAGGATGCCATTACTTAGTTTGGGGCTGATGGTTACCTCACCTACGACAGCCAATCCTCCATCGGGTGTAGGACAGAAGCCCCAGCTAACCAACCCGGAACCGGGGTTGATGGGGAGGAAAAGTTCCTCCTCCAATACATTGCCCGCAGCATCACATTGAAGCCACAAGGTTTTACTGTTGCCACGGGAGCCATATATGATATTCAGCATACCGTTTAGTCCTTTCCCGGCCGCAAAGAAGCTATTGTTTTTATCGCTAACCGTTTTGGACCATACGGTATCGCCTTGCTCATCCAATAATACTACATTCAATACATAATCATTGCCTGCTGCAATTGTGTAGGCCACGTAAAATTGGTTATTGGGTGCAGGCACGAGCTTTAGCAACCAGGGAGACCCCCTGGTGATCGTTTTGGTAAAAAGCAGCTGGCCCTGACTGTTCAGTTTGAACAGTACAATGTCGGCGCCCGCCGAAGGCATGAATACCTGGCCAACTACATAAAAATTGCCTTTGCTGTCAACTGCTATTGATTCCAGAAAGGTGGTTTGACCCCGATGGAGATCCTGTTGTGAAAGGATAGCGCCCCGTTCATCGATCCGGAAAAAGTTGGATTGCGTTATAATGGCATATTCTTTAGGCGATGCAGCTACGATAGCTTTTAAGTAATCACCCTCCTGGCCTTTGGGATAGATCTGTGAAAAAGTAGATTGCGGTAAGGCATACAAAGGCAATAGCCAAACCAATAGCAGGGAGATTCCTTTCATGTGGTCGGTTGTTTACAATGATAAAAATAAGCGGGTGGCTTGTCGCAAACGACCGGGAGGGTGGTGAACTGGCCTGTTTGCGGTGTGAATCGCCTGTTATAGCAGACGGCAAAGGATTAACAACCCGGCCAAAAGAAACGTTGCAGGGGGGCAAAAATAAAAGCGGCCTGATGGTTCAGACCGCTTCTTCAAAATAGGGGATCGGGGGAAATATTATGCCAATACGTTGATCAATCCTTTGATCACAGCACCCAGCTTCACTGCTTCAAATACACGGGCTTCGCTGCTGCCATGTTGTAATACGGATTGCTCATGTGAAGTAACGCACATTTCACAACCATTGATAGAAGATACTACCAGGCTCACCAGTTCAAAGAATTCTTTGCCCAATACCGGGTTCATCATAATGCTCATTTTGATGCCGGCGGGTTGGTTATTATAAAAATCCTTGCCCATGAAATGACGAAAACGATAGAATACGTTATTGGTATTCATCAGTGAGGTGCAGGCGGTGATCTCTGCTATTTCTTCATCGGTTGCACCTGCCTCTTTGGCCAGGGTGGTAAAGCTTTCCTTCAGCAGGTCGAATTTTTCATTGATAGCAACAGCCAGCGCCAGCAACAAGGCTTCCTTGCGTTGCAGGTTCTGACTATTGTTCAATACATTGCCTGTATTGATCTTAATGTCCTTGATAAAACGGGCATTTACCTGCAGCAATGCCTGTGCATTGGCCGAAGGTATATAATGGGGGATACCCAGGTCGTTGACCAGGTTCTGGAAAGTTTCGTTTGGTATCGTGGCGATTGCGCTCATGGTAATCAATTGAAGTAAGAAGTCGGAAGTCCAGGGCCGGATCACCGGCTCAGACTTCCGACTTCAGGATTTAATATTAGTTCAAATTCAACTGGGTGGTCAGTGTTTCCTGTCCTTTGTTCCAGTTGCAAGGGCACAGTTCATCTGTTTGTAAAGCATCCAGTACACGGATCACTTCCTGTACGCTACGGCCTACATTCAGGTCGTATACGCTTACCCAACGAACAATACCTTGTGGGTCGATGATGAAGGTGGCGCGGTAAGCGATCTTTTCTTCATTGTCGAGGATACCCAGCTCTTCGGCCAGTGATTTGGAAGTATCTGCCAGCATGGGGAATTTCAGGTCGCGCAGGTCGGCATGATCCCTTCTCCAGGCTGCGTGTACAAATTCAGAATCGGTAGAAGCACCGATCAATACGGTATCGCGGTCGGTGAATTCACTGTGCTTTTTATTGAATTCTGCGATCTCTGTGGGGCATACAAAGGTAAAATCCTTGGGCCACCAGAACATAACGGTCCATTGACCGTTGGCGCTTTCGTTTGTCAATTCACTAAACTCTTTTCCTTTTTCGATAGATACTACGGCTTTCTTCTTAAAGGCAGGAAATTGGCTGCCAATGGAAATAACTCTGTTGGACATATTATTATGCTAATTAATTACGACAATAAATAAAAGGATAACAAACTTTTCGCAGGCAGGCTGATCGTGTGTGGTAAAGTGGTGCAAATGTAGGGTTTATGCCACTAGCTATTGATCATCGTTTTCTATTGAGCAATAGACAATATCTATGAGGGACAATTCCGCAGACACTGTCTACGGAATTGATACTATCCTGCTTGTTTTTCCTCCACCTTTTCCAGCAAATAACTATTGAGGGATACCTCTCCAGGAATGCCCAGCTTGCGGCGCAGGCGGTAACGGCTTGTTTCGACACCCCGTACGGAGATGCCCAGCAATTGTGCGATCTCTTTTGAAGTAAGATCAATGTGCAGGTAGGCGCACAACTTTAGATCGGTCGTGGTAAGGGTAGGGAAATGCTTTTTAACGCGGGCCAGGAAATTGCTGTGTACCTCATCAAAGTGCCGGGAAAAATGCTCCCAGTCTTCTTCATTGTTTTCTGCATCCTCAAATAACCGCATCACCCTTTTGAAATGATCCTGGGTTACGGTTGGCTCCAGTTTCTTAATCGTGGTATGGAGTACTTCTTTTATATTGGAAAGTACCTTACCCCTGTCTACCAGGTGCATCGTTACCGTAGCCAGTTCCCGGTTCTTGAAATGTACATCCGAAGCCAGCTTATCATTTTGCACTTTGATCAGCTCTTTTTCATTCCTTTCCAGTTCCAGTTGATGCAGGGAAATAAGGTGTTCCTGTTTCTGCTGGTATTTTTGCTGCTGGTGTACGAATTTTTGTTTTTGTCTTCTGTACAGCAAGTAGAGCAAACTGAAGAAAAGCAGTACATAAAAGGTCTTTGCCAGGTTGGTTTGGTAAAAGGCCGGTAGAATGGTAAAGCTGTAGCGGGTTTCTTCCGATTCAATGCCCAGGTTATTGCGGGCCTTTACTGCAAAGGTATAATTGCCATAGGAGAGGTTGGTATATTCCTTTTCCGTTTTGGAGGTCCACTCACTCCAGGTATTGTTGAAACCCAGCAGGCGGTAGCTGTATTCTATATTACTACCCTGATCATAGGCCGGGGAGGCATATTCAAAATGAAAATCGTTGTACCCATTGGGCAATTGTACCGTATGCTGTTCGTCTTGTTTGGAAACTAACATACTGTCGTTGGAGAAATAGCCTCCAAAGAGCAGGCTGTCTGATTTGCCCATGGCCCGGGCTGTGCCAATGGTGATGGCGGGGCCGGCAGCAGACTGAATGTATTTACGGTAATTGAGGTGGTACAACCCCTTTTCGGCGGCCATAAATATATTTTCATCGTCATAGGGATAGATGGATTCAAAGCCATTCACAATTTTCTGCTGCAATTCCGGGAAATAGATCACTGAATAAGGTTGGTTGGCTGAAGGCTTGTGGTAATCAATGATACCGGGGCGGCGGTTGGAGGTAAACCAAATATTGCCATTGATATCCTCGGCCAGGAATTGGACGCCAATATTGGCCAATACATTATAGAACAAAGGTGAACGCACAAATCGCCTGGTGGCCGCCTGGTACTCATAAATCCCTCCCCGGGTAGCGATCAGTACGCGGTTGCGGATCCTGAAAACAAAATTGTCATAGTCAGAGGGTAATCCATCCTTACTGGTATACAGGGTATAATGTACAGAATCGCCCGGGGGGCTAATTTTATAGATGCCCCGGTAGGGATGGGAAGCCCAGATGGTATCATTGTTATCTATTGCCAGAAAGCGCAGGGATTCCTTCAGTCCACTAAAATACCTTGGTGGTGTAAATCCCTTCGGGCCAGCTTGCACGCCGTACAAGCCATTATATGCGCCAATCAATACATTGTAGGAGGTAGTAGGGGAGTGATAGGGTTTGTACAACCAGCAGCCTTTTTCGGTGGTTAACTGCGAAGCGTTGTTATTGCTGATCAGAAAGGTGCCTTCATGATGGCCCATCAGCAATTGGTTATTCACCACCGAGAGGTTCCATACCTGCCCCTGGCTATTATTGACCCGCTGGAAAAGGTTTTTGGAGAAACTGTAGTCACTGGTACTACACAAAGGCGTGCTGTAGACGCCATCTGAAGTGCCTACAAAAAGCTTATTGTCAAATACCTGAGCAGCATAGGTGGTCAACATATTCTTTTTGTCGGGATAGATCTGCTTGATGAAGGTATTGTACCGGATAAAATCAATCCCATTGTCCAGTGCCAGCCAGATATTCTGCCGTTCATCGGCAAACAGCCGTAATACATTGTTGTTTTGCAGGCCTTCCTCCATGCTGAAATGCTGTATGATCTTGCCCGACGCTTTATTGATAATATAACAACCATTGGCGGTAGTGCCTACTGCCATCTCCGTTTCGTTCAGCGCAATGGCGCCATAAATACGGCTTGCGGCAAAGATGCCGCCGACCTCTGTTGCCTTGGGTACCAGTTGGTTATTGGTCAAGGTAAACAAGCCATTTTTATTGGTAGCGATCAGCAGGGAACCATTGAGATCATCCAGCACGCCTGTAATCAACATATCCCTGAGGGTGCTATTCGTACAAATGGTAGTCCATTGTCCTCCTTCATACTTCATAAGCCCTTCCTGCATGTCCTGGGCATACAATCCTTTGCTGGTTTTGTAGAGTTTACGCCATTCGCGGGGGGCGGGATGCACCTTCATCCGGCCATTCCGGTATTCCAGTATCATATCATAAACATGGTAAAAAACAGCCCCTTCATGCAGTTCAATATTCCAAACATCTGAGACTTGCTTTTTGCCGGGTGGCAGGAGAGCTTTGAGTGAATGATAACGCAGGTTGCCGGCAGGGTCGGGAAAATAGTAACCCAGTTCATCCTGGGCCCCGGCATAGATATAGCCGCGCTGGTCGACCTTGACAGAACGCAGGCGGGTATGGTTGGCGATGGGGTATAATTTCCAGAATTGACCATCAAAGGTGAGCAGGCCCTCGGTATTGGCAAAGTACATACGTCCCCGGCTATCAATAGCCAGATCCCAGTTTTGGCCGCCGCCCCGGTACTGTTCCTTGGTGTAATTGATGATGTCCGGAAAGCCAATGGTGTTCTGTGCGCGTAGCGGATAAAAGAATAAGATCAAAAGTAACCCTAGCAGCAGCCTCATATACGCAATCGTTTGCTGTAAAAATAGGGGAAATATGTATTGTAGTAGGAGTGGCGTAAATAACAGATATTGGAAATCAACATATTAAAATTTATTGTAGTAGTAATGACGTATACCCACATGCGGTTTGAAGGATAAGTTGAAAGTAATTTGGTTATACCCTTTTGCGAAGGTTAAAGGGCCATTTTATAATAACGGATCATTAAACTGCTTGTGTATGAAAAAACTAATTGCTTGCGCATTTCTATTTCTATGCCTGTTGCTATCGCCCACCGTTTGGGCGCAACAACAGGTCACCGGCAAGATCAATGACAAAGACGGCACTCCCATCGCCGGTGCCTCCATCTCCGTAAAAGGAACTTCCCGCGGAACATTAACAGATGCCAATGGCCAGTTCAGTATCAGCACCTCCAAAGGTGATGTACTGGTATTCAGGCATATCGGTTATGCCGAACAGGAATATGCCGCGGATAAAGTACCCGCAGCTATTCTCCTGGTGCCCAGGGTGGCTGACCTGGATGATATCGTTGTAATTGGATATGGTACCCAAAAGAAGAGCGTTACTACGGGCGCCATTTCCCGGGTAAAAGCTACAGACCTGGAAAACATGCCCATTAACCGGGTGGAAGATGCCTTACAGGGCAGGGCATCAGGCGTTACCATTGCTGCCAACAGCGGTCAGCCCGGATCGGCTGCTACTGTTAGGGTTCGTGGTATCACTACGCTGAATAACAACAACCCGCTTTGGGTGATTGATGGCACAGTAGTAGACAATGGAGGCATTGGCTTTCTCAATCAATCTGATATTGAATCCATTGAGGTGTTGAAAGATGCGGCCTCGCAGGCCATTTATGGAGCCCGTGCGGCGGCAGGAGTAATCCTTATTACTACTAAAAAAGGAAAAGCCGGCAAGCTGAGTATTAACTACAATGGTTTTTATGGTGTATCGGCGCCGGCCAAAAAGCTGGACCTGCTCGATGCTACGCAATATGCTACGCTTAGAAATGAAGCAGCTGTCAATGCCAATAAACCAGCACCTTATGCCAACCCTTCCTCCTTTGGTAAAGGCACGGACTGGCAGGAGCAGATCTTCAACAACAGCGCAAAAAGGCAAAACCATGAGCTTAGTCTGAGTGGCGGTAATGAGCGCTCTACTTTTTACTTTTCTTTCGGTTTCCTGGACCAGGAAGGTATTGTAGCTACCGATATTTCGGAATATAAACGGACGAATATCCGGATCAACTCTACGCATAAGCTATCCAAATGGCTCAGTTTTGGAGAGAATATTGGTTATGCGCATGACAAATCCATTGGTTTGGGTAATACCAACAGTGAATTTGGCGGTCCATTATCGGCTGCCATCAACCTTGATCCGATAACGCCGGTAGTAGAAACGGACCCGGCCAAAATTGCTGCAGCACCTTATACTAATAAGGGGGTGCGGCTGGATCCACAGGGCCGCCCTTATGGTATATCCACTACGGTGGGTCAGGAAATGACCAATCCACTGGCATTCATTCAAACGCGCCTGGGCAACTATAGCTGGAGTGACAATGTGGTGGGTAATATTTACCTCGAAGCGTCGCCCATTAAAGGATTAAAACTCAAAAGTACCCTTGGTGGTAAACTGGCTTTCTGGGGGGATGAGAATTTTACACCTATCTTCTGGCTGAATCCCACCAACGTAACTACGCAAACCAATTTCCGCAGATCGAACAACAGGCGCTTAGATTACAACATTGAGAATACGATCTCCTATTCGCGCAATTTTGGCGATCACAACCTTACTGTATTAGCAGGACAAGGCGCCTACCTGGAAAACAGAAGCACGATGACTACGGTAACCTTCTTTAATGTGCCGGCAGATAATTTCAAAGATGCTTCGCTGAACTTTAAAGTACCTGCCGACCAACGCAACTCGGATGGTTCTGAAGGCATAGAACATACTGTTTCGTCTCTCTTTGGCCGTTTGACTTACGACTACCAGGAGAAATACCTCTTGCAGGCATTGATCAGGAGAGATGGTTCTTCGCGCTTTGGTACCAATAATAAGTATGGTGTATTCCCTTCCTTTTTGCTGGGTTGGGTAGCCTCCAAAGAGAATTTCTTTCCTGCTAACAGTCATATCAACTTCCTGAAGGTCAGGGGAGGTTATGGTGTGGTAGGTAATGACAATATTGGCGATTTCGCCTTTATCTCTACTGTTGGTAGTGGCCGGAATTATGCCATTGGTACTTCTGGCAGTTATACCATAGGTTATAGTCCCAATGCACCTTCCAACCCCAATCTGAAATGGGAACAAACCAGCAATACGAATATTGGTTTTGATGCCGTAGTATTTGACAATTTCAATGTGACCTTTGAGTGGTTCAATAAGAAGACTACGGATATCCTGCAAAACCCACGTATACCTGGTTATGTAGGCGCTATTTCCAATCCGGCAGCCAATATCGGCAGCATGAAAAATACGGGGCTGGAACTGGAATTGGGTTTTCGCAAAAGATTGGGTGATCTAAATTTCTCTGTTGCAGGTAATGTATCCTGGATGGAGAATGAAGTGACGTTCCTGGGCAATAATGTACAATACCTTTCCGGTGGTCAGGGTTTCCAGTCAACTACTTATCCCATTACCCGTACAGCAGTAGGTGAAGCAGTCAACTCGTTCTATGGATTCAAGACCCTGGGCATTTTTCAAACGCAGGCCGAAGTAGACGCGTATGTGGGAAAGAATGGCGCCAAAATACAACCCAATGCCGCACCTGGCGATTTCAAATGGATGGATAAAAATGAGAATGGTGTGATTGATGAAGCCGACCGGATGTTTATTGGTGATCCTACGCCCAACTGGACGTATGGGTTTACGATCAACCTGGATTACAAAGGATTTGATGCGGTGATCTTTGGTCAGGGCGCTGCCGGCAACCAGATATTCCAGGGCTTGCGCCGTTTGGACATTGGAAATGCCAACTGGCAAACGAAGGCACTGGGCCGTTGGACAGGACAAGGTACTTCTTACACACATCCCCGTCTTAATATTGATGATCCCAATAAGAACTATACCAATCCTTCCGACTTCTACCTGGAGGATGGCGGTTATTTCAGGTTGAAAACTTTGCAGATCGGTTATTCCTTACCAACGAACCTCATTAAAAAAGCAGGTTTACAGAAGGCGCGTTTTTACATCATGAGCCAAAACCTGTTCACCATTACCAGGTATACAGGATATGATCCTGAGATTGGTGGCGGCGTTATGAGTATTGACAGGGGGATCTATCCCCAGGCTCGTTCCTTCATGTTGGGTGTTAACCTCGGCTTTTAATCAACTTTAAAACCAAGCAAAATGAAAACAAAACAATTATCATATAGTGTTCTTTTGGTAGCCGGCTTGCTTTCTGCTGGCGCCTGTAAAAAAACATTCCTGGATGTGCAACCGAAAGGACAATTCCTGGAGTCCAGTTATTACCGCAATGAAACGGAAGCCTACAATGGGCTGGTAGCGGTATATGACCTGGTGGGTTTTCAGGCGGGAGGTTATGTAACGAAGATTGGTACGATGGATGCGGCTTCGGATGACCACCTGGCTGGTGGTGGTGGTCCCAATGATGTTACGGCCTACCAGGTAATATCTAATTACACGCTTACGCCGGCCACGGGGCCTCAAGGCGACCTTTGGGCCAAGGGGTTCTCTGGTGTGTTCAGGGCCAATATACTGCTGCAGAAACTGCCCAAAGTACCCATGGATGAGAATACGAAAAAGCGTTTTGCTGCAGAAGCAAAATTCTTAAGGGCCTATTTTTACTTCGACCTGGTGCGTTTCTTCAAAGCAGTTCCTTTGCTTACTGTACCGGTTGAAACGGAAAAAATGTATGATGTACTGCAAGCGCCTGCTGCGGATGTATATGCCCAGATTGAAACAGATCTTAAGGAAGCCTTTACTGATCTGCCAGCTACGCTTACTTTAACTACCCAGGCAGGACGGGCTACGAAGGCTGCTGCACAAGCGCTGTTGGGTAAAGTATACCTGCAACAAAAGAAGTATGCTCAGGCTGCTACTGAATTGGCTGCAGTGAATGGCACGCCTGGTGGTACCAGTCAGTATGGAAATAAATTACTGGGCAGCTTTGCTGACCTGTTCAAGGTCAATAATAAGTTCAACAGTGAATCCATTTTTGAGATATCCTTTACCAATACCTCTGCCGGTGGCTGGGGGTGTGTGGCCTGTACGGAAGGCAATGTACTGAACATCATGACGGGCCCACGTGGTTATAACCGGGTAGACCCTGCTGCGCCGGATTATGTATCGGGATGGAGTTTCCTGGTTGTTACGGATGATCTGTTCAATGCGATGAAGGATGATCCCCGTTTAACTGCCACCATTGCGAATCTTAAACAACTGGAAACGGATGGTAAGGTAACCTATCAGAAAGGTTATAACAATACAGGTTATTTCCTGGAAAAAACGGCAGGCCGTGAATCCTTTAAATGGACAGGCGCCGGTAATATGGAATTGAACTTCCCCAAGAACATGTATGATATGCGGCTGGCTGATACTTACCTGTTAGAGGCCGAAGCGCTTGTGATGGGCAATGGGGATCTTACCAGGGCTGCCGCGCTGATCAATGCGGTGCGTGACCGCGCCTATAGCGATAACCTGCACCATGTAACGGCTACGATGCCCAATATTAAACTGGAAAGAAGGCTGGAGCTGGCTGGTGAAGGTCACCGTTGGCTGGACCTGGTACGCTGGGGTGATGCGCCAACGGTCCTGGGACCCAAAGGTTTTAAGGCTGGTATCCACGAATACCTGCCCATTCCCTTACTGGAAATGGAAAATACCAAGATTGAGCAGTTGAAAGAGTGGGGTGGTACCAAGTAAGTAAAATCCCATCGGATACCTTTTTTGATACAGGCAGTTTGCGTTATTGATAGATAACGCTTCGCGTTTCGCAAGCAATCACTTAAAGGTGGAACGCATTTACCTTTCCAGGTTGAATGCTTCCACTTTTTTTAATGCCGTACTATTGATGACTCCTTCTCAACATTCGCAACTCTCCGCCAGGCATGCGCGCTGCATGCTTTCATGAATTGATTTTGTTCACTAAAACCAAATATCATGAGCTGTTATCTACGGAAAGTAGCCAGGCTGCTGTATATAAGCAGTAGCCTTCTAACGATGCTTGTTCTATGCCATCCTGCTGCGGCCCAATTATCCAGGTTGCGGGCGGATGGACAAAGAATTGTAAATGCCAGTAACCAGGAAGTGATCCTGAAAGGGGTGGGCCTGGGCGGCTGGCTTTTACAGGAAGGGTATATGATGAATCCCAACTCGGGCGGTACGCAATGGTCGTTTAAACGAACGCTGTATAACCAGGGGCAAACAGATGTACAGGTAGAAACTTTCTACCAAAGCTGGCGCGACAATTTCATTACGCAGGCGGATATCAATTGGATTGCGGACCAGGGATTCAACTGTGTACGCATTCCTATGCACTATGAATTGTTCCTGACGGCTTCACAAAGGGCAGTAAGGAATACAGTGGCCCGTAATTCATCTAATTATACCAATTACGTGAACTCGATGCAAGGCTGGTACAACAATTACCAGTTGTTTACCGACCCCAATACGGAAGGGTTCAGAACGCTGGAGAACTGTTTGAACTGGAGTGCCGCACGCGGTATGTATGTAATTGTAGACCTGCATGCTGCACCGGGCGCACAGGGCACGGATGCCAATATAGCTGATGCACTGGTAGGCAATGACCTTTGGAACAGGACGCTGTTCCAGGATGTAACGGTGCGCCTATGGCAGGCGATTGTAACGCGCTATATCAATAATAATACGGTAGCTTTTTGGGACCTGATCAATGAGCCCAATAATGTACCCGGTGGCGGACCAGCTATTTTCAGCCTCAGTAATCGACTGGTAAATGCCATTCGTGGGTTGGGCGATTCACACCTCATCATGATCGAAGGAAATGGATTTGGCAATAATTATGATTACCTGGAGCCCAATAATTTTACCAATCGTACCAATCTCGTATACAATGCACACCGCTATTGGATAGCGGAAGGGGATGATAATATACGGGATGGCAATCCCAACCAGATAAACCGGCTGATCAACCTGACTGAGTTTCGTACGCGCTGGAATGTACCGGTATGGGTAGGTGAAACAGGTGAGAATTCGGATGCCTGGCTGCGGCAGAATGTTGACAAGCTCAATGGTGCGGGTATTGGTTGGTGCCACTGGACTTATAAGCGAACCAGCTCCAGTCCCAATGCCGCTTTACGCAGGATTGTTGGGCCTCCATACCTGACGGATGGTGTTTCGGCGATGAATGGGGTATTGAACAATATACAATTTGCCAATACGGTGGTGAATAGTGGTCCGCTGGCGGCTGTTGATCCGCGCAGGGGCGGTGGCTCTACCACTTGTACGGGTAATTACAATGCAGTGCCGGGCACTTTGCAGGCTGAAGCATTTTGTGCGATGAGTGGTATTCAAACCGAAACCTGTACGGATGCAGGTGGTGGATTGGATGTAGGCTATATAGATGCGGGTGATTGGTTGGGTTACCGCATCAATGTGCCTACGGCAGGTACCTATACGGTTCAATACCGCGTGGCCAGTCAGAATGGTGGTGGCAGCATCCGACTCGAGCGCTTTGGCGGCGGTACTGTATTTGGAACGATTGCAGTTCCTGCTACCGGTGGCTGGCAAACCTGGCAAACGATCTCTCATACGGTGACCTTACCGGCAGGCCAGCAGGATATAGGCCTGGCTGCTGTAGCCGGCGGTTTCAATATCAACTGGCTTAGCATTACCTCTAATGGTTCTTCCAGCGCTCCCATTGGCCAAATTATAACGCTGCGTGGCATCAATAACCAATATGTTTCTGGCGAAAATGGTACGCAGGCCATGCGTTGTAACCGCCCTACAGCGGGCGACTGGGAAAAGTTTTCGGTTTTGGATGGCGGCAATGGCACCATCACCTTGAGAAGCATGAGTAAATATGTTTCTTCGGAAAATGGCGCGGCTGCTATTACCTGCAGTCGTGCAACTGTTGGTGGCTGGGAGCGTTTTACCTGGGTAGTAAATACGGATGGAACGATCTCCCTGCGTGGCAATAACAATATGTATGTTAGTTCGGAAAATGGCACTACGGCCATGACCTGTACCCGGGCCACCATTAGTGGCTGGGAAGCTTTTAACTGGACATCGGTAGGAACGGTTACCAATGCCGGCGCCCAGTTGCAGACCGGCGACACAACGCCTGATAGAGAAAATGGAGGGGCCTCCTTGCAGGTATTTCCCAATCCTTCACGCGGTGCAGTGACGGTGAAAACGGCATCGCCGGGTAAACTCGTCATCTTCGATGTAGCAGGCAGACCGGTTTACCAGGCTACTATTAAAGCCACCCTGCAGGTGAGCAACCTGAAGCCCGGTGTGTATACTGTGCGGGTAACGGGAGGCGACCAGCAAACTGCCACCAAAAAGCTGATTGTGGGCGCACAATAAGAAGCATTGTTCCTATAGGTAACACTTGTACCAAGTAACGGTATGATTACAGTAACATGTTAAGGTTCTGATGTACACCCGGTGAGTCGTCTTGTATTTTGCCCCCAGCGTATACAGGACGGCTCACCTTTTTATTGGATACAAATAGGAAATAACTAAATGCGAAAGCCTTGAATGGAGGTGTCCAGTGTTCCTTTCCATATCTTATCTTTAATCCTAAACAATTTTGCTTGAGTTATTTATTTTCCAGGAGAAGGTTTTTACAAGGCACCACAGCTGGTGGCATTGGTTTGCTTACTGGTTTGCAAGGTATGGATCAGTGGCTGCGCGATACACCCTTTTTGCAAGATGGATTGTATGATATCAGCAAGCAGCTGGTAGCCTTATGGGGACAGTCATTGCTGAACCTGCAGTTGTTGGGTGCTGCGGCCAAAGATGACTATGGTGGTATTTATTGTCCCACCAATAAGCTGGTGCACGGTAGGGTAGGGGATACGATCTATCCTTTTCTGAAGCTAGCCAGGCAAACCAATGACCAGCGCTATGTGGATGGTGCAGTACTGTTGTATCGCTGGATGGAAAGGAGGGTGAGCCAGGAGGATGGATCCTGGCTGAATGAGCCGGTAAAAGGAGCCTGGAAAGGAACGACCATTTTTTCGATCATTGCTTTGTGTGATGCCCTGCACCATCATGGCGACCTGCTGGATGAACCATTCAAGCAGGAAGTAAGGACACGCCTCAGGAAGGCCGGTGATTATGTGTACAATAATTTCTCGATAGATTACGGCAATATCAATTATCCCATTTCGGCAGCTTATGGCCTCACGCTATTGGGTGAACAACTGGATGTACCTCAATACAAGGCAAAGGGCAGGGAGTTTGCCCACCTGGCACTTTCCCATTTTACCAAAAAAGATGGCTTCCTGTATGGTGAAGGGGATGCCTACCAGGCCAGTGCCAAAGGTTGTTATGCTATTGACCTGGGCTACAATGTGGAAGAGTCGCTGCCTAACCTGGCGTTGTATGGATTGCTTACCAGGGATGAGGAAATATTGCAGGCTGTTACCCATTTCCTGCAAACGCATATGGAATTGATGTTGCCCGATGGGGGTTGGGACAATAGCTGGGGCACACGCAATTACAAGTGGACGTATTGGGGCAGCAGGACTTCGGATGGTTGTCAGCCGGCCTATGCCTTGCTGGCGGATCGTGATCCACGGTTTTACAAAGTAGCTTTAAAGAATACAGAACTGCTACAGCAATGCACGCATGAAGGATTGCTGTATGGAGGGCCCCATTATGTATCGCATAAAGTACCACCCAGTGTGCACCATACTTTTTGTCATATCAAAGCATTGACCACGATTCTTGATCATGCACCTGTAGTACCAGTGACGCCTGTTTCAAAGCTGGTATTGCCGAGGGAGGAAGCGTATGGCAGCCGACTTTTGGCTGATATTCAAACCTGGCTTATCAGCAAGGGGCGTTACCGTGCTACTGTAACAGGATATGATAAGGAATACAAGAAAACAAAGAATGGACATGCTACGGGTGGCGCACTTACCATGTTGTGGCATGAAGCAACCGGGCCACTGATCACGGCCAGTATGAACGAATACCAGCTTATTGAAGCCGGTAATATGCAGGTGGATACTGATCCGCTGTCTATATGTCTAACACCCCGGATAGAGTTGAATACAGGCGATGACGCCTATATGAATATCTGCGACCTCACAGCCGATATACAGGTAGGAGAGGTCCGGGATACCACGATGGTGACTACCCGTTCGAAACTGGTGAACAAAGACCAACAGTCGCCATCAACAGGTGTGGTCAATTGCAAGGTGCAATATCGTTTTGCGCCCAACAAGTTCAGGTGTCGGTTTTCTTACGAGGGGCCTGTGGGTAATAACAATGTGCGTGTGGTATTCCCCCTGATCTCCCATTCGGGAGAAGTGGTAAAAAACATTGATGCCCGGACGCTAACGGTTGATAAAGGCAATGTGGTAGTAAAGTTGACTTCCAATAGAGATATCCTGCTTTTGCCTACCAGTAATGGCCGGGTATTCAATTTTGTACCGGGACTGGAAGCCATCCCTTTGACTTTTGAAGGGGAGGAAGTGAATGTTGAGTTGGAAGTATTGGAAAAATAGGTTAATTAGTGCAGAATTTAATGACCTTAAAAGAGCAATACTAACAAACTTTCAATGAAGCCATCAAGGTTCAGAACATTATTAATTGGGTTAACTGCTGGGGTTGTATATGCGTTTCTTGTTATGTTGTTGGTGACTGCCAGTCACAAAAATGTATCTATTGGTTATATTTTTGTGTTGCCATTGATAATGGGGGCAATACCTGTACTCTTCTCCACCAAAGAACAATTGAAAGCATACTATTACTACTTGCTTTTGCCTTGGGGTATTGTATTTACATTTTTCTTTTTATGTTTTGTTGGCGGCTTTGAGGGGATGATTTGTTTGACAATTATAGTGGGTCCTTTCCTGGCTTTGGGAACCCTGGGTGCATTTCTTTTCCGGATTATTAAGCTCGAAGAACAAGGGAAAGGTACCAGGTTATATGCATCCTTGCTGCTCCCGCTTTCATTTTTGCTGATTGAATCAAATCTTGAGCCTAAAGATCAATTTCATACTGTTAAGACAACTATTGAAATAAATGCTGTGAAGCCTGCTATTTGGACAAATATCAAAAATATAAGAGATATAAAACCGGCAGAAGTGTCAACCCATTTTGTTCATATTATTGGTATTCCTAAACCCTTGGATGGTCGTCTTGATAAGGAAGGTGTGGGCGGCATCAGACATATTACCTGGGAGAAGGGGATTAAGTTTCAGGAAATCATTAAATCCTGGAATGAAGGGAATGGGTTTTCATATGCTATTAAAGTAGACCCCGCATCGATTCCTCCAAGTACACTTGATGAGCATGTTATGATTGGAGGAAGGTATTTTGATGTAGTTGAGGGCAGTTATCAAATTGACAGTATGGGTAATAAGAGATCACGGGTAACATTGACCTGTACCTACCGGATTACCACCCATTTAAATTTTTACAGCAAGCTTTGGGCTGATTTTATACTAAACGATTTTAATAAGATGATCCTGGAAGTAGTTAAGAAAAGAAGTGAATCAAGTTTGAAATAGCAATGTTTTTTGGTATCGTTGTGTGTCTTTGACTCAAACCTGTAAATGGACCCAAGAATAGAAAAATTAATTAATACCTTCCAAGATAGAGGTTGGCGTATGAAGGGGGCAGCAGACATCTCTTCCGACTGGTGGTTTCAGGATATACTGGAACTGGTTTCAGTGTGGAGCCCCGTTGGAACTTACCTTTATATGACTTTATTGACTGATCCTCAGATTGCTGATCGGAAGGTCGTATGGTGTGTCTCATTTTCTTCTACAATCCCGGACAATAGAAATTTTACATTTATTGATGGGATCAGTTTGAATGATATTAAGAAGGAGAATTTGTTGTTACTGGTTGAAAAGGTGAATAATGTTGTACTTAATCATGGAATCTAATATTAAATCCCTAAAGACCAGGAAAAATTACGGCCTTATGGTACGCATGACGATATGCCTTATATTTTTGTTCCTGTCTGTTTCAGTTGTCCTGGGGCAAGTGTTTGAACCTTTGGACCTGGCGAAGAAAATATATGGACGGGACAGTTTTCCGGATTTAGCTAATTATATAAAAGGAGAATATGAAGGAAAACCCAATGGGAGTGATCTGCCTCCAGATGCGGGTTTAAAATTTCTTCTGCTCGGTCAAACTGAAAATAAAGCCGTCGTTGCGATGACTATTTTAAATCCTTCAGGGAAAGGGCTTGATACTTACCTGCATTTTGAAAAGGACACCATTTGGAAGATGATTGCTTTCAGGTCATTGGCAATGACAGGGCTCATTGAAGGTGCAGTGGCAGAACTGGAGAAAATGACGCCACAACAAGTCGAGGAGCATATCAAGATGGCTAAAAAGCATAAAGGAATGAGTGTAATTTCTTCGCGGGATGATTATGAATTTGAATTGGGTAATGGGAAGTTGACTATTGACTTAGATGATAATATTATTAAGCACTTTCTGGCCAATAAAGCTGCATTTGAACGTATCAGGGATTTGGCCTATAAAGAACTTGAAACCAAAAAGCCTGATGAAGAAAATGCTACAAAACTGGTTAAGGAATTTAAGGCAGAATACCGAAAGCTGTTTATATCGTTGGTTTCCTATGGCGGATATGAGACAGGTGATTGTCTGAGGTTTTTAATCGGTGGTATGCTTGATAATACGGTAGGATATATTTATGTGAAAGACAAAAAGCAATTGCCGGAAATGAATGATGCCAGGATAATAATGGTTCGGGAAATAGGAGATGGATGGTACATTTATAAGACCACCTGAACCTTTATAAAATGACAAAATTCCTCCTTGTCCTGTTTGTAATATTTATCCTTACTGGTTGCTTTCGTGATCCAGCCACCTGTACGGTTTTGTTTGAGAAGATAGATCGGATACAAGTGGGAAATGATGTGTTTGGGGATGGTAGGGTTATTGGGAAAGTAATTGACTTACAGGAATATGGGGAACAGGTATTGGTAAAGGTTGAATTGAAAGATCAGGTGGAAATACCAACAGGGTCGAAATTCTATATAAACAGTACCCTGCTGGGAGACCCTTATTTATTGGTTAAATATTCAAACAGTACTACGTTTTTAACTTCAAAGGATACTGTCCAGGGCAGCGTTTCACAAGATATACAATGGAGAGCCAGATCAACGACACAACGAAAAGAAGAAAGGTCGAAGAAGCGATGGGAAAGGTTGCCCAGGGATTCAAGGAAATGGTTGAGGCTTTAAGTGATTCAGTTAAGAAAGCGGATTAAGAAAGTTATTGTTTTGCCAAAAGGCTCCTTCTTGTTGGCTTCCTATATGACTTATGCTATTTTAGGTAAATAAAGTGTCCTCTATTTTGCCTATTGTGTTATTCGTAATGTTTATATGAAAATCCTTCCAATAAGGTATTTAGTTGTTGTTTTAGCCCTCATTTACTTCGGCCAGGAATGTACAATGGCTCAAACTGACATGACCAAAGACGAAATACTGGTTGCCTGGAAGTCTATGCAAAAGAAGGGCGACATACTAAGTGTCAAGGACTTTAGAGCCTTGGATTATGTCAAAAATACAAGAGTTAATGAAGCTATTGGCCGGTTGTTGTCAGATGGTATAGACTCATTTATTATTTATACAGAATCATATCCAGGATATTTAAGTTCAAATAGATGTTATGTTGGGCAGGTCATTGATTCTTATATAATTTGGCGATCAGATACTAGTATGCATATTAAATTGATCAAGGGCACATGCGAGTCTGAGTTTGTTAATTTCAACTCGCTGGAAATCTTCACTTATTGTAAGCAAAATGTAGATGTCATGGAGAAAGAGGTCGTTATGCCTGTGATTTTCGGAGGCCAGCGAAAAACTGATAGTATTTATAGTTTTTCAACACAATCCATAAGCCATGAGCCTAATTATTCAATAGCTATTGCCTTCGGGAATACCTTTAAATTAACCAACTTCGCTGAAAGTGATTTACTAAATAAAGAAAATATATTTCATGAATACAATTTTGAACTTAGGTCAATACGGTTATGGGAATTAATTAAAAATTACACAACCATAAGATAACTAAATGAAGATGATACAGATCCGGAAAGTATTGCCAACAATATTGTTTTATATCCTGTTGGCAGGCTTAATTTATTTGACGCATATTGTTGCCCCTTCAAGTGTATGTGGCCCCAACTTTGATTTTTTTCTATTCTTTGGAGGGGTGCTTGCTTCCTTTTTCCTTTTTGGGCTCAATCTTTACCAGTCTATAAAAAAGGATGCATCCTACATCCCGTCTACAGTTATTCATGGATTGGTGATAATCGTCGTATTTGTTTTTCTTGCGCTCAATTAAAAGTTACTTATACAAATGCTGGTCCTTCAGGTAATCGATACCATGTTTTTTCAGGTAGTCAATACCCCATTGGCTGATGAATTCATAGAGCGGCGCCATGGATTTGCCATCGGTGGATAAATAATACTCCACGCGAAGGGGCTTACGCGAAAGGACCTCCTTTTCAATGAGTTTGTCTCTCTCCAGTTCCTTTAATTGCTGGCTCAACATCTTTTCGGAGACGCCGGGCAGGTTTTCTTTGATGGCACTATAACTTTTCCGGCCAAACTGGTGCAAGTGGGAAAGGATCAGCAATTTCCACTTGCCGCTGATGAATTCCAAGGTTACGTCCACAGGACAGGTATAGGTCTTGTTATTTATTTGTATCATGTGTTGTATGGCTTGAATAAAACAGGGGCCTACTTTTTGGTTAGGTATTGTTACAGCCAATGCTGCTCCCCAAATTTGCGGGTATAAAAATAATACAATTTTATGCTTACAAAATCCTTTTTGGGTTTACTGTTACTGGTAGTAACCACGAGCACCCATACATTGAATAATCAACCTAAAACAAAAGCCATGGACAACAAAACCTTCTCGGTAGAGATCATCCGGTATAATATCCCAGCTGACAAAGCTGCTGACTTCGAGAAAGCCTATGCCGATGCTGGTAAACAGCTGCAAGCCTCTCCTTATTGTCTTGAATACAGGGTATTGCATGGCAATGACGAGCCAAACCACTATCTTGTGATCATCCATTGGACGAGTAAGGAAGATCATTTGCAGGGCTTCAGAAAAAGTGCAGGATTTATGCCCTTTTTTAACCTGGTGAAGCCTTTTTATAATAATATTGAGGAAATGAAACATTACGACCAAACGGCCACGGTTTGGACAAAATAAAGTATAGCAGCTATGGAAAAACAAATACCAACACTCTATGAATGGGCCGGAGGGCAGGAGCAATTTGAAGCGCTGACAGAAAAATTTTATAACAAAGTGCAAGCGGATGAGCAACTATCCGTTGTATTTAAGCACATGTCGCCCGCCCATGCAAAACATGTGGCGCATTTTATAGCCGAAGTTTTTGGCGGAGGCCCACAATATACGCAGGGAGATCAGGGCAGTCATGCAAAGATGGTGCAACATCATATTGGGAAGATGTTGACGGATGACCTTCGTAAACGCTGGCTGCAGTTGTTGCTGGAAACAGCTGATGAGATTGGGTTGGCCAATGATCCGGAATTCAGGTCGGCCTTTGTAGGCTACCTGGAATGGGGGAGCAGGCTGGCAGTGATCAATTCCCAATTGCCCGAAAACCCGATAGGGTCGTCGGAGCCTATGCCCAAATGGGGCTGGGGGGAAACAGGCGGGCCCTATATGCCGGGATAAGTTATCAAATTACCAACATGAAAATACTCCTTGCCATCATTGCTTTTATTAATGGCGGCTATATGCTATTGGATGGGATCTATGTTATGCTGAAGGGTAAGTACATGGGCCCTGAAAAGCCGGGTCCCTGGGCCTTGTTGTTTACCAAGCTGGAAGTAAATGTGTTTAAACTGGGGCCCTTATTTATTGTCTATGGTCTTATTTGGCTGGTATTCCTGTATGGCATATTGGCCAGCCAGGCATGGGCTTATAAATTGGGGCTAATTATTTCTATATTGTCGCTATGGTATTTGCCGGTGGGCACGGTTTTATCGATTGCTGCATTTGTAGTACTCATCGTTGCCAAGGGAAAGCTGGGCTTATAAGCCCTCTATTTTTTCAACTTGCCTGGAAGGTACCCAAAGTACTTCCTGAAAGCCTTTGAAAAATTATAGGGATCATGATAGCCGAGCATGTATGCTACTTCATAAACGGTACAGGCGGATTCCAGCAGCATTTGTCTGCCATATTCCATTTTCAACTCATTGAGGTATCCAAATACGGAAGTGCCAAACAGGTCTTTGAATCCCTTCTTTAATTTGAAGTCATTCAGTCCACAACTCCGGGCTACCTGTAATAAGGTAATGGGCTCGAACATGTGTGCCTTAACGAAATCACGGGCGGCATACAGCCTTTCCTGGTCGGATGGAGAGAGGGCAATGATCTTATTGTTCGTGAGCTGGTCGGCCTGCTGGGCCTGCAACAGGAACAATTCAATGACCTTGGACTCCAGGTACAGTTCTTTCATGTGGCCGTTGTAGGAACAGCGGCGAATATCGGTAATGACCTGCTTTTGCTGGGGCGTAATTTCCATAGGAGCGGGAGAAATATCTACGGCCTGTTCCTGCGCCACTTTGTCCCAGAAACGTTTCAGACATTCTACATCGGTTACCATCAGGCGGGTCATATAGGTTGCATCCATTTCCACACAAAAACTATCTATGTTGGTGCCATGGAGGGCATAATACCCATCAAAACCAGGGGTATATACCATGCCATGTTGATTGCTGTTGATGGTAGCTGTAGTCCTGTTGGATTTGTCCATTGCCCGGCTATTGCCCTGTATGGAGAAATACATATCCAGTACGGGTACTTCTCTTTCTTCTCTGTACAGACATTCCTGCACTTGTAGTATCCTGGCCGAAATAACATTCACCCCTCCCAATGGGGTGACGGTAATATCAGTTTGTGATGTGTTCAAGGCATTATTTTTTTACAAGTTAAACTGCAATTGGCAATATGCACAAATCGTGCCCCGGAAATCCTTTTGGGAAGGTAATAAATCCGTATACACAGGTCTGTTAAAATGGGATTGGCGCATATTGCATGTTAAATACCTATCTATATGCAGCAGGAATATATTCAGATCAGGGGGGCGCGGGAAAATAACCTGAAGAACATTTCCTTGTCGATCCCCAAACGCAAGATCACCATTTTTACGGGAGTATCCGGTTCGGGGAAATCTTCTATTGTATTTGATACGATTGGGGCGGAAGCACAGCGCCAGCTCAATGAAAACTTCAGCATGTTTGTTCGCAATCGCCTGCCACGGATCAGTCAGCCTGATACAGATGGCATTGAAAACCTTTCTACTGCTATGGTGATCGATCAAAAACGCCTGGGGGGCAATTCCCGCTCTACGATGGGCACGATTACTGATATTTATTCGGTGCTCCGCTTATTATTTTCCCGTATCGGTCAGCCTTTTGTGGGTTATTCCAATGTGTTTTCTTTTAATGATCCAGCTGGTATGTGCCCGGAGTGTAAGGGGGTGGGGTACAAGGTCGAAATAGATTGGGATAAAATGCTGGATACCTCCAAGTCGTTGAATGAAGGAGCTATCCTGTTTCCCACTTTTGCGGTAGGCTCCTGGTACTGGAAAAATTATGTGTATTCGGGGATGTTGCCCAACGATAAAAAGCTCCAGGATTATACGAAAGAGGAGTGGGATACTTTTTTGTATGGAAGTGCCAGGTTTGAAACCACACTGGATAACAATGTTCCCATTAATGTGAATTTTGAAGGGCTGGCCAACCGGTTTAACCGCATGTACATACAAAAAGACAGCAGTGAGATGGCTGACAGGACGAAGGATTCGGTAGAGCGGTTCCTGAAGATGGGGCCCTGTACGGTATGTCATGGTGCGCGGCTTAGTGAGGCTACGCTGCGTTGCAAGATCAACGGATTGAATATTGCCCAAATGGCAGCGATGGAAGTGGTGGCGCTGATCAAAGAGGTTCAAAAAATAAAAGAAACAATAGGGGCCCCCATGGTGCAGTCGTTGATCATGCGGTTGCAGCACCTGGAGGATATTGGATTGGGTTATTTAAGTCTTGACCGGGAAACGGCAACACTTTCCGGCGGGGAGTCACAGCGCATTAAAATGGTGAAACACCTCAACAGCAGTCTCATGGACATGCTGTATATTTTTGATGAGCCCAGTATTGGTCTTCATCCACGTGATGTGCACCGGTTGAATGAGCTATTGGTCAAGCTGCGCGACAAGGGCAATACGATCCTGGTGGTGGAACATGATCCGGATGTGATCCGTATAGCGGATCACATTGTAGATGTAGGCCCCCGGGCAGGCGAGGAGGGAGGCCGTATAGTTTATGAGGGACCGGTGGAGGGGTTATTACAGGCGCCTACGCTTACCGGCCGGTTTATGACCCGGCAAACGCTTATTAAGCAGGATTTCAGAGCGCCTACGGGATGGCTGCCGATTAAAAATGCACAACTGCACAACCTGCGCAACGTATCGGTAAATATTCCAACAGGAACACTTACGGTGGTGACGGGTGTGGCCGGATCGGGTAAAAGCTCGCTGATCAATGGTGTTTTTCTATCGAAATATCCGGAGGCGATTGTCATTGATCAGTCGGCGGTGGGAGCTTCCGTTCGTTCCAATCCTGCCACCTATACGGGTATACTGGACGATATACGGCAGCTGTTTGGCAAGGCCAATAAGGTGAGCCCCTCTCTTTTTAGTTTTAACTCCAAAGGTGCTTGTCCTGAATGTCATGGCCTGGGTTTTATATTTACGGACCTTGCTTTCCTGGAGCCCATCCGTACGACCTGTGAGATATGTGAAGGAAAACGTTTCAGGGAGGAAGTATTGGAATATGTGTACCAGGGGAAAAACATCAGTGAGGTGTTGTCGATGACGGTCCACCAGGCGTTGGCATTCTTTGAACATAAGGAGATACGGCGGAAATTAAAGGCGATGCATGATGTGGGCCTGGATTACCTCTCGCTGGGGCAGCCGCTAAGCACTTTGTCGGGCGGGGAATGCCAGCGTATAAAACTGGCTGGTGAGTTGCACAAGCAAGGAAGTGTGTATGTGATGGATGAACCCACTACCGGATTGCACCTATCGGATACGGGTCATTTGCGGGAGATCATCAACCGTTTGGTGGATACCGGCAATACGGTGATCATCATTGAGCACAATATGGAGATTATTAAAAATGCGGATTGGATCATTGACCTGGGGCCAGAGGGTGGTTCCAAAGGTGGCCATATTGTATTTGAAGGAACGCCACGTGATCTATTGAATGCCAGGCATTCTTTAACGGGCCAATACCTGCAACAGGAACAAGCGTTGGCCATTACCAACAATTGATCGTGTCTTATTAAATAAAGAAAGCCCGGGCATTGCCCGGGCTTTGTCTTCTTATATATCTACTTTTTAACTTTCTCTACCTGTTTTACGGTAATGAGCTTTCCTTTATTGCCCCATGTATTAAGGATATAGGTAGTTACATCTGCAACCTCTTCATCACTGATATTGGGCGGCGGCATTGGATTGCTATACTTCACGCCATTTACTTCGATGGGATCACTTAAGCCAAATTTAATGGCATAGATAACCTTAGTTGTATTCTTTAAATAGTCAGAATTGGCCAATGGTGGAATGGAGCCGGGCAATCCCTTTCCTTCGGCCAGGTGGCAGGACATGCAAAGTTCGGTGTATAGTTCCTTGCCCCTGGCTTTGCTTTCCTGGAGCATTTTATCCTGAACAGGAGCCCAGGCCAGCCCTATAATAGCGGTCACGAGGGAACCTGCTATGATTGATTTTTTTGAGACCATTGATTAAAGTTTATTGTACGGGTACAATTTTAATGATCTTACCACCATCCAATGATACGTAGATATATCCATCAGGACTTTGTTCTACGTTGCGTACACGACCTACTCCCTTGAGCAACTTTTCCTGGTGGGTTACCTTGTTGTTGTTGATCTCCAGTCTTTCGAGGTATTGAAGTACCATGCCGCATACCAGGATATTGCCTTTCCAGCCGGGATATTTATCTCCTTTAACAAATACCAGGTTGCTGGTAGCGATGGATGGGCGCCAGAAAATGACGGGTTGCTCCATACCTGCTTTCACAGAATCATCAGAAATACGCTTACCATCATAATCAATACCATAAGTAATGGCAGGCCAGCCATAATTCTTGCCTTTGCCAATGATATTGAGTTCATCGCCACCCATGGGCCCATGTTCTGTTTCCCAGATATCACCGGTGGCGGGGTTGAGTGCCAGTCCCTGCGGATTGCGATGGCCCCAGGAATAAACGGCCGGGCTTACTACGTTGGGGGTATTCACATAGGGGTTGTCGGCAGGAATGCTGCCATCGTCTTTAATACGGAAGATCTTTCCGTTGATGGTAGCCAATGACTGGGCTTTTTCTTTCTCACCTCTTTCCCCGATGGAAAAGTAAAGATAACCATCTTTGCCAAATTCGAGGCGGCCGCCAAAATGCACGCCTGCGCGTGTAAAGGGGGCGCCCTTGAAGAGTATCTGTTGATCGGTAAGGGTATTGTTTTTCAATTTGGCGCGCATTACATAGGTAATACCCCCTGTAGGTTTTTCTGTGTTGTCGGGCGCTGCATAAGAAATATACAGCCAGCCATTCTTTGCATAATCAGGGTGCAGCTCAATATCAAATAAGCCACCCTGACCGCGATTGAATACAGGTGGTACGCCTTGTACGGGATCGGGCAGTAGTTTGTTGTCGCGGATCACCCGGATCTTGCCAGAAACATCGGATACCAGGATGTCGCCACCTGGCAGGAAGGCCATGCCCCAGGGAACGCCAATGCCTGTTTCAAGGGTTTCGGTACGGAACTTCACTTTTTCTGATTGTATGGGCTTGTCCTGGCTAAAACAGCTGGTAATACTGGTGGTTGCCAGGAGGGCTGCCAGCGCCCATTGTTGTGTGCTGCGAATGCTTGTCATATAACTGAAAGGTATTTTCGGTTTGTCTGTTTGGGTACTAAATATAAGGGCCTCCGGCGATAATTTACAGCCATTGCTGTAAATTATTGTTAAGGAGACATGCTTTCTATTAACGATAATTTCGGGGTAAACCTGCGGTACTATAAGGATTTTGCAAAAAATAGATGATATTTACAACCATGCCCGAACTGCCTGATGACATACTGCTTGCCTGGCAACAACAGATTGCCCGGGGAGATGTACGTGGATTCGATAACCTGTTCCGTCATTTTTACGGCCACCTGGTAAATTTTGCAGTTGACCTGGTTAAAGGAAGGCCCGCAGCAGAGGAGATCGTTTCGGATGTATTTGTAAAGATCTGGCAAAAGAAAGAAGATATCCTGTTGATCGAAAAGCTGAAGGTCTTTCTCTTTGTAGCGGTCAAAAACCAATGTTATAACCACCTGCGCCGGCACTCGCTATGGAGTGTGACGGTCAATCCCGACAATATAGCTACGCTTACCAGTGCTCATAATCCCGAAGATGATATGGCCTTCCGGGAGTTATTGCACCAGCTTAATAAAGCGATTGAGCAATTGCCCGATCAATGTAAGCAGGTATTCAAGCTCATCAAGGAGGATGGTCTCAAATACAAAGAGGTGGCGGATATCCTTGGTATTTCGCCCCGTACGGTCGAAACGCAATTGTTCAGGGCGGTAAAAAAACTCCGTAAAGCATTGACTGAATCGCCTGATCCGCAACGACCCCAACTGCCGGATGAACTGCTGCCGGTACTGCTGGTGAGCTGGTTCCTTGCATCATGAAAAGAAAATGGAAGGGATATGCTCTAAGGTTTGCTGCGTAAGATTGCTCCAGGGAGTAGGGCCGGATCGTTGCGTAAAAATATTTTTTGGGGCTTTGTAAGTAATCCGTTTTGTAGATGTGTCCTTATGGTACCGGCTAACGATTTTCACCTCCGGCTGCTATATGATGGACAAAGATCATTTTCTGCTATTGGTTACTAAGGTATTGTCGGGCAATGGATTGCCCGGTGATGAGGAGTTACTTCAGACCATCCTCGCCAGTGAGCCGCATCTCCAACCATTATATGAACAATACAAACGTTTCTGGGAACATCAGCAGGCCAATCAGCCGGCTGAGGTAGAAAAGGCGCTTTCCTCTACCTGGCATAAGATACAGCATGGTTCTACTAAGGCTGCTATCAATAGAGATGTGACAGTAAGGCCGTGGTTTACTATCCGCCGGATAGCGGCGGCAGCGGTATTGCTGGGGCTTGTATTGATGGCTGCCTGGTTTTGGTGGCCGGGCCGCCGGCAGCCTGCGGTGGAATGGGTGGAAACATACAATCCCAGGGGCATCCGCTCTTCTATATTGTTACCCGATGGCAGTAAGGTATGGCTGGCGGCAGATAGCCGGCTTAAATATCCACGTCATTTTGCGGGGCATCAACGCAATCTTTTCCTGGAAGGGGAGGCTTTTTTTGAGGTAACACGCAATCCGCAGAAACCGTTTGTGGTACAGTTGCGTGCCGGAACGGTACGGGTACTGGGTACCTCATTCGATATCAAGGCTTATAAAGTACAACAGGAGATCATTACCTCCGTTGCTACAGGGCGGGTAGCCTTTATACCCGCCACCAATCAGGGCAAGGATTCGGTGTTCCTGACACCCAATAAAAAATCAGTGTACCATATCCAATCCGGCCAATTGACGGTAAAGGAAACGGATGCGCAGGCGGATAAAGCATGGGTTGACGGCACCTTGTTGTTTGATGCGCTTACGCTGGAAGAGATTGCACTGGCATTGGAACGCTATTACGGAAAAACGGTTTTATTTAAAGATAGACAGGTAAAAGGATATCGTTATACAGGGAAGTTTGCCAACAACTCGCCGGCGGAAATATTGCAATACCTCAGTAAAACCAAAGCATTTACCTATACGGTTTCTGATTCTCTCATTGTGATTGGGAGATAGTTTAATGAACGATTGTTTTATTCATAACCAAATGTTTGCGTATGAAACTGCGACTGCTCCTCGCTGTTGTTGTAAGCTGCATGATGGCCATACCGGTTGTCTATGCAGGAACGGCAGGCTCTCCACCTGCCTGGAAAGACCAAAAGCAAAAAGTAAATGTGGTCTGTAAAGACAAAGATCTCAAGTGGATCATCAATGAACTGGAGAAGCAAACGGGTACGTTGTTTGTATATTCCAATGATGAACTGAATCTTTCGCAGAAGTTATCGCTGCGCATCCGGGGTACAGAATTCGACCAGGCGCTTCAAAAGATATTTGGGCCATTGCATATTGTGTTTGAACTGGCGGGTAAGAATGTATTGTTGAAAGCAGAGAAGCGGGAGGTGTTCCGTGCTGTGCCGGTCACAGGGACTGATGCTGTCATTCGTGAAGTAGCTATTACTGGTAAAGTGTTGGATGAAAAGCAGCAGCCGGTGGTTGGAGCTACGGTGCAATTGAAAGGCACGAACCTGGTGACCACTACGCGTGAAGATGGAAGTTATTCTTTAGTAGTGCCTGAAGCCAAAGGAACGTTGGTGGTGAGTTATGTTGGTTATCGCCGGGAAGAAGTGCTCATTAACGGCACCAGCCAACAAATAACACTTCAGCTGATGGATGCCAGTCTTGGTGAGGTAGTGGTGGTAGGTTATGGTACGCAACGAAAAGCCAGTGTAAGTGGCGCTGTAGATCAAATCCGTGGCGCTGCGCTGGAAGGAAAGCCCAGCGTAAACCTTACGCAGTCTCTCCAAGGAGTGTCGCCCAACCTGATCATTCAACAACGGAATTCGGAACCGGGTGCCGATATAAATATCAATATCAGGGGAGTGAGTACACTCAACAACAATTCGCCCCTCATCGTGATTGATGGTATGGCGGGTGGGGACCTCAATCAACTGAATCCTTCGGACATTGACAATATTTCTGTTTTGAAAGATGCTGGCAGTGCTGCCATCTATGGTTCGCGCAGTGCCAATGGGGTGATACTCATTACCACGAAAAAAGGCAAAAAGAATGCGCGGGCTACTGTTACCTACAATGGTATGGTGGGTATACAGCAACCTAAAAACTTCTATAAGCCGGTTGAGGGGTATGAAAATGCGATGCTACGCAATGAAGCGCTGGTCAATGCTGGTTTGCAACCCATGTATACGCCGCAGCAGATCCGGGCCTTTAAAGAGAAGGGGAGTGAGGAATGGTTCCTGGATGGTATCCAGCAGGATGCATTGCAGCAAAACCATAACCTGGGTGTTTCAGGCGGCAATGAGAAAACGACTTACCTGTTGTCGGTAGGTTATGTAGACCAGCAAAGTAACCTGGTAGGGCCCAATTTTGGTCTGAAGCGTTACAATGCCCGGCTGAACCTGAGTACGGAAGTGGGCAGGCTGAAAGTAACAGGTACGATGGCCTATTCACGCCGGGACATTAAAGAGCATTCTTCCAATACGTCTACCCTGATCGTAGATGCCGCCAGGACGCCGGTCTTGTACAAAATGATCGATGATCAGGGGCGATATCTGACCAATGATGTGTTGGCGGAATTTAATCCGCTGGGTATTTTGGAGCAGGGTGGCTATCGTACGCACAATGATGATCACCTGTTTGGCAATATTGCAGCCGAACTGAGCATCATCAACGGATTAAAGCTGAAAGGGGTAGCCGGCGGCAATTTATCGACCTTCCATACGTATGAACGGGTAAGGCAGGTGAATTTTTTTCCCAAGGGAATTTATGGCGCCGACCGGAATACAAATGACCGCAATTCCAAAAACCTTTTCCTCAATACGCAGGTCATGCTGGAATACCAGCGTGGTTTTGGCAATCACCAGGTGAATGGGCTGGTGGGTTTTTCCAATGAGTCGGTTATTAACAAGGAAACCGGATTGTATACCAAGTACAATGACAATGAACTGGGTACACCGGTAACGGGTACGATCATTGATCCGGCTGGGTCGTTTAATTCCAACCGGGGTACGCAGGAAAGCAGTCTCAATTCGGTATTTGGCCGTGCAGGTTATATATACAACGATAAATATTTCCTGGAATTCAATTTCAGGTATGATGGTTCTTCCAAGTTTGCGAAAGACCTGCGTTGGGGTTTCTTCCCTTCTGTGTCAGCAGCCTGGCGTGTAACGGAGGAAGGGTTTATGGAAGGTTATCGTGATAAGTATGGTACGCTTAAATTGCGTGCTTCGTATGGTGTGTTGGGCAACCAGAGTGTAGATAACTACCAGTTTCAGACCACCTATAGGGTTAGTCCCACGGGTTTCTATGGTTTCAACAATAAGCCGGTGGCCCTCATAGATTTTACCTTTGCGAACCCCAACCTGCGCTGGGAAAAAGCAGCTACGTTCAATGCGGGCGTAGATGCCAGTTTCCTGAAAGAAAGGTTGCAGGTATCGTTCGATTATTTCAACAAGCTCACCAGTGATATCCTTATCCAGCCCTCTATTCCCGGATTGTTTGGCGGTTCGGTATCAGCCTACAATGCGGGAAAGGTGAGGAACCTGGGATGGGAATTGAGCGCCAGTTACCGGATACCCGGCCGGCAGTTCAATCATACGATTGGCTTCAATATTGGGGATTCGCGCAATGAAGTAGTGTATTTCCAGGGTAGTGAGCGGATCACTGGCGCTGATGAAATGCAGGTGATACTGCGGGAAGGATTGCCCTTTAATTCCTATATCGGGCTGAAACGGGATGGCTATTTCCAGAACATTGATGATATACAAAATGGCCCTACGCCTACGGGTATTACGGTGGTGCCCGGCGATATCCGGTATGTGGACCGCAATAAGGATAATGTAATTGATGACCAGGATAAATTTGTGTTGGGTAATCCCTTTCCCCGCTATACGTATGGATTCAATTATGCGCTAAGCTGGAAACAACTGGACCTTTCTCTCTTCATTCAGGGGGTTGGCAAGCGGGATATGTTTCTCCGGGGAGAACTGGTGGAGCCTTTCCATTTCAATTATGGACAAACGATGTACCAGCACCAGCTGGATTATTGGACGCCGACCAATCCCAACGCTAAATTCCCCCGGTTGGCTGCTGCAAACAGCCCGTCCAATACCAATAATTTCCGTCGTGGTTCTGATCTGTATTTGTTTAATGCGGCCTATGCACGCCTCAAGAACTTACAGATAGGGTATTCGCTGCCTACGCATTGGATACAGAAGGCAGGTATGCAAAAAGCCCGGTTTTACCTGGTGGGTCAAAATCTGTTGACAATTTCCGGAGTATCCTTTGTTGATCCGGAGATATCTGAATTCAACAATAATCTTAGTAATAGCGGCGCCAACAGTGGCCGCAATTATCCTACGCCCATATTCTATGGAATTGGGTTGGACATCACTTTTAAATAATGCTGCTGTATGATAACAAGATCAATCATCAAAAATAGTATTGCAGGAATATTGTTGATGGCAGCCATCTCCTGCAAGAAGCTCGACCTGGCACCCACGGACCGGTTTACGGATGCTACTTACTGGTCTACTCCCGATAAGGCGGCTATTGTATTGAATACGGCTTATGCGCAAATGTTTGGCGCCAATACCTTCTTCTACAATGAAGGGCTTTCGGACAATGCTTATAGTGGCCGGGGCGACCAGGAAGGGGTTACTTCGATCTCTTCGGGCCTGGCGGATGCTTCTTTACCACGTTTCAAAAATGAATGGAACGACCGTTACAGGTGTATTAAAACCTGCAATATCATATTGGGGAATATCGACAGGGTTCCCAATTTCCAGGAGGGGCTTAAGAACAGGATGAAGGCGGAAGCGCGCGTGATCCGTGCTTTTCAATATTTCCAGCTTTATACCTGGTATGGTGATGTGCCTTTATTTGATCATGACCTGTCGGTTACGGAATCTCAAACGATTGTCCGTTCTCCCCGGCAGCAGGCAGTTGATTTTGTATTGAAAGAATTGGATGAATCGGCTGCTTTATTACCGGTCAATACGCAATATGCAGCTGAGGACCGGGGGCGTATCACCAAGGGAGCTGCGCTGGCTTTGAAAGCGCGTGCACTTTTGTATGAAGGCCGCTGGCAGGATGTGATTAATAGTACGGAGCCTTTCCTGACAGGCAATACGCTGGGAACGTATAGCCTTTTCAACAGTTATGAGGGGCTGTTCCTGCCGCAGAATGAGTACAACGCTGAAGTGGTCTTTGATCTGCAGTTTGTGCCGGAATCAAGAACGTACAATGTGTTCTTTGACCTGGCGCCGCTGAGTGTAGGGGCCCGTTTGAATGCCATGGCTCCCACGCAGGAGCTGGTGGATGATTACATTATGCTCAATGGGAAAGGCATTCAGGAAGCTGGCTCGGGCTACAATGAAAATGATCCGTATACCAACCGCGACCCGCGCCTTACGAATACGGTGGTATACCACCAATACAAATGGAAGAAGCCGGATAATAGTATCCAAACGATCTATATCAAACCGGGTAGTGATCCCAATAATACGAAACTGGATGAGTATGTTGCTGGGGGTGTAAGTTCACCTACGGGCTATTATATCCGCAAATATTATGACCCGGCTTCGGTGAACAATTTTAATTCGGGGCTTAATCTTATGCTCATTCGTTATGCGGACATCCTTCTGATGTATGCCGAAGCTAAAAATGGGCTGGGGCAACTAACAGAAACGGTATGGAATCAAACGATCCGGGCGCTGCGGATACGATCCGGTTTTACGGAGGCCACTGCCTTGAATTTCAATGCCGGGTGGACTACCGACCAGCGTACGGCCATTGTGCGGCGGGAGCGCCGTACGGAACTGGCGCTTGAAGGGTTGCGCATTTTTGATATCCGCCGCTGGAAAACAGCGGAAACGGTATTGAAGGGTTGGGTACATGGGGCCAGGTATGGTGAACCTACGGTGGATAATGGTTATATCCGGGTGAACCAACGCAGCTTTGATCCTGCCAAGCATTACCTCTGGGCGGTGCCGCGCGACGAACGGAACCTCAATAAAAACCTTAGTCAGAACAATTCCTGGTAAAATAATAACGAACACTTAAAAGCTTCTATATGAAACGTAGCATGCTATCATACCTAACCTTTATGCTGGCCATCTTAGGCAGCCTGGGTTGTAATAAGGATAAAAACATGGATCATACGGCTGTAACAGCTGTTAAGCACATCTTTACGCCGGAAGATAACCGCTTTGTGAAACTGCAGCCGGCTACTTCGGCCAGTGTAGTATTTGAATGGGAGCAGGCCAAGGCGGAAGATGGTGGCCTGGTGATGTATGAGATCGCTTTTGATAAGGAGGGGGGCGACTTTTCGAACCCGGTATATAAAATGGTTACTGATAATGGCGGTGTGTATAATAAAGCTACGGTAACGCATAAGACATTGAACCTGGTAGCCAACCTGGCGGGTATCCCATCGCTGGGCACGGGGAAGTTGAAGTGGACGATCTATTCCTCTAAGGGTATTAATGAGGTGAAGGCGGAGGCCAGCCGTACGATCCAGGTACAAAGGCCGGCCGGATTTGCTACGGTGCCTGCTGATGTATTCATGACGGGCTCCGCTACGGAAGCGGGTGCGGATATCGTCAACGCTGCGCAGCTCAAACAAGTGTCGAATGGGGTATTTGAGATCTATACTTCTCTGAAGGCGGGTACGTATCAGTTTGTTGACCGCAAGGCGGGTACGCCGGTTGCCTATTCTATTAGCGGCAGTGACCTGAAGGAGGGCGGTTCTGCCACCGTAGCAGGAGCTACCAAGGTGTACCGCATCAGTCTCGATTTCAACAACGCTTCTGTTACCTTAACAGAGATCAAAGAGGTAGGATTGTGGTTTGCTCCTAACAATACGATCTCCTTTAACCTTAATTATACAGCCAATGGGGTATGGAAGGCGGAAAACCAGAACATTGTTTTCAAGCAGGAAGGCTGGGGCAGGGATGAGCGCTACAAGTTCCGTTTTAAAGTAAGTGATGGTACTACGGATAGTTTTGAATGGATGGGCAGCAGCAATGCGGATAATCAGCGTCCGGTGGCTGGTACAGCGGCTTCGTACTGGTTCCTGATCAAGATTGGCAGTAATGACCAGTGGAATTATTGTTACAAATTTCAGACAGAAGCGGATAATAAGAACTGTGATATACTGGTGAGTCTCCCAACGGGGTCGGCCTATACACACCAGGTAGTGATTAAGTAAATAATTAAAATGAAAAGCATGAAGCTTCCTATATTATTGGCCTGTGCAGGGTTTTGGTTGCTGCCAGGCTGTGTAAAAAGTTATGGGGATGTAGTGATCACCGGGGATCAGTCGGGCATTGACAAATATGAGGTGAACTGGCCTGCTGCTGCTGATAGCAGCAGTGGCTCGCTGTTGATCAATTTCTGGAATCCCTCAGGTAAATATTTTAACAATACGAGCAATGGAGATAAGAAGTTTGGGTATTGGCCGCAGGCGCATGCACTGGATGTAGTGATCGATGCGTATACGCGCACAAATGACAATAAGTACCGGGCACTCATGGACGACTGGATGGTGGGGGTAAAGCAGCAGAATGGCAATACGTTTCTCAATGAATTTTATGATGATATGGAGTGGAATGGGCTGGCCATGCTGCGTGCCTATGTTGCCACGAATGATACCAAATTCAAAACGGGGGCCGACCAGGTGTGGGCGGATATTAAGAATGGCTGGAACAGCAATATGGGCGGAGGTATTGCCTGGCGTAAAGCGATGCCTGCCTATAAGAATACGCCTGCCAATGCGCCGGCCTGTATACTGGCGGCCCGTTTGTACCAGCAGTTCAAACAACCGGGGGATCTTGAATTTGCGCAGAAGATCTACAACTGGTTAAAAGATACGCTGTATGAGGCTGGTACGGGTTGGGTATATGATGGAATCAATGGTAATGGTGATGGCCTGCGCAGTACCTGGAAATTTACGTATAACCAGGGTACATTTATTGGGGCTGCACTGGAGTTGTACAATATTACGAAAGAGCCTTTGTACCTGAATGATGCGATGAAGGCGGCCAATTTTACGTTGGCAGACAATACGCTTACCAATGCCGCCGACCGTTTGTTGCGGGATGAAGGTGGTGGTGATGGGGGATTGTTCAAGGGTGTTTTTGTGCGGTATTTCACGGCCTTGATCCTGCATCCTGATCTGCCGGATGCCTATCGCAAGCGTTATATTGCTTACCTGAAAAACAATTTTGAAACATTGTGGTATAGGGGCACCCGCAAGCCGGTGGTATTATTTGGCAGCTACTGGAAGAACAAGCCCGGTACGGAAACGGATATGACTATACAAGTAAGCGGGGCCATGCTTATAGAAGCGGCGGCGCTGTTGAAGAAAAACAATATGTTTTAGGTATTATTCCCTATGGAAAGGTGAATAAAGACCATGGATCAGTTTCGCCGGAAGCGGTCCATGGTTTTCCAGTATTTATCCCTATAAATATCGTAGGAAATGGACAATTTACCTTTGTAACGTTCTACGAGGCTGGCTACGGTTTTGGAAACGTGCCTGTATTCCTGGCAGGCAAAATAGATGGTTCGTATGCTATTGTAAGTCTGTCTGCCGAGGTTTAAGTAGCCTTCATGATCAGGAAGTTGAGGTGTGAGATCGTCTTCAAATTGATTCATGAGGGTACTAAAGTTATTGTCGGGCATGCCTTTATTGACGGATACGTAGTGTATTTCGACAATCAACATCCAGGGATGGGAAGCTTTGGCGTCCCAGTTCAATAATTCGCTATTTATGATGGCAATCAATGGATGGTTTTTGTTGTCCTGGGCCTCCATCATAGCATATTTGTCATTTTCGGTATGGCGTCTCCTGCCATTGTATTTTTCTACAAATTCCTTTTCCCGCCATAGGAGAAAGCTTTCCAGTTTTTCGAGGTGGATCAGTTCTGTTTCCGGTGGAGCAGCGCCACGTACTTTTATGGCGTCAATCAAGGTGCAGGCATTCAATTCTCCGAGGGCATTATCCAGGTAGATAAGGGCTCCATTGGTGAGTATTTGTTCATCGGCTTCATTGAAATCGGCATGTACCAGGGTGATATCTATTTCATCCGGGTAGTCCTCCTGTACAGGGCTGTAGAATTGAATATTGTGGTGGCTAAAAGTATATCCATTCATCTGCATGTTTATCTCTTTCACGCCGGTACTGGGTTTTAAAGCAGTAAACCTCCAGTGGGCTAAAGTGGGGGCTGCGGCCACCAATTCCTCTACGAAAACAAAGGTTTTAATATCTCCTTCGGGTGTAATTATTAGTTCAACGGTATTATCGTCATACATGCCTGTTAAACAATAAAACTGTTTGTTCAATTGTTGTAACTGGGGCATGAGTTTATCGAGGAAAAGTGATTCGATGTTCTTTTTGTTTTTGACGACTGCATGAAATGATTGTTCCTGTAACAGGAACCAATCCCAAAAGCTCTTATTGTCAGTGATAGGGGTCTTGTCTTTAGGTCCGAATAGTTTTTTAAGAAAGTTCATAGCGGCAGGGGCTTTTTATTGTGCAGGGCAAAATACAGTTTTTTTGGTGAGATTGTGTTGCCAGTCTGGCCAAATAAAACGGGAGCATCGTTTTGCGATACTCCCGTTCAAATTAAACACCCAATGATAACTATGACTTATGAAAAGTGAAGGATTTTTATTCCGTATATACTAGTTATCAGATATTTACGGTTTTAATAGCTTTATTACAGTTGTATCTTTCTTGATAGTTTTTGTCCATCCACTACGTAATAGATTACGTAGGTGCCTGGGATGAGACCTGTAATTTCAGTTTGTTGTGCTGCTACATTGCGTGTTAATAATAACTGTCCTTTCATATCATACAATTGTACGGATGATGGTGCCTTTCCGCTGAAGTAGAGGGTGGCATTATTTCCGCTGCGTATGATGCGTATACCTGGGGCTGCATTGCTATTGCTAACAATTGCCATGCGGGTATATACACGATTTCCGTTATTATCAATACCTGCTATGCGGTAATACCGTGTGGTAAAGTTGATGTCCGTGTGCTGGAAGGTAAAGTTCCTGACACCTGCAGTAGGTGTAATGGAGGAAGCAACTGTCCAGTTACGGGCATCGGTGCTGTATTCTATATCAAATTTGCTTAATCCGTCCACATCGGCCATCTTCCAGTTCAGCAGTACATATTGTTCTTTAAGGGAGGCTGAAAAGCCGGAATAAACGATGGGTAAGGCGATACCGGCGGAGGTAGCAGTTACCCTGTTGAATGTAAGATTGGAAGCCTGGTAAGCAACGTAGTTGGGAGCAACGGTACTGGTGCTGGTGGTGACCCAGGGGCCTGCGTTGTTGTAGGCTATTTGTAAGAGGGCTGCTGTATTGCCTGCCAGTTCGGAAGGATCATACATGATGCCTATTTCACCTGAGTAGGTGATGTTTGTCATCCAGGTGTATACGCGGTTGATACTGTTGGTGGCGGGCACTACTCCTCCAATAGGCACATACGCGTGGGTAAGTGTATTGGTTGTGATGGCAATGCTCGTGGTAGGAATAAGCACGAGGCTATCGGCTACAAAGGTAGTCCCGGCAGCTATGTAGAGGGTGCCTGCGCCTACCTGGCTTTTACCCGGTAGCCATAGGAACAGGCTGCATAGTACGTATAATAAATATCGCATTGTGTGAATTTTAGGGTGAACTAATAGATGATCGTACATCTCATTATAAACGGGATGTACAATAATTATTCAACCCTTTGGATTGTCAATGCAGCACCCTGGCCGCCGGTGAGCACAACTGCTCCAAGTAAGCCAAATAGTTGGAGCCCGACTGTATCACCTGCTGCGAGTGTAATGACAGCTTCTGCTGCGAGCCGGCTAACAGATAATGTCGGTGTAAATGTGCCTGCGGGGCTGGGCGCTCCATTTACTAATATTCGTGAGCTCACCAGTACGGCCGCAGTGGTGTTAACGGCATAAGAAATTCTGTACCTGCCGGCCTGTGCCACAGTAAATAGAGTATTGGCACCATTGACAGTAATGTTTGCGCCAAGGCTTTGGTTGTTGGGCAGAGGTACAGCGGTACCTCCCAATATAACAGCAATGACGGCAGCTGATGTATTAGAGGCAAAGCCTGTTGATGCACCAAAGGAAATGGCGGTGAGATCGGAAGTGTTGGTGAGTCTTATCCATACACCTGAGATTCGCATCCATAAACCTGAAATGGCGTCTGTTTGATAAACTATGAGACCATCTGCTGGTGCGGCAATGGCTATTCGCTGTGCTGCTGTCATACGAGGCAATAAGACACCTTTAGTAGTTGATTGCACATCAAGGGCGGCACTTGCATTGGGTGTTGTGGTGCCAATACCTACCTGGGCTTGTACATAGATGGTTGAAGCCAGGAATAATGTTGTAAGGATGATTAGATTTCTTTTCATAGTTATTATATATAGTTAGAAAATATGATGACTCTCAATTGTGTATTTAATGAATAGCCAATCCAACCATTCCCAAATGAGGTTACTGGTTGATTTAGTCGGGCAAATACAAGCCCAATAATGGCAATACGATACCATTACATCAAAGTGTATTCAATTCAGTAGTGTTGATGCATCAATTGCGCGTAACGATACGTGACAGCGCATGATGAGTGCATGAGACTGTTAAGAATGGAACTTAGAAACCTGGTTGGGACAAACGTAACTTTTGATCTTTGATCCAAAACAAATGCTCAATAATAAAAGGCTAGGTGTTTGACTTGTTTCGGGGGGTAGATATATTGCGAACGAATATTGAAACAAGTATTACTAATCAGTAGCAGATGATAAGGCGTTGTAAAAGTACAGTATTTGTTTTAAATAACTAATTTAATAGGCTTTTTTTAATAGGTTCTTTTTACAGTAGTTCTACGCAAAAGACCGGATCATAACCAACCTTTATCTTTATCCGCAGACAGATGATATGATCTATAAAGATATCTCCACTGATCAATTGTATTCATATTGTAGAAATACCCGTATCCGGCTAAGGAGTTGGGGAAATAAACGACCAACCGGCGCTTGTTTCTTTCAGTTGCGTGTAGTTTTCGGTCTTAATGCCAGGTATCTTTACTATCTGGCTGGGCTAATTGACCGCATTCGGGTATAAATTACCAATGCCCTGCTTTTTGTGCAGGGCATTGGTAATTTGTATAGGTTGATAATTAAATAGGTGGGTCAGCCGGGGTATTGGGATTATTGTCGCGCTCTACGAATGGGTAGGGCATATAATTCCGTTTGCGTTCAGCTATGGGCCGGTTTAACCGGCGTTGATCCTGCAGGCGCTGTCCCGACATATAGAGTTCGATACTCCGGTTGCGATAGATCTGTTCCAGGATGGCGGCCTGTGTAACAGGGCCTGCATAAACAGGTTGATCGGCGCCAACACCAAAAGGATCATCAGCCGGCTTTTTGTTGAGTATCTGATTGAGGTATACGATTGCATCTGGGATCAGGTTTTGCCTGGCTGCTGCTTCTGCTTTGATCAAGATCATTTCGCCGGGCAAGTAAATTGGCCATGCGGAGGAAGAAGTTCCACCGAATCCATTGATACGGAACCTTTGGGCGGATGTAGGATTGACTGTTATATAGAATGGTACACGTTTATCGGTCAGGCTGGGTGCAATGGATGGGGGCAGACCCATGGTAGAGTCGATTGGCTGGTACACATTGTTGGTAGAAGTGGCTGTTTCCCAAATGGGATTCAGGGTAATGGCGTCAAAACTAAAGGTTGATTTTTTAGTCAGGTCTACTGCATTGGCTTCAGCTGCTGCCAGGACGTTGTTGTTTATGTTTAATGCATACCTCGCTTTTAAAGCATGGAGGGTGTTTACGATATCGACGCCTGCCGGAATATTGGTGAGAAATTGGGCACTGATGGGGTTGGCGTTAATAGTGGTCAGTGCATTGTCTAGTACGCCGATGGCTTTGGTAAAGGCGGCGGCGCTGTTTATAAAGGTTACCTTGGCGCCAATGGTGTCGGGCACATTATCCCAGTACATAGCGAGGTTGCCTATGGCCAATGCCTTAAAGATGCTGGCATAGGCGATCAGTCCGCTGGCAAAACCTTTGTCGGCCAGGGTGGGTGCATTCCTCAGCACGTTATTGGCATCGAAGATGATCTTATTGCTGTTGGTCCATAAGCCAGCTAAAATGGTATTGGTACCATCAACGGAACCGGCTCCCAGGAATAACTGGTATTCGGCGGTATTACCCTGGTTAATGATATTCAATTGCCGGGTTACAAATCCATCGGTCGTTATGGTGTTGTACAAGGAACTGGCCCGCTGGTAGGTATATACCCGTTGTAAGCCTACTGCTACGCCGGTCAAACCACGGGAGGTAGTCAATGCATCATTAATGCGGACCTTTGACGGATCGGTATAATTCTTTTTGCAGGCGGTAAAGTGTATCAATACCAGCATCAGCAAAAAGCAGGATGATCGTTTTATATTGATAAATTTCATACTAGTAGATTTAGATGTTAGAATTTGGCAGCAACAGAAAGGCTAAAGGTGCGAGGAATGGGTACGGCACCAAAGTCAATGCCTCTTAATACGGTGCTTTGTCCACCTGCATTTACTTCGGGATCGTAGCCTTTATAATTATCCCATGAAATAAGGTTGCGGCCGCTGGCGCTTACGGTGAGGTCTCTGAATATCTTTAGCTTGCCGAAACGGTAGCTGAGTGATATCTCGCGCAGTTTTACAAAAGAGCCATCGTCTACGCGCCATTCTTCGATCTGGTAAACGCTGTTGATGTAGCCACGGGGCAGTTGGCCGCGGTGTTCCTGTTCAGCTACTTTTCCATTGCCTACACCCTGCCTTGTCCTCCAATCAGCATTCCATACGTCGACACCTTGTACTGCATCAAACTGTACGCGCAATCCCCATTTGTTATAGCTCACCTCGTTGACGAGGGTAGCGGTATAATCGGGGTTGGGATTGCCCACCACTTTTCGTAAGGTAGTGCCTGTGGGCAGGCCATTGGCATCCCGTTGCGGGGTATAGCCGAGGGGACCATTCTGTATGCCTTTTTCTGTTTGAGGGAACCCTGCGGGGTTCTTTATCTCATTGCCATTGGCATCCCGGGCGAAAAAGGTTCCATAGAATACGCCAATGGGTTCTCCTTCCAGGATGGCTACAGGAGCGCCGGCATTGGTGCTCAGCAAGAAGAGGGCTTGTCCCATTTTAAGTGCTTCATTCCGGTTGTGGTTGTAAATGCCGGTAATATCCCAGCGCCATTCTTTGTTTTTGACGGGTGAGCCGGTGAGTACGATTTCAAAACCTTTATTCCTTAGTGAACCTACATTGTTGAGGAAACTGGCGTTACCCTCAGTAGGTGATATTAAGCGACTGAAGAGGAGGTCATTCACTTTTTTGATGTAGTAATTGAACTGCAGGCCCAGTCTATTGTCGAAGAAAGACAGGTCGGTACCCAGTTCCAATTCTTTTTGCCGTTCGGGTTTGATGTCTGCATTCACCAGTTGGTTGTTGCTGAAGATGGCGCTGCGGCTTAAAAAAGCAATGGCGTTGTAATCATTGAAGCGTGCATAGGGGGCGATGCCGGTGAGGTTACCGGATTCGCCATAGGCAATTCTCAGTTTGGCGAGGTTCCACCATTTGGAAATGGACAGTTTTTGCCAGAAATCTGTTTCGGACAATACGTAGCTGCCACTTCCTTTTACGTACAGCTGGTTGCGCTGGTCAACACCAAACACAGATGATCCATCCATGCGCAGGGCGCCTGTTATAAACATTTGGTTTCGGTACTTGAAATTCTGTTGGAGGTAAACACCTGAAACAGATAATTCGGTACGCTCATCAGCGCCTGGCAGTAAGGTGCTGGCGCCGTTGACGGTTTCTACAAAGGGGGCGAGGCCTCTGCCATGCAAGAGGGTATAACCATTCTTTTCATATTGCATGGAATAGCCTGCCTGGGTAGTGCTGGACAGGTTGTCGTTGATGTTGAACTGATAGGTACCATTCAACTCATGGTTGATCTGGAAGAAATTATTGGTGGCTGCGCTGGCATAACCATTCTGGGCTACCAGGAGATCGGGGCCCCCTCCAAAGAAAGCGGTGCTTACATTGTAGGTATAGGGTGGCATGAGGGTCGTTCCGCGCTGGGCATAATTATCGATACCCAGTGTATAATCGATGGTGAGGCCCTTCATGGGTCTTAGTTTGATAGCAGTACTGGCTATTAAGCGGTTGGTTTCCTGCTTTTGTTTGAAGTCTTCTATTACGGAAACGGGATTCACCCGGCCACGCTCACCCACGGCCAGTAAATTTCCAAAGACATCACGTCTCCAGATATCATGAAAGTTGCCCAGGATGGTGACTGCGTTCATAGGGGAGAAGAAGGAGTTGCCATCTGGTTTTTCATTACCTGTACTGTTGATATAATTGAGGCCCACGCTCATGCTGGCCCATTTGGTCAATTCCTGGTCGAGGTTGAGGCGGAAGCTAAAGCGGCGGAAATCGGTATTCTTTACGATTCCCTCGTTAAAGAAATAAGATGCAGAAGTATAATACTTGGTTTTATCCTTCCCACCGCTGACGGATACATTGTTATCTGTACCAAGGGCGGTACGGAAGATATAATCCTGGTAATCGTACCGGGTGACAGGAGTGGTATTGGTTGGTAAGGCACCATTTACTGCGGTGATGATGTCTTGTGTTAAGGCGCCTGGCCCGTCGGTGGGGCCTCCAAATTTGGTGGGGGCCTGGTTTACGTCGAGCTTTTTACGTAATGCACTGAGCATAATACCGGTGGAGAAGGAAACGATGGGAGCGCCGGTACTTCCTCTTTTGGTAAAGATCTGTACTACGCCGGCGTTGGCCCTGGAGCCATAGATGGCGGCAGCAGCAGCGCCATTCAATACTTCCACGCGTTCTATATCGGCGGGGTTGATATCGGCCATACGGCTTTGGCCTACGGTACCCACAAACAGGTTGCTACCGGTGTTGTTGGTGGTAGTATTGGGGGCGTCATAGGAGTTTTGGGTATTGGTGACGCGGTTGGTGGCATTGTTGACGATGACGCCATCCACAATATACAGGGGCTCGGAGGAGCTATTGACGGAGCTGATACCCCTTAGGCGTACGGAAATACCACCAGCTGGATCACCTGAGTTTTGAATGATCTGTGCGCCAGCAGTTTTGCCCTGCAGGGCAGCCAGTACATTGCTGGTGGCGCCCTTGTTGATATCATCGGCCTTGAGGGTACTGATGTAGCTACCTATTTGTTTGCGGGTGGTGCCCTGTGAGGTACCGGTTACGATCACCTCATCAAGGCCCAGGGCATCTTCTACCATGGTTACATTGACGGAATAGCTGGTTGCGCTGGCAATTTGAACGATGCGTTCGACGGCCTTAAAGCCTACTCCGGAAAATTCCACTGTAACATTACCTGGCTTGAGGGGAGCTGTCAGGTTGAAATTACCTGCGGCATCGGTAGCGGTGCCGTAGGTGGTGGTTTTAACGGATACAGAAATGCCCGTTAGTGGTTGGTCGTTGGGCCCGGTTACTTTACCGCTGATGGTGACCTGGGCCATTGTCAGTACTGCCAGCAAGTGGCAGACCAGGAGCAGGGCAATGCCCTTTAATGGACGGCAATTGTTGAATAATGGTGTCGTCATAATCCTTTTTTTCGGTTAATAATTGTGATGCAGTCAATGGATGGAAGGACAGGTTCGTTATAGGGCCTGTTGTAGCTGGATTGGGTAATTACGGATTTGTTTCTTACGGGGGGTAGGGGGTGTTGATGTGAGATTGTTTACTTTAAATTTCGTGAATCTATTTGATATTCAGCTTAAAAACGGCAATTTCCCGCGAACTAGATAATGCTTTTGCACGTTTCTGCGGTTTGTGGATGTGAAGGAGTGGTTTTTTGGCGGTATGGATTGCATGAATGCCACCGGAACTGTATGATTGAAATCAATTGCGGGGGCGGCTTTAATCATTTTTATTGGCTGATGGACCGGTTATTTTTGTTAGTACCGATAAAAATAAAGTGTGTTATGACAATTGCAATCAACTCTACAAGCCAGGTGAGTGATGTACAGCGGGAATTTAACGGCTTATTCCCTTTTCTGAAAATGGAATTGTTCAAAGGCAAACACGGTTACCGGGAAGGATCAGCCCGGCAGGAAAAGTTGCCGGCTTATCTGTATATAGGTGACCTGACAAAGCGGTTACCAGCAGCCATTGAAGTATCTGAAAGTATGACGGTACAGGAATTGGAACAATTGTTTGAGGTCGAGCTGGGGCTGCACCTGCAGGTATTTCGCAAGAGTGGTACGTTGTGGCTGGAAACAACGATCACGGATAACTGGACACTGAAACAGCAAAATGAGCATGGCATGGAAATCTCTCGCTCAATACAAGAGATGTTTTAGTTTTTCGAGGTTGGTGATCCTGATCTTGCCTTCTTTTATTTCGATGAGCTTTTCGGATTTAAAATCGCTAAGGGTCCTGATCAAAGATTCCGTAGCGGTGCCCACATATTGGGCCAGGTCATCACGCGAGATATTGATGGGGTTCTTATCACTGGCTTCTTTGTTGAATTTCTGGTGTACATCTACGAGGGCCTTGGCTACGCGTTTGCGTAAGGAGCCATAGGCCAGGCTCAACAATCGTTCTTCTTTTTCCTGCACATTCTGTGCAATCAGTTTAATGAATCGGCTGGCAATGCTCAAATCATTGTAAACGGCCTCTAAGAAATCCTCGCGGGGTATTTGTACTACTTCTGCATCTTCCAGTATCTCGGCGGTGTCTTCATAGGACTTGTTTTCCAGCAGGGGCAGGTAACCGATGTAATCGCCTGAGGTATGGAGGTTAACGATGTATTCCTTTCCATCATCATGCTGCCTGGTCACTTTGGCTTTGCCCGATTTTAAATAATACAGGTATTTGGGGCGTTTGCCTTCGCTGTATAGGGTTGTTTTTTTAGCGCTGTTGTAGGTTTCGTAATTGGCCACTTCCATCTTTAACAGGCCGGAATTGCGCAGGTCGTTGATCATGGCAGAGGCGCCCTGTTCGTTGCCTGCATATTTCTTTTGGAGGATATCGGCTTTTTTGAGCCGGGCTTCTACGGCATTCAGGAGTTCTATGTCATCAAAGGGTTTGGTAATATAATCGTCGGCGCCCATTTCCATGCCTTTGCGGAAATCGGTCCTTTCGGTTTTGGCGGTCAGGAAAATAAAAGGGATGTATTCTGTTTCCTTATTGCGGCGCAGCATGTGGAGTACGCCATAACCATCCAGTTCGGGCATCATGATATCGCAAATGACCAGGTCGGGTTTTTCCTGGACGGCTTTTTCCACACCTCTTTTCCCATTTTCTGCACTGCTGGTCTTATAACCTGCCAGTGAAAGTATCTCGGCAATGTTTTCGCGGATATCATCGTGGTCGTCGATTATGAGGATGGAATGCATAGGGAATATTTTCGTTCTGCAATAGTAAATACTTTCCCGCTTACGCGGAGCATAACTGATCAAAATCATTCAGGGGTTTGATATACCTCAGCCGAGTGGGGAGGAGGGGCTTCTAATTTTGGCCCATAATCCTCATCATGATCAAAGTACAGCAAACGGAGGTGTCCTGTGCGCATTGTGGAGCAGCTTGTCTCGATGAAAACATCAGACTGGATAGGTTTCATTTTTGTTGTACGGGCTGTAAGTCTGTTTATCAGCTTATCAACCAGCAGGGGTTGTGTGATTATTATTCGCTGAACCAGCAACCGGGGGCCACGCAACGGGTGATTGTACGGAAAGATAAGTTTGCCTTTTTGGATGATAAAGGCATCCAGGAGCAACTGATCAGTTTTAGTAATGCCACGCAATGCAGGGTGGTGTTGTACCTGCCACATATTCATTGCAGCTCTTGTTTGTACCTGCTGGAGCACCTGCACCGGTTGCAGCCGGGGATACTTGGTGCGCGTGTGAACTTTACGCGGAAAGAAATAGAAATAGACTATGATCAGCAGGTTACGACGCTGCGCAAAGTAGCGGAGTTGCTGACGCAGATCGGTTATGAACCTTATATCAGTCTGGCGCAGTTAAAGGAAGGCAAACCGGTTCTCCATAACCAGTATGTACGGGAGTTGGGGGTGGCGGGTTTCTGCTTTGCCAATATCATGCTGCTCAGTTTTCCGGAGTATTTTGGGTTGGCTGCTACTGAAATGAATCTGCAGGGCATATTCAGGATGTTGAACCTGGTATTGGCGCTGCCTGTGGTATTGTACAGTGCGCAACCTTTTTATTTATCTGCCTGGAAAAGTTTGCAGCATGGGTTCCTTCATATTGATGGGCCCATTGTGCTGGCGATCGTAATCACTTTTAGCCGGAGTTTGTATGAAGTGTTGTCGGGTACGGGTGGCGGGTATTTTGATTCGATGTCGGGTATTGTTTTCTTCATGCTGGCGGGCAAGGTAGTACAGGATAAAACGTACAGGCGTTTATCTTTTGAGCGGGATTATACGGCCTACTTCCCCATTGCGGTGACGGTGTTGAAGAATGACCAGGAACTGGCGGTGGCCTTGCCAGGGATAAAGCCGGGTGATACGTTGCGTATTCATGCTGAGGAGTTGATACCTGCGGATGGTATCCTTACGAGAGGAAAGGGTTTGATCGATTATAGTTTTGTGACGGGTGAGTCGATGGCTATGGGCAAGGAGATGGGGGAAATTGTTTATGCTGGAGGCAGGCAAAAAGGAGGGGCTATTGAAGTGTTGGTGACGCGGGAGGTGGCGCAAAGTTATTTAACAAGGCTCTGGAACCAGGATGCATTGCGGCAAAAGAAACGCAAGGAGGAAGCCTCGTTTGTACACGTCATCAGTCAATATTTTACCTATATGGTATTGGGTATTGCGGGGTTTACAGCGCTTTATTGGTGGGTGTATGATGCGTCGAAGATTGCTAATGCGGTAACGGCGATATTGATCGTAGCCTGCCCTTGTGCTTTGTTGCTTGCGGGCACTTTTACGAATGGGAATATCCTGCGTATCCTGGGGCGTAATGGTCTTTACCTGCGTGATGCGCAGGCGATTGAGGACATTGGCAAAGCAAACCATATTGTATTTGACAAAACGGGTACGCTTACCTCGGTACAGGAAATGGAAGTAAAGTATGAGGGAGGGGCTTTATCGCAACGGGAATTGGAAATGGTTGCTGCGTTGGCCGGGCAATCGGGTCATCCGTTGACCAGGGCCTTGTACAACTGGCTGCCGAAGGATGGCGGGTTGCAGGTGACGGATTTCAGGGAAATAGCAGGAGAAGGGATTGCGGGATTGGTGAAGGGTGTCTTAATACAGCTTGGCAATGCCGGATTTGTGAAGACTTCAACTGGTGAAGGGCCGATTGGCACACGTGTTTATATTAACTGGCAGTACAAGGAAAAAGGATGTTTTGTATTTGGCCATCATTATCGAAAAGATATTCCTCAACTATTAAATAAACTGGGCAAGGATTACGCACTCTCAATGGTGAGTGGTGACAATAACCGGGATGAACAATATCTGCATGGATTATTGGGCAGCCGGGGAGCGATCCTATTTAATCAACACCCGCAAGATAAGCTGCGGTTTGTGGAGGAATTGCAGGAGGGCGGAGAACGGGTATTAATGATCGGTGACGGACTTAATGATGCGGGTGCCTTGCGGCAAAGTAATGCGGGTATTGCGCTGGCTGAGGATACGAACAATTTTACACCAGCCAGTGATGGTATCCTGGAGGCCGGGCAATTGAGCAAGCTTGGCCGATTCATAAAACTTTGTAAAGCTAATCGCTATATCATCATTGGCAGTTTTTGTTTATCCATCTTATATAACCTGATCGGTTTGTACTTCGCGGTGCAGGGAATGCTTTCTCCGCTTGTTGCTGCTATTCTTATGCCGGCGAGTAGTCTCAGTATCCTGCTGGTGACGTTTGGTTGCAGCCGGTTGGCAGGGCGTGCCTTGAATCTATAGTAGCTGATCAAAATCAGGCGGTGCAATAAGGAGCGTCAGGATTTTTGGCAGCAAGGGATAATAGTTTTGGCGCGTTAATCAAATGTATGACGGTTATCATCTTACTTCTTGGGGCCAGTTTATCGGTATCGGTGTTGTTCCTGGCGGGCTTTATCTGGAGCATCCGGAACAAGCAATATGAGGATGAAGAAGCGCCGCCGGTAAGGATGTTATTTGATGATAAACCAGGACCTGGTGCTGGCCCGATCATCCCCTGAACAAACAGAAAACAATCTCAATATGGCGATAGAAAAGTTTTATTATGATAACCGAACGGTGAAATGGTTTGCCTATGCGGTGCTGTTCTGGTGTATTGTAGGTATGCTGGCTGGTTTATGGGCGGCGATTGCTTTGTATTATCCGCAAATGAACCTTGGGCTGCCAGCTACCAGTTTTGGGCGTATGCGGCCTGTGCATACGAATGCGGTCATTTTTGCTTTTGTGGGGAATGGGATTTTTATGGGGGTGTACTACTCGTTGCAACGGTTGTGTAAAGCGAGGATGTATAGTGATGTGCTGAGCAAGATCCATTTCTGGGGCTGGCAATTGATCATTGTTGCGGGGGCTATTACGCTATTTGCGGGATTCACTACTGGTAAGGAATATGCGGAACTGGAATGGCCCATTGATATTGCGATTACGCTGGTGTGGGTGGTATTTGGGATCAATTTATTTGGTACGATTATCAAGCGCCGTGAGTCGCACCTGTATGTGGCGATCTGGTTTTATATCGCTACCTGGGTTACGGTGGCGATGTTGCATATAGTGAATTCATTTGAGATGCCGGTGTCTTTGTTTAAAAGTTATAGCTGGTATGCAGGTGTGCAGGATGCGTTGGTGCAGTGGTGGTATGGGCACAATGCGGTAGCGTTCTTTCTTACTACGCCTTATCTGGGACTGATGTATTATTTCTTGCCCAAGGCGGCCAACCGGCCGGTGTATTCTTACCGGCTTTCTATTATTCACTTCTGGGCGCTTATTTTCATTTATATCTGGGCGGGGCCACACCATTTGTTGTATACGAGTTTGCCTGACTGGGCGCAATCGCTGGGTGTGGTGTTTTCGGTGATGCTTATTGCGCCCAGCTGGGGTGGTATGCTCAATGGTTTATTTACGCTTCGCGGGGCCTGGGATAAGGTACGGGAGGATGCGGTGCTTAAATTTTTGGTAGTAGCTATTACGTGTTATGGTATGGCTACGTTTGAAGGGCCGCTGCTGAGTTTGAAGAATGTAAATGCTATCTCGCATTTTACGGATTGGACGATTGCGCACGTGCATATTGGGGCGCTGGGCTGGAATGGGTTCCTCACTTTCGGGGTGTTGTATTGGCTGATACCGAAGATGTGGAACACGAAGTTGTATTCGCAAAAGCTGGCGAATACGCATTTCTGGATAGGAACAATTGGTATTGTGCTGTATGCAGTGCCCTTGTACTGGGCGGGCTTTGCACAAAGTATGATGTGGAAAACCTTTACTGAAGAAGGACAATTGAAGTTCCAGTTCCTGGAAACGGTTACGCATATTATTCCGCTGTATGTGATGCGTAGTATTGGCGGGGGGCTATACCTGGTGGGGGCTTTCATTATGATCTACAATTTGCGCAGGACGATCAAGCAAGGTCAATTCATGTGTAATGAAGCGGCGGAAGCGGCTGCATTGCCCCCTCAAATTACTACGCATGGAAAGCAACACTGGCACCGGTGGATCGAAAAGCGGCCGATGCAGATGCTGGTATTGAGCCTGGTGGCAGTGGCTATTGGCGGTGTGCTTGAAATGATACCTACGTTTTTGGTGAAGTCGAATGTACCTACGATCAGTAGTGTAAAACCTTATACGCCGCTGGAATTGCATGGGCGTGATATCTATGTGCGGGAGGGTTGTTATACCTGCCACTCGCAAATGATCCGTCCTTTCAGGGATGAGGTGGCGCGGTATGGTGAATATTCAAAGGCCGGGGAGTTTGTGTATGACCATCCTTTTCAGTGGGGGTCTAAGAGAACGGGGCCTGACCTGGCGCGGGAAGGGGGTAAGTATCCTGATAGCTGGCATTATAATCACATGCTGGATCCCCAGTCGATGTCGCCGGGTTCGATTATGCCTGCTTATGGCTGGTTGCTGGATCATACGATCGATACGGCCAAAACGCCGGCGATGATACGGGCGATGCAGACGCTGGGTGTGCCTTATCCGAAGGGTTATGATCGGCAGGCTAATAAAGACCTGATGGAACAGGCCGGCACTATCAAAGCCAGCTTGCAGGGAGATAAGATACAAACGCATAGCAATAAAGAGATCGTAGCGCTGATTGCGTACCTGCAAAGGATGGGTAAAGATATCAAGGCTATTCCGAAGGAAGGGACTGCCAAACAATAATTAAAAATGTGTTTCCATGAAGTTTATTAATTACCTCGAAAAGATCAGTGGTGTAAGTATTTATGGGCTGAGCAGTCTGCTGCTATTCGGATTGTTCTTCCTGGTCATGCTGCTATGGGCTTTGAAAGCTGACCGGAAACTGATCGATGAACTCAGTAAAATACCGCTCGACACAACTGTTTAAAAGTAAAAGCACTTTTATGTCTTTCCATACAAATGAATTTCTCCTATCTGGCAGGTTTAAAAAGATACTCTTATTAGCGGGAGGGCTTGGCAGCAGTATGCTGGCAGCTGCGCAGGCTCCGCTTCCCAATGCGCTGGACAATCCTTTTGTGGTTGTGATGATCGTGATCATGGTGATCCTGGCGCTCATTATCGGCTTGCTGGCCTGGGTGGTGATGGGCAGTGCGCAAGTATACCTGGACAAGGTGAAGCAAGAAGAAGCCGCCGTGCAAAAAAAAAGCCAGGCTGTAAGCAATGTGGTAGCTGTAGTTGTGGTGTTGCTCGTGGGGCTGGGGGCAAGGGCTGAGGAGGCGGGGAGTAATGGTTCACCGGCTGCTGTACCTCAATATGCGCTCAGTGATACTGCTTTTTACACGATGACGGGTGTGATCTTTCTTGAGCTGCTGGTTATTGGGGTTTTGTTGTATAATCTCCGGGTATTACTGGAGATCAAAAAGAAAAAGGCACTGGCTGTTGTAGGTAGGAGTAAACAATCGGTTGGCTGGTGGGATAAGCTCAATCGGTTTAAACCAGTTGAGCAGGAAGTGAGTATTGACCTGGGGCATTCGTATGATGGCATCCGGGAATTGGACAACCGCTTGCCGCCCTGGTGGTTGTATGGATTTTATGCTTCAATCGTCTTTTCCTGTATTTACCTCTGGCGTTATCATGTTTCGCATTCGGCGCCATCGAGTGAGCAGGAATACCAATTGGCAGTACAGGAAGCGGAGATCAAAAGGGCGGCCTACCTGAAAAAATCGGCCAATAGTGTGGATGAGAATACTGTGAAGTACCTATCCGGCGCTGATGATCTTGCTGTGGGGCAGCAAATCTTTGCCACCTCCTGTTTTCCCTGTCATGGTAAACTGGGAGAGGGTGGAGTAGGGCCCAACCTGGCGGATGATTACTGGCTGCATGGGGGTGGTATCAAGGATATTTTCAAAACGATCAAGTATGGGGTTGCTGAAAAGGGGATGAAGAGTTGGAAGGACGATTATTCACCTGGGCAGATCGCTCAGATGGCCAGTTATATAAAATCGCTCAAAGGCAGCAATCAGCCAGGCTTCAAAGCGCCGCAGGGAACGTTGTACCAGGAACCAGTGGCAGATACTGTTACTGCAACTACTCCTGCCAATGATAAGCAGGGGACTTTAAAATAAGGCATTATGGCAATGGAGAAGGAAACAGGAGAAGAATCGTTCAGGGACAGGATCGCTACGGTAGATGCGGGCGGAAAGCGCAAATGGGTGTATGCACAAAAGCCGTTGGGGAATTTGTATACGGCGCGTACCTGGGTAAGTCTTGGCTTCTTTGTAATCTTTGTTGGCCTGCCTTTTATTCATGTGGATGGGCGGCCGCTTTTCCTGTTCAATATTCCCGCTGCCCGGTTTATCCTTTTCGGGAAGGTATTTTGGCCGCAGGACTTCTTCATATTCGGGTTGACGATGATCACGTTTGTGATCTTTGTGGTATTGTTTACGGCTGCTTTTGGGCGGTTGTTTTGTGGGTGGGTATGTCCGCAGACGGTGTTCATGGAAATGCTTTTCCGGCGTATTGAGTACCTGATCGAAGGGAGCGCCGCGCAGCAGAAACTCAGTAAGACACAGGGCTGGACTGCGGAAAGGATCACGCGCCGTGCGACAAAGTACCTGGTGTTTTACCTACTTGCTTTTATTATCGCCAATATTTTCCTATCGTACATTATTGGCATTAAAGAATTGTACAAGATCATCACGGAGCCGGTGGGTAAGCATATTGGCGGATTGTTTTCTATCACGCTTTTTTCGGGGGTGTTCTTTGCGGTATATGCCTTTTTCAGGGAGCAGGCTTGTACGGTGGTATGTCCGTATGGACGGTTGCAGGGGGTATTGCTGGATAAGAACTCGATGATCGTAGCGTATGATTATAAACGAGGTGAACCCCGGGGGAAGTACACTAAAAAAGTGGTGGCTGATGTGGGAGATTGTATTGACTGTTTTCAGTGTGTGAAGGTTTGCCCTACGGGTATTGATATCCGCAATGGTACGCAGATGGAGTGTGTGGGTTGCACGGCCTGTATTGATGCCTGTAATGCGATGATGGATAAGGTTGGTAAACCGCAGGGGTTGATCCGTTATGCTTCGGAATACGGGATTGCGCAGAAAGAGAAGCTGCATTTTACCGCGCGGATGAAACTGTATACGGGGTTGTTGAGTGTGTTGGTGGTGTTGCTGGTAATCCTGTTGCTGTCGCGTAAGGATGTGGATGCTACGATCCTACGTACGCCTGGTATGCTGTACCAGGAGCGGGGAGCTGACAGTGTATCTAATTTATACAATATAAAGATTATCAATAAGACTACCAGTGCTACACCATTGCGACTGGCATTGGAAAATGTGGGTGGGCGTATTGAAGTGATTGGCGGTAATACGGTGAGCATTAAAAAAGAGGAAGAAAGTGCTGGTACCTTTTTTATTGTGCTGCCCAGAAGCAGTATCCATGAAAGGAAAGGTGTAGTGAGGGTTGGACTTTACCAGGGAAACCGTAAAATAGATGAAGTGAGTACGAACTTCCTGGGGCCGGTTAATGATCAATAATAAATTTAGTATATGAACTGGGGAAATAAATTAATACTTGTCTTTGTAGCATTTGGTGGTATGATGTCGTTCATGGTATACCGGTGCATGAAGATGCCGGTGAACCTGGTATCGAAATCGTATTATGTGGATGAGATCGCGTATCAACAGGTGATCGACAGCCGGGATAATACCAGGGGGCTGGATGGAAAAGTGAAGGTGCTGGAAGAAAAGGAATTCATCTGTATCTCCCTTCCTGTGGACATGAAGGATAAAAAGATTGCGGGGAGTATTGTTTTGTATTGTCCGGTCAATGCGCGGTTTGACAGGCAATTTGCGCTGCAAACAGACAGTGTTGCTTATCAGGCGGTGGGTAAGGAATCGCTGGTGCCGGGGAATTATGTGGTCAAAATATCCTGGACGGCTGACGGTAAAAGTTATTATGATGAACAACCCTTAACGATTCACTAATGTGGGCGGTAGTGCTGGCCGGTGGGGTGATGGGGCTTATCAGCAGTCTGCATTGTATTGGCATGTGTGGACCGCTGGTGATGAGTTTGCCCTTAGCATCACAAGCTGGCATTGGCCGTTTGCGTGCGGTGGTGGTGTATAATGCGGGAAGGATTACCACGTATGCTGTACTGGGCGGATTGTTTGGCCTGGCTGGCAGACGGTTGCAACTGGCCGGCTGGCAACAATGGTTATCAATTGTCTCGGGTGTACTTATTTTAGTTTGGTTTATTGGCGCGCGGTTAAAAAGGCCGGTGATGTTGGGAGGGTTGGGGTTTATACAAAGGGGCATTACGCAATTCAATGTATACTTATGGAAACGGGCTGGTAAAGCTGGTTTTTATTTGCTGGGTATGGGAAATGGTTTGTTGCCCTGTGGCATGGTATACCTGGCTGTAGCTGCGGCACTCACTACGGGCCATACGGGTATGAGTATGTTGTTTATGATCAGCTTTGGCGTAGGGACGTTGCCAGCGATGACGGGTGTTGGGTATTTCCCTGTTTGGTTTAAACCTTCGTTCCGGGTTTATTGCAGGAAACTGGTGCCGGTATTTACGGCGGCTGTGGGCATTGTGCTTATTTTACGCGGGCTGAACCTGGATATTCCTTTTATTAGTCCCCGGCTGCCAGTGATTCCGGGGGGAGGGGTATCTTGTCATTAAGGTGAGGGTATCCTGATGGTGACGCGGGTGCCTTCATTTAATTGGCTTGCGACTTCAATGGTGCCATTCAATAGTTCTACGTAACGTTTCACGATATGGAGGCCGAGGCCTGTGCCTTCAATGTTCACCACATTTTTACCGCGGTAAAAGGTACTGAAGAGGTGTTGCTGATCTTCTTCTGAAATGCCCAATCCCTGGTCGATCACGGATACGATCAATTCATGGCCCGTATTGGAGGTGTCGAGGCTGATGGGGCTACCTTCGGCGGAGAACTTGGAGGCATTCCCCAGGAGATTGATCAGTATGTTTTTCAGTAAGTGGCTATCGGTATCAAACTGCTCATTGCCGGAATAATTGGGCAGGATGGATTGACCTGCTTTGAGGATGGTTTTCATCTCATCGATCACTTCGTCCTGAAATTCCTTTACATTAAACAGTTCACTGGTGGCCTGGATACGGCCTTCTTCCAGTTTACCCAGTGAGAGGAAGTCTTCCAGCAACACGTTGAGGTGGCGCACGGAATCCTTGATGCGTTTAATATGGCGGTCGCGCTTATCCTGGTCTTCGGTCTGGGTGTATTTGGCAATCAGGGCAGCGGATGATAATACGGTGCTGAGGGGTGTCCTGAATTCATGGGAGGCCATAGATACGAAGCGGGATTTGATCTCATTCAATTCCTTTTCTTTGTCCAGCGCTTCGCTGACCTCTTTTTGTGAGCGTTCCAGTTCCTGGAGGGCTTCGCGCAGGATGAGTGTTCTTTCCTCCACCTTTGATTCCAACTCGGTATTCAGCCTGCGCATGTCGGTGGTGATCTGTTCCAGTTGCTTCTTTTGATCAAGTAATTCCTGTTCGGCTTTTTTGCGTTCGGTAATATCGACGAGGAAGGCGATCACAAAGAAATCATTCTTCTGACGGTAATGGCTCAGGCTCACTTCGACGGGGAACTCACGGCCATTTTTGGTAATGGCGTAGAGGTCGCGGCCATGGCCCATGGTCCTATTGGAGGGATGCTGATAAAATCCCTGGCGGTACTTTTCATGGTTTCCATGGAAGCGTGTGGGGATGAGGTTTTCTATCTGTTTGCCCAGTAGTTCTTCACGGTCGTATTCAAAAAGGCGGGCCGCTGCCGGATTGATCAATACGATCTTGCCGCTGCTGTTGGTGAGGATGATGCCTTCTGTGGCATGCTCAAACAAGGCGTTTACCTGGCGTTCATCGGATTCTATAGAACGGTATAGTTTCTTGACATACAGTACGGCAATGGTGGTGATAAATAGGATAAGGACGGAGAACAGGTGCTGCATCAGGATCTGCTGGGTGGTCATTCCCGGATGGGGGTAAAAAAAGGAAATGATGATCAGGGCTATGCCCACAACGCCCAATACCTGGGTATACCGGTCATTTTTGAGGAATACGGTTAGCAATACTGCAATGATCAGTCCGCTGTCGTAAAAGCTAACGCCGGGGTTCAGGTATTGCAATACGGCTGAACTGATCATTACAATGAAGCAAAACAGTAAAACGTTCAAAGGTTTTTCGGTAAACATGCCAGCCTTTCAATTTTGCCCAAATTAAACCAAATACGGGTAATGGCCATCAGGGCTGTACCAATAAAGCTGATTATGGATTGATAGGATGGTATTAAAATTCAACTTTGAGGTTGAGGATGGGAATGATGCCCAGGTCTGTTTGTGGCATAGACCCTAGCCCTCGTCTATTGTCGGGAGCTGGCATAAATTTATAGTCGAGCACATTTTTACGGTTGGTTAGGTTTTGGATGTCCAGTGACAGTATCCAGGAGTAGCGCCGGTTATTGTGTCTGTATTTGAAGCCGGCATCAATCTGAACAAATTGGGGTGTTTGGGCTGAATAGGTGTCGGCCATGGGATAATAGATGTAGGGTATTCCACTGCTGCTGGTGGCCTGCCGGCCCAGGGAATACCGGAATCCGCCATGCACGGTAACTTTGGCATTCATGCTGAAGAGATGTTGTTTTGCGTTGCCTGATCTAAAGTCTTTACCTGCCAGGAAATTTACCTGGTAGCCGGTATTGAAATAGGTATTGTATTTTTTGCCATTGGCTGGTTTGTATTTTGAGTCGAAGATGGTGCCGCCTGCCAGGAAATAATAATCATCTGCAAAGAACTTCTCTATGGTTAGCTCTATGCCCTTGTTGTATCCTTTGCCTTTATTTACATAGGCGGAGTCGGTAATGCCGCGCAGGGTGTTGATGGTTGATAAAGCGCTGGCGGTATCATCGACGACGGGCACTTTATACAAATACTGGTAATAGGCTTCGGCTTTGATGCGGAGATTTTTTGACAGGGAAAATTCATAGCCCAGTACCTGGTGCATGGCCCTGGTCATTTTCAGGTTGCGGTTGGGTTGGGTAGTTACGCCGGCGCGGTTGGTTATTTTAGCAAAGTACAAAGAGATGGGTTCAGTTTTGGAGTGGAGGCCAAATCCATAGCTGAAGAAGCCATTGGGGCTGGTTTGCCATTTGGCGCCGAGGCGAGGTTCAATAGCGATATCCTCATTCAATAAAAAATAAGTAGCATGGAGGCCGCTGTTGATCTCCAGGTTTTTTGATAAGCGATGTTTCCATTGGAAAAAGGCTTCTGCCGATGCGGTATTACCATCCTGATCGAGGTAGGTATGGTTGCCCACATTAGGAATGTTCTTTTTGCCATATACATCAAAGAAAAACTGGCTATAGGTAAAGCCAGTTCTTATGATATTGGCTGCATTGAACTTATGGTTGAGGGTAGTAGTGAGCCGGATGGTGGGGTAGGAGTAGCGGCTACTGTCTTCGGGAATGGGTTGCAAATTATGATCGAGCTCGCTGGTGGTGAAACGATCGGAGAGCCAGGAGACAGCGAGTGTTGACCGGATACTGGTTTTTTTATTGGGAAATAATAAGCTGTGTTTGAGGCCGAGTACGCCCATCTGATGTTGGTTGGTTTCCTCATTGCGCAGGTCCTGATTGCCGCGCCAGGACATCGAATCTTTAGAACTGAATTTACCATTGGTGCTGACTCCTCCAATGGCAAAAATGGAGAAGTTGCCGGCCTTACGGGTAGGCAAATTGATGTGGAGGTTGAAGTCCTGGAACTTAGCTGGTTTCTCATTATCATCCAGGTCGATAAGACCCAGGTTGTTCAGGAATTGCAAATTGCCATAGCGATAGTTGAGCAGGTAGGAGGATTTGCTTCGTTTACTAATTGGACCTTCGAGGCTCACCTGGGTACCTATCATACCTAATTGGAGGCCGTATTCGGCTTTATCGGCATTACCTTTGCGCAGGTTGAGGTCGAGGATGCCTGAGAGGGCATTGCCGTATTCGGCGGGGAAGGCACCGGTAAAGAAATCGAAATTGGACAGCTGATCACTGGCGATGATGTTGAAGATACCACCGGCATCTCCCTGACCCTCGGAAAAATGGTTGGGGGCGGGAATCTCAATGCCTTCGAGTTTCCATAGTAGTCCTTTGGGTGAGTTTCCACGTATGACCATATTGTTGCGTCTATTGCCACCCGATATGATGCCGGCAAAAGCGGTGACCATGCGGGCTGGATCGTTGTATCCGGCGGCATAGCGGGCTGCATCTTCTGGGGTAAGCATACGGGTGCTTACGGTGGCCATCGGGTTGAGTGCCCGGTCTCTTTTTTCGGCTGCATGAACGATCACTTCCTGCATTTTCTGTACGGACTCTTTCATTTCAATGGTGAGGAATGTTTCTTTACCAGAAATGACGGTCATATCGCCTATCATATATTCGTGGTAACCAACTACCGTGCAGAGGAGGCTTTGCCGTCCTATGGGTGCTTTTAAGGAAAACAAACCGTTGGTATCTGTAATGGTCCCTATATTATCAGGTGTATTGATCAGGGTGATGCTTACATGGGCCAGGGGGGCCAGGCTTTCCTTGTCTACCACTTTCCCTTTAACGGTTTGGTACAATACAGGCGGGTTGGGTTTTTCGGGTTGCAGGGTGTCGGTTTTAGAGAGGAGTACTGTTTTATCGATGATGCGGTGTTTGATGCCGGTTCCTGCAAATAGTTTGGTGAGGACTGTTTCTATTGGGGTGATGGGTGCCTGGATGGTTACGCGGGTTTGTTGCAGGAAAGGAACGAGGGAGAGGTTGTACGAAAACTGATAGCCGGCATGGTGGCGAATGGAATCGAGTGCAGCCAGGAGTGGTACGTTTTTAAGTTGCAGGGTAGTGGGTTTGGTTTGTGCTTTGGCGGGAAGGCTTAACACAAACAGGAGGACAAGCAGCATTGGCCATAAGGACAACTGGCAGTGATTTTTTTGCATACTTTTGTTGGGATTTAATCTTGATTGCTAGAAGGCTTTTTTGATTGAATTACAATAGCCGGTCATATGCTCGTAACATAGGACCGGCCTTTTTATTTATTGGTGATCAATACTTCTTTTCCTTTGACCTCGTAATGGATGGGGGCAATAAAGCTGAGCATTTCCATTACTTCGGACAGGGGCTTCTTCTTAGAGAAAATGAAATTGTACCTGGCGGTATCCGTCAGGGTTTTTCCGATCGAAATATTTGCTTGGTATATACCAGCCAGTCTGCTGGCAATGGTTTGGAGGCTGGCGCCATACAGGGCGATGTTGCCATTGCGCCAGGCGGTATAGGAATTGGGATTTACCTGTTTTATAGTGAGGGTTTGGTTGTTTTTTTGGTATAGCGCTAGTTGACCGGGAGCCAGGACGTTGAGGTCTTTACCGGCCTGATCGGCGATGGCTATTTTGCCTTGTACTAAGACGGCTTCGGCCTGGTTTTCGCCGGGATAGGCTTGCAGGTTGAAGGTGGTGCCCAATACTTTTACCTGGATGGTGGAAGTGGATAGTATGAAGGGATGGACGGGATCATGTGTTACCTCCAGGTAAGCTTCTCCTTCGAGTGACACCGTGCGTTGATCACCTGAAAACTGAGCGGGGTAAAAGATCCTGCTATTGCTGTTGAGCCATACACGGGTGCTGTCGGGCAGGGTTACCAGTCGGCTGCTGTCGGTATTGGCTACCGAAGCCATGAGCCAGGGAGTTGTGTTGTTGACCGGACGGGTTAACAGAAACAATAGCCAGGAGAGGCCGATGATGCCGATGGCTATGGCGGCATAACGCATGAGGAGGCGGTAGATGGGTCTACGCTGTTGCTGATGGCTTTGGGAAATGTTGTTGGTAAAGGTTGCCAGGGCTTTTTCCAATGGCTCTTTGGACCCGAAGTATTCGATGCGGGAAGCATACCATAGGAGCCTGGTTTCGTAAAACTGCTGGCGGTTGTCTGCGGATTGGTGCAGCCATTCTTCAAAGCTTTGCTTTTCTTCCGGCGAGCAGGTATCCTGCAGGTACCTGAGCATGATTGCCTGTTGTTGTTCGTCCATTTTGTATGGGGAGTTTTCAGCTGCCCGTAAATAAGACACGTGGAAAAACAAAAACCTCCAGTGGGTTTAAAAAAAGGGTAGTAAGCGGTGGGGATCAGTAAAAAAGAAAATGGAGAAGGAGGGCTTTGATGTGGTGCAAGGTCTTGCGCAAGGTTTTGAGCGCATGGTTGATGTGCTTTTCAACGGTGCTTACGGAAATACCCAGCAGGTCGCTGATCTCTTTGTTCTTGTAGTTTTCGAGGTAGGATAATATAAACACTTCGCGGCATTTATCGGGCAGGCAGTCAATGGCCTGGGTGATGGCCTGTTGTATATCGCTCATGTAGAGCTTTTGAATGATGTGGTTTTTGTCGGGATCGGCGTGGAGGATCTCCTGTTCGATCCAGGCGTATTGTGCCTGGCGCTGATAGTGATGGATGGTTTTTAGTTGCCGGATATTGTTGAGGCAGCGGTTGTGGACGGCCCTGAAGAGGTAGGCTTTGATGGAGGTGTGGATGTCAATGGTGTTCCTGTTTTCCCAGGTGGCGGAGAATATGTCCTGTACGATGTCTTCTGCCCGGGCTTCGCCGAGTAATAAGCCGGCATAGGCCCTGAGGGCGGGATAATGTTCCCTGAACAGTTGGGTAAAAGTGGTGATGTCCATTTTAAATGGACGGTGCTGGCTATCTGGCATTGTAAGGATAGTACGACCCTGCAATAAACGTAAACCGTTGCATGGAAAATGCTAAAATGGACAAAAGGGCTTAAACGTCCGATTTGTTCGGGTAAATGAACGATTGGGGAAGATATTATAAAATTTTATATGGAATTTCTTCCCGGGGGTATCTCATTTAATGATGGGAATGGGTGGAAGTGGGGGTGACGGGGTAGGGTGTTGGAGGACTATCTGATACGTATGCGGAGTACTTGGTAAGCGGATGGTGAGCGAAGGTTAGTCCCGGTAAAGTCCCGATAAGGTCCCGGTAAGGTCCCCATAAGGTCCCGATAAGGGTTAGTGGCGGGAGGGAAAATGAAGCGGTTTGAAGCAGGTGTTTATAGATAGTATAATATTCATAATCAATTAAATCCATTTTTTATGGCAAGATCAGCTTCTGCTATCTTCAAGTTCCAGGGAACGATTGAAGATGTTACCTATGTTAATAGCCGCCGGTATAAGCCGCATGTGCGGGCGCGCAGGCACTCCAAAACGCCTTTTGTTATGACGCCGGTGCTGGCTAAAGGGATGGCCCGAATGCAGGCTTGTAATCAGTATGCCCGGCCTGTTTTTCAGGCTATGCGTATGGAGGCGTACGATGGGGCGTTGTGGAGCCGACTGGTGAGCAAATTGTCTGCTGAAATAAAAGCCGGGCGTCCATTGAACCTGGATTGTCTGAAAGGGTTTGAATGTAATTTACGACATCCGCTAGGGGAAGTGATCAAGAGTGGCTATGATTTTTCTGCAACAGCATCACAAAATCAGTTGGGGATCTACGTACGGTTGAACAAGCATCCTGCGGTAGAGGATAAAATGCCGCGAACGGGTTACCAGGTGCGTTTTGTGTTGATCGTTCCGGATGTTGTCGATGGTAGTTTTTATAAAAGGGAAGTAATGGGGCCATTGACGAGTTATAAGGGCGAGTTGCATGCGATGGACCTGCCCATAGAACTGCCGGGCACGGGTGCTCCGGGTATCTTGTTAATGGGTATAGTGCCACATGTGCAAGGTGAAGGGCCCATGCGCATCATGAGTAATTCGGGGATGCAGGTAGTGTGGGTGGGGTGAGGGCAGCCATTCCCGGGTAGTTCAAGTGCAGGCGTTCAGGTGGTAAGAGAAGGGACATTGATAAATAACTAAATATTGTATATTAGGTCATCAAATTGATGACATGACGGTATCTGAATTTATCAGTAGTATGCCATTAGACCGGCAAGCGCTGCTACAAACGCTGCATGAGACGATCATTGCCAATGATCCAACGGTGAGTCCAGTCATAAAACCGATGATGGGGAAGGAGATGATCCTTTATGAAGAGCGTTCGTATATGAAGTACGGCCTGGCGAGTACTCAAAAATATATGTCACTGCATTGCATGCCTATTTATATGAATCCTACGCTGCATGCCAAATACGAAAAGCTGCTGCCGGCAGCTAAGTTCCAGAAAGGCTGTATCAATTTTTCGGATGCAGGGGCTATACCAATAGCAATAGTCGAAGCCCTGGTCTCTGAGTGTTCATCTATTAGCATTGCCACGATGCTTGAAAACCGGAAAAGAAATAAAAAGTAAGATGGGTGTAATATATTGATTATCCATAGGTTGCGGGTTAAAAAATGCTGATAATCAATGATGTTGCCGGTATTTTTTGACATGATCTAAAATTCTTACCTTAGGAGACGCTATCAAAACTTCGTCCCCCACTTTTCCCGCCTTCTCCTTGGGATTTACTCATTGTTAAAACTTAGAAACAAATTTTATGAGAAAGATTTATCTTTTCACAGCTGCTGCTTTTTTAGTAGCCTGTACCTCCAGCGCCGACAAAGCAAAAACGGAAGCGGAGAAAACATCTGATACGGTTACGGCAAAGCAAGAAAGCCTGACATATCCTTTCATGCCTGATTATTCTTCAGATTTTGAGATCGGGGACGCAAAAAATGCACAAACATTGCTCGCGTTGTACCAAAACTGGGACAACAACACGCTTGACAATTCAAAGAGTTCTTTCGCAGAAATTGACACGATGTATTTTTCCGATGGCTCTATGTTTGCCGGTAGCAGGGACAGCCTTTTTGTTGTAGCTAATAAGATGAGAGGGCAGATGGGCAGTGTTGTAGATTCTGTCCATGCCTGGGTTCCGCTCAGAAGCAAGGACAAAAAAGAAGATTGGGTATTGATATGGACCCGGGAGATCTCAACAAACTCCAAAGGAAAAACGACGGCCAAGGAATTGCACGAAGCATGGCGGTTTGATAAAAATGGGAAAATTAATTTGATGTATCAATACGAGCAGCAGCCTCCGAAAATGGGGCCACCACCACCACCGAAAAAATAATACTAGTTTACAAAATCGGCCGCAGGCTCCAAAAACAGGTTCACAAAATTGTGAGCCTGTTTTTGGTTGATCTGGTATAGGCTGCTGGCTGGCTGGTCATGCAATATTTATTTCCATGGGCATGGGATAACTCCTGATGGTCTTATTTTTCCCCGTAGGATCATTGATATTTCCCAGGTACTGGGTTTCCTTGCTGCCTGATTGAGCTTTGAAATGGTTATGTCATAACTTAATCCAACCTGCATGTTTTTATATACCAGCCCTACATAAGGGACCATTGCATTATTGGACCAATACCATAATCCTCCGTTTACCATCGTTTCATCAACATCTCCCAAATAGTATCCCAACGAGCCGCCGACAGAAAAGTATTCAGCTTTTAATTGAGATTGATAAATGGCATTTGTATTTAACACCATTCTTTCATTAAGGAAAGTTTCAAAGTTCATATGAACCACCTTACGTGGGGGTAACCGTTGATTGTCATCTTCCAAGAATGTTTGCTTTGGTTTATTTAAATGAAATACGGACACACCTATGTCCAGGTTACTTTTTTCGGTGCTATAACTGTATAAAGCGCCTACGCTTATCGAAACATAAGGTTTCATATTTGACAAAGCGGATTCCCCAGTGGGCAGATTTTTATCAAAAGCAGTCCCCGTAAATTGTTCTTCAAAAGTTAACCTGCTGAAATCAACATGCCTGCTACCATAAGTAACCCCAAAGCCAACTCCAAATCTTTGCCTGATCTCGCCAACTTCAACCAGTTTGATATTATAGGATAGATTCGTTGATGCATATACACTTTTAACAACACCGACCATTGCATTGTCAAACATGAGCATGCCTCCCAGCCCCATAAAATTATCCTCATCAGAAGACTTGGGGGTTTTGTTTTGAAATATTTTTGAATCATAAGATATCGTTCCGGTAAAGTATGGGCTTCCTGCCAGCCCCTTCCACTGATCTCTCAAATTCGACATCAAACGCCAGTCGGCATTTATTTTTGCTGTTAATGCAGGGTTTATATTTAATGGGGAGGAGAAAAATTGAGAAAAACTGGGATCCTGCGCATACAATGATTTCATCATAGCTATTGAGAAAATAACGACCACAATGCATTTAAGTTTTCTCATAATAAAAAGTTTTAGCGTAATAAAACAGAGGTTCCGGCGCGTTTAACATAACGACCATCTAAACCAACTGCTTCAACGGTCCATGTATAAACATCCATCACTTGTGGTTGCCCATTGTATATGCCATCCCATCCATTGTTTAGGATATTTGTTTCAAACATCAGTTTTCCCCATCTATTAAATATTCTGAAATACTTAAGTTCTTTAATGCATACAGGTAGTGGGAATAATTTATCATTATGTCCATCCCCATTTGGTGACCAGGCTTTTGGTACCAGGACGTCTGAGACACAGGTAGATGTAATAGCCCGCATTTTTACCAATAATGTATCTACAATCAGGCATCCGCTACCGGAAGTGATCTTGATTATATATTCAGTTTCCTTGTCATAATTGAAGATTGGGGTTCTTGTGGTATATGAATCTAATCCAACCAAGGGGGCCCAATTATAGGTGTAATTGTTTCCTGGATTTCTCGCAGTCAGTTGTAAAGAAACATTCGGGTCGGTCGTAAGGTCTGGATAACGCATAGACTGAATAGTCTGTGTTACTTCTACAAGTACAGGTTTTGAAATTGAGCATCCGCCTGCTGATGTTGCCTTTATATAATAGGTTCCGCTTGTTGAAATTGCAGCAGGATTAGCAATTGGAATAGTATTGGCCACATCCGTCCAATAGGTATATATTAACCCTGCATCACTTCCAGCTGTTACGGCTGGCGCTGTAAGATCAATAGTTGCAGGTGCACAAACGGGAGGAGGATCGCTAATGTTTAAAATCAAAGACGATGTATTGATTACAATATCCATGGTGACAGGAGTAGCACATTGTCCTACAACTGGCGTAAAGGCATAGGTGCCGCTGGCCGTGGTGCTGATCGTTGCCGGGTTCCAGTTACCTGTAATATTATTGGTGGATGTTGTTGGCAGGGCAGGTGCTGCGCTATTCGGACAGAGTGGTCCTATCTGTGTAAAGGTTGGCGTGATCTGGTTGGTGATCACGATATCCATGGTTGTTGTGGTGCCGCACTGACCGGCATCCGGGGTAAAGGTATAGGTGGTTGTTCCCGTCGTTGATGTGTTGATGGTTGCCGGGTTCCAGGTACCTGTAATATTATTGGTGGATGTCGTTGGTAATGCTGGTGCTGCACTGTTCAGACAGAGCGGTCCTATCTGTGCAAAAGTTGGTGTGATCTGGTTGGTGATCACAATGTCCATGGTCGTGGTGGTGCCGCATTGGCCGGCAGTTGGTGTAAAGGTATAGGTGGTTGATCCCGCAGTGGCTGTATTGATTGTTGCGGGGTTCCAGGTACCATTGATTCCATTGACAGAGACTGCTGGTAACGCTGGTGCTGTACTGTTCAGGCAGAGCGGTCCAATCTGCGTAAATGTTGGTGTGATCTGGTTGGTGATCACGATGTCCATGGTGGCTGTGGTTCCGCACTGTCCTGCGTCCGGCGTAAAGGTATAGGTGATTGTTCCCGCAGTGGCTGTGTTAATGGTTGCTGGGTTCCAGGTACCGGTAATATTATTGGTAGAAGTTGTTGGCAGTGCCGGTGCTGCACTATTCAGGCAAAGCGGTCCTATCTGTGTGAAGATTGGTGTGATCTGGTTGGTGATCACGATGTCCATGGTTGCTGTGGTGCCGCACTGTCCGGCTGCCGGTGTAAAGGTGTACGTCGTTGTTCCCGCCGTTGATGTGTTGATCGTCGCCGGGTTCCAGGTACCGGTAATGTTATTGCTGGAGACTGCTGGTAACACTGGTGCTGCACTGTTCAGACAGAGTGGTCCTATCTGCGTGAAGACCGGTGTGATCTGGTTGGTGATCACAATATCCATGGTCGCAGTGGTTCCGCACTGTCCTGCATCCGGCGTAAAGGTATAGGTGGTTGTTCCTGCTGTGGCTGTATTAATGGTAGCCGGGTTCCAGGTACCTGTAATATTATTGGTGGATGTCGTTGGTAATGCCGGCGCTGCACTGTTCAGGCAGAGTGGGCCAATCTGCGTAAATGTTGGCGTGATCTGGTTAGTGATTACGATGTCCATGGTTACTGTTGTACCACATTGTCCGGCAGTTGGCGTAAAGGTATAGGTGGTTGTTCCTGCTGTGGCTGTATTGATCGTCGCCGGGTTCCAGGTGCCGGTAATATTATTGTTGGACGTTGTTGGCAATGCTGGTGCCGTACTGTTGAGGCAAAGTGGTCCTATCTGCGTAAATGTTGGCGTGATCTGGTTGGTGATCACAATGTCCATGGTTACTGTGGTACCGCACTGACCGGCATCCGGCGTAAAGGTATAGGTGGTTGTTCCTGCTGTGGCTGTATTAATGGTAGTCGGGTTCCAGGTACCGGTAATATTGTTGGTGGATGTTGTTGGTAATGCCGGTGCTGCACTGTTCAGACAGAGCGGTCCTATCTGCGTGAAGGTTGGCGTGATCTGGCTGGTGATCACGATGTCCATGGTGGCTGTGGTGCCGCACTGTCCGGCTGCTGGTGTAAAGGTATAAGTCGTTGTTCCTGCTGTGGCTGTGTTGATCGTTGCCGGGTTCCATGTTCCTGTAATGTTATTGGTGGATGTTGTTGGCAGAGCTGGTGCTGCACTGTTCAGACAGAGCGGTCCTATCTGTGTGAAGACCGGCGTGATCTGGTTGGTGATCACGATATCCATGGTTACTGTGGTGCCGCACTGTCCGGCTGCCGGTGTAAAGGTGTACGTCGTTGTTCCCGCCGTTGATGTGTTGATCGTCGCCGGGTTCCAGGTACCTGTAATATTATTGGTGGAAGTTGTTGGCAATGCCGGGGCTGCACTGTTCAGGCAAAGCGGACCTATCTGCGTAAATGCTGGCGTGATCTGGTTGGTGATCACAATGTCCATGGTGGTGGTTGCACCGCACTGACCGGCGTCTGGTGTAAAGGTATAGGTGGTTGTTCCCGCTGTAGCTGTGTTAATGGTCGCCGGGTTCCAGGTGCCTGTAATATTATTGATGGATGTTGTTGGCAGGGCTGGTGCTGCACTGTTCAGACACAATGGTCCTATCTGCGTGAAGGTCGGTGTGATCTGGTTGGTGATCACAATATCCATGGTGGTGGTGGTACCGCACTGTCCGGCGTCCGGCGTAAAGGTGTACGTCGTTGTTCCCGCTGTAGCTGTGTTAATGGTAGCCGGGTTCCAGGTGCCTGTAATATTATTGATGGATGTTGTTGGTAATGCAGGTGCAGCACTGTTCAGACAAAGTGGTCCTATCTGCGTGAAGACCGGCGTGATCTGGTTGGTGATCACAATGTCCATGGTGGTGGTTGCACCGCACTGACCGGCGTCTGGTGTAAAGGTATAGGTGGTTGTTCCCGCAGTGGCTGCATTGATTGTTGCGGGGTTCCAGGTACCCGTAATATTATTGGTGGACGTTGTCGGCAATGCCGGTGCTGCACTGTTGAGGCACAATGGTCCGATCTGAGCAAAGGACGGGGTGGTGTTCGGATTAACTGTGATGGTTAAGGTTGTTGTTGTCGCACACTGTCCCGGATCTGGTGTAAAGGTATAGGTGGTAGTAGCCGTATTGCTCAATGCTGGTGCCCAGGTACCGGTGATGCCGTTATTGGATGTAGTGGGCAATGGGGTTAATGCTGCTCCTGAACAAATCGGAGCTACTGCAGTAAAGGTTGGTGTGATCTGGTTGGTGATCACAATATCCATGGTTATTGTGGTACCGCACTGTCCGGCTGCTGGTGTAAAGGTATAAGTCGTTGTTCCCGCTGTAGCTGTGTTAATGGTCGCCGGGTTCCAGGTGCCTGTAATATTATTGATGGAGGTTGTTGGCAATGCTGGTACAGCACTATTCAGGCAAAGCGGTCCTATTTGTGCGAATGTTGGTGTGATCTGGTTGGTGATCACAATGTCCATGGTCGCTGTGGTGCCACACTGTCCGGCATCCGGTATAAAGGTGTAGGTGGTTGTTCCAATAGTGGATGTGCTGATGGTTGCCGGATTCCAGGTACCACTGATTCCATTTACAGAGACTGTCGGTAGGATTGGTGCTGTGCTATTCAGGCAAAGCGGCCCAATCTGCGTGAAGGTCGGTGTGATCTGGTTGCTGACCACGATGTCCATGGTGACAGGAGCAGTACACTGTCCGGCATCCGGTGTAAATGTATAGCTGGTAGTTCCAATAGTGGATGTATTGATGGTTGCCGGGTTCCAGGTGCCATTGATTCCATTGCTGGAGGTGGTTGGCAGGGCTGGTGCTGTACTGTTCAGACAGAGTGGTCCTACCTGGGTGAAGGTTGGTGTGGTATTCAGATTGACTGTGATGGTCAACGTCGTGGTAGTGGCGCACTGTCCCGGATCCGGCGTAAATGTATAAGTCGTTGTTGTGGTATTATTCAAAGCCGGTGCCCATGTACCAGTGATGCCGTTGGTGGATGTTGTTGGTAATGGAGCTAATGCTAGACCTGAACATATCGGTGCCACTGCAGTAAATGTTGGTGTGATCTGGTTGTTGATCACAATGTCCATGGTGGTTGTGGTGCCGCATTGTCCGGCGTCAGGCGTAAAGGTATAAGTCGTTGTTCCTGCCGTTGATGTATTAATTGTTGCCGGGTTCCAGGTACCGTTGATACCATTGGCAGAGGCTGCTGGTAAGGCTGGTGCTGCACTGTTCAGACAGAGTGGTCCAATCTGCGTAAAGGTCGGAGTGATCTGGTTGGTGATCACAATGTCCATGGTTGTTGTGGTACCACACTGACCGGCATCCGGGGTAAAGGTATAGGTGGTTGTTCCTATAGTGGACGTATTGATCGTCGCCGGGCTCCAGGTACCGGTAATATTATTGTTGGACGTTGTTGGCAATGCCGGTGCCGTACTGTTCAGGCAAAGCGGTCCTATCTGCGTAAATGTTGGTGTGATCTGGTTGGTGACCACGATATCCATGGTGACAGGAGCAGCACACTGTCCGGCAGTTGGCGTAAAGGTATAGGTGGTTGTTCCTATAGTGGATGTATTGA